>ERZ1026772.40-NODE-40-length-93792-cov-6.866541_pt1 | contig 93792 bp, 80 predicted proteins | sample MGYA00380124_ERZ1026772 | MGnify/ENA primary metagenome ERZ1026772 (study PRJEB33269, sample SAMEA4719760) | human gut metagenome | biome: human-associated habitat; feature: organic feature; material: feces | place: Cameroon | collected 2013-10 ...
GCGCCTATGCGGCGCAGAATCCAAACCCCACGGGGCGGGATACATCGAACTGCGCCTATGCGGCGCAGAATCCAAACCCCGCGTGATACGTGTAAATCGCCGCGTGATACGTGTAAATCGCCGCGTGATACGGGCGAATAGAGAAAAATTCATCAATACAGAGAATTGAATCGAGGAACGAAAAGGAGTCGAGATGAATCGAAGCATCATTTTGGCATCGGCGTCGCCACGTCGAAAGCAATTGTTGGAATCGGCGAAAAAGCCGCCGATTACGTGGCGCGCATGGCGCACCAAAAAGCCGAAGCCGTCGTGCGACGACATTTGGGCGATGATTCGACCGATAAATCGGTCGGATCGGATGTCGTCGTCGCCGCCGATACGATCGTCGTCGTCGACGGCGTGATATTGGGCAAGCCCGCGTCGCGCGACGAGGCGTTTTCGATGCTCAAAAGGCTCGTGTCGCGTCGTCACGACGTCATGACGGCTGTGGCCATCGCCGATTTGGCAGGTCGTGCTCCAAAGTGGCAACGATTCGTCGTGACGACGCATGTCGAATTTGGCGACGTCGACGACGCGCGACTTTGGGCATATGTCGACTCGGGCGAACCGATGGATAAGGCTGGGGCGTATGGGATTCAGAGCGGTGCGGCATCATTCGTGCGCTGTATCGAAGGATCGTATACGAATGTCGTGGGGCTACCCCTATACGAAACGGTGAGCGCGATCGAGGCTCTCAAGTGCGCCAATAGCTCGAACGATGCTAGCACAGATGGGGCAGGAGTACCGCTCTGACGCAGTGCAACATGCGTCATAATAAGCAATGGTGGGGTTTTGAACGTTGCGTGCTTTTGTCCTAATCGATATAAGCGGCAACGGAGAATGGTTTTAGCGAATGCTAGGCGTTGCTGGCAATGGCGTCGCAATATAGAGGAAGAAATCGTGAAAAAGCGCTTTAGAAACGTCGTTTTGTTATGTGCTTGTGCATTGTCGATCGTGGCACTGGGCGGTTGTTCGATGCAGAAGATGGCGGGCAATGCCGTCATCGAATATTCTCACGACGAAGCGATACCGTATTTGATGTCGCAAGGCGACTTGGCATCGGCGTGCCAAATGGGGCAGGCAATGGGACCCGTGCTCATGTCGTTTCATCGCGTTGGGCTCGAACCGGCACAAATCGGGATTGGTACGCACATGGCGGCCGGAATGTGTGCCGAAATGGATCAACGCGAGCGCGAATTGGCGCGATATCGGGCACTTTATGAGCTACGTTCGACCGAGGCGCAAGACGCCCTTGTGCGCGAAAAACAGGCGCACAGCCTCGCTGCGAGCCGCATGATATTGGCGTATGAGAATGCCGTTGCCGCCTATGGCGATTTGAGCGAAAAATGCCCAGAATACAAAAGCGATACCGATGCCCTGCTTTCATTATTGGGGCTAGCCTCGGGCGCTTTGGCGATTTTGCACGATTTTAATAGTGAAAAAGCCGTGGGCATATCGCTCGATATACCGGGCAAGATCGAAAAAGGCGCACAATGTTTCGACGACGATAAATGGTGGGGAATGCCGACGGCACTTCGCGCCGCCATTTGGTTGAGCATCCCCGGGAGTGGACCCGAGGGCGTCGATCCGATCGAGGCCATGAAAACGGCGGCGGCAAAAGGCGATGCGCAAGGCGTATTTTTGGCACGAGCTATGCAAATCATGATGTTGGCGACGGTCGGTCAGCCCGAAAACATGTGCCAATCGATGACCGAAGCGAAGCTCAAAGACGGCAATGGCGACTTCGCCATGCTCAATGCCTATGCGCGAAGCATGATTCAACATCAAGCCGATATCGCTTGGACAAAAGCCAAGGGATATCGAGCTCCGCTCAATTGGGCACAATGCCCCGTTGCCGAGGCGGCGAGTACGATGGACGAAGAACGAGCCAACGATTTGCTCGAAGGCTTATTCGACGATGAAGACGTCGACGCCGTCGAAACGCCGGCGGATGCAGTTCCTGCCGAAACACCTACAACCTAAACTGCGCAATTTTTCGATTTAACCGCGCAATGCTTGAGAAATGAGGAGCAATCTCAATGAAAAAGTCATTAGCATTATCGGCCTTTTTGATGGCGTCACTCGTCGGATTATCGGCACAAGCTGGTGAATCGCGCACGCTGTGCGTCTACGATCCATCGGGCGCCAATGGCGATGCTTATGCGACGATGAAAGAATACCAAGTAGCGGCATCGCAATGGGGAATCGATTTCGATCTCAAACCGTATACGAACGAAAAGACGGCGAGCGACGATTTCAAGGCGAAGAAATGCGACGCCGTCTTTTTGACGGGGTTGCGAGCACGCAATTTCTCGAAATTTGCCTCGACGCTCGAAGCGATGGGCGCATTGCCCAGCTACGAACTATTGGGCGATGCCATCGCTCTATTGGCGCAGCCCAAGGCGGCGAAATTGCTCAAAAATGGCGCCTACGAAACGGTCATGGTCATGCCCATGGGTGCCGTCTATCTCATGGTTCGCGATCGATCGTGGAAGTCGATCGAAGATATCGCTGGCAAACGCATCACGACGATCGACTTCGACGAAGCCGCGATTCACATGGTCAAATTGTCGGGTGCCTCGATGGTCTCGGCCGATATTTCGACATTTGCAGGCATATTTAACAACGGTGCCGCCGATATTTGCTACTCCCCAACGACGGCGTTTAAGCCGCTCGAACTCGAAAAAGGCGTTAAAGAAAAAGGCGGTATCGTTCGGTATCCGATTGCACAGCTGACGGGGCAAATCTTGACGCATGCCGATCGATTTCCCGCCGATTTCGGCGAAAAATCGCGTCAATACGGATCGGAAAACTACAAGAAGATCTTGCAACTTTCGACGAAATCCGAAGCCGATATCAAAGATTCGTATTGGATCGACATTACAAAAGCCGACAAAGATCGATACGATCAAATCTTCCTCGACGTCCGCGTCAAATTGCGCGACGATGCCAAAGTCTACGATAAATCGATGCTCTCGTTGATGCGCCGTTTGCGCTGTAGCGCCGATAAAACGCGTAGTGAGTGCGCTCAAAAACGCGAATAGCTACGCCGCGCCCCTCGCGCGCTGAACTCGTGAAATAAACCGCGCCTCGAGCGCGGTTTTTTGTCACGCGTATGGCGAAAATGGGATTTTTGCGCGTGTTCATGCTATTGCGCACGGCGCGGCGTTTGTGCTATGCAAGCGCGGTTATTCGCCTCAAAACAGTATCTTCGTTGGCGTAATTCGTATTCAGAGAGCGTTTTTGGTCATGTCAGACGTCGTAAAACCAGATCTTCCCAATCCAGGTGACCGGTTAGCCGATCGCTATACGATAATTCAGCGGGTAAGCCTTGGCGGTTTTGGTGCGGTTTATCGCGCATTACAAGACAATCTTGGCCGCGATATCGCGCTCAAAGTTTTGCTCCCCGATGTCGTGTCCAATAACGCCGATTACGTCGAGCAATTTCGCCAAGAAGCGCTTCTGACGAGTCAGTTACGCCACCCCAACACGATAACGATATTCGACTATGGTCAAACCGAGACGGGGTTGTTGTTCCTCGTCATGGAATGGCTCGACGGCAAGACGTTGACCGAAGTGCTCAAGAACGAGGGCGCTCTGAGCTACGATCGCTGTTTGCACATTAGTCAACAAATCCTCAAATCGTTGAGCGAAGCCCACGAGCGCGGGATGGTTCACCGCGACCTCAAGCCATCGAACTTGATGTTGTGCGTGCAATATGGCGAGCAAGATTTCGTCAAAGTCTTGGACTTCGGACTCGTCAAGAATTTGTCGGATGAAACGCTGAGCATTCGCGGCAAAGCCGTCGAAGCGCCGCATTTTACGGCAAAGCGTCGCGCACCCGGGACGCCGCACTATATGGCTCCCGAGCAAGCCATGGGCAAGGGAACGACGACATCGGCCGACGTCTATGCCTTTGGTCTCATCCTCTACGAAATGCTCACCGGGAAACGCGCATTCGATGGCACCGACAAGATGGAAGTCTTGCTCAAGCAAGTGCGCCAACCTTGTCCGCCTCTGCCCGATGAACTCGTCGATACGTTCTTGGGCAAAGTCGTCGCCCAATGCGTCGAAAAAGATCCGCTCAAGCGTCCGCAAAGCGCGACAGCGCTTTTGCGCGACTATCAATTGAACGAAGAAACGCGCGGCATAGAAATCCACAACGGCGATTTCGAAGCACAAGCTCGCTGGAAATCGCTCGCCGAGCCGCGCGTCGTCTCCGACGTGAGTAGCTCGCTCAAAGAAATCTTCGTCGGGCGCCGCGACGAAGTCGAGGAGTTCCGATCGATCATCGAAAAGGGCATTGCCGAACGACAAGGCACGACTTTCGTCGTCACCGGTACGACGGGTATCGGCAAAACGGCTCTCGTCAATAAGTTTGCCGATATCTTCTTAGAAGTATCGCATGGGATTCGGATAAGTACGGCATTTTTGCCGCAAAATTACTTGTCGTTCTCGGCGATTCGATTTGCATTGCGCAAGTTCCTCAACGTCGCCTCGGACGATGCCTCGGTGGCTCAAGTCGAAATTAAACGCGCTTTGTCGCGCTACGAAATCAGCGATTCCTATCTCGTGACGTTTTTGACGCACTTCATCGTCGGGAAATATGGGCAATCGGGCGATGAACGCGAGCAAGCCGAATTGCGTTTGGAAGAGTTTTTCGACGCGCTCTCGCGCGTCGCCCCCGTCATGTTATCGGTCGAAAACATCCATTGGGCCGATACCGACAGCTTGAATTTGCTCTGGAAACTGGCGCTTGCCGTCGTCTCGAAACATCGCCCGTTCTTCTTGGTCGCGACGTTCCGCCATCAAAAACTCGCCGCTAATCGCGAGCTTCAAATGCTCCTCGAGCGATTCAATCGCCTCGAACACGTCTATTATCGCGAAATGCAGCTCGCTTGGCTCAACAAAAAAGATTGCGCTGCGATTATCGAAAACGCCGTCAAGATGCAACGTCCGATGGCGAATCAGTGCATGCAATTGTCGAAGGGCAATCCGCTCTTCCTCAATCTCGTCTTGCGCTATATCGTCGACGAAAAACAAACCCTGGGGGCCGATGAGGCTCAAAAACTCGTCATTCCCAATTCGATCGAACGCATATCGCTCAAGCGCATCGATCAGATCGTTCGCAAATACAATCAGCCCGAATTCCGCGAGATCTTGCGCCATGCCGCCCTCATCGGCGAGACCTTCTCGCTTGCCACGGTCGAAACGCTCCTGCGTCGCGATGGCAAATATTCGCTATTGGATTGTACGAGCCGAGCGCTCGAAGTTTGGCGTCGCGAGGGGATCTTGCGCCGTCAATGGGACGCCGATATGTCGTTTGAATTTATCCATCCGCATATCGTCGAATTCTTCAACATCGATTCGGCACCCGAGCTCCATCTCAACGTGGCGCGCACGAAAGAAGCACTCAGCGAGACCGATCTCTACATCGATTACGAAGATATTGCGCGCCACTTTAAGCTGGCGGGCGATAAGAAAAACGCGCTTCGCTTTTTGGATTGTGCCGCAAATGCCGCACTTCAGAACACGAATTTGCTCAAAGCGCGACTGCTCTACGAAGAAATGTTGCCGCTATTCGAAGCCGATGAATCGATCGAGCGACAAAAGAACGTCTATCATCAATTGGGCGATTTGACGTTGCGTTTATCGGAGTTTGGACCGGCAAAAGACTATTTGCAAAAGACGGTTCAGATTTCTCAAGAATCGGGCGATCATCAGCTCGAAGGGTTGGCTTATTGCGGGCTTGCAGAACTCGCTTTGGCACAAAACCAACTCGAAGAAGCGAGCTCGAATTATACGCGAGCGAAAAATACCCTTACTGCCGACGATCCAAGCGTTCAGAGCAAGCTCCTACTCGGCATGGGCAAACTATCGAAGCTCAAGGCCGACTGGCAAGCCGCACTCGCTTGTTTCCAAAAGGCATACGATTACAGTTCGAATGCGGCGAATTTCGATCTCATGGCGAGTGCGCTCTATGAGCTCGGCGTCATCTATTTGTCGTTGGGCGTTGTTCGCCAAGCGCACGAATGCTTCGTCGCCGCACAAAAGAATTATCAGACCGTTGGAAATACGGCCGACGAAGCAAGCGTATTGCTCGCTCTTTCCAAGACTTATGGCATATTTATGCGCCCCGACGATGCGCATATCTCGAATGAGTCGGCCATCGAAATCTATCAAAAATTGGGCGATCAACTCGGGTTTGCCAATGCACTTGCACAGATGGCTGAAATCAACATTCAGCAACTCATCTATGACGAAGCGCAAAAGTTCACGCTTCGCAGCATGCCCATCTTCAAAGATTATCACGATGCCCTGGGCAATGCCCGTTGCCAATCGCTATTGGCGCAAATCGAGCTGGCTCATTGCCAACTCGACAATGCCATGACTTTGGCCGAACAAGCATTCGAACAATACAAAAAGACCGATAAATTCAATGCCCAAGTCGATTTGTCGATATTCATCGGCACGGTTCAGACGTATCAGAACAAATTCGATATGGCCCAAGCCAGCTTGAGCCAAGCAGAAATGTTGCTCGACATCCATCAATCGAATGCGAGTCGCCCAGAGCTCTATAATGCGATGGGGTTTTTGTACGAATGTCGAGGCGATTTTGCAAATGCCGACCGATATTATCGCATGGCGCAAGATACGGCTCAGTCGATGGAATACCTCGAACAAGTTTACGTGGCGCGGATGAACGTCATCAAGGTCAACATGTTCTTTACGCCAGGGCGTTGGTACTACGATGAATTGCTCAAGATAGCGAATGAATCGCGTACCTATGGCCTCAAAAATGCCCAGATTCATGCGTTGTTGTTTATCGTGTGGTTCGAGGGGGTCTATGGCGAGCAACGCACCTGGGAGAATCTCATGGGCGAATTGACGCGATTCGTCCAAATACAGCGATTGCCAGTGCAAGGACTATTGCGTCGCTTCGAATTCGACGTCGACGTTTTGAAATACGTCGGTGCCGACTTATCGGCCGCACTGCGCCGTAGCGCAGGATGGATTCGACAGTATTTGTGTCCGTAGGAGTCGACAGACGAGAGCCGATCGAGGACGTTTGGAGTCGTAGCCTTATTTGCGTGCGTTCGCCGCGCGAATAGGGCTTTTTTTTGGCACTTTTTTCGGAGTGAACACGAAAAGCGCATGAGTCGTCGATATTTGATTGATAGAGAATGATGCGTGCGATAAAGTGAAATGTAGTGTGCGATGATTTAGGTTTTGTGCATTGGTGAGAGAGCCTAAGCTTATGGTGATGTCTGGCAAAAAGTGTCCGAAATGTGGCGTAGAGCTCGTCAAAGGTGCGAGTTATTGTCAACGTTGCGGAACGCGAATATTCGAAAACGACTTTGGCGATTTATCGTCAGATCCGTATATCGGGACGATAATCGACGATACGTTCGAGATTCAATCGATACTCGGAACGGGGAGCATGGGAATCGTCTACAAGGCGCATCACCGTGCGCTCAATTGTCCTGTAGCGATCAAGATATTGCGCCACGACTTTTTAAACGATCGCGTCGTTCAAACTCGGTTTCAGCGCGAGGCGCAAGCGGCGAGTAGCCTTTCGCATCCGAATATCATCCAAATCTACCACTACGGTCGCACAGCACTCAACGCGCCCTATATTGCGATGGAATGCCTCAACGGCAAAGAATTGTCGTCGCTCATTCCCGAACAATTTCCGCTTTCGCCCAAGCGCGTTTGCCATATTGCGAGCCAAACGGCGCATGCGCTAAGCGCCGCGCATCATGCGAATATCATTCACCGCGATCTCAAGCCAGCCAATATCGTCGTCACGAATCGTTGTCACGACGATTTCGTCAAGGTTCTTGACTTTGGCATTGCCAAGATTGCCGACGTCGAAGGCGAGGGGTTGACGCGCGAAGGTGCGATTTGTGGTACACCGGCGTTTATGAGCCCCGAGCAAGTCTTGGGTCGCAATATTACGCCACAGTCCGATATATTTAGCCTAGGTAGCACACTCTACTACATGTTGACGTGTCGACTGCCGTTCCATGGCGATAGCCTCGTCGATATGTCGCGATCGGTCCTATCGCTCAATCCGACGCCACCGAGCCAAGCTCGAATCGACTGTTATGTCGCGCCTGAGCTCGAATCGATATGTCTCAAGGCCCTCGAAAAAGACCCAGCTGACCGATTCGAAAGTGCCGACGAAATGGCGGTAGCGCTCGATAGGCTTTATTCGCAGTTGCCCGACGATACGAGCAACATCAAGCCCAAGATCGTCATTCAATCGACCGATTGTGCGGCAATCGAAGATTTATCGGGAGCGACGGCTTGCATTAAGGCCTACGACGAAGACGACGAAGACGACGAAGCTGGAACAGTCGTCGAAATGCCGGCATTTCCAAGCGAACCATCGATGTCGTCGGTTCACTCGACGCATACGAATACCGATTCGCCTGCGATGAAAAACCCGATCGTCTATGCCGTCTCGCAGGTGCTCGACGTCATCAATCCCAATGCGACGCCAGAATCGAATTCGCTTTTGATGACGCCGACGAACGACGAAGAAGTCGTCAAGTCGCGCAAGCGCTTTTTACTCGGGATCGTCTGCATCGTCGTCGGAGCTTGTCTCTTGCTCGTCATCGTCATATCGTTGACGGTGTTTGCATTGCGTCCGAGCACATCAGATAGCGGAAAACAATTGGCCGAAGAGTCGAATAAAGAAACTGCCGCGGTAGCAGAAGATTTTGATAAACGCCCAAGTCTCGATACGTTGATGAAAGTCGATACGGTCGTCGCCTCGATTCAATCGGGGGTGACCTATGCCACGGCCTATGGATCTTTGCGCCTTGCCGACGAAGATCGCGCGCGAGTCGCAGGCGATAGTGGCGACGACAATGATGATGGCGCCGAGGTGGGCGACGAAGGCAACGCCGATGCCGTCGAGGCGGCCAATGTCGAACAAGCGCCTAAACCTGCGCCGAAGCCGACAGTTGCAAAGACGACGAAACATGCGCCAAAATCGGGGGCGACGGCAAAGAAGACGACGAAACATGCGCAAAAATCGGGGTCGACGGCAAAGAAGACGACGAAATCGAAGGCGTCGAAATTAAGTGCTTCGAAAAACCAAGGGCGTGGCAAAGTCTCGTATGCATCGCAAATTGCGCAAGCCGAAAAGCTCGAAAAACAAGGCGATAAGGTAAAAGCGTGCTCGATTTATCGTCAAATTTTGCGCGGCGAAGGCATTAGTCAGAGCGAAAAATTAAAAGTTCAAGCGAAGATAAGGAATTGTGGGCGCATTTCGATTTAATCGTCAATCGACGCTCAGAAAGAGTTGAGGGATAAACGTGTCGCGAAGAAGCATAGCGATGCGCGATCGACGCGTGCGGTTATGGATATGGCTTTCGGTCATTGGCATAGGGATTTTCGTCTACTTTTGCCAGCATCCCATTCGCATTAAGCAAGAGGCGAAGATATCGCAAGGTGTAGCCATGACTCTCGATTCGACGAGCGATTATCTCGTCGTCGTCGACGAAATGGCACTCAATGCCACGCCAGAATCGTTCATGGAAATGTCGTTTTCCTATGCGTGGATCAATACATTCCAGCAAGAAATCGGTCCGGTGTCGGTCATTGGAGCGCAGCAATTTCCGCAAGCCGATTTGAGCGGTTTCAAACTCGTCGTCCTGACGCGTTCTGTATCGGAGCGCGGCGATTGGGTGCCGAAGATTCGTAGCTATTTGGAACGCGGTGGCAACGTCGTCTTAGAAATGCCCGGAGCCAAATTGCGAGCATTGGCCTCGGCCGATGGCAAAGGAGGGTTACGCAAGCCCCAGACTTTGACGTATGCCCATGGCTTGATGCCCGAGTTTCAGAAGGCGTTGTCGGCGATAAAATTGAGCGAAATGACGCAGATCATCGGATCGGCAGGGCCGCTCGACGATTCGCAAACATGGATGACGATCGATGGCGTCCCCGTTATCTATACGAAGCATTATTCTGCGGGCAATGTGATTACGGTCGATTTCGACTATGGCATGCTTTTGACGTCGTTACAGCAGGGGCGTCCGCTCGACGATTTGACGATTCGCAACATGCGCGGCAAGCCCCAAATCGAGACCGAAGATTTGGCAAAGCTCGACGTTCCCGATATGCCGATAGCCGATATCCTCGAGCGATTCATCGTCTATGGCGTCGTCGGGCATAGCGTCGCCGTCGCCAGTTTTTGGCCGTTTTTCGATTCGATGAACGGTGCCATTGTCGTGACGCACGACGAAGGCGGCACGGGCGACGCGGCACTTTGGACGTCTCAATACGAAGCGACGTTTCAGGCTTCTTCGACGTTATTTGCTCGCGTTCCGCTTCAAATGACCGAATACGGCGTTGGGCTAACCGACAAAACGCATACCGAGCTCGGGCTTTCGTTTGAACTCAATGCCGACGACAAATCGAGCGCGCAAGAGCCCATGGGCTGGTTTAAGTTTTCGCCGATATGGCGAACGTATAACGTCGATCAGCAAACGCAACAGTTGCGCCAATGGATGCCCACCGGATCGCAGCTCATCTCTTCGCAAGCGAAAGATGGTATATGGACGCCCGAATATACGCGAGCTTTTCGCATGATTGCTGCGGCAGGGTTTCGAAACGATGCCTCGTATCGTGCGCCAAAAGACGTTCCTGGCTATGTCTTTGGATCGGGTTTCCCATTCGTTCCGCTCGACGTCAACGGCCGTATCTTTAACATCCTCGAATATCCGGTCGTATTCTCATCGCTACAGACGCAAGCGGAAAGGGAGTTTTTCGAAGCTATCGTTGCGGCGAGCGCAAAGCAGACGCACGAAGTCATCACCGTGAGCTTTTCGCCGCAACGCTATACGACGCACCCCGATTACGAAATCTTCGAAACATGGCAAGAAGCATATCGGATAGCGAGTGAACACAAGCATTGGATAACGAGCATATCGAATTACTTTAGGTTTTCGCGTGCGCGATTTACGGGCGAATTGCGTTCGCGTTCGACCGATCTCAAGATTGGCAACAAGACGTCGCATTTGCTTCGGATCGAATTATTGGCGCCCGAAAATGGCATGTCTATTTCGGTTCCCAAGATGTTGCGCACGCGCACGTTTAGCGAGGCACGACGCGGATTACAGCGCGTCAAAGAAGACGTGATATTACCCGAGGTCATACAGACGAGTGCCGTTTCGGTGATGGGTTACGAACGCATGATCATCCCATTGCAACGCGGTTTTAATGCCATCGATGTCGTATACGAATAAGTAGCAATCATATGCAGGGCGATTCATCATTTATCAAGCGATTCAAAATCGATTTTATCTTGCTCGGTGTGCTTGCATGCGTTTGCTTGGGCTATGTCGTCGATGCGCATCCGATCCGGATATCGCGCAGTGATACGCCGGGGGCGGCATCGATGCCACAACAACTCGGGCAATCGAATATCTTGCTCATCTTGCCCGATACGACGCAAACTGCCGAATCGTATCCAGAGATGGACTTTTCCTTTGCATGGTACAATGCCATGTCGCAAGTCATCGGTCCGTTTTCGATTGCGCTCACGCGTCAAATCGAGTCGTCCGAAGACCTAGCGCAAGCGCGTCTCATCGTCATACCGCAGAATGCTGCCGAACAAATGAACGAAGCCCAGATCCAGAGTGTGGCGCAAAGCGTCCAGCTCGGGGCATCGCTCATACTCGAAATGCCCAGTCATGCTTGGGCGCCTGTGACTGGGATGCGGCTCAATACGCGCGGAAATGCCACGATAAAGCGCGTCACCGATGCGCCCAATTCGCCACTCTCGGGCACGTATAAAGACCATTTGCTCAACACCCCTATCGACACGCGCGTCATGCGCATGGATGCTTCGAATCCCGAGGCTTTGCCGTCGAATGGATTATTGCTCGAAATCGATGGCGCCATTGCGCATGCCAAACGATCGCTGGGCGCTGGGATCGTCCACATATTGGGGTTTAATTTTGGGCAAGCGATGACTTCGCTTCAACAAGGGCGCCCGAGCGATGCGTTTCGCATCGATGGAGAAGAATCGCCTCGTACCTCCGACCTCATCCTCAACGAGCGCATGCGCACGAATACCGTGCCTTATGCCGATTTGCTCAAGATGCACGTATTTGGGAGTGCATTCCAAGCGGCGCCATTCCCCATGCTTTGGCCCATTGCCAACGGCAAAAAGAGTGCCCTTATCGTCAGCCACGAAACGGGGAATCTGGGCGATGAAGCGTTTGCATCGGCAAAATACGAGTTGGAATTTGGCGCACATGCGACATGGCTAGCGACTGCGTCGACGATATCGAGTGAGACTTTGCGCAAATACGCGAGCGAGGGCTTCGATATCGGTGCTTCGATCCATCGCCCTCCCGCCGATCGGATCGACGAGCCTTGGGGCATAGCCTTTTTTAAGCCTATCGCCGTCGAGCAAACGGTTGCTGATCAAAGACGCGCACTGATGCAGCAGATTTCGAGCCCTATATCGACGTGTAAATATGCCAAGAATGTATGGTCGCGCGATTATACGGCGTTTTTCCGGTATTTAACGGCGGCGCAGTGCCAAATCGATTTGTCGTATGGCCCCGGAACGGAGGGCGATTACGGCTATTTGTTCGGATCGTCGTATCCATTTTTGCCGATCGAGCGCAACGGCTTGCCGTTCCCCGTCTATGCCTTGCCGACGACGATAGACGACGGCGTCGGGCTCGGTTCGATTCCCGAACACGCGCCGTTGCAAATGCTCAAAGATGCCGAATCGACGTGGAATGGCCCGATCGTCGTCAACTTTAGTGCAACGGCGATGCAAGAAACGCCGAGCTATCTATCGCCGCAAACGTGGCACGAGCTCTTGGCCTATGCCAAAGAAAACGACGTTCTCATGCCATCGGCAAAATCGTTTATGCAGCACTACACGCTACGCAAGCAATCGCACTTGCTCTATACGTGGAATCCCAATGCGCGAACGTTGCAAGCGCAAGTGCGGCTCCCAAAGGCAGATTTTTCGTATACTTTGGCGATTCCAAAGCGCACACAAGCGGGTGCGCTCGACACGTTGTGGCTCGACAAACGCCAGCTCGACATCGAAGCGGGCAAGACGTCGTCCGATGGGCTCTTGCTACTCATTCCGCTCGAGGCGAGTGAACACAGCGTCGAGGCGCATTATCAATGATCCGATAAATCTTAGAGGATTTTTCGGAACATGCGCGACCATCGCGGGCTTAGATGGCCCGACGACCACCATATAATCTGGGCGCGCCCTTTGATATTGTCGATCGGAACTTGCCCCCAACATCGGGAATCGGCCGAATTATCGCGGTTATCGCCCATTGCAAAGACGTGCCCTGGCTTGACCGTGATGGGGCCGAAGTGCGACGATGGCATTTCGTGTGTTATCGTCGTATACGACTTTTCGCCGATGCGCTCGGTGTTCCAATGCTGAAGCCGTCGATCGGTGAGATACATGAAATCGGAAACCGTGCTTTCGTAATAGGGCGTTTGAGAAATCGGATGCCCATTGACGTATATCGTTTGTCCGATGACTTCGATCGTATCGCCTTCGACGCCGATAATTCGCTTAATATAATCGCTGTCTTTCGTGAGAGATTCGTTCGATAGGCAGCGCGAATTGGTGCGAGCCAAATAATCGCGTGCTTCGTTGCGCGGAAACGCAAAGACGACGACATCGCCGCGTTCTGGCTTCGAAAACCATACGATATAGCGATTGAGCAAGGGCAAACGCAATCCATAGCTCAACTTGGTGACGAACAATTGATCGCCTTCCAAAAGCGTTGGAACCATCGATCGCGTTGGGATTTTGAATGGCTCGACGAAAAACGTGCGCAGTACGAAGGCGACGGCTAGGGCGATGAGCAAGCTCTCGACGACTTCTCTTGCGCCCGATTTGCGAGCAAATTTGAGCCGTTTTTCGACGATTTCTTGCACTTTTCGATAGGGTGCCTCGAACGAATCGTCGTCTTTGGCGAGCGCTGTGCGCAGCGCATTGAGCCCAGCTTCGATTTCGGTTATCGACTCTGCCGAGAGCTTTTTCTTGGCGCGTTTATAGAGTTTTTCGGCATCGTTGAGCGCATTTTGTGCATCACGACGCGAAACTTTAGGCGTATTTTCAGAAGGCGAAACGGACATGAGATTCCAGATAAAACTCGCAGATTAGTCGATATCGGGGGATTCGACGCGGAACAACTGCTGACCGAGGAAGATCAGGTCGCCGTGATAGAGCTGTGTTTTCTTATTGAGTTTCATCCACGTACCGTTCGACGAATTGAGGTCGAGCAAATAGAAATTTCCATCTTCGCCCGGATAGATTTGCGCGTGTCGCCCGCTCATAAAGCGGTCTTTGTTGAAGACGATATCGCCCGTTTCGCGCCCGAAGACGGCGCCATTTTCCGACAAGCAATAGACGTTTTGAGTGATATTTCCGACGCCGATTTGGACGAGTTTGTAGTCGCCGCCGCTCGAGGGCGATCCCATGTAACGCGTGCCATCGGCCGATCGAGCTTTGTTGGAGACGACTTGTTCGAAGCGTTCGAATCGCAAGAGCTCGCGACCAGCCAAGAAGCAATCGCCGGGAACGAGTAAGACTTCTTCGCGCGTGCGCAAAAACGTGCCGTTGAGGCTGTCGAGATCTTCGATAAAAAGCCCACGGCCCTCGACGAGCAAGCGCGCATGGCGCGGCGAAAGAAAGGCGTCGGATGGGAAGCGCGAATCGCCACTTCGCCCGAGTATTGTTTCGTTGAATTTGAGGGGTATGCGGACGCCGTCGCTGCTATCTTCGTTAATCGAGATGAGGGCGACATCGATATCGATGGCGCGGACTTCGACGTCGTTGAATTGGTGTTTTGCCGTGTAATTGCCCAAGTATGCGGCGCAGAAACCGCAATATTTGTTGGTGCTTGGGCAAACGGCACCACAGCTGCGGCAATGAATTTCGCCATCGCCAGCGTTATCGGAATAGAAGATATTCGAGATGCCCGAATCGTTATAGGCGTCATGTAGAGCAGCCGAGACCGATGGCGCTTGACCTTTGTCGTGAGCGGCCGAAATGCCGTGATTCGTCGGTCCGAGATTTATCGCGCCCTGGAATTGTACGGCTTCGCTATCCAGTCCTAAGACATCGAGCAGTGCTTCGGTCAAAATTTCGTCTTCTCCGTTACGGTTGCCGATCCCAGCCATAAGCGTTCCTCATATTCGGCGATGGTGCCGCGATATTCGATCCAAAGGGCAGAAGCTCGATAAGGGTGCATCGCGAGCACGCCAAACATGCCATCGTCGCTTCGATGCCAAAAAAAGACCACCCGCTGTGCCGTCGCCACCGTAACGTTAAACCGCACTGTTTGACCAGTTAGGTGGGCCTCGTGGTAGAGGGGGAAAGGATCCTGGACTCGCAGGCGTGCTCGCCCTTTCTCCAGTGACAAGTCCCGATTTAACGTCTTAGGGGTTTAAGCATATCTGGTGTACATCGCACACAGCAGGTAGCAATTTCCTTATACCATTAAGGCGGATGAGAGACAACGTACTTTACAAAAAAAGCGCACGATTTCGGCTAGAAAACGTGCGCTTGAGGCGATTTTGACGTCGAGCGCTTGTGGCTCAAACGTGCAAACTATTCAGCGGCTTCGCCCGTGACGGGAACCATCGCCTTACGGGTGCGAACGCTCTTGATGCGAGCGGCTTTACCGCGCAAGTCGCGGAGGTAATACAATTTGGCGCGACGCACACGACCCATGACCGTGACTTCGATCTTGGCGATTTTTGGCGAGTTGACGGGGAACGTACGTTCGACGCCGCAACCATAGGAAATCTTGCGAACGGTGAACGTTTCGCGAACGCTACCACCGCTACGGCGAATGACGACACCTTCGAAAACTTGGATGCGTTCTTTGTCGCCTTCTTTAATATTGACGTGCACGCGAACGGTATCGCCGGGACGGAAATCCGGCAAGTCGGTGCGAACTTGTTTCTTTTCAATTGCTGCAATAATTGGGCAAGTCATGATATCTACTCCTAAAAAGCAAAATCGCCGCGGCAGGTCTTTTTGCACGCCGCGCATAGCGTTGTCAATGTTATTTTCATTCGTCGTGAGGCGAGCGATCGATTTTATCATTCGCCGAGCCATCGCTTTGAATTTCTTTTTTTTGCGTTTGTTTTCGTCGTTTTTGAGGCTTTTTTGGCGCCTCCCAACCGAGCCAAACGCGCTCGTCGTGAGTCAATTCGTGTCGTTTATCGTCGAAGATATCGGGGCGTCTTTCTTGCGTTCTCAAGATGGAAGCGCAACGCCGCCACTGAGCAATTTGCGCATGATTCCCATTGAGTAGGACGTCTGGAACGCGCGCGCCACGCACGGTTTCAGGGCGAGTATATTGCGGATATTCCAGCCATCCATCCGAAAAGCTTTCGTCGATCGACGACGCATCGTTTCCCAACACGCCGCTCCACAAACGACTGACGGCATCGCCGACGACCATAGCCGCGAGCTCACCGCCTGTTAAAACGAAATCCCCAATCGATATTTCTTCGTCGACATAGGAACGGACGCGTTCATCGATTCCTTCGTAATGTCCACAAACGAGTATCAGGGGTTGAGAGAGAGCGCTCAAGCGATGCGCTTGAGCTTGATTAAACCGTTGTCCGTGAGGACTCATCAAGACGACGTGACCGCCGCCGCACAAGCGCCAGCTTTCTTCGATAGCCAAGATAAGGGGTTCGGCTTTCATCACGAGTCCAGGTCCGCCGCCATAGGGCGCATCGTCGACGCGACGATGCTTATCTCGACTGAAATCGCGAATTTGTACGAAGCGATAATTCAGTGCCCCGCGCGCTACGGCGCGACCGAGTATCGAATGGTGCATCATGACTTCGAAATACTCGGGAAACAGCGATACGAAGCAGAGCTCCCTCATCGTCGCTAACCCTTGTAAATGGCGTCGAGTTCTGCCATCCAATCTGCATCGACGAGAACAGTTTTGGCATCTAAATCGACGGTTCCAACGTGCGCCGAAACGAAGGGTACGAGCCCTTCGCCGCCGTCTTCGTTGCGATAATGAAGCATATCGTGTGCGCCACTGGGCACGACATCGTCGACAATGCCCCAAGTTTTGCCCGTCGAATCGACGATCGCAAGGCCTTTGAGATCGCAAGCATAATAGCCATGGCGGAGGGGACGCAAGCTACTGCGTAGAATCGAGACTTCTTCGCCCGTGAGGCTAAATGCGACATCGCGATCGGTGATGCCCTCGAGTTCGAGCGCCATGAATCGACCGCATCGCGAGCAGTGTACGACCTTATATTGGCGCTTTTGTTCGCCGAGATAGATGTCTTTTGCGCGCAAGAGGCTGTCGCTTTCGGGTTCGTCTAAGAAGACGCGAATCGCGCCTTTTATGCCGTGTGCACGTCCGACGACGCCAACGCGTATCCATTCCCGTGACTGATTCATGACCGAAAGCCGACTCCTGTCTCACAAAAAAACACCACCGAAAACGATGCGTCCTTCGATGGTGCGTCGTCTCTTATTCCGACACGACTAATTCGGTAATTTCTAGCTTGCAACGCACACCGTGACGCGCCGATGCCGCACCTAAAATCGTGCGCATTGCTTCGGCAGTGCGACCGCTCTTGCCAATGACTTTACCGAGATCGTTGGCGGGAACTTTCAATTCCACGATCGTCACGTGTTCGCCATTGACGACATTGACGTGAACTTGCTCAGGATCATCCACAAGCGCCTTCGCCATGCACTCGATCAATTCTTTCATAACTTCTCCAAATTGCTCTATGCCCTCGAAATGCGCTCCGGCCACAGGGCTTCAATCAGTCTTACTTACGGGCTTGGGCTATCAACGATTTGACCGTGTCGCTGGCTTGCGCACCTTGGGCGAGCCAGTAGTCAACGCGTTCCAAATTGAAATTGACTTTATGGGGATTGCTGACGGAATCGTACGTTCCGAGCATTTCGATGCAACGGCCATCGCGCACATTGCGGCTATCGGCGGCTACGAGTTTATAGAAGGGACGGTGCGTCGCACCGTGTCGTTGAAGTCGAAGACTTACTGCCATGATTCCTCCAATTTCCTGTACTTTGGGTGCATTCTGCGCTGTGCAGATCGAGACATTCGTGAGCCCAAAAATTGGCTACGAATAAACGCGCGCATATTTATGGCATCTCTATCGCTTTGTCAATCGTTTAATATTCATCTCCATACTCGGATCAAATGCACCCGAATACTATCGATCTATTGGGCTATCGTATCGCCTTGGGCACGCGCGATGCGCATTCGGTTATCCATGTCGTTGCGCCCGTATGGGCGCACCGCGGAGGCGTATGCGCGCAGTGAAACGAGCACATAGCCGCAGCCAAAGCCCGTATTGAGCGATAGCGAAATAGGGCGCCCAAAGCCCGTATTGAGCCCAAAGGGCGAAATAGGGCGTCCAGAGCCCGTATTGAGCGATAGCGAAATAGGGCGCTCCCAAAGAAAAGCGTTAATCTTCGTCGATGGCGACGTCTTCGCCGCCGGCGGCGCGTTCGCGTGGGACGAAGGTGAATTTGCGTGGCGTGCATGAGCGTTCTTTGGCGGTGGGTGGCTCGAGTGCGTCGCGGACGTAGCGATAGGGGTCGGCGAAGAAGTGGACGCGCCCGGCTTCGTCGGCTTTGACCGTGAAATAGTCGATGAAGACGTCGAAGCGGTTTTTGAGGACGAAACGGCGCGTGACGTAGTCGTCGATGTCGGTGGCGATGGAGTCGCGCCATTGCCCGTCGTAGGTGAGGATGCGTTTGGCGAGTTCGAGTGGCTCCCAGACGCGCATGCAACCGTGGCTGAAGGCGCGGATGGGGTAGCGGAAGAGGCCTTTTTTGGGGCTGTCGTGCATGAACGTGGCGTGTGCGTTGGGGAAGATGAACTTGACGCGCCCGAGAGCGTTGGATTCCGAGGGGAGCTGGCGCAATATCGTGTAGCCCTTTTCGGAGTAGTACTCGAAGCCGTGGTCTTGGAGCCAGTTGGGGTCGGCGTTGATTTTTTTGATGTAGTCTTCCTGTTCGATGCGGCCTGGGACGTTCCAGTATGGGTTGTATTCGACGTAGAGCATTCGCGCGTGCATCAGCGGCGTGGCGTTGATGTAGGTCCACGTTTTTGTTTCGGAATTGCACGATTTTCGGGCGTTTCCGACGACGATTGGGAATCGATAGACGCGTTCGCCGTCGCGCCAAACTTCGCCATAGAACTCGGGCACGTTGATGAAGATGTAGTAGGGCGATTTGACGATGTATGACTTGTGCCAGCGCCTCAGATTCTCGTCGATTTGCGCCAGGCGCGTCGTTCGCGGCGTGTTCAAACTCGTCCAAACGCCATTTGTATAGCCTTTTTCGGCGTCATAGACCATCTGATGCGTTTCGATATAGTCGTGCAGGGCTTGTCGCACGGCGTCGTCGAACACGTCGTTTTGTGCCGGATTGGCATCGATTTGTGCCGGATTGGTGCCGTTTTGTGCCGGATTGGCGTCGTTTTGTGCCGGATTGGCGTCGTTTTGTGCTGGATTGGCATCGATTTGTGCCGGATTGGTGCCGTTTTGTGCCGAATTGGCATCGTTTTGTGCCGGATTGGCGTCGTTTTGTGCCGAATTGGTGCCGTTTTGTGCTGGATTGGCATCGTCGATGGCGTAATAGCCTTCGTCGGCGAGTCGTCGTTTGAGGTTTGGAATGCATTTATACGAGGCGCCGAGGCGCATTTTGGCGGGGCAAACGACGCGCCCCCAGTCGGGCAAGCTGGCGTAAGTATCGTGCGCCGCCATGAGTCGTTTGTAGTCGGGGGGCGCCGGATAAATCGCATCGATGAGGTCGTCGATCGTCTGCAAAGTGTGGATTTCGGCCGCCATTCGTTCGGCGACGGCTTGGTTATTCTGCGCATTGAGTGCTTCGCCCGAATCGACGTCGACTTGCGTGTTGTCGAGCGAGTTGTCGTCTTCGACGGGTGGGGCGTCGTCGGGCTCGGGTTGGGCTTTGTGCGGCATGACGAGGTCGGAAACGCGGGCTAAGTCGCGAAACCAAGCAGTGGTGCGGTTTTGCGCCAGTTTTGCGTGTTTGGCATCGGTCGGTTTTCGTCCAATTGCCGCCGTTTCTTCGGCCGTGAGGTGCGTCATGTTTTCGAACGCCATGGCGCGCGCGAATCGCATGGCAAGGTCGGCGGTTTCGATTTCGAGCCTAGCCGCAGCCAGAGCCGTACGCGTCATTTCTTTGGCGTGTGTCAAAACGGCTTCTCGCAGTCTCGGCACGGGCGTTTGCTCGTCGACGAGTTTGGCAATCAAGTCGCGCACCGAAACGGGGTCGTCGATGTCGAGTTGTTGCGTTTCGATAAACTGCGCAATTGTCGCCGACTCCTCGGGAGTAAACGCAAACAATTCGGGTTCGGCCAGGGCTACATCGCGATAGGCGGCGCGCGCGGCTTGCCAACGGCTCGTGTCGATGGCCAATCCATGCGACGCCAACGATTCGAGCTCGGTCGTCAAACGCGCCATTTGCGGCGCAATTCCCGCCGGCGTGACGAATATCGGCGCATCGTTGCGATCGGCATAAACCGCCGATAAATCGTCTTTTTGTATCAATATGAGAGCCCCTTGGGCGTGTTTTTTCTTCGTAGCGGGCTCTGCTTCGTCGATGAGTCGCCGAATTTCTTTCGTTAAATCGTCTGACTTAGCGAATTTCATTGCGAATTTTGATATATTCTCGGCGTGTTCTTCGACGAATTTCCGAATATACTCGCGACGCGCCTCGATTGCCGCCTGCGCCGCATCGATCGCGGGTTCAGAGCTCACTTCGAGCCGCTCTCCCTTTGGCGCACACCCCACCATAGCCGCAGCCAACACTATCCAACACCACCAACGCATAAGCCCCTCACTTTACGTTTCGAGCGCGAAACGACGATTTCCATGGTCAACGTGTATATATAAACGACGCGAAGGCGACAAATTTTTGAGGGAGATCGGGTCGCCCTATTTCGCTAACGCTCAATACGGGCTTTGGCTCGGGCTACGCCCTTGCGCGCATACGCCTCCGCGGCTCGGCTATTGCCCTTTGGGCAATACGTCGAGCAGTGCCTGTGGTGTGTATATCGGAAGACGAAGCTACGAAGCGAAACAAGCGCGAACGGAGCGTTTTTCGTCGTCGGAGAGTTGCAAGAGAGCCATCGCATCTTCGAGAGTTTTGTTCATCGACACCATGAGTCGCTTGACGGTATTGCACATGCCTAGTTTGACGCCTTGTTCGAGTCCTTGGTCGTGCCCTTGCTTGACGCCTAGTATGACGCCTTGCTTGACGCCTTGCTCGAGTCCTTGCTTGACGCCCCTTTCGTATCCCTCATTATCGATGTCGCGAGCCCAGCTTTTCATTTTGACCTCCTCTGTTAAAAAAGTTCTCTGAAATCCATATTCCGTTGTGAGTATGTGATGCGATTGCTCTATGGGAATTTCGGAACGGAAGAATAGAGAGAGCATCTTCATCAGTTTGTGATTATAGTTGGGATCGGTCGAATCTCCAACCCACAAGACGACGACGGTCATGAGATCGTAATGTTTAGAATCGACATTGTATGAACCGATGAAATCTTCTTTGCCGATGGTATAGCGCTGGCATGTACCGCGAGCGTCGGGAGATGGTTTCGTACAAATCCAAATCGAATAGACTTTTTTGATGGCATTGTAGTCGTCGTTCTTAAAGACAGTTCCTTTTTGGGATGTGATGAGTCGTGCGGAGTAGTAGATGCCGCGTCGAGTGAGGTCGTAGTGCAAATTTGCATTTCGTTGGCCCTCTACGTTGACGATGAGTTCGATGGGAGTGTCGGTATTTGGCACGCGTACTTCGAAGCGCGTATCGTAGACGACTTTTCCTTCGGTAAATGTCGCATGCTCGCCGCCGATGACTTTGGCGGCGAGTTCTGAGCTGGATGTGTCTTCTTCGACACTCGTGTCGCCATAGGTGGGATCGGTGTCGAAGCTCATAGCAATGACTTCTTCGACATCACAATGTGCAAATTCGTCGGTACATCCGACGAGGATATTTGCCAAGACGCGCTTATTGGTGAGGATGTTTTTCATTTCGGCGTCGTAGGCGTTGCGTAGCTGTTGACCCGTTCGTCGTTCTTGCGCTTCCATCGTCGTCTCCTTTCTCATCTGAGTCAATCGCAGCGGGCGGTTGGTTAAATGAAGATCACGTCTGTTTAGTAGTATACATAATATCAAGTGTATTTGCAAGAGCGTTGATGAAAAAAAACGTTTGACGGCAAAAATGCGTCGAGTTGGCGTGAGCGTTGTAGGAGAATGGGCGGAAAATACCCTGTAAAATGATTGACAATCGTCGTTGGCATACGATAGAGCAGTGGCGAAATTGTTGCGTGACGCTCGAGGCACGCTTTTTTTTTTCTCATGATGGAGTTAAAAATGAAGCGCGGTACGGATTATTGGTCAGAATACATCGTTCACATTCCCCTTCCGACGGCATTTCCCGATCCCGAACATCATGCGAAATTGCTCGCCAATGTCCGTTATCTGCTTTTGGTGGGTAGCTTGATGCGCCCGCGTCGCCTTGCGAATTTGTGCGAGTCGAAGTTTGGTCTCAAGAAACTCGGGACGTATTTTAACATCGTCGATCACTACGAGATTTGCGACCGCGAGTATTGTGTTGAAATCGTCGATTTAGGTCTTGAATCGGGCGAAACGATGGCGATCGTGAGCCATGGTATTGGTGGATCGGGAGCCGAAATCGTGATCAAAGAGATGCGCGCGCTCATCCATTGGTCGAATGCGTTCTTGGGCAATGATGAAGAGAAGGTTCAATTGCGTTGCGTCGGTCGTAGTGGAACGCGTGGCACATTGGGCGATGTTCCCTATGGGACGGTTGGCGTTTCGACGGCTTCGTATAACGATGAATTCGACGTTGCGCTTCCCGATGCGAACCTCAATCAGCGCATTTTGGATTGTGCCAAGCGCCTCGATATCCCGACGGCATTGGGATCGGGCGTGTCGACGAATTATTTTTGGCTCGGTCAGGGGCGTCACGTGCCTGCCGAAGGTCGCATCGCTCAGCACATCGAAGACGAACGTGCGCAAGCGGCGCAAGACAAACTCTGGCGTTTCGTCGAACGCGGCATCATCTTTGCCGAAATGGAAGACTACACCGTACACTCGATTTGTCGATCGCTCGGCATATCGTCTGCCTCGGTGGGATGCGTCATTGCTCGCCGTTACGACGTCGAACGCGGTGAATTCATCATCGACTACGATCGTTCGGCGAAAGAAAAAGCCGAGTTATTGCCTGCTCAAGCAATCGTGACGGCTTTTGTCGATCATGCAAAAGATTTCAATGCCAAGAAATAAGGCATCGCACGAGCCAGGGATTGGCTAGGCAAACGATGCCTTAGGGCAAAACGAAAGGGCAAATCGCACAAAGCGATTTGCCCTTTTTGCGTTTTTACATATCGGCCCAATTATTGCCGACTTTGAGGTCGATTTTGAGCGGAATGCCGATATCGCAGGCGTTTGTCATGGCGTCGATCAAGATGGCCTTTGTTTGTTCGAGCTCATCGATGGGTGTTTCGAGCAATAGTTCGTCGTGGATTTGAAGGATAATGCGAGCTTTAGAGTCGTTTTGAGCGAGCAGGGATTGTAGCCGTAGCATGGCGCATTTGACGATATCGGAAGCGCTGCCTTGGATGGGCGAATTGGCGGCGATTCGGTCGCCTGCGGCTTGGATCATTTTATTGGGGCTCAAGAATTCATCGATGATGCGTCGATGTCCGAGTACCGTATGGATGACGCCCGTTTGGCGAGCTTTTATGCCGTTATCGTCGAGCCACTGGGCGAGGACGGGGAATCGTTGGTTAAACTTTTCGAGGAATTGTTTTGCCTCTTGTTTCGAAATGTGGACTTCGCGCGAGAGTTTTTGTGACCCCATGCCATAGACGATGCCAAAATTGATCGACTTTGCGATTTGTCGTTCGGCTTTTGTGACATCGTCGATCTTTTTGTCGAAGAGCTCGGAAGCGGTGAGCGCGTGGATATCGAGGTCGTTTTGATAGGCATTGACGAGGACGGGATCTCGAGAGAGCGAGGCGAGGACGCGCAATTCGATTTGGCTATAGTCGGCGCTGACGAAGCAATGGCCTTTTGCGGGCACAAAAGCGCGTTTGATTTGGCGGCCGAGATCGGACCGCGCCGGGATGTTTTGTAGATTGGGATCGGAGCTCGACAGGCGCGTCGTCGCCGTCACGCATTCGTTGAAATGGCAATGAATTCGCGACGACGCGCGATCGGCACAGTCGATGAGGGATTCTGTGTACGAAGATCGCAGCTTCGAAATGGTGCGGTATTGCAAGATAATCGAGGCAATCGGATGATCGAGTGATTCGAGTGTATCTTGATCGGTCGACAATCCGTGAGTTTTGTTCTTTTTCGTTGCCGGCTCGAGTTTGAGCGTTTCGAACAAGAAATGACCGAGCGATTTTGGACTGTTGATATTGAACGGTTCATCGCCAAATTTATGCGCTTCTTCATCGAGTTTTCTCAATTTCTCGTCAAAATCAGCCGCCATTTCTCTAAGATAATTCGTCTCAATTTCAATTCCGTAGAATTCCATTCGAGCGAGTGTTTCTGCGATGGGGATATCGATATGTGAGAAGATTTGGGAGAGGTTGGCGCGTTCGAGTGCGGATTTGAGGGGTTGAACGCATTGCCGCATGGCGCTTGCCCAAGTGAGTGCCGCATCGGCGCACGATTGCATGGGCATTTCTCGAGGCGTTTTTTGTTTTTTTCCCGTACCGAGCCATTGATCGGGGAGTATGGGGAGATCGCGCGCGATGAATTCGGCGACACACGACTGCAACGAAAGTCGGCTTCGCGATGGATGCAAGATATAGGCGGCGATTTGGATGTCGAAGAACTGTGCGATGTTTGGAGAATAGCCGCCTGCCCATAGCCATTGCAAAATCGGTTTGACGTCGTAGACGGCGAAGGTGATGTCGCTACGCGATAGGAATTGGGCGATGGCATGTCGGCATTGGTTGCCATCGTTCGAAATGACGTCGAATAGGGTCTTTTGAACGGTGTTCCATGTGCAATAGAAATCGCGTGCGCCGTCGCCCGTGGCAAAAGCGCAACCTATCATGCAGGGAGCTTGTGGGGCGGTGTGCTCGAAGATGGGGACGACGGCGATGGTCGTTTTGTCGTCGGCCATGGCGGCGAAGCGGGCGTCGAGATCGGCGATAGAATCGACGATCGGAGCCGAAACGAGATCGAACGGCGAGCAAGCCCGCTTCGCCGCCTGGAGAATGTCGAGGATTTCGGGATCGGGAGTCGTCGCCGGAGGGGCTTGTTTTTTGGGGCTCTTTTGCGGCGTGCTGGGGACTGCGTCATTTGCGCAGTTTGGGTCGGGAATCGCGTTTGAAACGGCGTTTGCGCCGGCATTTGCGCAGTTTTGGTTGGAAACGGCGTTGTTTTGGTTGGAAACGGCGTTTGCGCCGGCATTTGCGCAGTTTGGGCCGGAAACAGCGTTGTTTGTGTTGGAAACGGCGTTTGCAACGGTATTTGCGCAGTTTGGATTGGAAACAGCATTGTTTGCGTTGGAAACTGCGTTTGCAACGGCATTAGCGCAGTTTGGATTGGAAACTGCGTTTGCGCCGGCATTTGCGCAGTTTGTGTTGGGAACGGCGTTTGAATTGGCATTTGCGCCGGCGGAAGGGGATGTGTTTTGGATGGTGGGCTGGAAATCGGCAGAGTGTGGTGTGATTTTTGGGACGCTAGGATCGGGTTGTGCGGATTTTCCGAGGACTTCGACGAGGAGTTTGTTGAGGTCGAGGGCGGAGAATAGTGGGATGACGAGGTCTGGATTGGGGCTCATCGTGTGTTCGACGAGTGTCACGGGGACGTCGTAGACGAGTGAGACGAGTTTTTTTGAGAGTTCGGCATTGGGCGCGAAAGCGTCGAGATTCGCCTTTTGAGCGGGTTTTTTGATTTCGCCACGCGAAGCCATGAGGTTTTCGAGGGATCCGTATTGGGCGATGAGTTTGCCGGCAGTTTTTTCGCCGATGCCTTTGCAGCCGGGGATGTTATCGATGGCGTCGCCGGCAAGCGCGAGGACGTCGGCGACGCGATTGGGTTCGACGTTGAATCGCGCGATGACGTCGTTTGTGCCGATCCAATGGGCGCCGTTTTTGGCGTGAGCGGCTTTCGAGAGCGCGTCGAGCAAAACGACGCGATCGTAGCCGTCTTCCGAGGCGATGAGTTGCATGAGGTCTTTATCGCTACTGGCGATGATGACGTCGTATTGTAGGTTTCGGGCTTGCGTCGTGAGCGTGGCAATGACGTCGTCGGCTTCGAAACCGTCGGAATCGTAGGCGCAGATGCCGAGTGCGTCGGTGATCTTCCTAAACCATGGGAATTGCATGACGAGTTCTTCGGGCGGTGGCGTGCGCTGGCCTTTGTATTCGGGATAGAGCTCGTGTCGGAATTTGGGACCTTTTTTTTCGTGCGCTAGCGCAATGCAATCGGGATTGACGCGATGAATGACCGACAAGATCATCGACGTGTAGAAATGGAGTGCATTGGTGGGGAATCCGGCGCTATTGCACATGGGGGGAGAGGCATAGAAAGCGCGAAAGATGTAGTTCGAAGCGTCGAAAATGAGGAACTTTTTGTTCATGGCTTTTGCGTATAAAAAAAAGAGATGCGAAGGGGGCTGTATTGGGCGTGAGAAGGGTAGCCGTGCGTATGCGCGGAGTGAAACGAGCACATAGCACGGCTGCGGAGGCGTATTGGCTGCAAGCCAATAGCCGTAGCCGCCGACGTATTGAGCGCGAGCGAAATAGTCGGCGTAAAAAGGGAGCCGCGGAGCTTGGATCTGCGGAGCTTGGGGCGTAGCGGATGGCGTTTAGGGCGTGGGGTTGACGTTTGATTCGACGAGTTTGAAGGCGTCGACGAATGATTTTGGGTAGCCGAGTGCGGGGAGTGAATCGATGAATGCGTGGAGTTTTTGCGGGGAACCGGCGATGGTGATGGCGAGTTTGAAGTATTCGGTGGCGTGTTGCCGGTCGGCGTTTTTGAGGTCGTTCCAGTTTTGTTGGGTAGGCGTGATGTGGCGCGTGAGTTTGAGGCCGCTGTAGAGTGGAATGATGGATTGAATGAGGTTGCCCATGAGCTGGATGTCGGGATTTTTTGCGGTTCGCATGTTGGTGCAGTAGCGCGTGGCTTCGTCGAGTAGGAGGTTAGAGACAAATGCGAGTGCAAACATGGGGCGGAATTGCGGATCGCCTTGTGCGACGGTGGAATTTTTGAGTCGCATGAAGATGGGTAGGGCGTGGAGTTTGCCGGCGGTGAAGAGGTTTTTGGCGAGTATGAGGTTTGCGCGGTTGTCGCGAAAGATGTCGAGGCGTGGCGGGGTTTGTATGAGTCGGAGGGAATCGTCGAAATTTCCGCGTGCGTATTCGACGTAGGCTTGAGTTATATCGTAGGCGGCGTCGTTGCCAAATGCGTCTCTTGCGCGATTGCACCAGGCGGTGGCCTCGTCGTAGAGTTTGGCGTGGTAGGCGTAGATCGAGGCGTTGTGGTAGAGAATGGGCATTTTGGCGTGTGCGGTGAGGGCGGCTTTATCGGTGAGGCGGTAGGCTTGTTCGTAGTCGCCAGTGTTTGCCAAGTTCGACGTGAGCGCGGTGAGGTATGAGATGTTTTCGGGGTCGAGTTCGAGTGCGCGTCGGTAGAACGTCGTGGCTTCGTCGAATCGGTTTGCATTGGTGAGGTGATTGGCGGCTCGAAGTTGAATGGCGTCGTTGTCGGGGTTTTGGTTGGCGGCGTCGATGCACGTATCGATGGCGGCGTTGGGTGGCAACGATTTGGCGTCGACCGAGGAGTAGGCCAGGCAGAGTGCGCCGGTGCTTGCGGCAAGAGGTGCGCCGAGTTGTTGGGCTTTTTGGATGTATGCGATGGCGTCGTTGGGTGCGCCATTGAGCAAGTAGGCGTTTCCGATGAGGGCGTAGAGTTTGTGGGCGTTGGGGGCTTTTTTGAGCGCTTCTTGGGCTAGGGTGATGGCGCGCGAGTATGCGCCTTCGTCGTATGCCTTTTGCATGGCATCGAGGTCTTGTGGGGCGATGAGTGCGGCTAAGTCGTTGGCAGATTGTTCTGGTTGATTGGTTTCTGGCTGAATATGATTCGTTTGTTGGTGTTGTTTTTGAATATTATTTGATTGTCGTTCTTGGGCGCAGATTTGGAACGGGGCTAGAGCCAGGGCGATAGACGATAGAGCGAGGAGCGTTTTTTGATGCATAGGTTTATGAAGTATTTTGAGGGCTATCGAAGAATGACGAAGACTCGCGAAGTATTGTTGATGTCGGACGAAGAGATTTGAAGTCGGACGGTGGAATTTGAGATCGCGGAAACGGGAGTTTTTGGGGGATCGCAGGAGTGGGCAGATAAGAAAAAAGCGCCATCAGAGATGGCGCTTTGAAGGAGCTAGAGCGCGATTAGTACATCAACTTGAGTCCGACGAACCATTCGAGATTGACGGATTCGACGCGTTTAATGCGAGAGCCGACGGCGTCGAGGGCTTTGCTGTAGGTGGGGTTTCGTTCTTCGATGGCGTTTTCGGTGATGAGTCCGTCTTTTTGACCTTCGCCGGTGAGTTGGCCGGTTTTATTGAAGGTGTGTCGGTCTTTTCCGAGTTTTGTAAAAGTGATGAAGTGGTTTTGTTCGTAGTCGACGGCGACGCCAGCGATAATCGAGACGTATTGGATGGGCTGGATGGTGAGGTTTAGGGCACCGCCGATGGCGCCGAAACCTTCGTAATCGAAGAGTCCGTCTTCTTTGTACATGCCAGTGTAGGTGCCATTGGCGACGGCGGCGATGTTATCGGCGCCTGCGTTAGACCATTTATTGGAGACCCAAGCGCACGCGGGATCTTTGCCATCGGTTTGGTAGCAATTTCCCTTTCCGAAGGCGTCGGCCAATTCGCTATAGGCGCGTCCTTCGCCCGTGTATTTGAAGTATCCGCGCAAATCGATTTTGACGAATCGTTGGAAGTCTTTGGCGATGCTTTCGTATGGGATGAATTCGATACCGAGATCGATGCGTCCCCACATACCGGGGTCGACGCGCGTTTGATTGGCGCCGTATTCGGGGTAGGCGGAATCGGTGCCGATGGGCAAGCCGTATTGGAGTCGGATATAGGGATCGACGAAGGCGAATCGATGGGAGGCGGCGACGGAGAAGATGAGTTCGTGTGCGCCATTGCCAGCACCGCTATTGTCGATTTTTCGCATTTTCCCCGTGGGGGCTTTGTAGTCGAAAGCGAGTGTGACGGTCGAGCGGCCAGTATTGCCCTCCCAAGGGCGTTCGGGGATGAAGTGTCGTTCGGTGTTGTAGGGACTCCATGCGATGCCGAAAGTCATGTCGCCGAGTCCGGAGCGGTCGCGCCCTTTGAGTGTTTCGCCTTCTTTGAGGTCGAAGAAGCGATATGGCGTGAGAGGATTGGTGTGTTCGGGGCTGAACCAAGAATTCGTTCTGTTGATTTGGAATTCGGGTTTATCGCTCGACGTATCGAATTTGTAGGAGGCTTGGTCGGAGATGATGATGGGAATGCCCATTCGGAACGAGAGGTCGTGGAACATGCCGATTTCGAGGTCGATATCGAATTCGTTGACGACGCGTTTGTATTCGAGTTCGTTGAGCAGTCGCATCTGCTTTGTCGATCCCTCGTAGTATTCGCGTTTGAGCTTTGCCCACTCGTGTCGTTGAGAGAATTTTGGAGTCAGTGAGATGTCGAATGGGTCGCTGACGAGTTCGTTTCCGAGATAAACTTCATCGGCGGCGTCTAAAACATCGGTCAAATCGGCAGCCATCGCTTGGGAAGCGATGAGAGTCCCCATTGCCGCGGTTAAAAAGGCCAATTTCCTCACGTTGCCATGCACCATATTATTCTCCTTCAGCGTCCGATAGACTCGGCTCAAACCAGATTGCAGTTGCCGCATCGTATAGCACATAAGATGATGTTACAAATCGATGTAGCGACGATTTGCCGTCGCTCAAAAATTGCTCGAGCCGGCACCGCGCCGGATTTTGAGAGCGCCGAGCCGATCCCATAATTGATGGGTCCCGAAAAACCGACCTTATGGTAACACAAATCGAGTCGAAATTCCAATAATGATGGTTTGATTATTGATGCGTCTCGAAAGTTGGCTAGAGATGGGTGTTTTTAAGTTGTAGAACGGCGCGGAATTTATATAGGATACGTCGGATTTTCGTCTTATTTTTCTCGGGCGATGAAGGATAGACAGCTATGCTACTGACGTGTCCACAATGTCAAAACAGTTTTATGATCGACGATCAAGTCTATGCGATGCAAGGGGGAGCTTATTGCGAACAATGCCAAGTTCCGCTCGTGCCATCGGATATGGGCTATGGGCAGTGGCAACAATCCCAACAAATGCCGATGAATCAAGCGCAATGGGGCCAGCAGCCCATGGATCAAGCGCAGTGGGGCCAGCAGCCGATGGATCAAGCGCAATGGGGCCAGCAGCCGATGGATCAAGCGCAATGGGGCCAGCAGCCGATGGATCAGGCGCAATGGGGTCAGCAGCCCATGGATCAGGCGCAATGGGGCCAACAGCCGATGGGCGATGCGCAGTGGGGGCAGCCGATGGGGCAAGCGCAGTGGGGGCAACAGCCGCCTAGCGATGCGCAATGGGGGCAGATGGCCGATGCACCGAAAGAAACGGTTGCGCTCATGGATGCCGTCGGACAAGACGATGTCGTGCGGCATAACGACGCAAACGAACGCACCGTTGCGCTCAGCGATTGGGGCGGAGTGTCGCAAGTTCCGCCCCCGCCGACGATGTCGATGCCTCAAGGCAACGGCATGACGGGCGATGACGACTGGGATTCTTGGGGCGGGGAGCCCATGGCACGCGTCGAAGAAGTGCGAACAGCCGATGCCGCAGCACTCGGGCAACAGATCAATCCCAATGCGCTCGTCGTGGGCAATGCGTTGCCCACGGGCGCTCACGAGGGCATGACGCGCGAAATCGATGCGCGCGATGTCCAATCGCTCTATGGCGACAAACTCAATCCGATCGCCGAGTTTTTGCGATCGATACCGATGCGCTACCTCATCATCGCCGGCGGCGTTTTGGGCGCTTCGCTCGTCGTCTTCATCATCGTCGCCGTCGTGATAACGCGCCCGCCCAAAGTCGAACAGGAAATTCGCAACGGGGAAATCGTCGATGTCAATGCCCCCGAACGCGAGAAGACGTTTAGCGAAATTGCCCGCGAATCGATAAGCCTTTCGCCGTCTTTTATTCCATTCGATGGCACTTTAGCCAAAGAAGGTTCGGTCGTCGGGGTCGCCGAAGATATCGGCGTCTATTACGATTTGAACAAGATCGCCGAAATCGACGACGTCGTGCGCGGTGGCGTATACGTCGAAAAAATCGCAGCCGGCGTCGAAGACCACGGTTCGAAGATCGGTCAACCGATAACGATGCTCTTTGGCGAATCGATGCCCATGTCGGCCGTCTACAGAACGATGTATACGCTCGGTCCGACGTCGCGAAAGCTCTTCATCGGTGGCACGACGCATAGCGGTATTTCGACGTTTAAATACCATCCGTGTGGCTGGCCCGATCACGATATGTTCATCTTCGAAACGTGTAAAGACGTTCCCATCGACATCAAGATTACGCGTACAAAGGTGACGATTCGCCGCGTGTCAGATGCGGGATCGGTTCCGCTCGTCGTCCTCGACGATGGCACGGAATTGACCGAAGTGAGCGCCGATATCATCGGGACAAAAGTCCAATTCGACGGCATACAGATGGCGATATCGCGCTTGAGCATGGTGAGTGGGGCAACGGTGAGATTCGTGACCGATGGCGACGTGACGTTTGGCGTCTTCATGACTATCGCTCAGCGCGTCTATGGATCGGACGACAAACCCAATATCAAAACATTATACCTCGCTCCGGTCCCGTTGATCTAATCGAGATCTGAGATATCGCCCTCATTTGCGAGAATTGTATCACGCCGTACACTTTTGTATGGCGTTTGTTTTTGTCGCTCGGTTATTGGCGAATATGGCGAACTCGTGTATAGAATAGAGATTTTAATCGGCATGGTAGCGGCGCAAATGAATGTGCGCCTTGTTTTGTGTGATCGCTACGATGCGTTAAAACGCGCCGCATGTGAGATATTGCCCTCATTTGCGAGAATTGTATCACGCCGTACACTTTTGTATGGCGTTTGTTTTTGTCGCTCGGTTATTGGCGAATATGGCGAACTCGTGTATAGAATAGAGATTTTAATCGGCATGGTAGCGGCGCAAATGAATGTGCGCCTTGTTTTGTGTGATCGCTACGATGCGTTAAAACGCGCCGCATAGGCGTATTTATTAAGGTAAGAGTTCACCATGTACTATCTTGGTTTCGATATTGGTGGGACGAATGCGCGATATGCGCTCGTTTCGGAAGATAATCATCAGCTCAAAATATTGGCATCGCAAAAATACTCGATACGCGGGGCGCAAACGCCCGCCGACGTCGCCGCCATCGTGAGGCAAGTCGTCGAGAATTTGCCCAGTGACGTCGATCGCAAAGACGTTGCCGGCGTCGGTATCGCGGTTGCAGGGCAAATCGACATCGACGAACATACGATTCACAATGCGCCCAATCTCAATTGGCACGAAGTCGATTTCGATGTCGTATTGCGCAAAGAAATCGGCGATTTATTGCCGCATACGCGGATTAAGATATCGAACGATCTCAACGCCATTGCGTGGGGCGAATACCACTTCGGAGCCGGTCGCCAGCTCCCGAGTATGCTCGCCGTTTACGTCGGCACGGGGATCGGCGCCGGTCTCATCGTCGATCGACGCCTCATGCTCGGTGCCGATAACGTGAGCGGAGAAATCGGGCATTGCAAATTCCCAGAATTCATGTCGATGCCATGCGGTTGCGGGCAAATGGGTTGCGTCGAGGCTTATGCCGGCGGAAAAGCCATCGAATACCGCATCATGCACGATATCCAAACGGGGATCGTTTCGCGCGAGGCACTAGGGCTTGGCGAAGATAAACACCCGACGGCGCGATGTATCGAGCAATCGTGTAAACAAGGCGTCGAATATGCCGTCAAATTCTGGGACGACACGGCGCGCGCCCTCGGCCTGCTCATCGCCAACGCCATTGCCATCCTCAATCCACATGCCCTGCTCTTGGGCGGCGGCGTGCTCGAAGGGTGCCCCGAGCTCCTCGCTCGCGTCATCGACCAAATCATGGCACTCGCGCCGCGCACTGCCACCGTCAATTTGCAGTTCATCAAACCGACTCTGCACGACGATGCTGGCACTTTGGGCGCGGCATTGCTCTGTCTCGATGCAGGTGAAGTAGAGTAACATGACCGATATCAAGCCTAGTGACAACGCACAGGAACAAAATTCTGAATATTCTTCGGAGCAATGCCAAAATCCTGTGCGAAATTCAAATTATCAGCGTCGCGACGAAAGGCCATGCTCGCGCGATCGCCAAGATATCGCCAAGGGAGGGCGCCCGCCGCGCAGTGTGCGCGGAAAGCAAGACGCCAACGGCAGCAACGGGCGGACTTCGTTCCGAACGCCTGCATCGCTTACGACGATGCCGCGTAGCGTCGAAACGAGCCTCAATGCACGTCGCAATGCGAAGAATAGCTATAACGCCAACAACGCCCCCGAGCCCAAAAAACGCCCCGATGGGCGCGTCGTGCGCCAACCATTCAACGGCGAAGCGCATCTCTACGAAGTCATACAAGTCCGATTGTCGCGCACGCAACGCCTCGTCGAAGTCAATACAAATGGCATAAGATTGGGCGCCAATACCCCAGTTCTCATCCGATTCCATCGCAATATGCTCATGGCAACGACCGTCGGATGCCGTTATCGTCGCGTCGCCGAAATCAACGCACTCCCGTTCGTCGTACGCATCGCCAACGACGACGACCAGCGCATCGACATCGAAAACGCGGCATTCGAAAAACGCGCCTACGAACTCGCCTCGGAATTTGCCATCGCTCAAAACCTCCAAATGAAGGTGCTTTCGACCGATCTCAGCCACGATCACAAAAACGTCACGGTCAATTTTGCCTCCGATGTTCGCGTCGATTTCCGCGAGATGGTGGCGTATTTGGCGAGCAAACTCAAGATGCGCGTCGAAATGTTCCAGCTCGGGTTGCGCAATGGAACGGGGCTTATATGCGGTCTCGGGTCGTGTGGGCAACTGCTCTGTTGTGGGCGATTTTTGGGGCAATTCGACCCCATCGCCGTGCGACAAATTCGTGCTCAAGGCATGGCATCGAATCCGAAGCGCATTAGCGGCGTTTGCGGCCGGCTCTACTGCTGCATGAGCTATGAATATTGCGATTATACACGCGATAAACGCAACCTCCCCAAAAAGGGCAAACGCGTCATGACGCGATGGGGTATCGGGCGCGTGTCGGATATCGACATGATCCGCGAAGAAATCGTCATTACCTACGATAACGGCGAAGTTCAACGCATGACGCCGCGCGATTACGTCCCCGTGACCGACGACATCTTAGCCGATGTCGAGGCCGGCAAAATCGAATTCCCCATCGAACACGCGCATTTCTATCTCAATGCCGATCCATCGGCGGCTTACGAGCCCAAATCGAGCTTGCGCATCGCGGCACAGCCGCCACTTCGATCGCCCATGGCGCCGCAGTCGCCGTCGAAGAAAGTCAAAATCGCCCCTCGAATGGGCGAAATCAATAAGATGGCAAAGAAAAACACCGCCAATCCATCGCCCAAAACGCCACCCAAATCGAAACAAGGCGAAAGATCCGACAAGCAAGCCACACAAGCCCAAAACCAGCCCGCAAACGAACTCGCGCGTTACGAACGATCGACAAAGCAATCTCGACGATCACAACGACGCGATAAAAAGGCAAAAATCGGCATCGTGCCCAATGTCCCGGTCGATGCGACTCAATCGACGATGCTCGTCCCGACGCCGACTGTCGCCGCGCCTTCAACGCCCGAAAAACTACCGGTGCAACCCCAAACGCCGCCCTCCGTGGCGCAACCATCGGCATCGGCATCGGCATCGGCACCCACGCCACCTCGCAAGCTATCGCAAGGCAAACCCAATCGCCCTTCGTCGATCGTCGAGCGCCCGCCGCGCAAAGTTAAAGCGCGACAACCCATGGGCGACGAAATCGCGAGCTATCATGCCCCGAGTCTATCGCACTCGAGCCGGCGTTTGTCGCCCGTCGCTCAAAATCACGGCGCGAATCAAGGTCCACGCCCGCCACACCCAGAAGGTGAATAGCCCATGCCCGTTATCATTGCAGGCCGCCGAAAAGGCGCCAAACTCAGCGTCCCCGAAGGCATGGGCGTGCGCCCAACCCTCGTGCGCGTCCGCGAAGCCCTCTTCTCGATCCTATACAGCGAATTCGGTCCGCTCGCAGGTGCCCGCGTCCTCGACCCCTTCGCCGGCGCCGGGCTCCTCGGGCTCGAAGCATGGAGCCGTGGCGCCGAACACGTCGATCTCATGGAAATGAATCGAACACACCTCGCCATTCTCAACCGCAATATCGCTCAACTACGCGCCGACGGCGCCATTTGCGCTCGACTCGGGCAATCGCCGCGCGATTGGTCTGCATTCGGCAACGCCAAATACGACCTCGTCTTGTGCGATCCCCCCTACGCCGACAATCTCATGCCGGCTGTCCTACAAGCCCTCATCGAACAAAACCGACTCAACCCCCAAGCCCTCGTCTCGGTCGAACTCGGCGCCAAAGACACCATCTCGCCACCCGCGGCATTCTCCATCGTCAAAGAACGCACCTACGGGCACTGCAAAATCGTCCTACTCCAGTTCGCAAGCTAGGCTTCGCGCACGCATCCCGCCCGCAGGGCGGGAATCCGCTAAACGTCGATAAACGTCGCAATATCGCCATCAATACGCTGCGAAATAAAGTCCTTAAACCGCTCTTTGAGCCGCGACTCGATTTGCCGCATTCGTTCTTTGCTCACGTGAAACTCGTTGCCGAGATCGGCGAGCGTCGCCGGATCGTCGGCCATGAGCCGGCGCGTCCACAAAGCGAGTTCGCGTGGATCGGTCATCGATTGCGCAAATTCCATCATAATGTCGTGGACTTTGGCGTAAAAATCTTCGTTCTCGACGACTTGTTCTGGCGACTGCGAATCGTCTTTGATGAGCTCGCCAATCGTCACGGTTTCGTGCCCAGGCGCCGTTTGGTCGATGCTCACCGCGGGCTGGTCGAGCTGCCTCGAAACGTCGATGACATCTTGCTCCGAGACGCCGAGTTTTTCGGCGACGAGCGCCGGCGTCGGGTTGGCGTAGCCGTCTTGAATGAGCTGTGAACGCGCTTTGCGCAGGTTATAGAACAGTTTGCGCCCCGCCCGCGTCGAACCGATCTTAATCGGCTGATAGTGATTCATGAGGTAGTTGAGAATCATCGCGCGAATCCAATACTGCGCATACGACGTGAATTTGACATGCCGAAACGGGTCGTATCGCTGAATCGCCTCGGAAAGCCCGACATTGCCCTCCTGGATGAGCTCCAACAAATTCGACCACCGCCGCTTGTATTCGCGCGCAATCTTGACGACGAGCCGCAAATTCGTCAACACGAGCATCTGCGCCGCTTCGAGGTCGTTTTTTTCCTTATACCGCACGGCGAGTTTTTGTTGACTTTCGGCGTCGAGTATGGGGTGGTTTCGAATATGCGACAAATAAATCGTGAGTGGGTCGGTCGACGCCGTTGGGTAATATTTCGGCTTAAACGCATCGTGCAACGCCAACATCCCTGAAGGCGAATCGACATCGACCGAAACCGTCTCATAGTGCGCCCCTTGCCCATTCGCCGCAGCCCCCGCCTTCTCGGGCAACAAATCGGCGTCGGTCACCTCGATATCGGGGAACGCCTCGTCGATCATGTTGTCGAAATCCTCGGGCATATCGACCTCGGGCGCCTCGACCTCGGGCGCCTCGACCTCGGGCATATCGACGACTTCGGGCTTCATTTCGGGCGTCGTCGCAGCTGCTTTCGGCTCTTGGCGGCGGCTTACTTTCTTCTCATTTGGCATCACAAGCATCCTTTCGGCAAACAGACAACGGCGCAAACGGCGGCGCAATCTTATACATGGAACGCCTTTTGAAAAGCGAATTCATCGCTTTTTTCTCGTCCTTTTTTGGGGTCGCCCTATTTCGCCCGTTGGGCTCAATACGGGCTCTTTGGCTCCGGCTATGTGCTCACTGCGTTGCGCGCATACGCCTCCGCGGTCGCCCTATTTCGCCCGTTGGGCTCAATACGGGCTCTTTGGCGGCTATTGGCGCGGGGCCAATACGCCGCCTTCCTGGGGTTGCGCGCTTCGCGCTCACCCCAGGCTGTATTCTTGCGCCCTTTCAGGGCGCGCCATTTGCAGTTCTTAGGCTAGTCGCATGGAATGCGCATCAAATCGACAAAAGGGGTTGCGCGCATCGCGCTTACCCCAGGCTGTATTCTTGCGCCCTTTCAGGGCGCGCCATTTGCAGTTCTTGGGCTAGTCGCATGGAATGCGCATCAAATCGACAAAAAGCGACATTGAACGCCCTATTGCCGTTCATTCTGCTCGACGATATTCCACGTTTTCGTTTCGTAGTCGTAGTTCCAAGTCGTCGTGACGTGAGACGTTTTGAGCGTTGGGGCGGCGTTGGAGTACCATTGGACGATCGAGAAGATGCGGACGCATGGCGTCGGTTCTTGGCGTTCATCGGTGCTTTTGGCTTCTGCATCGTCGAGGTCGCCCGTCGTAGCCGTATCGCTCGATGATGTGGGCTCGTCGGTGCATTCTTCTGTCGATTGGATTTGGATTTCGGCAAATCGAATGCCTTGCGAACGCAAGGCGTTGAGCCATTCAAACCGGCTCGCGGGGGCAATGCGCTTGGCGGCGACGTCGTAGCGCTCGAAGATGAGATCGCGGTGATAGGCCTCGACGTCGTCGACGGGCGATTTCACTTTGGGCTTGGCTGGATTGCACGAAATTAGGCTAACGGTTAGCAAAAGGCTAAAAAGTACGAAGATTTTCGATAAAATATGCATATTTCGCGTCGTCTATCGTACCCTAACCCGACAAAAGCTGGGGGCTAGGGAGAGGGGCAAATCCCGCCCGGCACACGGGCGGCAAGGGCGACGGGGGGGTTAGAACCAGAACGTAAATCCTGCCATCCCCAATAAGTCGACGTTTTTGAAGAAATCGACATGCGCACCGCTCGCTTTTGTCGAATACTCCGCTGTTCCTTGCGATTTCGAGAGTGCAGCGCTGAGTGCCGAACCGTTTTCGGTGAGAATCGTAATGCCAATGCCGACTTGCGTATGGATCGAGAAGTGTTCCGAAACGAACCATTCGGGGCGAATGCCCAAATCGATCGAGAAGTCGTAGCCATCGTTATAGTGGGCAAACTCGGGGGCCGAAGCTTTGAATCCACCCGAGGCGCGCCCCGAGGCAGTGAACCCGACGATGGCGCCTAAGTTCACATCGCTCGATAAGACGATGGGGATGATGCCGCGAATCGAGACATTCCATTCGGTAATTGAGACTTCGTTCGATTTGTCGTTTTGATCGACGACGTCGGCATTATAGGTCGAAACGCCCAAGATGAGCTGCATGGCAAAGAATTTGTTGATGTTATAGACGACTGAAAGGCCGCGCCCGTCGTCGGCAAAACTGCTCATCGCCGAATCGACGCCGACGCCAAAGCGGCGCGACATGTCTTTGGCCATGGCATCGCTGGCAAATACGCCAAAAATCAACATTAAGAAGCTAAGCGTACATAAGATTTTTTTCATTATCGGACTCCAATGTTTTGCCACGAGTGGCAGGTATGTCGCATTTGCGTAAACAAAGACCGCACCATGCTAACACGAATCGCCCCTTGCTCTCAAGAAACAAACGGCAAATGCGACGATTCACTTTTGCACTGCATCTGATTGCGCTTTTTGGCGCAATCGCATAGTGATGGCCGCGCATGGCGACGTGCGCCGCGACTCGGCGCGTCGAATGCATAAAAATCGATCTTTTGCGATATATCGCTCATATACGGCAAAGAAATGGCAAACAAACCGCGCATTATACAAATCGTTGGCCCAACGGCGAGTGGCAAGACGGCGTTTTCGGTCCGCTTGGCGCAAGCTTTGGGCGCCGAAATCATCAACGTCGATTCGATGCAAGTCTATCGCGATTTGGCGATTGGCACCGATAAGCCATCGCCCGAACAATGCCAAAGCGTGGCGATTCACGGCATAGACCTCATTCCACTAGGGCCGCCGATGGATGCCTCGGATTTCGCATCGTATGCACATCGCAAGATCGAAGAAATCGCTTCGCGCCATCATCCATGCATATTGTCGGGGGGCACGGGGCTATATCATCGAGCGATTGTCCATGGTTTGCTCGATGCTCCATCGCGCGACGACGATATACGCGCAAAATTGCGCGCCGAACGCGATGCCTTGGGCATAGAAGCCATGTATCAACGCCTTTGCGATATCGATCCGGTCGGTGCGGCGCGCATTTATTCGAACGATTGGGTGCGCATCGAGCGCAGCCTCGAGTATGCGACAATGACGGGGCAACCGCTGAGCGCCGCACAAGATGCCCACGGCTTCAGAACCGACTACGTCGATCGGCTAGCCATTGGATGCACGCGCCCGCGCCCATTGCTCTACGAAAAAATCGAAAAACGGCTCGACGAAATGTGGCAATCGGGGATTATCGAAGAAACTCGCCTTATGCTCGATGCCGGATGCGACGCGAATCAGCTTCCTGTCAAGGCATTGGGGTATCGACAAGCCGCCATGGTATTGCGCGGTGAATGCTCTATCGACGAAGGGCTCGCACTTGCCAAACGCGAAACGCGGCGCTTTGCCAAGCGACAACTCACGTGGTTTCGCGCCGATAAAAGCGTCGAATGGATCGAACTGCCGCTCAACGACGAAGAATTCGAAGCCGTATGCCGAAAAGCGCGAGATTTCTTAGCCGCCAACGAATCGCCCTAGCGCTCCATCTTGGGCAATTCGATAGTTTCACCGACGAAGGGCAAGGCGACTCTGTTTAGAACGGGAGCAAATCGGAGTCGAAATCTTTTGGCGTCGAACCATTGCCGTTTGCTTTTTTGGGCACGGCGGCTTTCGATTTGTCGGATTTGTCTGCCTTTTTAGAAGGCTTCGACGTTTTATTTGGTTTCTTCGAGGCCGGCTTTTTCGCGGCCGGCTTTGTCGGTTCTTTGTGCGCCTGAGCTTGATCTTTGTCGTCGCCATTTGCCAGTTCATCGACTTCGTCGTCATCGTCGTCATCGACGTTTGGATTATCTGTTTCGACGGCGACGGGGGAGGTCGGTTCGGGTTCGATTGGCAAATCGTTCACATTGGCATCTTTGGCGTCGTCGGTTTCTAACCCAGTATCCGGTGTGGGTTCGACATCGGCATTGGATTCAGAGCCAGTATGGGGTTCGGCGCCGGCATTTGCTTTGCCATCGTCGGGGTTGTCTTGACCATTGGCGATGGTTTCTTGGGCATTGGCCGATCCGATCGTGCCCAAGACTTTAGCTTGGTTATTGGGCACATTTTCCGCGGTTGGAGTGCTATTGGGCTTGAGGACGAGCATGACGACCATGATGAGCGAAAAGACGATGCCGCCGGCGATGAGCCCGATCAAGACCGATCGTTGCGGTTTTCCGAGCCCACTATTCGTGACGACGCCACTTGCGCTATTTCGCTTCGATTTTTTGTCGTCTTTTTTCTTTTTATTGCTCTTTGCCCAAGCCTTTATACACGATTCTTCTTCGGCGAGTGCTTTGTCGATGTTTGCACGGATATCGGCGAGTGCTTCGCTGGCGCTATGGTAGCGGTCGGCGGCATCTTTGGCGCACATTTTACCGATGATGTGTGCGATGCCAGGCGGAACGAAACCAGGAATTTCGAGCGGCGTATTGACTTGTTTATAGGCGATGCGCATGAAGTTTTCGCCGTTGAAAGCGATTTCGCCCGTCAACATTTCGTAATAGACGAGCCCGGCGGCATAGAGATCGGCTTCGCGACTCGCTTTGGATTCGCCCGTAAAGAGTTCGGGTGCCATATAAGATGGCGTACCGCGCACGCTCCCTTGCTGCGTGAGCAGGGTTTGGCTCTGTTGGAGATTGTCGTAGACCGAGGCAATGCCGAAATCGAGGACGCGAATTTCGTAGGGCGGTGGTGTGTCGAACACCATGATATTGCTCGGTTTGATGTCGCGGTGGATGACATCTTTAGAATGCGTTTCTTCGAGGGCATTGAGGAGTTGTTCGATGATACCCGTTGCATGGGCTAGCGATAAACAGCCCATCTTCGCGATGAACTGGTCGAGCGGGAGCCCGTCGACGAATTCCAAGACCATGCATGGCGTGCCGAAATACCACCCATAGTCGACGCATTTGACGATGTGATCTTCGTGTAGCGACGAAATGACTTCGGCTTCGCGAATAAACCGCTTGATGGCAACGCGAGCTTCTTCTTCACCCATGGGGATATTGGAATGGAGCAGTTTGAGAACGACATGTAGGTCGTCGCTGATGCGCCATGCTTCGTAGACGACGGCGCAGCCGCCGCGCCCGATTTCATCGCCGACGCGATATAGCGGGGCGATATCTTTGCTCGCTTCGATGCCGAGCGATTCGACCGATATGACATCGGCTAAATTCGTCGAAAGCGACGTGCCGGGGCGCGAAATGCTCATCGCAGGTTGTGCGAACGCGCCCGAACCACCACTGGGTTGAGCAAAAGCCCCCGATCCTGTGCGGGGTTGTGCAAAAGCCCCCGATCTGGTTCTGGGTTGAGCAAAAGCCCACGATCCGACCGCATGTTGGGGCGCTACGCCATTGGCATGCACCTCTTGCGCCGATGGTTGCCCGTCGACCGATGGCGGTGTCGAAGCCGCGGCTTCACCGATTTGCTCGGGCGTGAGAGGTTGTTGCATCGACGTGAGCGTTTCGCTGATGAGAGCCGACGTAATCGTCGTTTGTGGGCGCTCTACGGCGGGTTGTGTCGATGTGATGACGTCGTCGGATTGAATAGGCGATAGCGTCGGTTGGGTTTGTTTGGCGCCGTCTTCTTGCTTTGACGTCGATTTCATGAGCGGGCTAGCAGAAACAGCTCCGTGGATCGATGAGCGATTGGCCTTTCGATAGATGCCGAAAGATGGGGCTTTGCGCCGTTCCGAAAGCGTATCGCCGACTTTAGCGCATTTGTCGTCACCGCTAGCGCATGGATTCTCTGCGTAGGAAGGGGATTTTGAGTTTTCTTGATTTAGCTCATCCATAGCGGCTCAAACAGGGCATCTCGGTAATATCCGATGGCGAAACGCAACAAAAAACATAAGCGAATGCCATTAGCTGGCTTCTATAGCACAGTCGATCCGATAACCCAAAATTTTTGGTGCAATCGAAACTGACAAGGAGAATCCAAGGCATAAAACATACCATAATGGAATATAGTTTGCATGTAGAGGGGCGGTTATTTTCGATTGAGCGATTTTGCCACTCGAAATTGGAAGGTGATGTGCTATTCTATAGAATCGCATTTGTTGTGCGCTATACAGGGAGCGTTTTCGTCGCTTGCCACTCCCGTTGCGGCGATTTGAGAAGTGGAGATAGAAATGAAGAGATCACTATTTGCATTGTGTTTCGTAGCTTTGACCGTAGCGGGTTGTGGCGAAAACTCGGATTGTCAAGATTCGATGTGTCGAGCGGCGGCGTCGTCCGGCGATTTGGCGACGCAGTCGCAAGCACTCAAACCGCGAACTCTTGGCGATTTTGGCGGCTATCCCTATGGCGATGGGCCCAACTTCAGCTTGCCTACTCAAACGACGGCCGATGATTCAATCAATGGATTGGGCAATATTGGCAAGGCTTTCACCATCGGATCGATCAATGGCGATAAACTACCCGATATCATGTATTCGGCGTATACTTTTGCTGGAACAGCACCGGGACGCATTCGCTTTCAGTGGTCGGTCAATACAGCAACTGACAAGCTTAACGACACATATTTTTGTTCGGATGCAACTGAAGGACCTACATCTTGCAGTGTAGGGAATAGAGAGAATCTAGAGTTAGGTATCAACCTCGTAAGTGGTGATCTTTGTCCCAACATTTCGAACCTTGGAGTTGTGATTGCGTCGGCATTTTCGATGCAGTCGTATAAGGGATCGTTTGTGATCGACGCTCGCAAGCACAAGAAAGGAGGCGCACCGAATAAACAATATGCGATTACCGATGATACTGGTGCTTTCGTGGGTGAACATATAGCCGTTGCCGATATTACTGGCGATGGTAAAAACGATCTCATCTACAGTGCTCAGAGTTTAGGCTCGGATAAGAATTCGGTCTATGTTTTGCCAGATGTGTGTAATGTAAAGAGCACCAAAGGGGCACTTCTCGTCGGTTCCAAATCGACGGCGTTTGGATCGGCGATATACGTCGTCGATTTGAATGGAAAGGGCGAAAAAGAAATCGTCGTCGTCGATTCGACATTTGGCGAAAAGGTGGGTGGAGAAGAATTCAACGTTGGCGCAATCTATTTCTACAAGTATACGGGCAAGGGATTTGTCGAATCGCGCAAACCTGTGACGGGCGAAATCGTCGAACGCGAAGGCGGAGGCAAATCGGGTGGGCAGATATCATCGGTCGCGTTTGCCGATATCGATGGCGATGGCTTGCTCGATCTGATCGTCGGCGAGCCGTCTGCTAATGCCGGGAAGGGCAACAAGGCTGGGCGCGTGCGCACCTATAAGAATAATGGCACGGGCTTCGACGCGGGCAGACCAAAATGGATGTTTGATGCCCCCAATGGTTGGATGAATTTTGGTAGTGACGTCAAAGTCGCCGATATCAATGGCGATGGCGTGCTCGATCTCATCGTCGGTGCGCCTGGTAAGAAAAAAGATGCCACTCCTGGGCAGCAAGGGCATGTCTTCGTCTTCGTCGGCACGAAAGATGGTTCGGTGTTTTCGAAAGAGCCGTTTTGGAAATATAAGGCTAGCTCGAGCGAAGAACTCTTCGGTTGGAAGGTCGAAGCCGCCGATATTGATGGTAAAGGCTGGCTCGATCTCGTCGTCGGTGCGCCTGGTCAAGGTGCGGGGCGAATCCACGTCTTTGCCAATTCCGAAGGGCATTGTTATCGAGCCGACAAATGCTTTGTCGATGGTGTTTGCTACGACAATGGCGAAACAGCGCCCAATGACAAGTGCCAAGTTTGCGACCCGTTGCGCAATAACTTCGGATTCTCGGAAGTCGTATGCTCCAAAGTCCCCGAAACGGCATGCAAGACGGCAAAAGTCACGTGTAGTGCAAGCGTAGGTTGCCAAGCCGAAAACAAACCCGATGGAACGAAATGCGCCGAAACAGCCTGCTCGGGCACGCGCGAAGTTTCGTCGTATGTTTGCGCTTCGGGCGCATGCCAACCCCAAAAGAAGGCTTGCGGCGCGGGGCTCTATTGCAAAACCGATGCGACGGCTGGTGCGAGCTGCCAAGCCGAATGTGTCGTCGATGGCGATTGCAAAGATAAGACGAAGCCCAAATGCAAACTCGATAAGGCGTTGAATGTGTTGAGTTGCCAAGCCGAGTGTGCTGTCGATGGCGATTGCGGCGCGGGGCTTTTGTGCAAAACCGATCCGAAGACGAAAGTTGCTAGCTGCCAGCCCGAATGCGTGAGCAATGCCGATTGCACAGATCCTCTTAAGCCCGTGTGCAAGATCAATGCATCGACGAAAGTCGCTAGCTGCCAGCCCGAGTGCATGAGCAATGGCGATTGCACAGATCCTGTTAAGCCCGTGTGCAAGATCAATGCATCGACGAAAGTCGCCAGTTGCCAGCCCGAGTGTGAGAGCGACGCCGATTGTGCCGATGGGCTCTATTGCAAAAAAGATCCGAAAACAAATGTCGCCGTTTGCTATGCCGAATGTGTGAAAGATAGCGATTGCGGCAAAGGGCTCTATTGCAAAAAAGATCCGAAAACGAATGTGTTTCGTTGTCAGCCCGAGTGTGCGAAAGATAGCGATTGTGCCGATGGGCTCTATTGCAAAACCGATCCGAAGACGAAAATTGCGAGTTGCCAGCCCGAGTGCGTGAAAGATAGCGATTGTGCCGGTGGTTTATGCATCCATGGGCGTTGTTCAGAGATCATCGACTATAATCCCGTCATCACGAAGCCGGCTCAGGGCGAAGTCGTGAAGGCAGAAAGCGTCGTCTTCGAGGGATCGGCTCGCGCGAATCAAGAAGTCACCGTTAAGGCCATGTTGGCAGGCGATAATGCACAGGTTTCGACGTGCAATGCAACTGCCGACGACAAGGGCGCTTGGAAATGCGAAATCATGCTCAATACGAACGATTACAAGGCGATTGCGGTGTCGGTCGTCGATGGCATGAATTACCCGAGTATGCCGGTTACTTTCAGCGTGGAATTGCCCGTCGAATTGACGCTCGATGCGCCGACCGAAGGTGCGGAATTGAAGAATCACGTCGTATTTTCGGGGAAAGCGCCCGCGGGCGTCGAAGTGTCGGTTCGCAATATCGCCGATAGCACGATGATTTGCTCGGGCAAAGCAGACCTCGATAAGATGTGGTCGTGCACGACGACGGCGCTCAAAACGGGCGATTACAAAGTCTATGCCCACGTTTCGAATGAGCTCAACACGATGAATGCGCCGCGTGGATTTAGCGTCGTTCAAACGGTTCCCGTCATTACGGAGCCCATTGCCGGTAGCGAAACATCGGTTCGCCCGACAATTAAGGGCACAATAGCGGGTGCCGAAGGCCTCGTCACGGTGTGGCAAATTGGAGACGCCGTCCAGACGCAACTTTGCATTGCGCCGATTTCGACCGAAGGCGTGTTCCAGTGCACGACGGGGTTCGATTTGGAATACGAAAAGGCGTATAAGATTCGCGCAACGTGGATCGATGAATCGGTGAAACCCAATATCGAATTGTCTTCGGAAGACGTCGAATTTAAGACGTCGAAGCGTCCGCGCGAGCCGATTTCGATTTTGATGCCCGCCGATGGAACGGCACTCTCGACGACGAATGTGATATTCTCGGGCATCGCCGAAGCCTTTGAAAACGTCGTCGTCTACTATGGCATGGCTTCGGAAGACGGTATCGAGGAATTGACGGATATGTGTACGGCTCGCGCCAATGGCAATGGCCGTTGGGCATGCACCGACCGCGAACTCGCCAAGGGCGAATACAAGGCTTATGCGATCAATGCCGAAGCTGAATCGACCGATACGACATCGCGTTCGGCGACGATAAAGTTTGCCATTGTGGACGATTCTCGCATCGATATCGAAGATGGCAAATACGAGACGTCGGGCGGTTCGTGTAGCGCGTTGCCGAATTCGACGCACCATTCTGCGCCGCTTTGGTTCTTTGCGTTTGCCGGCATCGCTGGGCTCGGCGCGTTGCGTCGTCGTCGTTCGGAGTAGAGCGGTTTTTGCCTGCAAATGGCTAGAAGCGCCCAAATTGGGCGCTTTTTAACAGGCTATATGCGCCCATATTGGGCGCTTTTTTTTTGAGATGGGTAGGCGCGCAGAAGCGCGGCGTATGCGCACAGCGAAGCGAGCACATAGCCGCGCCAGAGCCCGTATCGCCGCAGGCGATAGGGCGACAGCGTAGGCGTATTGAGCGCAGCGAAATAGCCGGAGCCGAGCCAGAGCCCGTATCGCCGCAGGCGATAGGGCGACAGCGTAGGCGTATTGAGCGCAGCGAAATAGCCGGAGCCGTGCCAGAGCCCGTATCGCCGCAGGCGATAGGGCGATAGCGTAGGCGTATTGAGCGCAGCGAAATAGCCGGAGCCGACGCCGTATGCCAAGGGCAAAGGCGGCGAACAGTCGTGGGTGGCTAATTTTGCGAGCTCCAGAAGAGTTTGACGAAGCGGCTGTAGTTTTCGGAGATGAGGAAAGTTTCGAAGGCGCGGTCGGTGGGTGCTTCGTAGAGTGCGCAGGCGGGAGAGGCGCAGACGATGGCGCCGAGGCATGTGGCGCGCGTTTGCATGGCGCGGCGGAAGTCTTGCCAGGCGACCATGAGGAATGGAACGCCGTCTTTGAAGAGCTTGCGCGATTGGCGTGGTAGCGTTTTGAAGAGGCGTTTTTTGATAGTTTGTGCGGCGTCGGATTCGGGTTTGGCTTGGCAGAGAGCGGCGAAGAGAGCGGCGATGGTGTCGTCGTCGAGGGCGTCGAGGAGGCTGGCGCCGGTGATGGCTTGGTGCATGGCGTAGGCCGCCCAGAAATCGAATTGAATTGGGTTTGATTCGTTGAGGATTGAATCGTCGACGACGAGAGCGCTGGGTTGGTCGAATTTAATGCGGCATTTTGCGCCTTTGAGGCCGTGCATGGCGTAGACTTGTTTGACGTCGAAATTTTGGCCGAATAGGGCTTGGCAGCGCGTTTGTGCCCAGGTGACGGGGGTGAGGTGGTGTGCCGAGATGGCGTCGTCGAAGAGGTCGTAGGCGTAGGGCGTCATCATGCGGAGGTAGCGCTGGGCGTCGGCGAATGTGCGCTTGATGGGGATGAGTTCGAAGTCGAAGAAGCCGCGCGGGGCGCCGTGTATGCAACGCTCCCAGGTGGTGCGCAGATGTGGGTTTTCGTGGGCGTGTCGTAGGGCGGTGACGGCGGCAAGCGAGATGGTGTCGCCGGTTTGTTTGAGCGCGTCGATGAATGGGTCGAAGGCGTCGGTGAGATCGATGTTTTGTTTGAGAGTGCGTCGGAATTCGCCGATGGCGGAGTCGATTTGTCCGGCTTGTGCGAGTGCTTGTGCGCGCGCGAGGTATGCCCAGTCGGTGTTTTGTGCCTCGTGTATGATTTCTGAGAGAAAAGCGAGTGCTTCGCGGTGTTGTGCGTTTGCGACGTAGAGAGCGGCGATGCAGCCGCGGTATTGTGCGATGCGTTCTGGGTCGCCTTGCTGGCCGAGAATGCGCTTTGTGACGTCGATGAGTCGTTGAATTTCGTTGTGATTTTTGTATTCGAGGACGAGTGCATCGAAATCGTCGCGGTCGTCGATGGCGGCTTGAATGGCTTCTCGTTCGTAGAGCGTTCGCAGGTCGTGCCCCCAGCCCGCTTCTCGTGCGATGTGTGTGAAAGCGCGTCGTGCGCGTCGGACGTCTTTTGGCGTGGCGTGGTGTGGTTCGTCGTCGGATGTTTGGCAGATTTCTTCGAGCGTCGTTTTGGCGTCGTTCCATTGTCGTTGGGCGCAGGCGATGTCGTAGAGTAGGTCGAGGGCGGCCATGTCGTGTGGGAACGAGGCGAGGTGGCGTCGGAGGATGACGCGAGCTTTGTCGGGTTGTTCGAGGTGATGGATGAGGATTTGAGCGAGTCTGATGTTGATTTCTCGCCGTTTTTCGGGGGTTAAATCGATTTTTGCGAGTTGTTCGAGGGTGGTGACGGCTTCGGCCCATCGCGCTTGGTCGGCGAGGAGGGCGGCTTGTAGGATCAGGGCATCTTTGTCGTCGGGTGCTTGCTCGATGATTCGCGCGAGGGCAAGCGTTGCGCCGGGTATGTCTTTGATTTCGTAGGCTCGGAGCATGGCGTTTTTTCGGAGCCATTCGATTTGTAGGCTTGGATCGGGGGTGGCGGCGACGGCTTGTGTATAGATGCGCGAGAGCTGTTCGAATTGTCGCTGTTGAGTGAGGAGCGATTCGATCATCTCGATGGCGCGTTGGCATGCGGGTTGGAAGGCGAGGATATGGGCCAGGCTTTTGGTGGCTTGATCGCGCTTTTTGAGCGCTTTTTCCCAGAGCGTTGCCGCCCATAGACCGTAGCTGAGTCGGTTTTCGTCGTCGTATGAAGCTTGTGCGAGTCGGTCGGCGATGCATGCGAGGCTATAGGCGTCGTCTTCGTCTTCGGCGATGTTGGCGAGCGTCATGAGAGCCGATATGGCGTGGCTGTCGAGTTTGATGCATTCTTGAGCGACGCGCACGGCGTGTGCCCGTTGATCGTCGTCGATATATGGGGCTAGGGCGGTTTTGAGCGTTTGGACGCGAGCGCGAGCCGAGATATCGATGTTGGCGAGTTTTTCGCGGAAGAATCCGAGTGCTTGCCAGTCGTCCGACGTCGCCGAGAATCGTTCGAGCATCCACAGCGTTCGTTTGTCGTTGGCGTCGCGCATGGCATGTGTTGCCAAGATGTTGCGAATGTGTTCGTCGCTTGCGTTGCCCATGTGCATGAGCCGTAGAGCGGCTTCGCGCAACAGCGCCTCGCGGATCCAGCGATCTTGCGTCGTATTGGCATAAGTTTCGAGCCACGATGTCGTATCGTCTTCGTCGCGTTCGTCTTCGCGCAAAGCCCTTAAATAGCTCGCCCGTAGGCAATGCCCGTAGGGGAGGTTTAGGCTTCGTTTGAGTCGTAGGGCGATTTGGTGGCGTTCTTTTCTATCGGTCGATTCGGATCGCAGTCGTTCGGCTTCGATCCAGTCGACGAGCGCCAACAATTCTTCGGGGAGATCGCGCAGTTTCTGGCGCCATGCTTGCCAGTCGGGGATTGTACGCTGAGAACGATCGTGGCGATAGGCTTCGATATAATCGGAGCAAAGTGTATAAATATCGGGATTTGGGGCGATTTTTTGTTCTGGATTCGTCGATTTTGTCGATGGATCGCAGTACATATCGATATCGCGTCGGAGTGCTCGCCATGTTGCGGTTTCTTCGTCGTTGGTCGTTTCGTCGCATTGATCGATGATTTGTGCGATATCGCGCCATGCTTTTCGCTTCTTGAGCAGTCGGATGAGCATTCGCAGAGGGTATGGCGCGAGTGGGGCGGCTTCGCGAGCGATGTTGAACCATTTGAGTGCGCGATCGTCGTCGCCCATTTGGGTGGCGGCCCAAGCGTTTTCGGTGGCAATCGAGGCGCGATCGGCGTTTGCGAGTTGGAATTGGGCGCGGTAGTCATTCGATTCGATGAGTTGGTCGAAGCGCCGTTCGCGCAGGGCTAAGTGGTGCAGGGCGACGATGGCCGGGACGAATGCGGGCGATTTTTTATGGAGTTGTTTGAGTTTTTCGATAGCCGAATCGACGTCGTGTAGAGCTTCGTCGGTATAGATGGCGGCTTCGAGAGCGCAGACTTGGGCTTCTTCGGGGTCGGTCGTTTCGGTGGCGATTTGTTCGAGCCCTGCGACGACTTCGTCCCATCGCCCGATCGATGCAAATATGCATATACGCTTAAAAGCTAGGCTTCGCGATGGGGCTGTTTGAGGGATTTGGGGCAAATATCGTGCGGCGATATCGGCGTGGTGCATGCGCTCGGTGAGCACGGTGACGAGGTGTTCGAGCAAGGCACTTTGCGTGGCGGGGTCTTTTGTTTGGCGTGCCCAGGCTTCGAGGAGCCGTGCATTTGCTTCGTGATTTTGGGTGCTTTCGTAGGTAAAAAGTAGACGCCAATGGCCTAGCGTCGAATTTTGTTCGACGAGCAGCGGGATAGCGGCGTCGAAATTCTGAGCGCGTAGATGAGCATTGGCCTGCATCCAAGCGTAGGCGGGCCGAGCCCATGATTGGGCGTGTGCGATGTGTTCGAAGCTCTGTGCCGCGCTCTCGTCGTCGGCTAGTTTTTCGCATAGCGCGGCGAGTCGTTCGCGTGCGGCGAGCGATTCCGACGAATGGCAAGCGGCTTCGAGCGCGGCGCGCGTTTGTTCGTCGTCGTGTGTCGTGGCGTCGATCAAGTCGGCGAGCGCAAGCCAGTGTGCGGCGCGAGTTTGTTCGTCGTCGGCGATGTCGATAATCGTCTTTTCGAATTGCGCCGCGCGAGCCATATTGCCCGCTAAGATATAGGCATCGGCAGCCGAGAGCGCGAGCATCGATTGGTCGGCGCTCAATTTATAGGCTTCGGCGTAGTAGTAGCTTTCGCGCTCGTGTTGCCCGATGAACCCGTTGATGACGGCGGCGCGTCGAAAGAAAGCGGCGCGTAGCTCGGGGGCTTCGAAGATTTGTGCGGCGAGGGCATAGGACATTGCCGCCTCGGGGAGCTTTGCATATTTTTCCGATAAAACGGCATATCGTAGAAGGATATATGGGTTTTGTTTGTCGGATTGGAATGCCAATCGAAAGTTTTCGTAAGCTTTCGAATATTCTCCCATCGTCGCTTGTATGCTCGCGGCGAACGCATACAAGATGGCGCGTTCGTCGGGGGTTCCGAGTATCCGAGCGAGTTTCTCGGCATATTGTTCGGCTTTGGAGTGGCCCTCGAGACCGCCCATTTCGGCGTTAATCCAAAGTGCCATGTAGATCGCGGCGACGTCGTTTTCGTCGATGGCGTGAGCCGTTTCGACCCATTCGAGCGCCCGTTTGGCGTCGCCATTTGCCAGCCAATACAAATCGCCGAGCGTGAGCGCAATCGCCATTCGCGAATCGGTTTCTTGGGCAAATTCATAGGCTTTGCGCAATGCCTCGATGGCGGCGTTCCAGTCTCCGATCTTGAGATACATGCGAAACGACGTTTCGTAGACCCATCCGGCATGTGGCAAGATTTCGGCGGCTAGGGCTAGATCGCGGCAGACCGAATCGTCGGAGGCTTCGTCGTGTTCGTTGGAAAATGCGGCATCGAGTAGAAATGCCGCCGCCGATTCGGCGTCTTTTTCGTAAATCGCCCGCGCTTCGCGACGGAATACTTCGGCGGTTTCTTCGCCCTCTTGTGCCTTGGCCCACAGTGCCGCTTTGATGTCTAACGCCTTACCCGCCATTACTCGCTCCAAACCGATAAACCGACGCGGCGCGTTCTATAACGATTCGACCGATGGTGCAATCTTTTGCGCTTTCCAGAGCAGGGCCACTCGCCAGAACCCCTACGGGGTTCATTTGGGTGTTGCATTCCTTTTCCCCCAGTAGCCGCCTACGGCGTCAACTGGGGGCTACTCGCCCTCCCCCCCTACGGGGTTCATTTAGAGCGATATTTGCGGCAAAGCGGGCTCGTAGAGCCTCGCTTTGCCGTGAGATCGAATATTAATCAAATATTATTCAATATTTCTTGGGAATACTGAATAATATTCGTTTTGTCTCAAATGACACAAATTCAATGATTATCGCGAATACGCCTAGAGATGGATGATGTCTGAAGATAAGACTTCGCTCGATCGTTCATCGCATCAGACTTCTATCGAAGTGATGTCGTTTATTGAAATGATGTCGTTTCAAGTGGTAGATCGGACGGCAATTTTTGCCCCGATATCGCTCTAAGCGGTATTGCCGTGCGTCGATGCAGAACTCGAGCGATGTGAGTTTTAGAAATCGCACGTGCCGAAATTCGGGGATAGGTGAAGTAATGATTCGGGGAAAGCTACCCTATCGGTAGCAGAGAGTGAGGCATTGGAACGCGTGGGGAGACTTCGCGTTTGGGTTTCGTCTCGGCATCCCCCAAACTCAACGATGGCGGAATTTGCTTATGGAAAAACTGAAGAAGCTATCCGTCTGGCTGACGACGATCCCGCTAGCCTTTTTGCTCATCGGGATCATCGTCTGTTCGACGGTCGGAGACTTACACAGCACGCTACTGAAAGTGGGCGAGTTCAATTGGACGGGGTATTCGGAACTGCGTCAGCCGGCCGAGCGACCCGATTGCGATGTGGCCGGGGCACCAAGCCCCGCCGAGGCGCAAGGCGATAGCACCGACGAAGAAGATGCACTTCTCGACGATTTATTTGGCGGCGCCGAAGAAGAAGTGAGCGCCGATGCTCGAGAAGCTGCGCAAGCCGTCTGCGCCGAAAAAATCGCCAAATACGAAGATATCGTCAAACGCCAAGACGACACGGGCTTGCGCATATTCGTGAGTATCGAACAAGCCATCGGCGATTTCGTCGCCAACGCGCGAGCATTCGATCGCCACTTCCTCGTGCTCGTGTTCATATTTTGCGGGTTGGCGACGACGCTTCAACGCCAACATCTCGGGCTGCGTAGCCCTACGACGCGCAAAGGCGACAGGCTCTCGCAGGTCGTCCAAGCCATCGGCAATATCATCATCGTCGCGTCGTTTGCCGTCTATTACCAACTCGATCTGAAGAGCGGTGTCGAACACGTCTCGAATATCCCCATCTTCTGGATGATTGCCTTCGGGCTCATGGCACTCGCCAATATCTGGCTCGCCGCGCACCCCATTTCCGACGCCGCACCATCGAAAACTGAAGAATATTCAGAACACAACAAGGATGTTGCAGAATCATCGAAAGAATCTGTAAAAGTTGCAGAATCATCGAAGGAATCCGCAAACACAGCAGTTTCCGAAGAAACGTCGAAGGAATCCGCAAACACAGCAGTTTCCGAAGAAACGTCGAAGGAATCCGCAAAAGCTGAAGAAACATCGAAGGAATCCGCAAACACAGCAGTTTCCGAAGAAACGTCGAAGGAATCGGCAAACGTAGCAGTTTCCGAAGAAACATCGAAAGAATCGGCAAAAGCTGAAGAAACGTCGAAAGAATCGGATAAATCTGCAGAATCGTCGAAAGGTTCATCAACGCCGCAAAAAGAGGGTCTCGGTGGTCTACTGTTGGGCATACCGCTCTATGCCTACATGGCGATATTGTGTGGTCTCTATTTCTTAGTCTTCGAGCAGCACTTTGCCGGCGTAGCGACTTATATGAACCAGATGACCGAGCACGCGAATCTCTATACCAATGTCGCGCTCTACGTCTTCTGCGGCATGATGCTCAAAAACACCGATATAGCCGACAAATTCCTCGCCATTTTGCGCCCGTTTAAGTTGTCGCCCGAACTCCTCGTCTTCGTGATCGTCCTCTTATCGGCGCTCCCGACGGCTTATTCAGGCGCATCGGGTATATTCGTCATCGCCGCCGGTGCCATCATCTACCGCGAACTCAAACAGACGAAGACGCGCGACGGGCTAGCGCTTGCAGGCACCGCCATGAGCGGTTCGATGGGCATCGTCCTAAGCCCATGCCTCCTCGTCGTCATCGTCGCCGCCCTCAACCACAACGTCACCACCGACGAGCTCTTTAGCGCAGGTCTGAGCGTCTTTTTCGTCAATATATTCGTGTTTGCCATCGTCTTGTTTACGACAAAACAAGGGCGGATATCGTTCGAAAACCCGATCAAAGCCATGCCCGAAGTCGGTCGCGCCATCGTCGGCGTGCTCCCCTATATCGCCATTGGCGCCGCCGTCTTGCTCGTCATGCGCTACGGATTTGGCGCGGCATTCGACGAATACAAAGCGCCCGTGCTACTTCCCTTCATGTTGCTCGTCTTGCTCGTCTACGATCGCACGATGGCACGTCGCGCCTGGCGCCGCATGCCCGAAGCCGAACGCCCCAAAACGGCACCACACGGCATCGGTCGCAGCCTCTTCGATTCGGTCAACTCGACGTCGATCCACTCGGGCGGCCTACTCAGCCTCATGACGCTCTCGGTCTGCATCGGCGGCATCATCGATCGCGCCAACCTCAACGCGCTCTTGCCTCAACACTTCTCGTCGCCGTTCATCGCCATGGCTCTCCTCTTCGTCATCCTCGTCATTATCGGCATGATCATGGATCCCTATGGTGCCGTCATCCTCGTTTCGGCAACGCTGACGCAAATCGCCGCCAGCAACGGCATCGCCCCCATCCACTTCTGGGTCACGGTCTTGTGCGCCTTCGAACTCGGCTACCTCACGCCGCCCGTCGCACTCAACCAACTACTCACGCGTCAAGTCGTCGGCGAATCGGCCTACGCCTACGAACGCGCCACCGACCGCCCCAAGCGCTTCTGGTATCGCCATGAACGCATTCTCTTGCCCGTCGCCGTCAAAGGCATCGTGCTCCTACTCGTCGCGTTCATGCCCCTCATCATCAACGTTTTGCGCGTGAAATTCCGCTAGAATTTCGCTTCGAGAGCCCTATTTCGCCCTCCGGGGCTCAATACGGGCTCTCTTTTTTGCCAGTTTGCGCACCTACTGCGTCAGCGTCGCCACGCGGGCGGCGGGAACGTACCTTAGTACGCCCCCTTGCCCTTGGGCTAGCTTCCTTGTATCTGCATCAAACTGGCCAAAAAATCGTTTTATCGCCCTATATCGCCCGTTGGGCTCAATACGGGCTCTTGGCTACGGCTATGTGCTCACTGCGTTGCGCGCATACGCCTCCGCTGCGGCGGCTATGTGCTCACTGCGTTGCGCGCATACGCCTCCGCGATGATGCGACTCTCACCGCGATAGAAAAAAGTTGAGAAAAGCAGTGAAGATCGGGGCGAAGACGTGGTATAATGATCGGGTCTTTTTTCGAGTGGGATCAAATGTATCCGAGTATTTTGATGTTGCCGTTGCCGATAGCGATATGTACAGTGCTCAATCGTCGAGTCGTTGGTCCATATCGCATGGTGATGGCGTGTGAATCGATTTCGGCGTGGATACGTCGAGTCGTGCCCGAGCGCGCGGTGCGCATTGCGCCCGAAGACGTCGATTTCGAGATGAAATGTTTGCGCCACATCGTGCCTCGAAAACTCGGCAATTGCATTGAAATCTCGATGGTATTGCAAGTTTGGCTTGCATTTCATGGGCAAAATGCGAAAATCTCGGTCGGAAAACGAATCGATGGAGAATCAATCGCGATGCATGCATGGCTCGAACCCGATGGATTTGGGCGCAATGGATGGAGCGATGGCGTCGTATGGAGCGATGTGCAAAACGGCGCAAAAGCGCTTTAGAGTGCAGTATCGATAAAAAATCCGTCGCATTTTGTTCGAATAGTTGCGTCGAATTGCCCTATGGCGTTATGATGTGGCATTCTACGCTGATTCGTCATGCGGAAGTCTCAGTTGGGGAACGAGTAAGGAGTTGTACATGCGGTTACAGTGTGCTGGATTAACAGATACGGGTATGGTTCGCGATCACAACGAGGATAGCTTCCTCGTTTCGCAGACGGAGTCTTTTGTCGTCGTCGCCGATGGCATGGGTGGGCATCAGTCGGGCGAAGTGGCATCGCGTATGGCGATTAACGAAATCGAAGCTTTCTACGAAGAGACGCTCAAACAAGAGTCGCCGATCGATTTGCCGTTGTGGCCCGCCGGGCGTCGCAAGCCCAAGAGCCGCGAAGAACGACGACTCATCGCTTCGATGGTTCGCGCCAATTCCGTCATCCATCGCGCGGCGGGCGAAAATCCCAAATACAACGGCATGGGAACGACATGCGTCGGTGCGTTTTTCGTCGAAGAAGGCGTCATGATCGCCCACGTCGGCGACTCGCGTTGCTACCGCTTGCGCGGCGATGAATTGCGTCAAATGACCGAAGACCATTCGCTGGCCAATGAATATATTCGCTCGAAAATCCTTCGCCCCGAAGATTTGCCGAGTTTCCCCTATAAAAACGTCATCACGCGAGCCATTGGCTTGCAAGATACCGTCGAAGTCGAGACGAATTTCTATGAACACGCCGATGGCGACATCTATTTGCTCTGTTCCGATGGCTTGAGCGATCCGGTCAAAGAACCGCAAATGCGCGAAATCCTCATGAAATATTCCAATGATTTGCCGCGCGCTTGCCGCGAACTCATCATTGCGGCAAATACAAATGGCGGCCCCGACAACGTCACCGCCGTTTTGGCAAAGACGATCTACTAACGATTGAATTATCGACGGCATGGGCGGCAAATGCGCACGCCATGCCGTTTTTTGTGGCGCGCAATGCGATAAGGGTGAATTGCTTTGAACGACGATGTGACGAACTCAAATCCTAACGATAAGGCGCGCTCGAACGACACGATTCAAAAAGTCGCGCCACCGCCCGTCCCCAAATCGACGAAACAACGCAACGATAAAGACCCCGATACATCGCCTAAAAATGGCAATGAACAAGGGGCAAAGTTCATCGAAAAATTTGGAAAAAAATTCGAGACGCCGGCTAAAAAATCGAAGAATCTTAAAGACTCAAACGATCCGAAAGAAGATAACACGGAATCAAAGCGAACGGAATCGAAGCGAGATAAAACGGCGCGATCTCCACAAGAGACGACGAAAACCGATGCGAACGCTTTGGCGAAAGACGATGACGGCGAGGCGACGAGCGGCGAAGAAAAATCGAAAGGTGGCGACGAAAAATCGAAAGGCGATGAAAAGTCTAAAGGCGATGAAAAGTCTTCTGTACAAGAGAAGCCTGCCAACGCTCGCCGTTCGCATTTCGAAGGCACCAACGAAGTCTTCATCCAATCGAGGGCATTTGACGATTTTCGCAATGCCATCGATCCGCCCGTCGTTCACGCATTCGAGGGCACAAACGAAGTCTATGTGCGATCGAGTGCATTCGATGCGCTTCGCGATGATGCCGCCGCATTGAATGCATCGGGTTCGAGTGATTCTAATGAGATTCGAGCTATATTGGGCAATTCTCAAGAATCGTCGTCTAAAATTCGATTCCAAAGCGTCAAAGTCAAGCCGCCCGTACTCCAGCACAAGCCCCAAACGAGCGATGCCAATATCATTGGAATCATGGGAAGCGGCGTTTTGCCGAGCGTCGATATCGATAAATCGTTCGAAGTGCCCGTTCTAGACGATGGCATGCTCGACCAAACGCACGAAATCGAAACCGATCCCGATTCCGACGCCGTTCGCGTTCCAAAAAAAGGCGATTCACTCGCCGTGTACGCCTCGCGCATGAATTCCGAGCTCAACGCGTTGCAAGTCGAATTGCACACGGTGTCGGGGGTTCCGGGACTGCCCCCGCGATCGGAGGTCGAAGAAAACGCCTGTGTTCATCCCGAAAACGTCGTCGATGCGGCAACGATACGCGCCTCGAATGCGCGTTATGCCATCGATCACGTCATCGATGCACGGCTCATCGACATATTTGGATCCGAGCTCGATCAAAAAGATACATCGCATGCGACGACGATCGATGCCCTCATGACGCATCTCATCGATACGCAAGATGCGCTTTTCCCCAAGGCTGTCGTCCTTTCGAACGATTGCTCGATGACGCAGTGGCGCGTGATGCGCCAATTTCTCAATCGCTGCGTCGAATCGGTGCCGAATTTCTCGTGTTATGCGCCCGTTTGGTCGGTGAGCGATGCACAAATCGACCTCGTCACGTCGCTCGTCGGTAGTCGTTTGGGATGCCTGCCCGACGACCCCGATGAACTCAAGAGCGAAACGCTCATTCACCATGCCAATACGGTATTTGCGCAGAGCGATTTCCAGTGGGGGCTCGATATCTTATTCGTGCGCTATGGACTCGGGAACTTGGTGTCGAAAAATCGCAGCAACGAAATCGATCAACTCGTCGCGCGTAGTGCATGCGATATGCGCGAGCTGTTTCTCAATATCGTGGCGCGCGACGCCGAACAAGGCCCCGTCGTCGTCGTGCTTACGCCGCAAGCCCAAGGCTGTGAAAATGCATGGCGCGACGTGTTTTCGTGGCTTCGCAAGCTGGCGACATCAAACGTCCTCGTCGTATTCGTCGGGGCAAATGTCGATTGGGCAAACGAATCGTTCGAAGCGATCGGCATGGCGTCGCCCGACGCCGCGCCATCGAATGCCCTCGATAGTAGCGATAATTCGGCTGTGCACGCGGCGATCAATTCGCCCGAATGTCGTGAAAAGAATGAAGAGAAATCGCTGTCGATCGAAACCGTCGATATTGCGCCGCTTTCGCCGAGCGATGTGCGGAATTTGATCGAACACGTCGTCGGGCAACGCTATTTGACGCCAGCGTGTATTCAAAAGATCGCCGAAAAATCTCGTGGAAGATTCGATATTTTTCGAATGCTCCTCATTATGTTCAAGAATTTGGGCTTTTTGTCGAAGAAAGATGCGGGCGATAGCTCGAGCATCGTGGCTTATCTTGATCAAATCGAGGCGAATCACGGATCCATTGAACAAGCGTATGTCGCTTCATTCGACGAAGAAACGTACAATTTTTGGGCATGGGCATCGATGCTCGGCAACGTGTTTTACATCCAAGATCTCATTCAAATCATGGATCTCGAGCCCTTGCCCGACGAGCCGATTTGGTCGCATCCGCTTCGCACGACGTGGTGCGAAGAAATCGCCAAAAAGTGTTGTCGCGATGGGATACTCGTCGAAGTTTCGGTCGATGAACAGCGCGGAACGCGATATTGCATCGTCGGGAGTTCGTCGTTTCGGCGTCAAGTGTCGAAACAACAACCCGAATTTGCGCGTCAAATCCACGGCTGTTATGCCCAAGTTCTCGTCAATACGGCGAGTGGGATTTCGTGTGCACCGGCGTGCGCGGCCATCCACTTCGAAGAAGCCAACATGTTGCTACAAGCCGTCCAAATACGGCTCGCTTGCGCACAGCGGTTTTGCAATCGGTTCGAGAATTTGACGGCGCTCGAAGAAATCGGCTTTTGCCTCGCACACGTAGGCCCAGAAAATGGCTCGATTTATGCCGATGTTCTCGCGCTATATGCCGAATTGAGTTGTCGCATTGGCGAGTTTTCCGTCGCTCGCGAAGCGTGTATGCAGAGATTGGCATACGAGAAGTTTATCCACAATTGCACGGGTGCCGTCGGCGCGATGATCGCCTTTGGCGATATATTGCGAACGCTCGGCGAGTATGCCGATGCGCAGCGTTACTTGCTCAAGGCCGTCGAACTATCCGAAGAAATCGAAGATAAAGCGCTCATCAGCGATGCTTATTATGCACTCGGCGCACTCGCCTTCGAGATGGGCGCCAAAGGTGCCCTCGTCAACGGTTTGCGCTACGCCGAAAAGGCGCTCGAAATTCAGCGCACGATAGGAAATCTCGTCAAGATCGCCGAGATTCAGACGCTTTGCGCACGCATATTTATGATGCGTGGCGAACCCGAGCGAGCTCGCACTGCTGCTTCGGAGGCATATTATGGGCTCGTCGTGAGCCATTGTTGGTATAAGACGCCGCCCGTTCTCATCGTCATGGCAGAAAGTGCCGCCGCTTTGAGCGAAGGTTTGCCGCTCGATTTCGTCGAGCGCGGGCTCGAAATTGCCGCCAAAACGGGGCAAATCACCGATCTCTTCTATTTGTTGTCGATGCGCATTCGCCTGCTCATGACGACGTTAGAGCGATCGCAAGTCCGCGCCGATATGGATAGGATCGCTTCGATAGTCGCCGATCACCCGAGCGAGCGATGGAGAACCGAGTACTTCTATTTGTTGTCGAGATTCGATTTTGCTCGCAAAAATTATAAAAAGACGACGCGATCGTTGCGGCTCTTTTTCGATTCGGCACAGCGATTGGGCAATGCGTTTATGCTCAGTTGTGGTTACGATTTGAGTGCGATGCTCAATCTCGACGTCTTGCGGCGCGAACTCGGCATCGTCTCGAAAGAAAAGACCGAAAAACTCCACAATTCGGCGACGGCATTATTCGAATCGGTCGGCGCTTGGCATTATGCCGCCGAATCGCTACGCCATTACGCCAATTATCTCGACTACTTCAAACGTCCTGCCGACGCCAAAAATGCTCGCATTCGCGCCGATAAGGTCGATCCCTATTGTCAGTGAGGCATGGAATGTCTGAAAAATTCGATAAAGCTGCGCTTTTTGAGTGGCTTCAAACGAGCGCAGGAAAGCTCCAACGCGGTCTCGAAAAAGGCGTGCGAAAAGGTCAAGTCATTTCCGACACGATACAAGCAAAGATCGATGCCAACCCCAAAGCTCGCGCGGCGCGCGATTTCATCATCGATAAAGGTGAAAAGTTCTGCGATGTTCGCATCGGGCATACGCGTATCGGCGATTTGCCTCATGCCGCACAAAAGTTGACCGAACGCCAGCTGTTCAAATTGCTCGACAAAATGCGCACGATAGACCCCGGCTTTAACTGGGAAGCCTATTTGCCCAATCCCGCCGATATGCCCATTTTCGAGGCATTTAATTGCCTTGGCGTGCCATACGGGGCGCCTTGGGACGACGTCAAAAAGGCTTATCGAAAGCTCATGCGACAATGGCACCCCGATAAACACGGCGAGTCGCCCGAAGCCGAACAACGCGCCACACAAAAGACGCAAGAGATTACGGCCGCCTACGAACTCATCGCGCAGCATTACGGTAAATAGTGGTACATCCCCCCTTTCGGGGGGATGTAGATATTTAGCCGCCTACGAAATCATTGCTTAGCACTACGGTAAATAGTCGTACATCCTGATCCTGTACAAAAAAAGAATACGCATTTGCCTTCGTTTATCATCTCGGAAACCCCTAACGGGGTTTTATATGGATTGGGATATCTTTTAACCCCCGGCGTTGCCGGGGGCTACTCGCGGCAACCCCTAACGGGGTTTTATATGGATTGGGGTATCTTTTTACCCCCGGCGTTGCCGGGGGCTACTCGCGGCAACCCCTAACGGGGTTTATTATATCGCCCGCCATGATGTTTCAGCGGAAAGAGTAAATGCGGTAGCCCTGGGATGTGCTTTGATAGACCTAGACAAAACGATGACAAATGAGCATTATGACTCGCCCGTTGCGATAGTCTATCGTAGCGCGGCTTTCGCGACATGTGCGAAGTTCGTTTAATGTTGGCTCATAAAGATTGTTCGTGTTGGAGTATATATGCCTGGGATTGGCGTCATCAGTAATCGCAATGCTCGTCTGAATAAGTTGCATCCCGAGCTCAAAGATCAACTCGCCTATGTGATGGGTAGCGATGGCGAAGTGTCGTCGACTGGCTCGATTACCGATGCCTATAAGGCAGCCGAGTTGTTTCGGCGCATTGGCATCGATATCATCGCGATAAGCGGTGGCGATGGCACGGCGCATCGGACGATGGAAATCCTCGTCGAAGTCTATGGCGATGCCCCTATGCCCCCGATATTGCTCTTGCCCACCGGGACGCAGAACATGGTTCCGAGGTCGTTTGGGATAGAAGGCACTGGGCTTGCGAATTTAATGCTAGCTGGAGCAAGATATCGGCATAATATTCCGATGCGATGCATTAAACGGAATCTTCTTCGGGTCAACGGTCATCTTTCGTTTATGTTTGGCTTTGGCGTTGCCGCGCGTTTCATGGTCGATTACTACGGATCGGGCGAGGTCAATCCCGTTGGAGCCTCGAAACTGCTCGCCAAGCTCGTCGCGAGCGCAGCAGTCGGTGGCGAGATGAGCAAGCGTTTGCTCGAACCGATCGAAATCGAGCTATCGGTCGACGACGTCATCGATCGCGAAAAGGTCACGGTTCATACGTTTTTTGCGTCGTTCGTCGAACGGCTCCCGCTCCACTTTGTGTTGTTCCCGCGATGTGGGCGCGACGAGGGCGTGTTTGAACTCGTCTATTCGGGCACGAATCCCATCAAATTGGCCGCCCATTTCCCAGCTATCTTGAGCGGTTCGGCCAAACCACTTGCCGGCATTACGCGGAAACTGGCACGCAGTGTGCATGTTAAACTCCCATCGCCCGAATCGTATACGCTCGATGGCGAACTTTACGATCCCGTCGATCATTTCGATATCGAATCGGGTCCAGAGATAGATTTCCTCGTTCCGGCGTTACAATTTAGTGCCGAAGACGAAAATTTGCGCTATGCACAAGCAGGACCTTGGAGCATGCGTTTTTTGCTTTAACCCATAGGAGTCGGTCAAAATGCGGCATAAAATACTCATTTCAATGGCAATTGCGACGCTATTTGCGATGTCGGCGTGTAGCGACGACGATTCTTCGTCGACGCCGAACAATCCACCTGCGCCGCCGGCGACCGACTTGTGCGCGGGCAAAGTAGCGGGAGCTACATGCGACACGGGCAAGACGTGCCAAGACGAGAGCGGCAAACTCGTATGCAAAGCGAAGCCCGCCGAGCCGCCAGTGACCGACTTGTGCGTGGGCAAAGTAGCTGGAGCTGCATGCGACACGGGCAAGACGTGCCAAGACGAGAGCGGCAAGCTCGTATGCAAAGCGAAGCCCGCCGAGCCGCCGGTGACCGATTTGTGCGCGGGCAAATCGGCAGGCGATACATGCGACACGGGCAAGACGTGCCAAGATGAGGGCGGAAAGCTCGTTTGTCGATTGGCAAAACCAAATCCCGAGGTCGATCTGTGCGCGGGCAAATCGGTTGGCGCCACGTGCGACACGGGCAAGACGTGCCAAGACGAGGGCGGAAAGCTCGTTTGCAAAGTCCCGAAGCACGAAGGGATCGACGATGCAACGCAGTGGGCTTGTGGGACGAATGTTTGCTCCGGATCGCAGTATTGCAACACGAAGACGGGGACGTGCGTCGATCGCGTCGAAAAAGCCGTCGCCAATCGCGATTGCAAGGCGTCGACATTTGTCGAAAACTGCGACGGCAATAAGCTCGTTTATTGCAATCCCGATGGAAAGACGACAGTCACAGATTGTAGCGAAGATAAAAAGGGAGACAAGACGGCAGTTTGTGCGCTCAAGCGGAATGAGAACTACGGCATTTGCGTGTTCCAAGACGATCGATGCAATGCCGAAACCGTCGGTGAAATCGGAGTGTGCATCGATCCCGATGCCGACGCGACGGGAAGCAAATCTTACATCGAGCTCTTCGATTGCGAACGAGCGAGCGATGGTCGTTTCTACATGTTTAAGACTTATAAATCGCATGATTGCGTTGGCGTTTGTCTCGACGAGACGCAATGTGCAAATACTGGGAAAGAATGCGAGCAAAATTCGTATGAGTCCCGTTGCGAAGGCGACAAATTGTTAGAGTGTGGCACCGATAATAAAATTTATGGTACGAATTGCCGCGATTTTGGAGTCGGTTGCATCGTCGACGCCCAAAAGGGTGCCATGTGCGATTATGCCAATATGCCCATGCAATAGTCGATGATGGCTAAACTCGTTCGCATCTTTATTATCTCGCTGGCGATGCTCGCCGTGGCGGGGTGCGCAAGCGCTCCGCGCGGCACGGTTGTGCATGCCGATGGCGCTCAAAAGCCCGCGGCGAGCAAAAAAGCGTCGCAAGCTCGCGATCCGTCGAAGATCTATGGCGATCCGGCGCTCGACGAAGCCTATCGCGATTGGGCGGCAGATGGCTATCGCGTGCCCGATGGGGCTAATCGATTCGATTTGTCGGGCAAAGCGAGCTGGTATGGACCTGGGCTCAATGGGAATAAGACGGCGTCGGGTGAAGTCTTCGACATGTATGGCATGACGGCTGCACATAAAAAATTGCCTTTCGGATCGATCGTCGTCGTCACCAATCTCGACAATCAAAAGAGCGTCATCGTGCGGATCAACGACCGTGGACCTTTTGTCGCCGGTCGCGTCATCGATCTATCCTATGGCGCTGCCTATCTCATCGACATGGTTCGAGCTGGCGTCGTCCCCGTCAAAGTCGAAGTCATTGGATTGGGAAAGACGGTGAAAAAGGCAAAAAAATAGGCAATTGACGATCTCTTTTGTGGCGAAGTTTTTGACACTGTATGGGTTTTCGTCTAAAGAGACTGCGTTGAAGTTTCGTGTGTGGTTGTTAAACCCACATATTTTGATATGTCTAAAACACGCCGATCGCAATTGAAATATCGGTTAGCATCGACCGAGTTGCGGTGGCATGTGCTACACTCGACGTGTAGCAATGGAGAATTATCGATGGATAGCAAACTTTTGAAGATCAGCATGGCGCTTTGTCTTTGCTCGTGTATGAGCGCCTGCGACGATGGCGAATACAATAATTTGGACTGCGATCCCAACGTGTATGAGTCCGAATGCCTTTCGAATAACTCGTATATGTATTGCCGCGATGGCATTTTGACGGTCGTCGAATGCGGTACGCAGAGCGTTTGCCAGAGCAAGAAAAAGACGCATCAAGATGGAACGAATGAAATCGTCGTTTCGTGCGCCGCCATCGATCAAAAGCCCGAATGTACGACGAATGCCGATTGCAAAGATGCGACGAAGCCGGTTTGCTCGGCGCAAGGCGTCTGCGTTGCCGCAGAACAAAAGCCCGAATGCACGACAAGTGCCGATTGCAAAGATGCGACGAAGCCGGTTTGCTCGGCGCAAGGCGTATGCGTTGCCGCAGAACAAAAGCCCGAATGTACGACGAATGCCGATTGCAAAGATGCGTCGAAGCCGGTTTGCTCGGCTCAAGGCGTGTGCGTTGCCGCGGAACAAAAGCCCGAATGTACGACGAATGACGATTGTAAAGATGCATCGAAGCCGGTTTGCTCGGATCAAGGCGTGTGCGTTGCCGCAGAACAAAAGCCCGAATGCACGACGAATGACGATTGTAAAGATGCATCGAAGCCGGTTTGCTCGTCGCAAGGCGTGTGCGTTGCCAATGAAACGCCTACCGATCCAGTCGATCCTTGCAAAGACGTCACCTGCACCGAAGGTACGTGCGATCGCGGCGTTTGCGTGACCGATGCCATGAAGAACGTCAAAGAAGGCGATGAATGCGATGGTTCGTTTGTCGATTTCTGTTTGGGCGACAGCATGGTCTTTTGTTCGCAAGATGGCGTTGCCATCGAGAGCTGTGCCGAAGATGGCGGCTGTGCCATGGTCAAAGAAACCACCGGCGGTTAGGAACACCTCGTGTCGTGGTGCAATGGACCGAGCGATAAGTGCACCGAAGATGGGCAGAAGATCGGGTATTGTGCCGATTACAGCAGCGAGCTTTCGTATGAAAGTCACTATCTCTGCGTCAAAAATACCGAGGGCAAGTATACGGCGACCGATCGTTCGCTCTACAGCGAACTCGAGATTTGTAGCGTTCAATGCAACGCTGCGAAAACCGATTGTGTCTACGAAGTTTGCACCAGTACAGAAGAAGCCGCGACAACGGTTTGCGATTTCGACGATGAAGGCAACCGCGTCGTCGCGAGCAAATCGTGCGTGAAAAAGAACGATGGCGGCTTGGGCTATGCCTACGAAGCCATTCAAACGTGTGCGAGCAATTGCAAGTCTGGTGAATGCGTGCCGTGGTTCGAAGACGAAGGCACGCCCTGCAAATCGAGCGAATATGTCGATTCTTGTAAGGGCGACGATAATAATGTCGTAGCCTACTGTAATAGCGGCGTTATCACCGCTGAGAATTGCGAAGAAGATAAATGCCTCACTTCGAAAGATGGCAAAGCGGCCAATTGTTATGACGCTACTACGCTTTGCGAAACCGCCGGCGCGAAAAAGTCGGTGTGTACGGAAGCGTGGTATGGCACGTGGACGTCGAATCTCGTTTGTGCCGAAATGAGCGATGGAACGAAGCATTGGATTGCCGATGCAGAAAAAGGCGAAGTCAAGTGTGACCTCGGTTGCAATGCCGACGAAACGGGTTGTGGTGTCATGACCGACGCAGCGGGCACGGGGTGTTCGGACGACGCTAAAGCGTATTGCGGTAAAGGTAAATCGTGTGCCATCGTCGCCAATGGCGACGAGAAGAACGTCGTTTGCTATACAAATGCCGATGTTTGCGAAAAAGCAGGCGCGTCGACGTCTGCTTGCGATATAGATGAGAAAGTTGAAACGACGACGACGTGCACGCTCGCAGCCGATGGAACGACGCTCATCAACTTGAAATCGCAAAAGAGTTGTGTTTTGGGATGCGACACCACCGATAAGACGAAGTGTGCGTCCGTCGCTAAAGAAGACGGATCGTGTAACGACGCTGCCGTCGCCTTGTGTCAATCATACGATGCGAAGTGCGCCGTCGTCGCTGGCAGTTTGAAGTGTTACAATGATGCCGCGGCTTGCACAAACATCGGCGATACAATGAAGTTATGCGATGATTCGCTCAGTTTCATTGGTGCTTATGGCGTATCGACGTATAAGTGTACACTCGCCGACGATCAAACGACGAAAATCTACGTCGAAGATGCCGCGGCTTATGAAGATTGCGACGTCATTTGCGACCCCGAGCAGAATGCTTGCATCGAAAATGAAGCTGTCGAAGGCAAGTGCTCGAAACTCGAAGAAGCAACCTGCAAATACCAATACGAAGGTTGTGCTCTTGTCGGTGGAAAAGCGATGTGCCACGATGGTGCATGCCAAACAGAAGGCGCCATTTCGAATCAGGTGTGCGCCAGTTTGGATGTCGGCGTTTATGCGGCGTTCAATCAATGCATCCAAGCCGACGACGGAACGTTTGTCCTCGATTACTCTGAAGAAAAGTGCGCAGACGGTTGTAATGACGAAGGTACTGCTTGCAAATAATGCAAAAACCTAGCGCGTAATTGCATTAATAAGTGCAAACAAAGAAAAGCCGCAGAAGGATCTGCGGCTTTTTTGCATTTTAGTCGAATGATCTAATATTCGATTTCTAATCTTTGACGATGTAGAATGGGGCTTTCGGCGTGCCGGCGTTCCAATTTATCGTTTGCGTTGGGAAGGCGAAGCCCGTTTGCGCTGCCTCGACGATGTGCATGATTTCGAACATAAAGTTTTGTTTATCGGCCATGTGATCGGCTTTCGACGTGCGATGCGTATAGGCGATGACGGTGATATCGAGGCTCGAAGCGCCGAAGCCGTTGAAGCCGACGTAATACGAAGACGTGTAGATGTTGGGGTTCTCGGCGAGGTGCTTTTTGATGCCGTCGATGATCATTTCGAGTTGGGCATGCGTCGTAGAGTAGAGCACGCCAAAGCTGCAGTCCATTTTTCGGCATTTTCGGCGTTCGAAGTTGTCGATATACGTATTGGTGAGCATCTGATTGGGCATCAAAATGATGGAGTTTTCGGCCGTACGGATGACGGTCGAACGCAATCGAATTTCTTCGACCGTGCCCTCGACGCCGTTGAGCGAAACCCAATCGCCGATGTCGAACGGATGGTCGAAAAAGACGACGAGCGAACCGAAGAAGTTGGCGAGTGTATCTTTAGCGGCGAGTGCGATGGCGGCGCTTCCGATGCCGAGTCCGGCGATGAGCGACGTGATCGAGAAGCCTAAGTTTTGGAGCACGAGCAAGATGCCGATGGCGACGAGCAAAACTTTGATAATGCCCGTGACGAGTGGCACGACCATGTCGTCGATCTTCGTCTCGGTCGTCTCGGCGTGCTGCGCAAAGTACTCGCTGAAACCGCGCGTCAAGAGGAGCAAGTACCAAATGACGCACCAAATGGCGAGCGCGCGCATGCCGATGAAGATGTAATTGAAGATTTCGACGCCCCAACTCGGCGTATCGATGATGACGAGCCCGAGCCCGCATCCGATCGTCATGAACAGCGCGTGCAGCGGCTTCTTGAGCGACCCAAAGATGATGTCGTGTTTGCGCAAATGGTCGTCTTTGAGGTGTTTGGGGCGCCTAGTGAGAAAAAACTGGATGAGATGGTCGAGCAAAATGGCGACGACGACGCAAATGATGATGATGCCCAAGTCGCCGATCGAAATGTCGGCGATGCTCAGGTCGAGAAACGATCGAATAAAATTAGGCATACTTGTCCTGTGGTTGAATAAAATAGGGTTAAAAGGCGACGCCATAGCGGCAATTGCACGCTAATCGACGTTGCCGAGCCAAGCATCGAGGATGGGGAGTTGAATGCGATACCAGATTCGCATCGTGCGTTCGACGGAGTAGTTTCGCGGTTTTCCGGTTTCGGATTTGAGTTTGTAGATGCACAAATAGAGGATTTCCTGGGCGCGTTTTCGGTTAGCCATGGCGGCGGTTGCGGTGGCTAAACGCTTGGAAATGCTGCGTTTTTCGTCGTCGCTAGTATTTGCCGTCGTGCGCACGAGCGTGGCAACCGTCGCCTCGAGAGCGGGCGTAACCGCGGCGATGTAGGCATTGAGCGCCGAGTCGAGTTGTGCGCAGACGGTCGGTTCGGCGGCGACGGCGTTGTATTGGAGTTGCGTTTTGGGCGGCATTTTGGCCACTTGGTAACTGATTTTGGCGACGTTTTCGCCGGCGCGGATGGCTTCGTTCGTGCGTTCGAGGACGTATTGTTCGAAGGCGGGGAGGTGTTTTTGCATGGCGGCGGCTTGCTCGTCGAAGCGCACGACGACGTCGTAGAGCCCGTTTTGTAGCGCGATCCAAGTTTTGAGCGCGGCGGCAGTATCGCTCGACTCGGGCGCGGTGGCGTGGCCGTGTGTGGTCTCGGGCGTTGCCCAAATGCCGGTGTTTGCAGGGGTTTGAGCCGTAGCGCACGGGGCGGGCGTCGTCGCGATAGCGGCACAGGCTAGGGCGCACGGCAGTGCAGTGGCGTGGGCAATGGATTTGAAAAAGTCGAGCAGAATAGGGCGCGTCATGGTCTGACCGGGGGTGTGGGGGCGGAGCCCCTGACGAGGGGGGCGCGGTGTATGCACTTTGGCTCGGCTATCTCGCCCTTTGGGCTTCGATACGCCTCGCTGCGCCCAGCTATTGCCCGTTGGGCAATACGCCGGGCCTGTTTTTGGGCTGTGATGCCAGCCCGAGCCAAAGTCATAGCCGCGTAGGGGGGACACTTCCCCCCTATACGCAAATCAAAGAAAAAAATCGCACTTATGTACCATTGATTGCGTTCGCCATGCGCAAAAAATCGAAGTCGATGAAAAAATCGAAAAGAATTTCACTATCGTAGCGCGGTGTCGTAAATAGAGCGATTTGTAGGTGTTTTGCGACGAGGCAAAGCGCGCACGTAGACGATAAACGGAGGTAGAGACGGCATGGGTCGTTCGACGAAATACATATTTGTGACGGGTGGTGTGATAAGTTCGCTTGGCAAGGGGATAACGGCGGCGGCGATTGGTGCGTTGCTGGAGTGTCGCGGGCTTCGGGTCAACTTTTTGAAGCTCGACCCTTATATCAACGTCGACCCTGGCACGATGAATCCGTTGCAGCATGGCGAAGTGTATGTGACGGAGGACGGCGCCGAAACGGATATGGATTTGGGGCATTACGAGCGGTTTACGCATGCGCATACGCGTCAGGCGAACAACTGCACGGCGGGTCGGATTTACCATCGCGTGATAACGAAAGAGCGTCGTGGCGACTATTTGGGGGGGACGGTGCAGGTCATTCCGCACGTGACCGATGAGATTCAGCTGGCGTTTGTCGACGGGTCGCAACATTGCGATGTGGCGATAATCGAGGTCGGTGGGACGGTGGGCGATATCGAGTCGTTGCCGTTTTTGGAGGCGATTCGGCAGTTCCGGTGCAAGCAGGAGCGCGGCGATGTGATCAACATTCACGTGACGTTGGTGCCGTATATTCGCACGGCCGATGAGCTCAAGACGAAGCCGTCGCAGCATAGCGTGGCGGCGTTGCGACAAATCGGGATTCAGCCCGATATCTTGGTTTGCCGAGGCGAAATCGACATGCCCGACGACATTCGGCGCAAGTTGGCGCTCTTTTGCAATGTGTCGGAATCGTGCATATTTGGGGCGCGCGACGTCGAGAGCATTTACATGATGCCGACGTATTTCCGCGGGCAGAATTTAGACGGGCGGATTTGCGAGCTTTTGAATATTTGGTCGAAAGAGCCCGATATGGAGGCTTGGGAGCGCGTTCGCGACATCATTCGGCACCCCGATCACGAGGTCAATATTGCGCTCGTGGGCAAATACGTGAAGTTGCACGAGTCGTATAAGAGCTTGATAGAATCGCTCAATCACGGTGGTTATGCGAATAAAAGCCGGGTGAAGTTGCATTATATCGATAGCGAAGAGTTGGAATCGCTCGATTCGGAGGGGATTGCGAAGGTGCTGGAACCGATGGATGGGATATTGGTGCCCGGTGGCTTTGGGGTTCGCGGAACCGAGGGCAAGATCGCGGCGGTGCGTTATGCGCGCGAGCACGATGTGCCGTTTTTCGGGATTTGCCTGGGGATGCAGATGGCGCTCGTCGAATATGCGCGCGATGTGGTGGGCTGGAGCGACGCGAGTTCATCGGAGTTTTCGGAGACGACGGGGCACCCGGTGATTCACCTGATGGCGGAACAAGAAAACGTGACCGAAAAGGGCGGAACGATGCGATTGGGGGCGTATCCGTGCATTCTCAAAGATGGATCGCATGTGCGAGGAATTTACGGGAAGCGGGAAATCAGCGAGCGCCATCGGCATCGTTACGAGGTGAACAATGCGTTGCGCGGCGAGCTCGAGGCGGCGGGCGTCGTATTTAGTGGCACGTCGCCCGAGGGCGATTTGGTCGAGATATTCGAGTTGCCGTCGCAGAAGTGGTTTATTGCGACGCAGTTCCACCCCGAGTATCAATCGAAGCCGACGTCGGCGCATCCGCTATTTGCGAGCTTTATTGCGGCGGCGCTGGAACACCGCGGTGCGCGTGGCGAAGTCGATGGTTGCGCTGAAGGCTGCGCTGAAGGCTGCGCTGAAGGCTGTGCCGATGGCGGTGCTGAATAGGCGAGTTGTAGCGATAGAGCGCGAGAGGAGTTGTAGCACGTGAGAGGTTGGGTTCGATGGTTGAGAATGGCGGCGTTGGGTTGTGCGATTTTTGCGCATCCTGGCGTCGTGTGGTGCGATCCGGTCGAGGTATCGTCGCCCGAGTTGCGTCGCGTCAAAGTCGAAGCCGACCGCCCGACGGGGCGGCTCATCATCTATGCCAACTATAGTTCGCATCGGGTCATCGTCGATGGGGCGGAGTTCCCGGCGTATTTGTCGGATTCTGGCATCGAGGTGACGTCGAACGAAATCCACGAGGTGACGGTCGTCAATAGTGGTGGGGTTGAAAAGAAATACCGGTTGAGCGTCAACCCTGGTCAAACACTCGCTTTATACGTCGATTTTGGGGCTACGAAGGCGAAAAAAGACGACAAAAAAGATGCGAAAAAAGACGACAATAAGAAGGACGATGCGAGCGTAGGGTATTTGTCGATAACGGCAGAAAGCGAGGGGCAGGTATATATCGATGGGCGATTGGCGTCGTCGAAGACGCCGCTGAAGAAGCATGAAGTTTCGGCTGGTTCGCATAAAGTACGCGTGTATTTCTTTGATACGCGGAAGTTTTCGAAGGAACGCGATGTGTACGTCGGCAAGGGTGTATCGATGAGCTTGAACTTTGCGAAGGATTGATAGGCAGGCTGGGGGCGGTGGTATTTCTAGTGTCGAGAAATCGGTAGAAAAGTTAGAAGAAAAAACGAGAGTTTGAAGAAAGCGACGAAATCGGTTGCACATATCGAAAGAAACAGGATCGATTGGCAGGCTGGGGGCGTGGAATTTCTAGGATCGAGAAATCGGTAGAAAAGTCAGAAGAAAAATCGAGAGTTTGAAGAAAGCGACGAAATCGGTTGCACATATCGAAAGAAAAGGAGGGTCGAGAAATCGGTAGAAATGGCGGAAGAAAAACGAGAGTTTGAAGAAAGCGACGAAATCGGTTGCACATATCGAAAGAAAATGGTAGTTGGGCGCCCGATTTATACTGTGCACGGGCAAGTGTGCGGTAGGAATAGAGCTTTTTTGGGTGTTTTAGTGTGCCCGAGAGAGCGAGTGAAATAGAGAAATCGCCAGAGAGCGCGGCGAAGAGGATCGCGCCGAGGCGTAAGTGTTAATACGGAGCCCCCGGAATAGTTTTGGGGTATCCAGGCATTCAGTGAAGAGGAGATGCGATGCCTACAATAAATCAGCTGGTCAGAAAAGGCCGCGAGCGCAAGACGTGCAAAACGAACTCGCCTGCATTGAAAAGCTGCCCGCAACGCCGTGGTGTATGTGTACGTGTAAGCACGACGACGCCGAAGAAACCGAACTCGGCTCTTCGTAAGGTTGCGCGTGTTCGCTTGACGAGCGGCATGGAAGTATCGAGCTATATTCCCGGTGAAGGTCACAACCTTCAGGAACATAGCGTAGTTTTGATCCGTGGTGGTCGTGTGAAGGACCTTCCCGGTGTTCGTTATCACATTATCCGTGGTACGTTGGACTCGATGGGCGTGAATGCGCGTCGTGCAGGTCGTTCGAAATACGGCGCGAAGCGTCCTAAATAACAGGAGAATAAGAGATGCCAAGACGACGAGTAGTCGAAAAACGCGATATATTGCCAGATCCTCAGTATCATGATCTTTTGGTAGCGCGTTGTATTAACAGTTTGATGTTTGACGGCAAAAAGAGCGTAGCCGAAGGTATTATGTATGGTACGCTTGATTTGTTGGCACAACGTACGAAGAACAGCGAAGAGAGCAGTTTGGAAGTGTTCCGCAAAGCGGTCGACAATGCACGTCCGAGCGTCGAGGTCAAGAGCCGTCGTGTTGGTGGTTCGACGTACCAAGTACCGGTGGAAATTCGCGCAGAACGTCGCACGGCGTTGGCATTCCGTTGGTTGATTGGCAATGCGCGTAAACGCCCCGAGAAATCGATGGTGGAACGTTTTGCAGCCGAGCTTTTAGATGCCTATAATAACAAGGGCACGACGATTAAGAAGAAGGAAGACACGCATCGCATGGCAGAAGCGAACAAAGCTTTTGCGCACTACCGTTGGTAGTCTGAGTTCGTGTGTGACCGTAGTTCATTTAGATGAGAAGCGCGATTGGCAGGATTGATATGTCAGAGAGCGCACGAAGTGTGAGAGCGTAAAGTGGCACGAGATGTAGAGTTGGCACGTGTGCGTAATATCGGTATTATGGCGCACATCGATGCAGGCAAGACGACGACGTCGGAGCGCATATTGTATTTTACCGGCCGTACCCACCGCATAGGTGAAGTACACGACGGCGCGGCGACGATGGACTGGATGGCGGAGGAGCAGGAGCGCGGTATTACGATTACGAGCGCTGCGACGGTTTGTTATTGGAATCGCAACGGCCATAACAGAATTAATATTATCGATACCCCGGGACACGTGGACTTCACGATCGAAGTCGAACGTTGCCTTCGCGTGCTCGATGGCGCGGTGGCGGTGTTCTGTGCGGTAGGTGGCGTACAGCCGCAAAGTGAAACAGTATGGCGTCAGGCGGATCATTATCATGTTCCGCGCGTAGCGTTTATCAATAAGATGGATCGCGTAGGTGCGGATTTTTATTCGTGCCTCAGCCAGATGGTCACGCGCTTGAATGCGAATCCCGTGGCCGTACAAATCCCCATCGGGACCGAAGAAAACTTCATTGGCGTCATCGATTTGATCGAGAACAAAGCATTGTATTTCAATGCGGAAACGCTCGATACGCAAGAAGGTGAGATGCCGGCTGATATGGCCGACAAGATTGAGGAATACCGCGAGACGCTCATCGTCAAGGCTTCTGATTTTGACGAAGCATTGATGGAAAAATACCTCGAAGGCGAAGAAATCGACCCGCAAGAAATCCGCGCGGCATTGCGCAAGGGTTGTATCGCCATGGGACTCGTTCCCGTCTTCTGTGGTTCTGCGTTTAAGAACAAAGGCGTTCAACGATTGTTGGACGGCGTCATCGATTTCTTGCCCAGCCCCATCGACGTTCCTGGCCCGATGGTTGCATCGGCGGAATTGTTTGCACGTCAGGAGCGCGGCGAAGGCGATGTGACCGAAGAAGAAAAATTCGAACTCAAGGTTACCGACAAGGGCGAATTCGCAGGTCTTGCATTTAAATTGATGTCGGATCCGTATGTCGGTCAGTTGACATTTGTCCGCATTTATTCGGGCACGTTGACGAGTGGTCAATCGGTCATGAATACGAACAAGCATCGTCGCGAACGCATCGGTCGTTTGTTGCGCATGCACGCGAATAAGCGCGAAGATGTGACCGAGGCTCATGCCGGCGAAATCGTTGCCGTACTCGGTTTGAAATCGACGGTAACGGGTGATACGCTTTGCGACGAAGGTTTGGATGTCGTCTTGGAATCGATGACGTTCCCCGAACCGGTAATTACGATGTCGATCGAACCCGATACGCAAGACGACGTCAATAAGCTCGGTTTGGCGTTGCAGAAATTGGCGGCCGAAGATCCTTCGTTCAAGGTGACGACCGATAAAGAAACGGGTCAGACGGTCATCGGCGGTATGGGTGAATTGCACCTCGACATTATTGCCTCGCGATTGAAGCGCGAATTTAATGTCAACGCGAAGGTTGGTCGTCCGCAAGTCGCTTATCGCGAAACGATTACGCGCGAGGGCAATTGCGAATGTATGTATAAACGCCAGTCGGGTGGTCGTGGTCAGTATGGTCACGTCAAGATGGTGATGCGTCCGAACGAGCCGGGTACGGGTGTGACATTTGAGTCGAAGATCGTCGGCGGTGTCGTGCCTCGTGAGTACTGGGCGGCAGTCGAAAAGGGCGTTCGCTCGGCGGCAGAAACTGGTGTATTGGCGGGCTATCCGGTCGTCGATGTTCACGTCGATTTGGTCGATGGTTCGTATCACGAAGTCGACTCGAGCGAAATGGCATTCCAGATCGCCGGTTCGATGGCATTCAAAGACGGTTGCAAAAAATGTGGTGCACAATTGCTCGAACCCGTTTTTGATGTTGAGGTTATTACGCCAGAGGAGTATACGGGCGATGTCATTGGCGACTTGAACAGTCGACGCGGTCGGATCCAAGATTTGGAACCGCGCAAGGGCGTTCAAGCGATTCGCGCCGCAGTGCCGTTGTCGGAAATGTTCGGTTATTCGACGGTGTTGCGTTCGGCGACGCAAGGTCGCGCCAGTTATACGATGCAGTTTAAGTGTTACGAACCGTTGCCGGCGGCATTGTCGGAAGGTTTGATTGAGAAATTTGGAGCCAAGTCGAATTCGTAGAATTCGGTAACAAAAGGAGAGCCTAAAGATGGGCGACAGAATTCGGATTAAACTGAAAGCTTACGACCATAGACTGTTGGATGCTTCAGTTCAGGAAATCATTAGTGCAGCGCAACGTACGGGAGCCAAGATCGCAGGTCCGATCCCGCTACCGACGTCGGTAAGTCGTTTCACGGTTTTGCGTGGACCTCACGTAGATAAGAAGAGTCGAGAACAATTCGAGATTCGTACGCACAAACGTCTCATCGACATCGAGACGAATGAGCAAACGGTGAACGAATTGATGAAATTGGATTTGTCGGCAGGCGTGGATATCAAGATTCGCCTTCGCGACTAAGAAACAAAGACGCAGAAAATTTAGAACACAGCTGCGAAAGTACGGAGAATCGAGATGAAATTGGACTTGTACAACCTGACCAACGAAAAGGTCGGTGAGGTGGAAGTGTCTGATGATGTGTTCGCAACGGATGTTCGTCCGCATCTTTTCCACGAAGTGGTGAAGATGCAATTGGCGAATCGCCGTCGTGGGACGCACAAAGGCAAGACGCGTTCGGAAGTGAGCGGTGGTGGTAAGAAACCGTTCAAACAAAAAGGTACGGGTAACGCCCGTCAAGGTACGAGCCGTGCCCCGCACATGGTAGGCGGTGGCCGCGCATTTGCTCGTCGCAATCGCGATTACAGCTATGCGTTGAACAAGAAGAAATGCCGCGCAGCGCTTTGCTCGGCGTTGAGCATGGCTGCAGGCGAAGGTCAAATCAAAGTCGTCGAAAACTTCGATTTGGCAGAAATCAAGACGAAAGCCGTCGTTCAAATCCTCAACACATTGGAAGTGGCGCGTGCATTGGTCGTCGATTGCCAGGATAGCGAACGAGAACATACGACGCTGAACAACGAAAACCTTCGCTTGAGCGTTCGTAACCTTCAATCGTATAAATATCTTCGTCCCGAAGGCGTGAACGTTTATGATATATTGCATTACGGCGGTCTCGTCGTAACGCGTAAGGGCTTGGAGAAGCTTGAAGCGAGGTTGTTAGGATGAAACGCATAGAAGATGTAATTCGCCGCCCGATCGTGACGGAAAAGTCGACGATGGCGCGCAAGTACGGCAATCAATATGTCTTTGCCGTCGATCTCAAAGCGAATAAGCAAGAGATTAAAGAAGCCGTAGCAACGTTATTTGGCGTGAAAGTCTTGGCCGTGAATACGTGTGTAATGCCCGGTAAAGATCGCCGCTTTGGTCGCACGATGGGTCGTGTGAACAAATGGAAAAAAGCAGTCGTGACGTTGGCGGAAGGTGAGAAGATTGATTTCTTTGACACGGTTGAAGGAGCCGCCGAAGCGGTGTCAGCCCAGGTGAGCGATTAAGCTTTTGGAAGGTGAAAAATGACGCTTAAGAGTTTCAAACCGACATCGGCTGGTCGTCGTTTCATGACGGTCTTGGGCCGAGAAGATGTGACTGCGCAGTCGCCTGAACGCAGTCTCGTAGTGAAATTGACGAAAACGGGTGGCCGCAATAACATGGGCCGCATCACGTGTCGTCATCACGGTGGTGGTCACAAACAACGCTATCGTTTGATCGACTTCCGTCGTAACAAGATTGGTATTCCTGGTCGCGTCGTTTCGGTCGAATACGATCCGAACCGCACGTGCCGCATTGCGCTCATCTGCTATGCCGATGGCGAAAAGCGCTATATCCTCTGCCCCGATGGTTTGACGGTTGGAATGGAAATCGTTTCGAGCGCCCACGCCGACATCAAAGTTGGCAACTGCTTGAAATTGAAGCACATCCCGCTTGGTACGGAAATCCACAACGTCGAAATGCATCCTGGCAAGGGCGGTCAGCTCGTTCGCAGCGCAGGTGTTGCAGCTCAGCTCATGGCTCGCGAAGGCAACTATGCACTTCTCCGCATGCCCTCGGGTGAGTTGCGCAAAATCCACGTCGAATGCCGTGCGACCGTGGGTCGCGTTGGTATGAGCGAACACGCGAACGTTTCGCTCGGCAAAGCCGGTCGTAGTCGCTGGTTGGGCATTCGTCCGTCAGTTCGTGGTGTCGTCATGAACCCAGTCGATCACCCGCACGGTGGTGGTGAAGGCCGCACGAGTGGTGGTCGTCATCCCGTCACGCCATGGGGTATCCCGACCAAGGGTAAGAAGACGCGTCATAATAAAGTCAGTAGCAAATTCATCGTCAAACGACGCAGCAAATAGTTGAGGAGACTATTCAATGCCACGATCCATTAAAAAAGGCCCATTCATCGACGAGCATCTCGCCAAGAAAGTCGAAGCGAATGAAGGTAAAAAAGTCATCAAGACATGGTCGCGCCGCAGCATGATTCTGCCCGAAATGGTAGGCATGACGTTTGCGGTTCACAATGGTAAGAGCTTCATCCCCGTTTTCGTGACCGAAAACATGGTTGGACATAAATTGGGTGAATTCTCGATGACGCGCACGTTCCGTGGTCACGCCGCGGATCGCAAAGTCTCGAAGAAGTAATGATTAGGCGTTAGACGCAAATGGAGTAAAAAGATGGGTAAGCCTTCTTTGAAAAGTGAACATCACAGCGCGAATCGCGTGAGCGCGATGAGCGTGCGTCTTGCGCCCCGTAAAGCGCGGATCGTCGTCGACATGATCCGTGGCTTGGGCGTACTTGACGCATTGAGTATTTTGCGCTTTACGAACAAACGTGGCGCATTGGTCATTGAAAAATTGATTGAATCGGCGTTGAGCAACATCGAACACAGCGACAGCAGTGCCGATGTCGATGCGTTGCGTGTTACACGTGCATGGGTCAATGAAGGCCCGACGATGCGTCGTTTCATGCCGCGTGCTCAAGGACGTGCGACGCGCATTCGCAAACGTACCTGCCATATTCATATCGAGCTCGACAGTAAACGCGGTGCTGCCCATAAGCCCGCGGATAAACAATAGCGGAGGTTTCCTTGGGTCAGAAAAGTAATCCGACAGGTCTGCGCATTGGCGTCATCAAGACCTGGTCGTCAAAATGGTGTGAAGAAGGCAATTATGCGAAATGGCTCAAAGAAGACCTTCGCATAAAGAAGTTTATCAAGACGAAATACGGTAGCACGGGCATCAATCGCATCGAGATTGAACGCGCTGCGAACAAAGTCAAAGTCAGCGTCTTTACGGCGAAACCCGGTGTCATCATCGGTCGCAAAGGCAAAGACGTCGAAGTGCTCAAGAACGATCTTCGCAAGATGACCAACAGCGAAGTCTTTCTCAACATCCAAGAGTTGCGCAAAGCCGAGATGGATGCCCAATTGGTCGCCGAAGGCGTTGCTCGCAATCTCGAGCATCGCGTCAGCTTCCGTCGTGCCATGAAGAAGAGCGTTCAGACGGCGCTCAAACTTGGTGCGAAAGGCATCCGCATCAACTGCGCTGGTCGCCTTGGTGGCGCCGAAATGAGCCGTACGGAATGGTACCGCGAAGGTCGTGTACCCCTTCATACGCTTCGCGCCGATATCGATTATGGTTTTGCCGAAGCCAAAACCGCTTACGGCATCATCGGCATCAAAGTGTGGATCTTCAAAGGCGAAATCCTTGGCGATCCGCTTCGCGTAGGCGCATAAGACACACAGAGGCAATGCTTTTTTTAGCATTGCCCGTTTTTATGCTAGACAATATGCGTATGTAGGCGTATGAGAGTGCGCCTTCACACACGACATGTGTGTGTTCTTCTAGAGATAATCAGGGCTAAGCGCGGTCACGACCGCTCGCAGGAGCAGAATAATGTTAAGTCCAAAGAAAGTACAATGGAGAAAGGTCCAGAAGGGCCGGATGCGCGGTAAAGCGTACCGCGGATCAGATGTTAGCTTTGGGGAATATGGCTTGATGGCAACAGAGCCGGCCCGAATCACCGCTCGCCAAATCGAAGCTGCGCGTATCGCGATGACGCGTTATGCCAAGCGTGGCGGCAATATTTGGATTCGCATCTTCCCCGATAAACCGATTACGCAGAAACCGGCCGAAACCCGTATGGGTAAAGGTAAAGGTAACCCGGAATACTGGGTTGCAGTCGTTCAACCCGGTCGCGTTCTCTATGAGATGGACGGCGTTTCCGAGGAAGTCGCTCGCGAAGCATTCCGTCTCGCCTCGAATAAACTGCCTTTGAAAACAAAGTTTATCTGCCGGGAGCAAATCTAATGAAAGCAGTTGAAATGAAAGAAATGAGCACGAACGAACTCGTTGAGTTGCTCGAAAAGGACCGGAAAGAGATGTTCCGGCTCAAGATGCGCCAAGCATCGGGTCAGCTTGAGAAGTCTTCGGATATGATTAAGCTTCGCAAAGATATTGCGCGCTTGAATACCGTGATTCGCGAACGCGAAATGATGAAGGGATAAGCGATGGAAACCAAAAAAATTGGCAACCGTAAGACGCGTGTTGGTACAGTTGTCAGCGACAAAATGGAGAAGACGATTGTCGTCGTCGTCGAGCGACGTGTTCTTCATCCGGTGTATAAGAAGTATGTGAAAAGTCGTTCGCGCTACATGGCTCAAGACAGCGAGAATACCGCCCGCATTGGCGATCACGTCTTGATCGAAGAAACGCGTCCGATCTCCAAGAACAAGTGCTGGCGTTTGAAAGAAATTATTCGCCGTGCGCCTGTTTTATAACAGAGTATTCTGATTAAGGGGAAATAGCCGTGATTCAGATGCAGAGTGTGCTCTCGGTTGCCGATAACTCGGGAGCGAAAAAAGTTCAGTGTATTAAAGTAGTCGGTGGTTCGAAGCGCAAATACGCAGGTATCGGCGATGTGATCGTCGTCAGCGTCAAAGAAGCGCTCCCGAACTCCAAAGTCAAGAAGGGTGATGTTCACCACGCCGTTATCGTTCGTACGGCGAAGGAAATAGCTCGCACGGATGGTAGTTACATCCGTTTCGATGGCAATGCAGCCGTCCTCATCGATGCGCAGAAAAACCCCATTGGGACGCGTATCTTTGGGCCAGTGGCTCGCGAATTGCGTAACAAGAGCTATGTGAAGATCATTTCGCTTGCGCCAGAAGTTCTTTAGTGACGGAGTATGATATGAAGATCAAAAGTGGTGATGTTGTCATCATTCTTTCGGGTAAAGAGCGTGGCATGCAAGGACGCGTTTTGCGCGTAGATACGAAAAACGACCGTGTCGTCATCGAAGGTCGTAACTTGGTCAAAGTCCATCGCAAAGAGATGAATGGGCGTGCCGGTGGTATCATCAGCAAAGAAGCAAGCGTTCATGCGAGCAATGTTGCGCTTTACAGTGAAAAACTTAAACGTGGTGTGAGAGTATGTAGCCGTTACGTAGGCGAAGGTGACAAACTCTTTACGTCTAAGCATGAAGCATTGAACAGTTACAGTGAGCCGGTAGAGCACGTCAAGAAGGTGCGCTATTGCGTTAAGACCGGCGAAGTATTTTAGTAATCTGTATTTGAAGGACAGGAGGAGTCTGTGACTCGGCTATATGATCGTTATACAAACGAGGCAATCCCTGCATTGAAGAAGGAATTCGGTTACACGAATCCGATGCAAGTGCCTCGTATTGAGAAGGTCGTCCTCAACGTTGGTCTCGGCGAAGCCGTCAGCAATGCCAAATTGATTGAGGTTGTTTGCAATGAAATTGGTGCCATCACGGGTCAGAAACCGGTGGTCACCAAGGCGCGTAAATCGATTGCGTCTTTCAAACTTCGTCAGGGTATGCCGATTGGCGTCACGGTGACGTTGCGTAGAGATCGCATGTATGAATTTCTCGATCGCCTTATGAATATCGCCCTTCCTCGTGTTCGCGACTTCCGCGGCGTGAGCAGCAAAGCGTTCGATGGTAAAGGGAACTATACGCTCGGCATTAAAGAGCACATCATCTTCCCAGAAATCGCTATCGATAAGATCGAGAAAGTCTACGGAATGAATATTTGTGTTGTGACGAGCGCCCGTACAGATGACGAAGCTCGTTCGTTGTTGAAGTATCTGGGTATGCCTTTCAAGAAGTAGGAGGTACGCGGTGGCTCGTAAAGCAATGATAGAGAAGCAGCAGAAGAAACCCAAGTTTGAGGTTCGCGCCTATACGCGCTGCTCGGTTTGTGGGCGTTCCCACGCATATTTAAGAAAGTTTGGCCTTTGCCGTATATGTTTCCGTATGCTCGCTCTCAAAGGTGAGCTTCCCGGCGTTACGAAAGCAAGCTGGTAAGCTATAGGAGATTAACGACTATGATGACAGATCCTATTGCGGATTTGCTGACGCGAATTCGTAATGCCCAATTGGCAAAACACGATACAGTTACCGTAAAGACGTCGCGTTTCCGCAGCGAAATCCTTCGCATCCTCAAGGAAGAAGGATTCATCGCCGACTATACGGTTTCGAAAGATCCGATCGCGGTTGCTGAAATTTCGCTCAAATATTTTGATAATGCTCCAGTTATTCGCAATATTTCGAGAGAATCGAAGCCCGGTCGAAGAGTTTATGTTAAACACCAAACGATTCCCGAGGTATTGGGCGGTCTTGGACTTTGCATCGTAAGCACCTCGCAAGGTGTGATGAGCGGCAAACAAGCGCGCGAAAAACGCCTTGGTGGCGAATTGATTTGCACGGTTTACTAGGAGCGCTGAGTCATGACAGCAGAAGAATTTAAGCAATCCAGAATTGGTAAAGCGCCGATAGCACTTCCGCAAGGCGTCGATGTGACGGTTTCGGGCAACACGGTCACGGTCAAAGGACCCAAGGGCACGTTGAAGCACGATTTCAAAGATTGCGTCGAAGTTTACAATAAAGATGGTCACGTCGGCATTACGCTCAAACAGCTCGATACTGAAGGTCGTGCTCTGAGCGGGCTTTATCGTTCGATCCTCCACAACATGGTCGTTGGCGTTTCGCAAGGCTATGAAAAGAAACTCGAAATCATCGGTACCGGCTACAAAGCCGAAATGCGCGGTACGACCGAGATTCTCTTCAACTTGGGCTATAGCCACCCGATCGTCTATGAGTTGCCCGATGGCGTGACGGCAGAAGTCTCCAAAGATTTCAAAATTACGCTCCGCTCGGCCGACAAAGAAGTCATTGGTCAAAGTGCAGCCGTTATTCGTAGCTTCCGTAAACCCGAGCCCTACAAAGGCAAAGGTATCAAGTATGTCGATGAAGTCATCCAGCGCAAAGCTGGTAAAACTTCGAGCAAGTAATTAACGGTCGGAGGATAATACTATGAGTAACAAGTGTCAGAAGAAGGCGGCTCTCCGTCTTCGTCGTCAACGTAGCATCCGTCACACGCTCCGTGGGACGGCTGAACGTCCGCGTCTTTGCGTATTCCGCAGCAATAGCCACATGTATTGCCAATTGATCGATGACAATGCCGGTGCGACGCTTTGCGCGCTCTCGACGCTTCATCAATCGGTCAAAGCTCTCATCGACGGCAAAAAACCCGTCGAGCAGGCTAAAATTCTCGGTGCTGAGTTCGCGAAACTTTGCGCAGAAAAGTCGATTAAACAAGTTGCTTTCGATCGCAACGGCTTCATCTATCACGGCCGTATCCAGGCTGTTGCGGATGGTGCACGTGAAGGCGGTCTCGAATTTTAATCGATTCCCGCGGGAGTCGATGAGGGTCGGGGAGAGGGTAGAGTAACCCAGATGCGCGAATCGATGTGCAGTCCCCGGACTGAATAATAAGCATAGTTCCCTCATGAAAGGTGCGCCTATCGCACCTCATTCCAAGGAGATAAGAGAGTGATAACTGCTCGAGTTACACCTGAAAGTGAATTAATTGAGAAGGTTGTCTATATCAACCGCGTTGCGAAAGTCGTCAAGGGTGGTCGTCGTTTCAGCTTTGGCGCAATCGTCGTCGTCGGCGATGGCAAAGGCAATGTTGGTATGGCCCATGGCAAAGCAAACGAAGTTCCCGAAGCAATTAGCAAGGGTACGGAGCGCGCGAAACGCCTCATGACGAAAGTGACCGTCGTCGACGGTACGCTTCCGCACGAAGTCATCGGTCGTTATGGTGCATCGACGGTTTACCTTCGCCCCGCCGGCAAAGGTACGGGCGTCATCGCCGGCGGCGCTGTCCGCGCCGTGCTCGAAGCTTGTGGCGTCGAAAACGTTTTGTCGAAATCGATCGGTTCGTCGAATCCGCACAACCTCGTTCGTGCAACGTTGGATGGTCTGAGCAAGCTTCAAAGCCGTGAACGTTATTTGATGAAACTCGGCAAGACCGAAGACTAATTTTGGAGCATAGAGATGAGTAAACTTAAAATTACGCGTACGCGTAGCGACATCGGCCGTATTAGTGCGCAGCGTGAGACGTTGAAACACCTTGGTCTTCGCAAAATTAGCCAATCCGTCGTGCTCGAAGATACACCCGTCGTTCGTGGCATGATCAAACGCGTCGAACACATGGTCAAAGTTGAGTCCGTCGAGGACTAACAGAAGCGAATAAAGAGGTTTTGAAATGATGTATACATTGAGTAATCTTTCGCCCTCCGAAGGCAGCACACATCGTCGTAAACGCGTCGGTCGTGGTCCGAGCAGCGGCAACGGCAAAACAGCTGGTCGTGGGCAGAAAGGTCAGAAATCGCGTTCCGGCGGTTCGCCGCGCGTCGGATTCGAAGGCGGTCAGATGCCTTTGAGCCGTCGTTTGCCCAAACGCGGATTTAAAAACATTTTTGCGAAAAATATCGCTATCGTAAACGTCGCAGATTTGAACCGTTTCGATGGCTCGGCTCCCGTCGATGTCGTTGCGTTGCGCGAAGCTGGTCTCGTGCGCGGTCAAATCGATGGCGTCAAACTCCTTGGCAACGGCGATCTCAATGTCAAATTGAACGTCATCGTCGATGCCGTCAGTGCTTCCGCTCGTGAAAAGATCGAGAAAGCTGGCGGCAGCATTGAGGTATGCGGTGGCTAGTGGATTTTCAAACATGTTTAAAATCCCCGAGTTGCGCAAGCGTATTTTCTTTACGCTTGCGCTTCTTGCGGTTTATCGAATCGGGTGTTTCATCACCACACCAGGTGTCGATCGCATCAAGATGAACTCGCTCTTCGGTGGCGACGGTCAAGGTATGTTGAGCCTTTTCAACTTCTTCTCCGGCGGTGCCCTCGAGCAAATGTCCATCTTCGCCTTGGGCATCATGCCCTACATCAGTGCCTCGATTATCTTCCAGCTTTTGGGCGTCGTCGTTCCGGCGGTCGAACGAAAGCAAAAAGAAGGCGAGGCAGGGCGTCGTGCGATTAATCAATGGACGCGTTACCTCACGCTGGGAATTTCTGTCGTTCAGGGTGCCTTCATGGCGACCTATTTGCAGAATCTTTCCACCACTGGTGAAGTCGCGGGCTTGGTCACGATGACTGATCCGATAGGTTTTAAACTGTTGACGATCCTATCACTTACGACTGGTGCCGTTTTTATCATGTGGTTAGGCGAGCAGATCAATAACCGTGGCATAGGCAACGGCATTTCGCTCGTCATCTTTGCTGGTATCGTTGCGCGATTGCCAAACGCGCTCTTTACGCTCTACGAACAAGCGATAGGCGACACGACTGGAACAGTCGGCTTGTCGATGTATCAGGTGCTTTTGCTGGCAGTCATCGTCACTGCGACAATCGCATTTATCTGCTTCTTCGAAAAAGCCCAACGCCGCATCCCCATCCAACATGCCAAGCGCATGATTGGACGCGATGCGTTCTCGGATCAAGCTTCGTATTTGCCGCTCAAGCTCAATACGGCAGGCGTTATTCCGCCAATTTTTGCCAGTTCGATCTTGATGTTCCCGGCGACGATAGCTGGCATGTTCCCCGACCAAACTTGGTTGCAGGGCGTGCAAGCGGCGCTTATCCCAGGCGATTGGCGTCATATCTTGTTCTATGTCGGTCTCATCGTCTTCTTCTGCTTCTTCTATACGGCTGTCGTCTTCAATCCCGTCGACGTCGCCGATAACCTCAAGAAGAATCAGGCGAGTATCCCGGGGATTCGTCCGGGGAAGGCGACGGCGGAATATATCGATACGGCATTGAGCCGCGTGACGGTCGTCGGTGCGATATACATTTCGCTCGTCTGTATTTTGCCCGAAATCCTCGTCACGAGCTTCCAAGTCCAGTTCTATTTCGGTGGTACGGCGTTGTTGATCGTCGTCGGCGTTGCCCTCGATACGGTTCGCCAAATCGAAGATCACCTCACGAATCGCCACTATGACGGATTTAATGCACCGACAAATAATCGGCCGCGTTTGCGCAAAAGCGCTGCGGCATCGTAGATAAGGCATAAGAGATGAAAAAACGCGTGATTCTCATGGGGCCGCCGGGTGGTGGCAAAGGTACGCAAGCGGTAACGCTCAAAGAGGCGATGAAAGTGCCGCATATCTCGACCGGAGATATGTTGCGCGCAGCGCGCAAAGCGGGTACAGAACTTGGCAAGAAAGCCGATGCTTATATCTCGGCCGGTCAACTCGTTCCCGATGAGCTCGTCAATGGCATCGTCGCCGAGCGACTCGCTCAAGAAAACGACGGGTTTTTGCTCGATGGTTATCCGCGCACAGTCGCTCAGGCCGATGCGCTCGAAGCCGCCGGTCAAGCCATCGATGCCGTCGTGCTCATCGACGTTCCCGACGAACTCATCGTTTCGCGCATCGTTGGGCGCGTCAGTTGCCCCGGTTGCGGTTGCGTCTATCATAAAGAGACGATGCCCCCAAAAACCGATGGCATTTGCGACAAATGCGGTGGCACATTAGTCCAGCGTAATGACGACCGCGAAGACGTCGTTCGCGAACGGTTGGCCGCTTACCATAAGCAGACTCAACCGCTCGTCGATTACTACGCCAAACGCGGTCTCTTAGTGACCGTCAACGGTAATGCTTCGGTCGACGAAGTATTTAACCAGATTCGAAAAGTTCTCGAATTTTAACGATTTGAGTTATTTTTCTGAAAGATTTTATCACGCGACAATTTTTTTTTGTTGAAACGAGTTTTTGCGTCTGTTAAAAGGCGTCTCGCTGGAAGTGCGATGAAAAATTGTCGCGCGTGAATTGAATTTAAGGAGAGACGAACATGAAAGTTCGGCCGTCAGTTAAAAAAATTTGTGACAAATGTAAGCTAATTCGACGTCACGGCGTTGTGCGTGTGATTTGTGAAAATCCGCGTCACAAACAGCGTCAGGGTTAATTGAGGAGGAAAGCCGGATGGCACGTATTGCAGGTATCGATTTGCCGCGACGCAAACGCATGGAAATCGCGTTGACAAGTGTGTATGGTATTGGCCGCGCGCGAGCAAAACTCATTTTAGACGAAGCTAAAGTTCCCTATGATCGCAATAGCGATGATCTCACCGAAGCTGAGACGCGTGCGATTCGCGAAGTCATCGAAGCCCACTATCAGGTCGAAGGTGACTTGCGCCGCATCGTTCGCATGAATATCAAGCGTTTGATGGATCTCGGTTGTTATCGTGGTCTTCGTCATCGTCGTGGATTGCCCGTTCGCGGACAACGCACGAAGACGAATGCGCGCACGCGCAAAGGACCCAGCCGCGTTGCTATTAAGAAGAAAAAGTAATTTCACTTTAGATCAGAAGAGGAAAAACAGTGGCTAAAACAACGAAAACGACGAAACGTGTGGCGAAAAAACACGTTAAAAAGAATGTCCCTAGCGGTGTGGCTCACATCCGTTCGACGTTCAATAACACGATTATTACGATTACCGATAACAATGGTGGCACGGTTTCTTGGTGCACATGTGGTACGAAGGGTTTCCGCGGTTCGCGTAAATCCACGCCGTTCGCAGCCCAAGTTGCCGCCGATGATGCCGCTCACAAAGCGATGGATCACGGCATGAAGAGCATCGCCGTCTTCGCCAAAGGTCCCGGTTCAGGGCGTGAAGCCGCTTTGCGTGCTCTCCAAGCCGCCGGCCTCAAGGTGACGATGATTCGCGACGTTACGCCTATCCCCCACAACGGTTGCCGACCGCCGAAACGACGCCGCGTCTAATCGGCTCTGGGAACTATCGCTCGCCGGCTGATCTCCTTTAGCCGGCGCTTTGTTTGTCAAATTTCGAGCGCGGAGGGACGCATGCATCGAAACTGGACTGATCTCATTAAGCCCAAATGCGTTGAGATCGAAAAAGAATCGCGGACTGATAAATACTGCCGATTCATCTGTGAACCGCTCGAAAGAGGCTTCGGACAGACAATCGGTAACGGTTTGCGACGCATCTTGTTAAGCTCGCTTCAAGGTGCCGCAATCACAGCCGTGAAAATCGAAGGCGCTGTCCATGAATTCATGGCTTTGCCCGAAATTCGCGAAGACGTCGTCGTCATCGTGATGAATATCAAAAAGATTCGCATCAAATCGAATATCTCTGAACCTGCGTGGATTCACATCGATAAGAAAGGTCCTGGTGTCGTCAAAGCCGGCGATATCGAATGCCCCTCGAATATCGAAATTCTCAATCCCGAACACGTCATTTGTACGCTCGGCGAAGATGCTCATTTCGTCGCCGATTTCTGCGTCGAAACCGGTAAAGGTTATCGCCGTTCGGTCGAAGAAAAACGCGACGATTATCCCCTTGGGACGATCCTCATCAATGCGCTCTTCGCTCCCGTCACCGCCGTCAACTATACCGTCACAAATGCTCGCGTCGGGCAGCATACCGACTACGACAAGCTCTCGCTCGAAGTCACAACCGATGGTTCGGTTTCGCCCGAAGATGCCGTCGCTTTTGCTGCTAAAATCCTCAAGGAACAGATTTCTCTCTTCATCAACTTCGATGAAGAAACCGTCGACGTTCCCCAAGTCGAGGAAGTCGCCGAAGTCAATTCCAACGAATGCCTCGATAAGCCAGTCGGCGACCTCGAGCTTTCAGTTCGTTCCGCCAACTGCCTCCAAAACGCCAATATCCGCTATATCGGCGAACTCGTTCAGAAAACCGAGTCCGATATGCTCAAGACGAAAAACTTTGGACGCAAGAGCCTGCGAGAAATTAAAGATATTCTCCAGCGCATGGGACTTACCCTCGGAATGTCGGTCGATAAATGGGAACCTCCCGTCTGATCTTTAACCATTAATTAGGAATACTGCTATGAGACATCGTAAATCCGGCCGTCATTTCAGCCGTACAGCTGCGCATCGCAATTCCATGCTCGATACGCTCGCTACGCAATTGCTCGATCACGAAGCAATTCAGACGACTGAGGCCAAAGCTAAAGAACTCCGTTCTGTCGTCGAAAAACTCATCACGCTCGCCAAAGTCGACACCGTTCATACGCGTCGCCTCGCGGCCGCCCGCCTCAATCAACGTGCCGTCAATCGCAATTTGGTCGGCGCAGAGCTCGTCGCCGAATTGAAAACAGCGAACTCCGTCCTCAATAAATTGTTCGACGATATCGCAAAGCGCAATGCTAACCGTCCCGGTGGCTACACGCGCATCGTCAAATTGGGAAATCGCCACGGCGATAACGCTCCGATGGTTCTCATCGAACTCGTCGAAAAAGCCGTTCCCGCTGCCGCAAAACCCGCCATCCAACTTACAACAGCCGATTAATTCGACGTTCTAAGTTGAACTGATATCAAAGCCGAATGTCTCAGACGTTCGGCTTTTTTTGTCGTCGAAATCCATCGATAGCCGTAGATGTCGAATTGCGCCAAATGCGCCTCATTCGTCAAATGAGCGAGTGAGATCTACAAAATCGATCTCATCGCAATGATTCTTGCGCTTTCAATGCATCACATTCCCCGACTACCGATTATATCGTCGAAACCATCGATAGCCGAAGATGTCGAATTGCGCCAAATGCGCTAAATGCGCTACCGCAATGATTCTAACGCCTTCCCGATGCGTCGAATCCCCTCGATGATCGATTTTTCGTCGAGTGCAAACGACAAGCGAAGATGTCCAAATGCACCAAATGCGCTGCCGGGAACAGTCGAAACGTGACCTTTTTCGAGCAAGAATTTCGCCAGCTCGACATCGTCGTGAATGCTCAATCCAGCCTTTTCGATATTGCAGAACTTCGTGCAATCGAGCAAGACGTAGAATGCGCCCTTTGGCGTGAGGCAAGATATGCCTTCGATCTTGGCGATTTCTTCGCAGATGATGTTTTTTCGCCCTTCGAATGTGAGGCGCATATTCTCGATAACGCTGTCGTCGAGTTCGAGCGCTGCGATGGCACCGTATTGCGCAAACGACGTCGCATTCGATGTCGAATGGCTTTGGATCGACGACATGGCTTTGATTCGGTCTTTGTGCGCAATGGCGAGCCCAAGTCGCCATCCCGTCATCGCAAACGACTTCGAAAATCCGCCCGTCGTAATGACGCGATCGTGGAGATCGGGAGCAATCTTCGTCAATTCGACGTGTTTAAACCCATCGTAAACTAAACTCGCATAGATGTTGTCCCAAATAATCGATACATCGGGGTAACGTCGCAAGACGTCGGCGATCTGAGCGAGTCGGTTGGCGTCGTAGGCTTGCCCTGTGGGGTTGCAAGGCGAATTGAGCACGAGCATGGCTTGCGGATCTTTGGCAAGTGCTTCGTCGAGCTGTGTGGCTGTGAGCAAGAAGTTTTCTTCTTTCGTCGTCTCGATGTATTTGACTTCTGCACCGCAGAGATTCGCCATCGCTGGGTAAGAAAGCCAATAGGGCGACGGGATGAGTACGACATCGCCCGGATTGAGTATCGACATCATCGCATTGTAGAGTACTTGTTTGCCACCCGTTGCTACGATGACTTCGTCGGCACTTGCCTCGACGCCAAAATGGCGATGATACCACTTCGCAATGCTCTCGCGCAGCGCCATCAACCCCGGCACCGGTGTGTATTTCGTCTTGCCCTCGTCGAGAGCTTTTTTCGCCGCATCGATAATCGGTTGCGGCGTATTAAAATCGGGCTCGCCAGCGCCAAAGCTGATAATGTCGTGTCCCTGTGCTTTGAGCTCGGCGGCTTTCGCCGTCACAGCTAAAGTGAGCGATGGTTTGACATGAGCAAGTCGGTTTGCAATTTTCATAGATAATAATCCTTCCCTTCGTTCAATGACCTTGTTCTGTGACGAATGCTTTCTCGTCGTTCAATGATGTTCATCTTCATTCGAGATAATCGAGAACTTGCGCACGGTCGATGCGCAAAGCGAGAGTATATAGACCTTTTCGCAACTTTGTATGTTTTTTTGCGCCATTGCCCCCAAAAGTGCCGTAGGCGCAGTCGAATACAAAGCATTCTATTTCTCTAAATCTAAAACTGAGCGTCTGGAAGCCGCTACTGTGCATAACTGGGGCCATAGTGCGGTAGCGATATGTACTCGTTAGAGAATATCGCCTGATTCATTCATGCACGCAAGAGTGATGAGGAATGCACCACGCTAATGAACCCCGTAGGGGGGGGGCGTGTAGCCCCCAATTGACGCCGTAGACGGCTACTGGGAGAAAAAGGAATGCACCACCCAAATGAACAAGGCATCCCCTGCTGGTAAGCCATGAATAGACCGTTTTTTCGCTATTTATCGTTACTAAAATTTGAGATCGCCAAAAATCGTGATATATAGCACGCGTCGTGGCGGCCCCTACGTATCGTCGCGATATTTCGAGTTATATCACTCATACGAATAGGGTGCAGAATATGAAATTGAATCGAATTTCTGGTGCTTTGCTAGCTTGTACGTGCTTCTTCGGAGCGACCGATGCATGGGCCGATACCGTTGCCGTCATGAAACTCGACGTCTTGGGCGATAACGTCGACGCGCAAGCGACGCAAGTCTTCGAAGCCATCCGAACGGCGATTATGAACGCCGAAGACTTCGATCTCGACGCCAACGGCGGCGACCTCACCTACACCGAAATGCAAATGGTCACGGGCTGCGACAAAGAATCGTCGATCGCCTGCTACGACACGGCTTGCGAAACACTTGGCGCTCCTGCCATCGTCTTCGGTTCGATTAAAACGGGTGGCGAAACCCATGTCGTTTGGTACAAAAGCGGCGTCGGCGTCTTCCGCGAAGTCAAAATGACGGTCACCGATCAAGCCTCGGCCGATGCCTTGGCGAGCAAACTCGTCGTCGGTTCAAAAGGCCAACTCATCGTGACGAGTAACGTCCCTGGCGCCGACGTCTTCGTCGACGGTAAACGCGTCGGCATGAGCGCCGAATTCAAAGAAAACGCCACACCCATCGACCTCGTCGAAGGCAAATACATCGTCACGATCCGGAAAGACGGGTTCACCAAAGAAGATGCCGTCAGCGTCGCGATCGAAGGCGATAAAACCGCCGAAGTCCACATCAATATGGCCGTCGCCACCGACCCCGAAGTCATTCGACGCGGCATTCTCATCGGCGGCTATACATCCCTGGGCGTCGGCGCCGCTAGCATCATCGTCGCTGGCGTGCTCATCCCCGTCGCGGCTGGTAAGGGCAGTGATATTGCCGATTATATCAATGGTGGGGAAGTTTTCGATAAGGAAGACTCAGAAAATATCGATAAAATGAAGATCTCGTCGCAAGTCTTATTCGGCGTCGGTGGATTTTTATTGGCCGCTGGCGTTGCCATGGTCGTGACGGGTTATGTCTACGACTTTGCCGGTGAAGATATCGACCGCGGGCTCGCTTCGAATCCCTATGTCCCCAAAATCGATTTCAATCTCAGCCCTTCATACCAAGGTATGACGATGGGGTGGAAGTTCTAGCCCAACGTCTATGGATCGCATCAAAGCTATCGAGCGCGCGTGGATTCGCGATCGCGCGCTCTCGGGCGAAATTCTCGACGACGTCGTCCGTTCGACATACAGTTACGCTTTGCGCCTCGCTTCGTCGTGCGCCCTGCCCGTGCAACGCACACATGGTGCCGTCGAATACGTCGATATAACGCCGCACACAAACGAGCTCCGATCTGAGCTCGAATCTATCATGTCGTCGATCGGCAGCGCGGTGACTTACCCCGTCACGCCTAAAGCACTCTCGGGCATCGGCATACTCGCCCCGTGCGGCAAATGGCACCGCGCCACGCTCGTCGCACATTACCCAGTGGTTGCAAAACACCTCCGCACGGCTATTGGTCGCCTTTTCCGCGCCTATCCATGCATCGACGAATCGTCGATCGAACGCGAATTGCGCCAAAAAGCCCTCGTCTTGGCCCTCGGCGGTGGCGGCGGCACAGGCTACGCCCACGTCTGCCTATTTCGCTGGCTCGAAGAATGCGGCATCGCCCCCGAACTCATCACGGGCACGTCGTTTGGCGCCATTGCAGGCTATTTGCGCAGCTTGCAAACGAACTACGACGCCGCCATGACCATGCTCAAACTCCCAGGCTACTGGAAGTTCATTCGCAACCTCCATCCATGCATCGGAACGGGTACGCACGGCCTCATGGGCATCTGCCGCATCGATTTCGACGCCCTCTGCGAAATCCTATGGCGTTCGGCAGGCTACTCGCGCCCACCCGCCTTTGGCGAGCTCAAAATCCCATTCGCAGCCGTCGCCACAGGCATCCGAGCCACATCGCACCTCGCCGCCGAAATCGAACCAAAAACGCCCCTGCGATCGTTGTCGGGCGTCTTGCGCCTCACCCAACTGTCGTGGCGCAAAGCCATGCATCACGCCGCTCAAATCGCCAATCTCATCGTCAAACAAGGCGATGGCGTCGAGCCCGTCGTCTTCGGCTTCGACGACCAAACGCGCGCCATGTGCGCCATCGACGGCGTCGCCTTCTCGGCACTCGTCCCAGGCGTCATCAACGCCGAAATTCCCGCCTCACACACGCGCTCTCGCGCCATCGTCGACGACCTCTTCAATCGTCGCGCCCTCTACCGACTCGCCGACGGCGGACTCACCAGCAACGTCCCCGCACGCGCCGCACACGACGAAGTCCAAAACGGCCGCATCCGCACGCGCAACACTTGGATCCTCGGCATCGACGTCTTCGCCCCACAAGCCCGCGACGGCGTCTTCTACCCACTCCAACAAATCGCCAACGACAACGTCTGCGCCGACGCACGATTCGCCGACACCGTCGTCCGCCTCAAAGACCTCCTCAGCCCCATGGAGCTCTCCCCCTCGCTGCCGCGCATGCACTGGCTCAACAACAAATTCCGCAAAGCATTCGACGCCGAAATGAAAGTCGTCCAATACGCCACCGCCCCGCTGCTCCCCCTACACGCCCTCGACCTCATCGGCTTCGACGGCCCTTAATTCTCTTTGGGGGCGCCCTATCGGCAAAGCCGATACGGGCTTTTATCGCCCTATCGGCAAAGCCGATACGGGCTTTTATCGCCCTATCGGCAAAGCCGATA
>ERZ1026772.42-NODE-42-length-90731-cov-75.490174_pt1 | contig 90731 bp, 112 predicted proteins | sample MGYA00380124_ERZ1026772 | MGnify/ENA primary metagenome ERZ1026772 (study PRJEB33269, sample SAMEA4719760) | human gut metagenome | biome: human-associated habitat; feature: organic feature; material: feces | place: Cameroon | collected 2013-10 ...
ATAGGCACTCATATATAGGGGCTTTATATAACGGGTTATATATAGGGCTTTATATAGGGCTTTATTATTTTCTTTATATAACCTCCCATATCCTTACCCTATATCCTCTCCTGTCATATCCCGTCATATATTGGGAAATTATAGGCACAAAAAAGGGCTTATTCCAGCCCCTCTTTAATATGTTTCAAACACACCTCTATTTTAAAATTCAGCTAGAGCTTGTATATACATCTTAACCTTAGAAGGATTAACTTTTGGTGTCACAATGTAAGTTATTTTTTTCTTTTCGCCATCCTTGCCCTTTTCCACTATTCTTACGAATGTTCCTTTCTTTACTTGTATGAAAATCCAATCTTTGTTACGTCCAATTTCTTTAGCTTCACCATCTGTTGCAAATTTTCTAAATCCAACTTCTCTTATTTTAACTGCAAATACTATATTTATTCTCTTTTGCACAAAACCTAACACATCAAATTTTCTTTTATTCTCCATGCTCATTATATTATTTAATACTAACATTTCATTACCCCTTTCATTTAAAAGAGCGTCACATTTCTGTAACGCCCTTCCCCTTTTATTTATTATGTTTTATTTCCCAAGTTGTTGTATCAAGTGGTTTGTCTTTACGTCTTACCACTTCTGTTTCCTTGTCATCTTGAAGGAAACAATAGATAACAGCCAGTATTACTATTGAAGCAAAAGTCATTTATATCACCTCGATTCTTTGGTAATCATCAGTGTCCCATATTTGGTGAATAAAGTTATATAATTCCTTCATTACATTACGCCAATTGTCTACATCTTTTACCCTTCTTGCTAATATTACATTACCATATGTCACAGTTAATAACAATTCTATTTCATTATCTACCTTATGAATTAAGATATTTTGTGTCGCTCCAGTTTCTATAATTATTTGGTAACTACTGTTAGCTGGTAAATTATTTACGTAACGGAATAGTATATCTTCCTTTCTTAATATTCCCTTCACTTCGCATATTGTTTGTGTTATATTCATACTCTCACACCTCACATAATTATTTTTAGAGTTATAAACTCTACACTATCACCAAGCATTACGCTTGATGATAGGAACAATTTATAACTTGTTCACTTCGTGCATTATATTCAAGAAATAAGTAGCAAATTCTATTAAATCGAATTGCTTAGGCTGTACGTAAACTGTTACTTTAGTGTCCTCGTCATCGTATAATCTACGTGTCGCTTGCATTACCCATGGAACTTCATTTTCTATTGTTGCACGATATAAGTTGTCACCATTAGTGTAATATTCATTACATAATATTTTAGTTTGTGCATTTTCACTTTTATAAGTTGTTGATAGTATAGTACCATTGACTGATGAAAATTTACTTATTTCAACTATTCTACCTTTGTTACTTCCTACAAATACTACATCTACATCAAGTAATAAGTTTTCATGAAATAGTACCATTATACTTGTTACACCTTCTCTTATGTCTTCTAAAGTAGGTTCAACCTCATTTGTAAATATTCTAAACATATATCACACTCTCCTTTTATAAATATTTTGCGTAAAAGCTATAATCTAAACCATTTTCTTTTAGTAACACTGCGAACTCATGGTTACATTCCCATGTATGACATCTGTCACAAGGGCAACCCCAATCACAAGCTCTATTACCAAATTCGTCTGCTGAACAAACTTTGTTTAAGACATTTAACCATAATTGACGATGTAACACCTCTTTAGCTTTTTCTTCTAGACTGTCATTATGCCAAACTGATATTCTATCAGTTCCTAATTCAGTTGTTACGTAGTAATATGACATATGTCCTATATCTTCAACTTCTTCGCAAACTATTTTTCCATTTAAGAATGTTTGTTTCATTGTTCCATCACACACCTTTTTATTATTTTAGAGTTGTAACACTCTATACAACCCCCAAACCTTTCGGTTTGGAAGCTGTAACAATGTTACATATTACCTATTTAATTTTCTCTGCTTTATATATTGCATAGTCATGACCATAGTTATTAACTCTGCAATGTAATATGTCATTCACTGTAAACCATTTTTTTCTAAGGGATACACAGTATGGAATTTCAGTATAAAAACTAAGTGATACCATTACACGTAATGTTGAATCGAAATGTATTACTTGTTGTAAATCAAGTCTATTTGGGAAGTTATCTAAACCATGCATTTTTAGTAATTTTGTATAGTCATCATGACAAACGTCCACTGGGTCAACATATGTTACATTTTCCCATTCCGGGAAGTAAACTGCTATAACTAAGTTTTCTTCACCTATATCCTCAATTTCAGTTATATTTGTAGAGTCTACTCTAGTAAGTATATAACCTTCTAAATCATGTAATACTTCGGGAAACATTGGTCTAGTGTATCTGTAACCTACTAATTTAATGTTTTCAGCTTGTTCCTTTTGACTAGGTTTTTGTTTGTTATCACCTTTTGTTTCAGTTTTAGTCTTTTTAGTTTCCACTTTAGCTTCTTCTTCCTTTGGTAATATTTCTAACATTTCCAATGCTTTATTGAATGACTCTTCTGATTTAAAGTTTTCCACTTTTAAGTCTGCTTTAAATCCTGCTTTTATTTCTTTTACTTGCATTTCTTTTCCTTCTAAAGCATCTAACCAGTAATTTGCTATTTCTTCACCATCTTTGCTAAGTAGTGGGGCAATATTAGTTATCACCTTAATCATTTGGTTTCTAGTAGTTACTTTTGAAAATTTCATAAATTTCACACACCTTTTCATTATTATTTTTTAGAGTTTAGCACTCTAGTAGATACCTGTTACAAGCGTAACAGATACCTTAACAATGCTAAAATCTATCTTTGACCATTTCTTCTAAGTCCTTTTGTTCTATGATATGGATATTAAAATTGTCCTTTTCAGCTTGGCGTTTCATTTGACCTTGTAACTTACTTGTTGTTGTTGAATATCTTGTGCTTGTTACATATAAGTTGTTACCTTCACCTATTACTGCAATTAAAGTATTGTAACTAAAAAGCATATCTTTATATGTCCATTGGTTCACAGTTCCATAAGCATCTGTATCCCAACATAAGAATTTGTCTATTACACTTCCGTTACGTGGTACTCTTGTTACCTCGCTGACTGTTTTATTTTCATTCACCTTAGTAAGATTTGCTATTTTATACATATCATCACACACCTTTATATTATTTATTAGAGTTAATCACTCTATACACTCTACCAAAGCATTACACCTTGATAGAGTGGAACAATGATTAATCTTCCAATGCTTTTGCAACATCTAGGATTATTTTGTAGTATTTACCTTCGTAATAAGCTGGTATTACTATTACTCTGTTGAACATATCATAAGGGAACTTACCTCCTTCATTGATTACCAAACTTACAAATTCAATGTTTTCTTTATTTTTTAGGTAATAAAATTCGGGATAATAGAAGTCAGCATGTTCCTTTAGCATTAATGCGTTGTCTAAGACCTCAAACATAAATGCTAAATCTGATATTTCAGTTTGATATTTTCCACTTCCAGTAACCTCGAATAATCTAATTGTTTTAGTGTCAAATCCTAAAGAATAATCTGCTGTTATTGTTGGATAATATTCTACCAATTCATTTAATCCTATTTCTATATTTTTCATATTGCTCATACATCACACATCCTTTTTATTATTTTGTAGAGTTTAGTCACTCTATACACCTTATCAAGCTGTTACACTTGATAAAGTGGAACAATGACTAACTTATTTAACTGGTGGGTGCATTACAAGGTGACTATCCATTTCCAATACTTTATCTACATCTAAAGTTAATAGATAGTAGTCACCTTTGTAGAATATTGGTATTTCTACATTTTCAGTATCGGGAGAACTAAATAATGGATATTCTTCACCTTGATAAAGTATTACTTCGTCTAGTACTAATTCACCTGTTTCTTCTGATACATAATACCATGTTTCAAAATCGTAATATGTTTCACCATTATCTACTACTACGAAGGCAAATCCTAAATCATCTACTGTTTCCATATCTATTAATCTTTTTAGTTGAAAATGGTTTGTTCTAAATTCCATGTCATATTCTGCTGTAAATCTACTGTAATGGTTATTTACCTTTACCATTTCTTCTAAACCTTTATTATTATTTTTCATATTACATCACACATCCTTTTTATTATTATTTTGGTTAATCACTGTATCAAGTTGTTACAACAGGAAAGCTGTAACACTAGAACAGTGATTTAAGCTATATAATTATTAGCTTATTTAAGCACGTAACATATGATTAACATAAGATGTCATGTTGTTACGCACTCGATATAAAATAATAATTATATATGCGTGTGTGCGTGTGAACGTATTCAGTTATCAAAGTGCTATTACATGCTACAAATATGGATAAATAGATGTTATTGCATGTAATACGTAAATGGCTTTAGACAGGCTGGGCTGTACTGTACTCAGTCACTGCGTATCTAATAAAGTACTTTATGAGCTAGCTACAATAAAGACTTCTATACTACTACGGGAAGCTCACTCTAAAGAGTAAACAACATCTACTAATAGCACTATTCAAGGATTGAATATACAAGAGTTATCAAGTCTGTACATTCAACGAGTAGCTTGATTCTCGGGGTAGCTTATTTAAGCTCATAATTGCTTTATCAGTTAGAACGGTTGTTAAAATAAAATGCTCAAACATTCTTCTAACTCATTACGGGTCACAGTCTATTAACTAACAGGATAAAATAAATGGGTCTAACTGTAACGCTATAAACTTTTCAAAGTGCGTTGTAAGTTATGGTCTTGCTAACTTACTATCTAACTTTAATATTAATTTATACTTATACTATAACAGATTTTTAGCTTCGTGCACGACTTTTTTTCAAGTTATCGAGTAACATATGTTAGAAGCTAGTATTTGCAATGGATTGAGGACTAAAATTTTTTTTAAAATAAACGTGAAATAGGCGTGACAAATTAATGCTACACGTTAAATATAGGTAATTGTATACAGAATACAGCTAAAAATGGGCTAGATTTTATAAAAAGAATACAGTATACATTCTAAATACAGTATTGCACATAGAGCATTGCATACAAGAAGCTTTATATACGTATTGGCTACTGTATGCAAGTTGGTTCTAGTGTTACGTTTGTAACAGCTTCTTATTGGTGTTCTACTGGATTAATAATATAAACTATCAAGGGATAGGATAGAACGTGTTAGAAGGGCATTGACGGGCGTATAAAGGGTAAGACGTGCGTAAAGGATAGGCGTAACAGAAGGATAAACGCATAATAAAAAGCGTAACAGCTGGAAAGGCTGAAACGCTTATATAGATTATCTTTATATATACTTACTTATTAGCTTTAAGTTTAAATTTAATCTTAATACCTTTTTTCTTTTTCTTTATACCTAATTTTTGTTGTGTCATACTTTTTACCATTTGTAATATTTCATTTTCATATTTATCTCCAGCTTCTTCATATTGTTTCTTTCTTCTTTTACATTCAGCTTCTGCCACTCTCATATCTGTGTCACGTAACGCCTGTTGTAACCCTTCGGGTGTGTTATATTTTTGGAATAAAAGTTTTACCTTTTCAAGTATGTCAGTTTCGCTTAAAGAAGTTGCCATTACGTAATGATTTTCTTTTAAACGTACTTGAAAAATTTCGCCCTCTAAATAAATATAGTAAGGTTGTTCCTCTAAAAACATCTTTGATACTATTACTTTCATATTCTCAATCTCCTTTGCGTTCATTTAATTTTTATACTTACAGTGTAACACGTAACGTTACACGTGACAAGCTACCAAATTTATATGTAACACCGTTACATTACATCGTCACATTACACCATTACATTGTTACGTTACAGTGTAATATTACACCATTACACCCTGTCATGACATCTATTTTTTAACTGTTACACTCTACCTTCCCTACCCTAGTGTCACAAACCTTAATGAATTAAAGCGTTACACCCCGTACACCTATGTCATGCTTTACCTTTTAAAGTGAAATGGGTAATCCTTTGATTATTTACCCCTATAAAAATAGCTCCTCCACTTTATTTTTTAAAGTGTGACACACCTGTTACACCTTGTGTTACGTTACACACCGTTACGCTCTCAAACCCTGCACTGTCCTTGTTTGTAGCCTATGCCACACCTGTGACGTTACCTCCAATTTTGTACCTCTAGATAAATGCCTACACACTAAATACACTAATATAAAAGAATGTAGGTTTTATATACTCTATCTATCTACTTTATTCATAGGTATTAAATATATTACACTTTCACCCGCGAAATTTTATTTTTTGTGACGGTATAGAAAAAGGGTATATTAAGCGATAACTTAACTACCCTCTCTATATATCTTATAGTATTACCTTATAAAAGCTACTTCTTTATTCGCCCATTTTTGAAAAAATGTAACGGATATATGTTATGTAACAATCCTCATCTTCTTGTGCATATTTGGGTAAAGGACAATCACCACAATTATAATCATTACGGTATTTATTACATAATGTTAAAGTAGCCTTCTTTATATCAGCTATTAATTCTCTTTCCGATTTTGTTTTTCTTCTATTTGGCACGTTTTTTCAACCCTTTCTTTTTAGGTGTTACATCCTTATCTGCGTTTAATTTTTTTATTCCTTCTGTTACATCTTCAACTTTTTGTAATAAATCATCTCTCATTACTTCCATTCTTGCTATATAAATATCTATTGCCTTTTGTTTGTCATGCGAATAAACTGCGTCACGTGATACAATATAACAGTCTAAATCTGCTTTACTTAATCTAGTCCAAGATGTACCACTTATTACATATTGTTTCTCTGACTCCTTTTCTATTGTTATTTCCTTTACTGTCACATTTTTTATATAACCTATGTGTCTTACTTCATATAATTTTTTGCTCATTTTTAATCCTCCCAATAAATCATTTCTTCTTTTAAATCTACACCTAACTCTGCATTTACTTTTTCTAGCTCATTATTAATGTTAAATAACAAACTTCGTCCTTTCATTAGTGTAGGTTTTGGTACTATTACTTCCACAAAATCTTTTGAAGCTAGTATATCTGTTAGCCTATATGTTTTAACTGGTATATGTTCACATGTAAAACCCATAGGTGGTCTCATCCAAGAGTCTACAGGTTGTAATGCAACTGTTACATCACCTTTAAAATCTGCCATTTGTCTTAACTTAGCTAAAGGTATATACACCCTCTCTTTGTAATTCACTAAAACTATTTCAAATCCTTTCATTTTCTAACCTCCTTGATTTTTTATTAAAATAATGCTACCCTTATATTGAGTAGACATAGATAGCCAATTTATTACTCATTCATAAACCTTATAATTTTGTACTAAGTGTACCTAATGTTTTTTCTCCTTTCGTTTTCATTAGGTACACTTTTTCCTTGTCTATTTAAATTGTAGTAATGTTTTTACCTTTTTCTTACGTTTAAATGTTACAGGTCTTAATACTTCCTTCTCTTCTTCTACTTTTACATTTTTAACCTCTTCTGCTGGAATATTTAATCTCTTACACGCTTGTCTTATATAACCTTCGATGTTTTGTAGGTTACTTATATATAAATCCACTTTTGGTAACATAGCTTTATACTCAAAATATGTTATTTCCTTATTGTTATATCGTTCTTCTAAAGTATCTTCCACATCTTTTATATATTGTTGTACTTCTATATATTCCTCAACTGCTTTCTGTACGGCTATTCTTAGTTCCTGTTCACTCATTAACTTAATTTCCATAAAATCTTTTCTTGTCTTTCTATACATATTTATCATCCTTTCATTTATATATTTGTATGTTTTACTTATTAATACTTACATTGTAACACACTTATAGACAAAAAAATAGTAGGTTAGTAGTACCGTTTCTACATAACCTACCAGCTAATTATTGAGTAATCCTAAAAATTATTTTGCCAGTCATAAAAAATATACTAATAAATAATTGGGGGAGATTATTCTACTATTCCATAAAGTTCACAGGGGAGTGTGTTATTATGAAATCCTCAAGCAGAATATGAAAAATGAAAGAAATAATCCTTTACACTAAGGATATATAATCCTTAGTTTTCAAATAATTATCTTTACAATATAATTATACGTTCACCCTAAGATGTTGTCAAGTAACCTACTCTTTAACTTCTTTACCTTCTACCTCTATTGCATTATCTTTATCCAATTTCTCTTTTTCTGCCATTATATCTGTTACGTCATCATCATTATCTTCTGTTGCAGACTTCATATCTTTAAATAATTCTGCTAAAATACCTCCACTTGCTCCAGCATTACTTACTTGTGTAACAGTTTCTCTACTTCCGTCACTTCTTACTGTATGTGTTTGTTTTATTACCTCTCTAGGTAAATTTAAGTTTAAGTTTGCCATTTGATTTAACATCTGCATATTTTGGGAGATTAAATTTGTAACAATATTATTAGGTAAACCTCCGTCAAGCATTTCAAATATAGATGCTCTTTGTAATCTATCTAAATTCATTTCTACCATTGATGCCATTGCATCCATTACATCTTCTTGGTTACGTGTGTCAAATCTATTAAACATCTTTTTAAATGCACATACCATTCCTTGTTTGTATTCGGGACAAGTTTGAGCCGAATAACAAGTGTCACAAAATAGTTTAGGATATTTCTTTGAATATATCTTTTTAGGTTTACGTACAGCTTTTTGCCCTTTTAAAAATCTTCCCTGTGCATCACGTACTGGAACAATATCTAAATCTTTAAATATTTCGTCATCTAATTCATCAATTTCGGGTGCTGTTCCATCTTCTTTAGGTTCGGGAAGAAGCCCACTATTTGCTAGAACATACTGTAATTCATCCTCTGTCATATCTTCATAATCAAATTCTTCTTCTTCCATGTAATGGTCACGTTCTTTAGCTTGTCTGTCAAATCCTGTACCATACACTAATAATTTATCATTTTTACCCTCAACACATTCTGTAAAGAAGTCACATAAATCTTTTACCTTTTGTTCATTATCTGTTACAACGGTGTTTACCCATTGTGTATGGGCTTGGTGTATGTAATCATCATTATAAAATTCGTCCCTAAAGTCTGCATACTTATCGTCATTCCAATTTATAAATATTGTAACATCTTGTATCATCACCATTAAATCAGCTAAAGGTAATTCGGAATTTATATTTAATTTCTTCGCCCAATCTGTGGCATCTGTAGGGGCTTCTAAGCGTAGCCAAGTAGGGTCGGGGAAAGTAATGTCACTAATACTTTGTACCTGTGATTTAGGTTTTAACCAGTACATTCTAGGACGTAATTTTGTATCAATGTACTTTTGGGCTTCCACAAAGGCTTTTATATTTGCTTTAATTAATTCTGCTGTATCTTCCTCTAATAACTTCTGTTCATTTAACCCTAGTTCTACTAACTTACTAAGATATTCACCCTTCCATTTTTCTTTTTTAAGACGTGTCATCTTAGTACCAGTCCAGTAGTTTATTTCACCATACTGTAATCCTACTAACCATGTAGTTGAATCGGAAGTATAAAAAGGAACTTTAGTTAACATAGCTGTACGTGTCATACCAAAACCATGTACTAAAGTATTGTATTTACTCGCAACGTTTAATTTTGCAATATATTCCTGTAAATCTATTGCTTCACCTTCTGTATTTACAGAAGAAAACCCAACATAAGGGTAACGTTGACAATATTGTTCCCATGTCATACTAGAATTTTGATGCCAAACAAAACATACAGGTATTCCTGTTTCAAGCATGAAAGGTTCAAAGTATTTGTTATACCATTTACTTACAACATCTGCTCCAACTAAGTTTTCAAAGTCGAATGAAACAATAGCATAAATATATTCTCTATTTTTCTTTGCCCAATTTAAATAATTTTTTAGGTGATTTTCCCAATAGTCTATACCATAATCTTGATATTTTAAATCATTTTGATAAGTATGTGCTCCACTATCTATAAGGAACTTAACATTCTTCCCTTTATAACGTGACATACTTATATGTTTTTCCTTAATGTAATGGTATGACATAAGAAAATCACGAATACCCATGTTATACAATAAATTAAAGTATTGTTCATTTTCTACACCCGAATATATCATACGGAAAGGTCTGTCATAATCCATTACCTCTCTTAAATCTTTGCATTTATTTTCTGTTACAGGTGTTTCTTCCCTTGTTACTTTTAATGCTTTTTTCTTCTTTATTTTCAACTTTTTAGCCATACTGTAATACCTCCTTAATTAATTCTGTTACATTCTGTATATCCTTATCTGTTACAGGTTTTATTTCGTCATGTGTAACTTTATGTACCATACCTAAGTATGGTCTATGTGTGTAATGACAATATCTGCATAAAGTTTCATCTACTAAATCAAGCCCACTTTCAAAATCATAAGCTGAGCCATGCACAATGATAGCACCTATAGGCATATGTAATGTAAAATAAGCATACATACGTTCCATGAACATTTGAGTTAAAGACGGAATACCAAAATTAAAAATTGGGAATACAAAGATAAGGGCATCATAAGTATGTAATCTATCTAATACCTCTGACATATCATCTTTACGTACACATTTTTTAGAAGTAACACATCCTAAACATTCATTACACCCTGTGAATTTTAAGTTGTGTAATGTTATAACCTCTACATCTAATTTCCCTTTAGCTTCTTGGATAAATAACTCTGTCATATATTCTGTATTCCTTCTTTGTTTAGTTTGACTTCCATTTATTAATAATACTTTCATGTTACACCTCTAGTCTATAAAATATGTAGTAGTTGTGTTACTTTTACCTCTGACACCTCTACATTCAACGCATGTGTGTGTTGTGTCATATAATGTAACACGTACATTTTTTCCACCTGTTATCTTTTTAATGTAACGGCAAATTTCTACTGTAAGATTTTCCTGTGTTTGTGGTTGTTCACTAAAGAAGTTTACTATTCTGTTAAACTTACTTAATCCCAAAATCTTTTCAGCTGGTGTATACTCTATTCTACATTTACCAAAAAATGGTAGTAAATGATGCTCACAATAAGAATGGAACTCCATTTCACAAACTACTGGAGAAGCTGTCCCCTCTATAGGTGCTGGATTAGGAAATGCCTTCATCACTTTATCTAGCTCCTTAATATCTTTAGGTGCAAATACTTCGTTACACCAAAATTTTGCAATTCTATGTGGAGTATCTATATTACGTTCTGTTATCTCCACACCTAATACACTATATATTTCATCTATTAACGCTTCCACGTGTTTAATTTTATCTGTCATATTATTTACCTCCTTATATCCTTATACTCTTATTATAGCAAAAAAATAAGCACTGGACTAATCCAATGCTTACCTGCACTTAGTATAATTAATATTATGCTCTAGGGTTTCTATTTCTGTTTGCTCTGTTTCTACCACCAACAACGTTTCTTACTGTTCTATTTGGTACATTTTCTATACCTAAGTTTTGTAATCTACCTTGTTCTCTTCTAACTTGAGCACCAGATACGCTTTCTGCAAATACTTTAAACATACTAGCACCTCCTATGGTTTTTATTTGGAGTAGGGCATCATCGTAATATGCCTTCGCATTACCAAAAAACGGTTGCATATACTTCTTCCTCCATACCTATAGTATAACACGCTAATTGTTGAAAAAGCAACGAATTTTGTCTAAATTTTGGTATAAATTTAAATGCTGTGTCTTACCTTTATATAATAAATCTATAAGTTTTTCACGTTTCACATTTCCCGGACTTATTTTGTCATACTCTTTACACGCTACTTGTGAACCACACCCTAATAAAAATCCATCACTTGTTACAGTAATTTGGTTGTAGTATGCCATGCAATATTTTTCCATAAGAATGTGTAAGTTATCAGTTATATTGACTGTCCCATAATCTTCCACTAAATCTAAATAAGGTTTAATGTCATCTTCTGTAGCTTCCCAATAATACTTTTTAGTTAAACATACAGTTAAATCTACAGGATATTTATCTTCTACAGCGTTATCTAATATTTCTGCCCAATCATTACAGTCTAACTCTTGTATAGCATTTTCTTTTGCATTACCTAAAGGAGAAACGGCTCTAGCATATACTTCTTTAACTCCAAACACACTTAAATTGTGTAATGTTTCCTCAAACATTGGTAAATTCTCTTTACATAAATCCATTGTTATTTGATAATCTATTCCATTCACTTGTAGTAAACCTAAGTTATCTAATATGTGTTTCCCTGTGTTACGTAATTGTGTATTAGTTAAAGAATCCACACTTAAAAATACTTTTCTTAATCCTTTACATTGTCTTAAATTTTCAATGTACTTTCTAATATTAACTCCATTTGTAACAATGTCATATGTCATACCTAAATCATCCATATAAAGTGTAAGTACAAATATGTCAGAGTTAAATAGAGGTTCTTTACCACTAATGTGTACGTGATTTATTCCTATTTCTTTAGCTTGTTGTAATACATCCTTAAACTGGTGTAAATTCATATCTTCTTCCACTGTTTTTTCAAACCCATAAAAACAATGCTTACAAGTAAATTGACACTTATTGTTTATTAGTAACCTCATTTCTGCTATAGGAGAATGTATAAAACGTTCCCTGTAATTAGGTGTATCTTTAGGTTCTTCCCACAATAAATTATTAATGAAATATTCGTACATATTACGTAACATTTTACAGTCATTACATTCACCACAAGGTTTTCCATCTACAGGTGTATTGCAAGAGAAAAAATCGTCCTGTGTAATATGATAGTGTCTAGCATATATAGCTAAAGATGCCTTGCTCTTATTTATAAATGGAGTTATTATTTTTATCCCTTTACACTCTAACATATTATTCAATCCATTTATAAATTCTTCGGAACAGTCAAAATATGATGCTTCTTCCCCATTATCTATTATAGCTAAAGCTATAGTGTCATAACCAAATTTTTCTGCATGTGCTACAGCATTTGCAATAAATACAAAATTTCGCATAGGAATATAAGAATCCTCTTTCATATCTACAGTGTTCCATACATGCTCACTATCTACGTGTATCATACTAAATTTCATACCTAATTTATTTGTCACATCTCTAGCACATTTCCATTCTTCTTGTAACATAGGTTGTGACCAATTCATAAATAAAGTATCTATTTGAGTGTGAGGGTATTCTTCCTTTAAATAATGTAGCATTACAACACTATCAAATCCTCCACTGTTTAATGCTAATATCTTTTTCATTTTTTTACCTCCTTGATTAAAAAAATAGGCAGACTATAATAGTCCACCTATTCTTGTTACTATTCTACGTTAAACACCTTATGAAGTTGAGTTTGGAAATGAATATGACGTTTACTTATCCAAGGCATTTTACTATTTAATACCCAATTTATTACTTGGTGTATAATCTTTTCATCTGTTCCATACAAAGGACTAAGTAAAACTTCAAAAGGAAATCCAACATAATCTTCTTTCATGTTACGTTCCATTGTATCAAAAGCATATATTACATCTGCTAAATTTCCAAAACATATCTTAACTTCATCTTTATATTTTAGAAATTTTAAATTATCTTTTGTTACATCACTGATACAACCATTTAAAATATTTGCAGAAGGAACTTTAATATCCATTATTACGTTATAACTTCTAGTACGTGGAATAGGTAAAGTTCCATTTGTTTCTATATAAACTGTGTAACCCTTCTCTGATAAAAATTCGGCTAGTAAATCTACTTCCTTACTATTTACAAGAGGTTCACCTCCTGTTATACATATATCTGTAATTTCATGTTCTCTTGTCATATCTATTGCACGTTTAGCTATATTAGTTAGTTCCAATCTTACAGAATGTTTACTATCCTGTGGTGTGTCACAATAAACGCATCTTACATTACATCCATATGTTCTAATGAATAATGTAGGAACTCCCGAATGTGTTGTTTCACCATTTATTGTATAGAATATTTGGGTAATAGGTAAAGAACCTTTTAATTCTACAGGAGTAAAGTCTAAAGTTCCATTTTCATCATAAGGCATACTCATTAGTCTAAACCTCCATCATATTCTACAAAAGAACCCGGAGTTTCATATAATTTAACACGTTCTAAAACAACTCTACCTTTAAATGCTTCATCTATTACAGGGTCTAAAACTTCCCATATCTTAACTGCAATATTTTCGGCTGTAGGATTAAACTCCAATACTTTGTTTAGGTCTTTATGGTCTAGTTTATTTATTACATATTCCTGTACTATCTCTTTAAGTAATTTAAAATCTATTACAAACCCGTCTTTAACTTTACCAAGTAACATGATGTGTAAATGGTAAGTATGCCCATGTACATTAGCACAAGCTCCGTCATAGTTTAGTAAATGGTGGGCAGAATCAAAAGTAAACTCTCTACCTATACGCATTACCTTTTCATCAAAGGGATTTATACTTGGTTCTTCTACCTTTTTATTTTCTATAAGTGAAACGCCATTACAAAATTCTTCTAATGCATCCATTAGCATATTTACTGCTCTATCTGTCATATCATTTGGTAATTTTATCCCTATTATTCTTTCATTATCTTGCATCTTTATACTCCTCCTTAATTACATCTTACTTTAAATTTTATTAATGTTTTCTCTGACCCATTTATTTCAGTTGAGCCAAAACCTGTTACGAAAGATAAATCGTAACCTTTACTAGCTAATATTCCTCTTGCACTTGTTAGTGCTTTTACAGCTTGACTTATAGCTGACGCTCCGATTGCATGAAGTTCGACTTCCTTATCATCTTCTATAGATAATACTATACTTCCAGCAAGTTTGGGTACAGCACTCTTTCCAGCAACTTTTAATACTATTTTTTCTTTCTCCATTTAACTTCACCTCCTAATGGTATTATAACACATTAGTAGCGTAATATCTTTATTACCTTTGCAACAACATCTTCGGAATTTAGATAACCATATTCTCTACTGTCATATGACATAGCAGGATTATCTCCTAAAAGGTAACATAACATCTTTCCATCTTCACATTTTATATCGTGAACTCTCTTTATGACTCTTAGAGTTTTGCCTTCGGGTGTAATGCGTTTAAATACATAAACTTCCCCTTCTTCTATCTCTAGTGGAGTAACACGTTTTGTTAAAATGATAGAACAGTCATCAAAAGTAGGGTACATGGATAAACCACACACTAAACAAATAGGATGTAAGTAAATCCAACGGACAACTAAAAAGATAACAGCACATAGTATAATAATCATCTTAATCATCTATGTCACCTACTTTATTTTGCCAAGGTTCAAAGTTTTCTATCTGATGTAATAAATGTTCAGCATTTCCATCAAAACAAATTCCCCTGTCATCTATATACATAACTGCTGGTGGTTTACCATTTGTTACATAATCTACTTTAATGTCATGCTTTTTAAGATAATCCTTTATAGCTAATAAACCTATTGTTTCATTACATCTTGAAGAAACAACTACCACTTTATAATCTTTTCGTACTTTGTCTATTACTTCTTTGATTCCCTTCACTGGAGGGTCGGGAATAACAGCATGACCTTTCCAACCACTTGTGTAAGAATGTATCACTCCGTCAAAATCAAACACTATTGTGGGCTTCTTAAACTTCATTATCAATCACCTTTACCCTTTCTAATGATACATTTTCAAGTGTACCATCTTTAAACGTAACTGTTGCATATGCACCTAGAAAATTATGATAAGTATTTATCATGACACTCTCTTTTAGCTTCACAATCCTTACAGCTTTCCACTTGGTTATATTCTTGTTGTATGTTTAGGCACATCCTACATTGGCTAAGACTAGGTTTTACTTGAACCTTAATGTTCATTTTCAATCAACTCCTTAACTAACTTGTCACCACATAATTCTAAAAAATGAGGTAAACTAATTGTTACATATTCTGTACCTAAAAAGGGAACAACTACTAAGGTAGTTAACCCTTCTATTTTATTTTCATTTATCCAATTTAATATCTTCCAAGACTTTAGATTTTTACAAATTATGTTTAGTTTGTAATCATTACGGTAATTTTCCTCTCTCTTAATACGTTGAATAGTTTTTACGGGAACCTTTGTACTTTTTTCTAATTCCTTATTAGATAAGTTATACATATTCTGTTTCATCCTTATGTCTAAAATTTGTTTATCTGAATATATATGTTTATAATGATTTTCCCCTTTACTTCGTAAATTTGTATCATAAGCGTGTTGGTTATTATCCTTTGAAGAAACCCATTCCAAGTTTGTAAAAACGTTATTAAGTTTATTACCATCTTTATGGTTAACAACCTTATTCTTTTCATTTACATTAGGTATAAAGTATTTAGCAACTAACCTGTGTACTCTAAAAGTTTTAGGTATTCCGTTATAACATAAAGCTACATTGTAATAACCTGTATTACCTAACCCTTGTTTTAATAATCTAGGCTGTTTTTGTTTCAAAGTACGTATACCTCCTAGATTACTTACTTGATAATCATTATAAGGTTTATCTAAAGTTTTCCATTCTTCTTTTGGTAGTAAATCATCTGTTGCCACACTTTGTTTTTTATCGGGATAAGGTGTTCCTTCAATCAGATTTAAGAAATCTTCCCATTTTAAAGTTGTATACTCATTGGACGTATTTGGTTCATGGAACACTACTATAGGAATTTTCCCTTTAGGACAGTCACTCTCTGCTTGTCTTATCCAAGATTGTAAAGATATAGTTTTATGCGATTTACATTCTACATGTAATAAGAACTCTTTATCTTTTTCTAAGCATGTTAAGTCACCTTTAAATTCTTCGGCTTTGTTACTCTTTTTCGCAAATCCTCCGGATTGTGGAGTACGTGTAAGATTAATATTAAGGTTCTCCTTAAATATAACAGCTATCTTACGTTCATATGTTGCCCCTTTGTTCTTGCTTCTCTTTCCTCTTTTACTTGCTTCTTTCTTTTTCTTTCCAGTTATTAATTTCTTCATTGAAAGCACCTCCTTTCTTAATTATAATGGCACTTCCTTTTTACGTAAAGTTTCAATTATGTTTGCACCTACTTTTAAAATTTTGGTAAAAGTGTAACGTTTCACCTTTAACATCTTCATTACATATTCTTTTGTTTCACCTTCCATAAGTAACACTAAAGCCACTTGTAACATTATTACTTCTGTTTCTTTTAAATACAGTGGTGCTATCTTAACAACCTTTTTTATAAGTTGTGACATTTCTAAATCATCTTCCATCTCATCTAATTGCGTGTCATACTCTCCTGTAATGTCATTGTTATATTCAATATTAACCTTGTTACGTTTTAAAAAGCGTGACATATTATTTTCCATGCTGTAATAAGCAAAGGTAGTGAACTTTGCACTACCTTTTTTATATTTTAGAGATGCTTCTACTAATCCTAAATTGGCTTGTTGTAAATAGTCATCTCTATCCTTAATTTCATGCTCATTACAGAACTTGTGATGTAACGCCTTAGCATAATCAAGATTATTCAATATTAATTGCTCCTGTTCATGCGTCATTATATACATCTCCTATCTTAAATTACTTAATCTTTTATCTTCGTCAAAATCTCCGTTACGTCTAGTAATTTCACGTGAAATTAAAAATATCATTTCCTCATATGAGGCTATTGTATTTGCTAACATACTTAACTTTAGCTTCTGATTCCTATATTCTAAGAATTTGTCTTTTACCTTTTCATTATTGTTACACAATAATTCTTTAGACTTTTCACTTGCCTTTGGAACTAACTTTGTGTGACTGTCATACACTTCCACATATGCGTCATAATAAATACGTTTCACATCTTCCACTCTCATTTCTTGCCAATTATAAAGAGTACGCATATACGCCTTATTTTGAGTGAAAGCATTTAAATATTTACCTAACTCACGTGACGGAATTTCGGTTAAGTCCGAAGGTAAGGATAAGTAGTCTGTGTCTATCTGTAAATCACCTCCTAAATCTTTAGGTGTGAATACAGTTGCTCCTTGTTCTTTTATTTCATCTGTTAACTTATCCATTAGTGATGCATTTTCTCTCACTTTTTGCATCGGATTTATCTTTTTCTTCTTGCCAACTATTTTTTTACTCATAGCTGTCACCTAATGACGTATTGCGTCATCTAGTTCTTGTTGCGTTGGTTCTTCCCCCTCGTTATTCCATTCAAAGAAATCTTGCAATACTGCGTCATCATTGTATTGGCAAAATTCACAATTTATATCCTCATTTTCACATCTACCTTCAAATTCACAATCTTTAAACATATTATATCCCTCCTTATTTTCTTACGGATGTTTTACCACATACGTTTCTATAGTTATGTTTCTCATGCCCTTTTTTAATTTCTGTTTCAACACATTCCTTATATTCTGTACTCTCTAAAGCACCCTGTATCATACGCTTGAACTTAACATCTTTAGTTATGCGTAACAGTGACACCAATAAATAGTCATTACATTCTTTTGGTATCTTCCTTGCTATCGCATAATCAACTATTAAACATGCCTGTTCATACGTATGTACGTGTGTGTGACCTTCATTAAAAGGTTTGTATTCGTTATATACCAAATACGGATTTTTACTATTTTTTGAGTAGCACACATGATAGCCTTTTTTTGAGAAAAGATGCTTAGAAAAGTCACCCAAAATATAACACCTCCTAAACTACATAACATTCATTACGATAACTGCAAAATCTACATATGTTACAACTTTTACTTGTACCTTCTCTTGGTGGCACTTTTTTATTTGCCACGTAATAATTAACTTGGTCATAAAAGTCCAATATGTCACACATTAAATCATCGTCATACTCTATGACAAATTCCTTTAACTCTTGATTATCTTTGTTTTCATAAAGGAAAACTATCCTGTCTATAGGGCGTTTAATTGTGCGTAACAGGTTATCCAATCTAAGGTTTGTAAGAATGTTATGTTGTATTTTTTCCTCTTTAGTATGTTTCTTACCAGCTTTTAAATGTTGGTATCTACTTCTGTAAAAATCTACCCTATCATCTAAAGAGAATTTAAATTCATCTTCTGTCATGCTTACAAGTTCTTGCCTTCTACATTCTGTGCAGTACATATAAATCATAGCCTGTGCAATGTGTTCGGGTTTAGGTTCTTTCAACTTCCCAAAGAGGATAGAGTTCATACTCTTTAATTCTAGTATAGCATATTCTTGTTCTGTCATCTTTAGGATACCATCTGTGTGACCCTGTATGTTTGCTTCTGCATCTATGCAAGGACATTCATCCATTACAAGGGAACCTTCTTTAGTTAAATACTCTTGTGTACGTAAATGCATATGTGTTCCATTATCAAAAATACGTTGCAAACGTGGGTCTATAAACCCATCACTCTCTGCTCCAGTTCTTGCATAGTATAGAGAACGCATACATTTAAATACCTGTGACGGACTGTTTACATCTACTGCTCTATCATTTTCTTCCACATTTGTTGCAAGGTAGTTATCAATTCTAGCTGTAATACTATCCTTGTTATACTTAGTGGAAGTATTAAGTAATTCTTTTACTCCCAACTGTTACACCTCCATTATGATATTTTGTATATCTAAAAAGTAATCCCAAGGGATAATAGATAGTTTAATCTTATCCCCAAAGTGTACTTCATTATAACCAAAAGGCATATCATAAGATAATCTTATACTCTTAGGTTTTTTGTGTATCATTCCTTTTAATGCTTTACCTTTGTTTAAAAAGATAAAATCGTCAACTTTAAGTACTGCATAACTTTTCCTTTTTATATCTATACACATTACAGGTATTCTTAATCCGTCTTTTATTGCTTCTTGTGCGATTTTCTCCCACGTTTTCACGTTTAGAGTGTAATAATTTGTGTCAGTATATTTAGCTTCCACTAAATATTTATCGTTACGCACATCTGCTTTGCAACCCCATAATGCTCCACTTGCTATAACTGTCTTACCTCCAATTTGTTTTGCAATACGTTCTTCTTGTTTCTTACTCTTTTTCTTTTTTAACATTTCTTACTCCTTTCTTAAATCTACTTAGATAATCGTTCTTTTCCTCTTTTTCTTTTTTCTCTAAAGCTGGTGGTTGCCAATAAGAACAAAAACAAGTAGTACCTTCTATAACAATGTCATACTCTGTTACATTATCATTTTGACAATACTCTTCTTTGTCATATAAATCTGCGTAATAAAATCGGCAGTTGTTACAATGTCTTACATAACGTGCCTTTTTACGTAATGACTCTTCAACAGGTTTATACCCTCTAGTAAACATTACTCTTTAGTTCTCCTTTCTATCGTAAGTATCTGTTCTTTATACTTATCAATTAGTTCGGGATTTGCTCTAAAGTATTCTATTAGTTTTTCTAGTCCTTGAAATTTCTTCTCTGTATCTAGTCCTTTATCAATATAGAACCAAGCACCTCCACGTGTAACTAAATCGTATGACAATGCTAACATTATTGCAGACTTAAATGTGTCATTATAACCCTCTTTAACCCCAGCTATTTCACTATCTACTTGATAGAAGTCAAACTCACCACTTACCATACGTTTGTATGTTTTGTTTTTAACTATTTTGTATTTCACTACTTGACCTACAATTTCTTTATTGTTACCTGTACCTTCTGTTATCCAATCACCTTTACGGAAACGAATATGTACAGAAGTATAAAAACCTACTGCTCTACCTCCTGGTTCATATTCGGGGTCACCATATGCACCAATCTTTTCTCTAACTTGGTTTATTAAAATTAAAGTACAAGGCATTTCACCATTACGGGTAAATCTGTTATTTATACTTTGGAACTTACCTAAGAACTCTCCAATTAGCTTTTGTTTCACCCCCATTTGTACACTATCTCCTGTGTCACTCTCTAATACTTTTGTGGGTTCGGCTACAGCAACAGAGTCCCATATTATAAACTTAATGCCTTTTTCTTGTAATGACTGCATAAGTTGTGCTACTTCCTCTAAAGATGAGGGGTTAGAATATACCATATCATCTGTATCAATACCTAACTGTTGTAAATATGCGTTATCTAAAGTATTCTCAAAGTCCATTAAAGCACAAGGTAATCCCATTTGTTGTGCATTACGTAACATATGCAAGGACTGTGTACTTTTAGTAGAAGAGTATTCACCACTTATGTGTATTATTCTCCCTATTGGTATACCTCCTCCTAAGTCTACATCTAATTGAGGGTCACCTGTTGGTATTCTTTTTATACCTTCTAAACTGTATTCTGTCATATTTGAAGCTGTACTTACTATGTTGTCATCTTTAAATTCCTTTTTAATGCTTTCAAGGATATTTGACACTACACTACTTGTTCCTGTTTTCTTAGGCATTGTTTTCGTCTTTTTTTTCATATTATAGTTCCTCCCTATTCATTGAAAAATTGTAAAGGGCTTGATTATTCCAGTTAAAAGGATTAACTAAATGCTCTTTTATGACCTTATTAACAAATTCGCTAAACGTAATGCTTTCTTCTGTCTGTTGTTTATATACGTTAAATGCTGTATACAGTTTTTCATCCACATATACTGTAGTTCTTCTCTTACTCATTTATTACACCTCCTTCACATCTATTATAAGTATGTCATCAGCTTTTAATCTGCCACATCCTATGTTTCTATTGTATTTAGCACGTATAACACCTACCCACCAGTTATATACTAAAACTTTCTTTAAATTTGTATAATCCGTATTTTCTTTTGGTTTGCTTGTATACTCTATAGTGTCTACTACGTTATACCCTTTTAAAGAGTAGTTGCACACATATGTTTTGTTTCCATACGGAAATCTCTTAGCTAATTTTTCAGCTTTCTTTGCCATTTTTGCTTCTTTATTCTTACCAAACATCTTAACAACCTCCTACGTTTTAACTTTTTATTTATACTTATATTATAGAGAAATAACGTTAAAACGTCAATTAAGTAAAATAACCTTAAAAAAATAACCCTTGAAATAAATCAAGGGTTACTCTTATTATAAATTATCAAACATTTCTCGTCTTGCGTTCCATTTTAAATATATAGGAGCGTCACACTTACCACAATTTACAGTGAAGTGTTCTCCGTCTACACTACAACTTACATTGTAACGGGTATTACAACATCCACAAGTGTACTCTGCAATATCTAAAGAAAAATCGGATATATTCATGGAATGACCACATTTAAACTTGACTGTTTCATGTTCACGTCTATTTATCCATGCATATTTCTGACACTTATCTGTACCAGCGTCAGCACACGTAGATAATCTGTCACACTCCATGTAACATAAAGAAAGGTAAACTTTTGATTTTATATTTTCTACAGGTTTGGGTGTTCTAGTAGGTTCTTCTACCTCTTTTACTTTAGGGGTTTTTACTTCATGTACTGCATTATTATCCTGTAACAATAGTTTTAATAATTGCACAACAGGTTTTATATCCTCTGTACCTATTGCTTGGGTTTCTAAATTAACCTCTTTGTTTGCGTCTTTATATTCTAATCTCATACATCATTCCTCCAATACATTTAGTTTAATTAAAGTGTATAAAAAATGGGGTATGCTGTCAAACATACCCATACTGTACTAATGCCCGCAAGCATAACTGTCCCCATGTGCAGACCCTATATCAAGTGCTAAATTTAATAACTTGTCACGTCCAAAAGGATAAATCATACATTCTCTTATTTCCTTTATAGCTTCGTCACAATTTCCCTTTGGGCAACTAAACAGTAATTCGTCATGTATCTGTACTAACATCTTGCACCCTAATTCTTTTAAGCGTTCATTTTTAGCTATATTTATTTGTGCATTTATCATTATGTCAGCACCACTATTATGATTTAATAAACCACTTGCTATATAACTATGGTCTTCTGTAAATATTTCTATATCCATAGTTGGTAATACACCTAAATATTCTGTCTTAACAATCTTTGTAAATGTTATACCTTTAATCAAATCTAATAATTGTTGAGCCTTTGATGAAGTGCATAAGTGTAACAGATGAATACATGAACTTAAACTTCCTCCTTTTGTGTATAGTTTACGTCTTAAAGCACAATCTTTACCTTGTAGATGTAAATTCTCATCATACGTAAGTTGTGCTACGTCCTTGCATAAATTAATAGGTGCATAACTTGTGGAATGTCTATCCATAACACTTAGTAATCGTTGTTGTTTACTCTCAACCTTGAATCCCACTAACTCATTAAATTTGGCATAAGAATCTAATTCTACAAAAACTCTGTAAACGCCATTTTTCTGTTCTTTATACCTAGAACGTATGCCTAATGAATTAAGCAGTAAGTGAACTGAATAAGCCACTTGTTGTGATTTACTTGTATAATTTAAACACTCTTTGCTAAAACCTCCGTCAGTATTAAAAAGACCTCTTAATAAAGAGCATTTAATATATACATCAGAAGTTAAATACCATGACGGGATTATTTTATCTTGCTTACTAGCGTTGTGTAATCCATTACTTCTACATAACTCCCTAAATTGCTTATTCTCTGTTGTAAACTCGTAACATTCACCTCTACTTCCCGAACTTTGTCTTAGGGTTAATTTATAATCTAAATGTTTCTCCACAAAAGATTTTAATAGATGTAAATAAGGAAGTTTATCTTTACCCCCACATAATCTCATAGCATTACGACTTGAATAATTACCGTCACCAATTAATGCCCCAATATATTCATGTATACTTACATCTTTATTATTACATGTAACATTATTATAATTACCATTTACTATATAATCTCCTGGTTGTAATTCTTTTAAACGTTTAAATATCAATTCACCATTATCATAAACGCAGAATCTATGGTCTAGTGTTACCTTTTGAATAGTGTTTAAAGTAGTTAATTTGTACACTTCTTTATCTCCTGTTTTATATACATTGTAATCATCTGTTACATCTGTGTGTGTTACAAGTACATCTTTAGTTATATCAAGCTCACTTATTTGTTTGTAACCTTTTGTTGTTAAAATTGGTGTATCATAAGTTTGACACCCTTGTATCGGTGCATTTAATGCTAATCTTTCAGCATACCCTACTTCTCTAAAATTACCACTTTGTATTTGTGGCAATCTACGTTCACGTCCTAACACTGTATACACTTTTCCATGTTGATGTGCATACTTCTTTTGGCGTTTCATAAACTTAGCTATTCCAGGAAATGCTTCAAAGTATAAATCCATTAATGATTGAGCCATTTCTTTAGTACTCTTACAACCCCAAAATGGTGCAAGTGTATCGGGTAAATCTTTTTTATGTTTATAACCTTTTAACTCTTGTAACATTTCAGTTAACATTCCGTCACTATTCAATGTACTCTCAAGAGCCATTACACTACCCCCATATTGTAACAGGAAGGCTATTACTTTACCCATTTGTCTAAACTTAGGATATTTCTTTTTAACCTCATTTGCGTCACAATCTAATCTGAACATTAGTTTTGCTGTATTACCATGTAAGTCTACTTTATGCTCAAAGGCATTTAATAAACCTTCATCTTTACTAAAGTGTGCCATCACACGCACCTCTAGGTTTGAATAATCGCATGATATAATATCCTCTTGGTCATAATTATCTATGTCACCTACAAATAAACTTCTTATGTTATATGCATCTTCTTCTCCAGCGTTTGGTATTTGCATTAAATTTGGATTGTTACATGAAATCCTGCCACTATCTGTCCCTACGGGATTAAATGAACAATGAATTTTTCCATCGGGATAACATACCTCTAAGAATTTCTGTGTAAATGTTTTCAGTTTACTTAATTCCTTATATTTCAATAACATATTACAAAACTGTACACCCATTATTTTATTACTATTCTTATACTCCATTCTACTTATAGCTACTAATGTTGCATTATTAGTTTGAGGAACACCTTTTGCTGTTCTACTTTGTACGGGGAAACCAAAGTTTACATTTAATAAATCATGATTTACTGTTTTAAATTTGTCATACCCGAATAATAATTGTGCTAATTGTTGTGACGAATTTATATCAAAATCAACTCCAACTAATTCTAACATTTGATACTCTAAATCTTCTATGTCCTCTTGCATTTTTTCGTTCATTTCGTTACACGCTTGTTGGTCTATTGTTATGCCTCTTTCTTCCATGTCATATAAAATGCGTATAAAAGGTGGGTACATCTTGTAATATATCTTTGTCATACCTGTTATCTCTAGTTCCTCTAAATAATGCAAATATAACATGAAAGTAAAGAAAGCATCCTCTGTAGCATAATTAGCACTATCCCCTATCATTGTTAAATCAAACGTAGCTTTCTGATTAGCTTTTAATCCAGCTTTTTTCTTAATCTCTTTAGGTACTGTAGCAACTACATCATTAAACTTTTCCATTTCATGATTAAATATACGTAACACATTAGGTTTTAGCCCTTTATCTACGTTTTCATCACATAACCATGACGCTATCATTGTGTCAAATATATAAGGTGTCTTTATTTCAATTCCAATACGTTTCATTACGTGCATGTCATATTTCGCTCTCGCAGACTATACCTTTACAACCCATTTTATAAGAGTTTTATTGTAGTTACTCTTTGGATTGACGTTCCCCATTTAAATGGTGCATATTTTCGTGACATTCTTTGCATAACCACATAACATCATATGGTTTATTATAATCAGTATGGTGTCCTTCACACATCACATTTTCTTTTCCACATTTTTCACAAGTTGTAGGGCGTATTACTTTTCCAGCTTTAATGGCTCTAAGAAGTTTTTTCCTTGCACTATGCTTTTCTCTATTTTCCTTCTTACTAAAATAGTTATGGTTACATTTCTTTTTAACTTCTTTGCCTTTTTCTGTCTTTAAATACTCTTTTTGCTTTTTCACTCTTTCCTCTTTATTCTCTCTATAGTGCTGTCTATAATATTCTAAATCTTGTTCCCTATGTGTTTCATGGTAAATCTTGGCACGTTTCTTTGCCTTATCTTGATTTCTCATGTAATGTTGATGTTTGTACTCTCGCATACAGTCCTTACAACTATTAAGGTAACGAAGGTTTCCCTTTCTATCTCTAGTAGTTGCAAATTCTGTTTCCTCAAGTTCTCTGCCACACTTTATACATTTCTTTAACATACTAATACCTCCTATTTATATATTTAATATTAGTATATCAAATTTTATGTCTAGTCACAAACAACCATTTCTCTACTTGGTCTACAAACCTCGTATCAGTCGTTACACCCCATGCTAGTATCACTACTAATGTAGGCTCGGTATTACCATTACATTCTGCACTAAATGTAAGGCTCTCTTAAAAATACCACAATACTTTTACAGGTCAAATATTTACGTAAAAGCTGTCGGAACCGATGTGAGGGGAATTTTACAACACCAAATTTACTTAATGTTGTGACCTATTATTGTAACATCCTTACGTTCAAAAGCTGGATGTAAATGTCTAACTACAGTCTTTAAAGGGAGTTGTGGAGTAGGGTCAAATCGGTGACCAATAGGAATGTAATAACTATCATTAATACCAAAGCTAATTGATATACCCACTATTTTAAAATAAGGATTATCTGCATTACACCAATCTACTGTATTTGTTTCTGTATCAAAGGCAAATTCTGCAACGTCATATAACTTATATCCTAAACATCTTAGTTGTGTTTCACTTGTAACAATAACCGATTTTCTATTTGCAATCTGTTCTTTACCTAATAAATATGACTCATAAAATCTCAACTTAATTCCTCCTTACTTAAAAAGGAACTCTTAATTGAGTTCCTTATTGTGAATGACTACATCTATTTATATATTAATATTCGCCTTCTAAAACATCTTTTAATGCTTTAGCTGGTTTGAATGAAACGGCTGATTTAGCTGGTACTTCTATTATTTCCCTAGTTTTAGGGTTCTTACAAGTTTTAGCCTTTCTTTCATATACTTTAAAAGTACCTAATTGTGGTATAGTAAATGCTTCGTTATCTTCCATAGCGTCTACTGTAGTTAAAATTAATTCTGTTACCACTTTTATAGCTTCTTTAATTTCTTTTTGTTTCATACCTGTTTCAGCTTCAAAGTTATTTATAACTTCCTTCATTGATAATTTTGTTACAGACATTTTAATTTCCTCCTATTTCTTTAATTTAAATTTGTTACTTTTTTTATTTTTAAAGACGGATTTTGCCTTTTTATGTGCAGGCGTTTCGTCCTCATCATCTACACCAAGTATTGCATCGTCATCATCTTCGACCTCGTCATCTGTGTCATGTGTAAACTCTTTACCTTTAGAAGCTGTTTTAGATATTTCAGCTTCGATAATATCCATTAAACTATCTTCACTTCCGTCATACATTTCTTTATAGTCTTTAGGTAATAATTCCTCTATTTCTTCTTCTGATATTTTATATCTTCCGTCTTTTTCTAAATTATAAGTTGTATTAGTATCTTTACCAATACGTTCTAAATAATATTTTATACCAGCAAGACCATAACGTTGAGATTTTCTTTGTATTATACCGGCAGTTTTAGTACCTACTACATAAAGTTTTAATTGGCGTTCTATTGTTTTCTTTTTACCATTATCTTCATACTCGTAAGGTCTTAAATCTAAAACTAACCAAGCACTTTTAAAACTAGGTCTGTCACCTGTATCACATAAAGGACATTTATCTCCTGTACACATTACACTATCAAAATATGTTTTACCATTACGTGTGTTTTTTACATTATGTTCATAGAAGTTAACAGGTTCTTCTGTTAAGAATACTATAGGAGCGTCTCCTTCTTTAACATATAATCTGTATATACCAGCTTTATTTTTTTGGTATTCCTCACGTCTTTTTTCTTCTTCTTTGACTGCGTCAAATCCTCTCTTAAATAAACTCATAAACTTTACCTCTCTTTCAGTAATCTAATAATTTCACATTTTCTTAATGTACTTAAATTATACACTCGCTCAACACACGTGTCAAACGAATGTATAGATTTATTTCCTCATTTTGAACCTTATTTTTAACTTAGATGTTGCACCTTGTAACATTGTTTCAATTTGTTCTTTGTTACATTCTTGTGGGTCTTTGCATCCCTCGGGATAAATCACGTCATATGTTGTTACATCTGACATATATTTGTCATACGCTTTTTTAGCACTTGTACCTCCTACATCATTGTCAAACATACGTATAAACTTTGATGCCTTAGACTTTAAATACTTGGCTTGCACAGGACTTAATTTATTTCCCAAAATTGCTTGAGCGTTATGAAAACCTAATTGATGTAACCATAATGCATCTAATATACCTTCTACTAATATAATTGTGTCATCTATTACTTCCAATTTGTCTTGTGGAAACGTAACATGGCTTTTCTCAAATTCATATACCCTATAACGCTCATTTTTTCTTCGATTTTTACTGATGTAACGTCCAACAATACCTGCTAACTTCCCATCTTCATAAAAAACGGGAATTGTAACAGTCTTATTTGTAACGTCACGCCCAATTTTAAAGTCTATCATGGTTTGTTTAGTAAAACCACGCTTAAAGAAATACTTGTATGTTTCTTTACCACTTCTATAGGGAGCTAATGTTTTTATTGGCAATACTTTGTATGTTTCCTTTTCTGTTACGTTACGCTTTTTCTCCTGTAATTCGTCATAAGTTAAAAGTGTTTGGTGTATTATATCTTCATCCACTTCGTCAAACTTAACATGGTATCTTTTCTCTAACCATTTTCGGGCGTTCATTACGCTTTTAAATCTATCTTTATCTGATAAGTAGCATAACCAATCTAATGTTCCACTCGACCCACAGGCAAAACAATTGAATATGTTATGTTCTACATTTACACCAGCACTTGGGTGTTCTTCTTTATGGACAGTACAAGTAAAGCGTATCCACTTATTAATACTGTGGTCTATCACTTCACTTGCTCCTAATTCCCATAACAGGTCACATATTTGTTCTCGGCTTAACATCCTATTCTACCAGCGTCTTGTAACATTTTTAATACAAAGTTCGTTGCCATTTCTTGTGCTTGTTGTGGGGTATCCCCCATAAAATGAAATCTTACATCTTGTACATAAATACAAACACTTCCATCTGCTTCAATTTGAAAATCTACTCTATACATGTTGTACCTCCTATACAATTATTAGTTTTAGATGTGTCACGTTTATATAATTCGGATTTTATATTATCCTCATATACACATATATTTATAGCTTCCTTACATGTTTCGCAATAAACGTCAGATACATATTGAAAAGTACAGTCCAAATATTTACTTTGAGGAACTTTACCTTGTAACAACTCCCAATTCATAAAAGTTTCTCTTTCTAATTCACCTTTAACTAAAGTGTGACTTATACTCTCAGCTTCCCCTATATAGGGAATCCACAATCTACATATAGAATTAGGTGCTACACAACTCTCCACAAATTCTCTTAAAGTCATTTTAGTTTTCATCTTTATTATCCCCTTTCTCTTCAGCTTCTAATGAAGCGTAATATTTTGCATTTTCCATTACATCATATAAATCACAACCAGCTCTATCTCTTAAATATGCTAGTAATGCGTATGTAATAAAATCAGCTACTGCATATCCCCAATAAGTTCTACTTACACCAAAAACAGGTTTTTGAGTTAAAATGCAATACGCATCTATCCATGTTACACACGCAAAAGCAAGACTTAATAAATAAAATATTACCACTTTTGATTTTAATAAAAAATACTGAAACATCTTAATATCCTCCTTAATCTATACCTAAAACTCCATTTTCAAATTCTTTTTCTGTGTAATCTTTTTCTCCCTGTGACACATATATACCTCCAAAATTCATTGTGTCAAAGTTCCAATTTAACATTACACTTCCCAACACACCTTCTCTTTGTTTTTCTAAAACGATTTTAGCTTCTTTATCCTCAATCATTTCTTCGGTACGCTCCAATCGCATGACAACATCGGATTCGTGTGTAATGGCTCTTGCAAAGTTTATACTTTCAAGTCCACCTTTGCTCTTTAAATCTTGTTGCGTATTGGCACAAATAGGAATTTCTAAACTCTTAGCTAACTTCTTTAGTCCCCTAAATATATGTGTTACACGCATATGGTCTGCTTCTGCCCCTTCTTCATCTTCCATTAAATATGCAGAGTCTACAAACACTATGTCAGCTTCCTGTAACTCTACTTTTGCTCTAATAGATGAAATAGTTGTTGCTGTATCTATTATAAATGTTTCTAACCCTTTCTTTGTTTCTAAAAATTCATAATAAATCTTTTCTTGGTCGGGCGTTAATTTACCACTCTTAAAATCGCTATAATTAAATTCTGAATATAACATACCCATAGCCATAGCTTCTAGTCTATCCTCTATTTGTTCCTCACTCATTTCTGTTGTAAAGAACATTACACGATAACCCTGTAACCACATATGACATGCAAATAATATAAAAAGCCATGTCTTACCTGTTGAAGTTTTCGCCATGAGTGTAATAAGTTGTTTAGGTTGTAACCCTTTTAGCATATAATCTAATAACTTAATACCTGTTTCAATTCCTAATATACCCTTATTACGTTTACGTTCTTCATAACGTTTTTTTCTGTCATGCATATCCTTTGTTGTATCTACTGCTGTTGTTTCTGTTAAATCTAATTCTACTTTGTTTACCAATTTACGAATACTTTTTACTGCGTCACTTACTTGACCACTCTCTAACATATCAGCTACTTCATTCATGTAACCTACTATAGTGTTATGTGTTTTCTTGTCACGTATTTCATCACACCAATATGCTAGAGGTTCTTCTGTACCTATGCTATCTTCATACATTTCTAATTCTATATCCGGGAATTTTTTCTCAAATATACGTATTGTAGGTACTGTTCCATTTTTCATGTAAAAATCATCTATAAATTGAATACAGGGTTGATATTCCTTTTCAAAGTATTTTACTGTTATTTGCTTGTCTTTTAAAATGTCATAGTCCTTTGTTTCAAGTAATTTTGAAATTAACCCAATTTCTACACTCATGTTTCTCACCTCAATCTAATTTAAAAAATAAGTTTTCTAATTTCATCATACGTATAAATATAAGGTGTGTCAATTGGACTATAGCTATCCGAAACAAGATAACCACATCTTGTACTTAGCACTGATTCCAAAATTTCGGGTGTCATATATGTTACCCTCACACTCAATCTAATACTACCAAATACTTTAAAAAAGTTTTGTCTATTCATCATGTAATTAGCAAAATGTTTATTTTTACTTACAAATACTACATTCATATCTGTTTTGCGTATGACCTTTAATACTAAAGCTAATTTAGCAGGGTCATATCTATACTCCTTTTTTCTAAAGGGAAGTATTCTTCCCCACAAAGAGTGTGGGGGAACTTCCTGTAATGTAACTAATTCATCTAAATCCACATATAACATTGGTGCTGTTTGGTTACTTATATTCCCATGTAACATTTCAATTACTCCTTTCTATTATCTCTACCTACTAATTTTATAGGTGTCATATTACCTTTTATTAAAGACTCTATGCTCGCTCCATATCTTTCAACTACGCTTTTGGGGGCTAAATTGGTGCATATAATAGTAGGAAATCCTTTATCTTCTCTATGACGTAACAAGTCCTCTAATAATGTCATGGCTAACTTATTATCTTGTTCTTTACCTATTTCTTCTAAAACTAGAAATTCTCTATCTTTAATGTCCTTTATTACATCTTCTGTGTGCATTTTTAATTCAAAATTGTTACATCCCCATGCTCTTGTATAAAGTGTCATATAGTCTACCCATGTCATACGTTTTGCTGTGTAACGATGTTTATACGCTTCCTTTATTATTATTGATGCAATAGATGTTTTTCCTGTACCATTACTTCCATACAAAAATAACCCCTTGTTATATTTAAAGCTGTTATCTATATTGTCAATATACCCTTGAACATAATCTAGGATTTTTTCATTTAAATCTAAATCCTCTAAAGATAAATCTAGGAGTGCTTTAGGCACTCCCATGTTTATCAAGTTTTTATTACTTAAAGTTGTTCTTATTGGACGCATTATTCCCACTCTCCTATACTACTTTGTTCATCTGCAACTTTCTCATATTCTCTATTTTTAAACTTGTTATTTTTAGGTGTTTCATTATACGTTCCGTCTATCCAATCTTGTGTGTCAGCTATTATTCTATTTGCCCATCCCGAAATAATTATATCGGGGTTTGTTTTACGCATATCTAAATATGTTTGACCACTCTCTAGTAAAAAATCGTACATCTTTAAGATAAACTCATTATCCATTGTCTGCTGTGCAACTTTTATATTACGCATATAACGCATATCCAATTTTTGGCTTGTGTAATACTTTATCCCTTTTGCTGTTAACTTATCTCTATAGTACCAAAGGATGTCAGCACTTGAATAGTTTTCTATCGCTTTTGTCATATATGCTCTTTGGGGTTGTTTTGGTATTTGTTTCTTCTTTATTAAAACCTTTTTAGCACTTGTTTGTGCTTGATTCCTACGCTCTCTAAATAAATCTTTTATGTCTGATGTGTCACGTTTCATTCCTAATGTAATATTGTTCATTGTATGTTCACTACCTCTCAATTTTATTCTTCTGTGAATTTATCACATACATAATTTATATTGTCCTGTAACTCTTTTGTCAAGTCATTCACTATTACCTGTCTATCTTCACCTTCATGCACTTCTTGAGAAATCCAGCAATCAACACGTAATGATTGATAATCGCCTAAGTTTAATGTAACACCTACACTTAATCCAACTACGTTCGGTGTAAATTTATTTAGAGGATTTCCTTCTTTTAATGTTTCTTTATTCTTTGTTACAGTTGTGTTTTCGTATGCTTCCTTACTTTTCTTTTTCATCATTTTCTTTGCCAATGTAATCACCTCTTATATTTAAATACGTCACAACTGTTATGCTGTGACGTACCTCTTATTTTATTATACTAAATCTTCTACAGCTACATCCCCATTAATAAGTGCTTCTACAATATCAACACCTGTAATAGTAAATGCACAATCTACATCATTGTTACTTACTACTATTGTTATACCTTTAGCTTTCATTGTGAAACCAGTTAGAAGGTATGTTGTGTCTAAACCATACTTTAATGTCACATAATATAATGCCCTTTCTAACACTTCTGATTTAACTACTTCCTTTTCTACATTTGCATTAGTAGTTTCTGTTACTTCCTCTTTTTTAGCTTTCTTTTTTAATGCCATTTTATTCACCCCTTTATTAATTAATCCATTACTGAAACAGTCCTAACATATTTTAAAATTGTAAGACGTGTTGTCAACCATTCTGAATTTACTTTATGACCTAAAGTATCTAAAGGTTGTACTTTATATATCTTCCAACTGCCTGTTTTGTTACATGTCTTATCTATACATTCCTGCACACTTGTATAAATACTAAAGAATGTCGCACAAAATTTCCAAGTACCGTCTTCTTTAACAGCAGAACATTCAGTACCATTTTTGAAGTCATCTAAACTTGCAATGTAATAGTCTTGTTCCCAATGCTTGTCACATACTTCTTTAATTACTGCTTTTAATTTTTCATCCATGTATTACACCCCTCTAATAATATTGTTTGTTTACTTCCCCTAAAGCGTCATGCACTTTTCTCGGAAAAGATGTATTAGCAACACTGTAACCTTGTCTTACGTTACACTGTTCAGCTATCCTAACTATTGTTTCAATCTGTTCTTCACTATACATTCTTCTACCATTTTTATCTTTAAAAATTGGCTTAGGGAGTATACCAGCTACTTCCCATTTTCGTATAGTCTGTGACGTTCTTCCTAATTCATTAGCTAATACGTTGATAGGATATAATTTTATCTTTTCTCCATTTTTTAATGTATAAACTTTAGCTTTCATATTATCCCTACTTTCTGACTAATTTTTTTACACGTGGTTTACATGTAACCTTTGGTTTTTCTTTAGGTTCTTCTTCTACTTCTTGATGTCTTAAATCCACTTTGTAACTTACTGAAATGTTACTCATTTGTTCCACTTCTTCTACAGTAAGTAATCCCTCTGAAACAAGTTTTACAACTTTGTCCTCATTTATATATTCAACTGTATCTGTGACACGTTCTAATAAATCTTTGTGATGTTCTTCTAAAAATGATTTTGCTTTATCTTGGTTAAATTTAATTGTTGTGGCTTTTATATTACCTAGCACCCAATTATCATCAGTAGTGTAATAACTACTACCTTTAGCATCTTGTACTCCTTTATCTTTTGCTATCTCTTTTATCTTAGTTGCTAATTCTTTTTTCTTTGCGTCCAATATTTTACATTGTTCTTTAATATTGTTATACTCCATTACTAATTCTTTAATATTCATCTCTTTACCTCCGTTTTTCTTATTTTCAAGTATCTAATAATAAGTATAAGTTACGTCCAAAAAGTTGTCAACAAGAAAAAAGAACCCTATTTCCTAGAGTTCTTAAAGTCCCAAGAGTTCCACATTAAGCTAGGACTATGTATTATTCCTAACTTATTTAAAAGTCTACGTATAAAATTTCTCATTGTTACACCTCCTTAACTGTAAAGCCTAAATCAATGTAACGTCTGCGTCTTGTGTCTTTGTGTCTACGTGTACCCCAAACATCATTACTGTAATAGTCAAACACATAAGCTTCCTTCTTCTTATTATCGGTTCTACGTATTCTTCCGACTATCTGCTCTGTATTCTTTGCATCATTTATTGAAGCTACTAAAAATAAAGACTGCCATGACTTAACATTTGTACCTTCTGTTGCAATTCCATATGTAACGAGTGTCACATCAGCTTTTTCTGCTTCCTGTAACATTACATCTTTGCTATCTTTACTGTCACCATAATATTTGTAATGATTTATATTTTCAGCTTCCAAATATTTTGCATATAAATCTATATGCTGTTTCTGTTTAAATGCCATTACACATTTATGCCCTTTCTTTACTTCACTTATTACATCACGTAACACCATTTTCATGTAACGGGTATTTTCTACCATGTTATTTTCTATGTCAAAATAGTTTATACCTTTAAGTAATTTATGAGGTACATCCGTTACATTATAAAGTGGGTGATATAAATGCCATTCTTCTTTAGGAATATGTACATACTTCTTACCTTTTTTATAACACTTAGGAATGTAACGAATACCTGTGTTACGCATAAACACTTTTACGGGTAATATATCTTCCGATTTTTTAACTTTATGATAATAAGCTACGTCACCAAACATGGCATATATATTTTTGGCGAAAGAATCTGACCTTTCTAAAGTAGCAGTTAATCCTATTCTGTATGCCCCTTTAAATTCATTGATTAAATCATATTGCTTACTTCCAGCTCTATGTACTTCATCAACTATGACACACCCAAATTCTTCTGTAACGTAACGTAGTTTATCTTTGTCTAACCTATTTAAAGTTTGAATAGTGGCTATTGTTATTTGCTCTCCTATTTCAAACTTTTTAGCTTTTATTAATCCCATTTTAAAATTATCACCGAACACTATTTTTGCATCTTTTTGCCACCCTTTTACTAAATCGTCTTTATGTACCACAATTAAAGTTTTTTGGCGTAACATAAAAGAAATATGTAACCCTAATATTGATTTACCCATACCTGTATTTAATACAATTAATCCTTTTGTTGTGTCATTAAAGTATGCTTTTTCAGCTTCTTTTTGCACATCTCTTAATTGTATTAGGCTCTGTGGGAACTTTACAGTATGTTCCAGGGATTTATCAATGTATTTGTCTAGCATGGCATATCCATAACCTCTAGGGACTACATATTGACGATTTTTCCTATCATGGGAATATAAATAAATATTCTTAGGTATACGAGTTGAGTTGTACCCCGAATAACGTAAAGCGTTATAATATGCTTGGTTTTCCACTGTTAAATCTTCTTTAATTTCCTCAATCTCTTTTGCTGTTAAATCGGCTTCATTAATGTAACACTTATCCTGTATTACTATCATTCTTATAACTCCTTTCTTTACGTTAGGTTTAACAACCTAACAATATTTATTTAAACACTTTTCAAGTGTTAATAATATTTTACACGTGTCCTTAAACGCTTGTCAAGCGACCAAAACAAGGAAAGACAGCCATAATAGCCGTCTTTCAGATTATAGAAAACGTGAAACCACTTCAACAACTAAAGCTGTTATAACGGTTGCTAACGCTCCACTCGTTATCTTATGCTCATCCTCTAAAGTCTTTATCCTCTCTTCCATGGGAAGCACTTTACTTGTTACTTGTTTCATTTCGTCCAACTCGCTATGAATGTGTTTAACGTCTTCTTCGATTATGTCTACTTTTTTAACGATTTTCTGAATGTCTTTTATATCATTTTGTATCCCCTGTAGGGTAGCGTTCATCTGTGCAATATCCTGTAACATTTGCAGTAGGTATTTATCGTTATCCATAACACTCACCTACTTCTTATCTGTTACATCACTATTTACCTTTGTAACTTGTTTATATGTTTGGTGTACACCTATTGCTACACCCCAACATAAAATTGCGATTAAAAAATTAACATAATCAATCCCTTTTATGCCGAAAACTATAACAATAGAAATTGGTAGTAATACTAAAGGAATCCATTTATTATCTAGGTATTTATACGTTTTAAGTACTTTACCTATAATCATTAAACAAGTTACTAATAAAGCTAATTCTCCCGTAAGATATTGACTTACTAATGCTTCCATAAAGCACCCCTCCTTAATTATGTATTACATCTTTGCATTGCAAAGAGTGTAGACCTAATATTCATACACAGGTTCTACCCATGTTTCATTTGCTGTAACGTAACCATATGGTGTTTTATACATATAAGTAGAACCCACTAATATTTTGTCTAAAACAGTTAGAGCTGTTCCAACCTTTAATTCCTCTATGACAACATCATCATCCCAACTTGGTTCACTTCTAAAGTTGACGGGTTTTATTATTCTAACATATTTAGGCAATTTAGTATGTGCTGTTACACCTTTAGCTATATATGTTACCCCTAGTTGTTTACATACACCCCTTGCTGTTGCTTCGGCACATTTTTCAATAAACGCATCATCTAACATATGTTTAGCTTCTTTCCAATAATCCATAAATCCATATTCTACTAAAATAGCTGGTGCGTTTGTTTGTCTAAGTATTGCAAGAGTGAATCCACACATTTCAGTATCTTGCACAACACCATAATCTCTTTCGGGTTGTAATGCTTCTTTTAATTCAGCGTGTACCTTATTTGCTAGAGAAACGGATTTAGAAGAACAACCTTTAGTTTTTAATACTAATAAACCTTTTACTCTAGTTTGGAATTTTAAACAGTTACTACTAGCGTTGAAGTGGTTAGATACAACTAAATTTACGCCTGCATTATTAAGGATTCTTGCTCTAGTAGCTAAAGGCGTATCTACATTATCTTTAAATCCCGAATATACAACACCTACGTGACATCTTTTAAGTGCGTCACCTAATGCGTAGGCTACTTTTTTATTGAACTCGTATTCATGTATTATTTGACCCTTTTTCTTTAGTACATTACCTTTAGCGTCTGTTATATCTGCTAAAATTGGTGGAGTTTTTTTACCCCCTGTTACTAAGCTATGCCCAGCGTCTATTCCTACTAAATATTTGTATTTACCCATAAATATCTACCTCCTAAACTTTTATTATCTTTGTGCATGTTACTTTAATTGATGCCACATCAAAGAACGCATAATCATTTTGACTAGAAGAATAAGTTTGTACCTCTGTCATACTTCCGTTACATATTGCTGTAACAATATCACTTGGTAAAGTTAAAGTTATGCTACTGTTACGTGCAACACCTTTGCCTTCATTGTAATATGTTCCATTAGGGCGTTTTACTTTTGGTACTGGTACTGCTCCCGAATAACCATGATTTGAGTTCATTCTGTGTAATGTAAGTGTTATTTCAACTGTACCTGCTATTGCATCTGATACATAAGTTTTAACTCCTGTTGGAATTGTACCATGCCCTGTATGATTTTGATAGGATGCACCATTAGAATTAACCCAGTGACCTTGACCCATTTGTGTAGTTTTAGTACTTGTGTATAAACCACTTCCACTTACTGTAGTGTGTAAATTAGTTAAATCAAATACCTTACTTACTGTCTTACGCACTTCCTGTGGTGGTGTAACAGGAGGATTAGGATTAGGATTTTCACCTCCACCTGTACCGGGGTCTGTACTATCTCCACCACTTGCTGATGGTACATATAAACTATTTTTACCTGTAGAAGTACTTGGTGAAGTGTATTTATGTAACGCCACAAAAGATAAAGAGTCTAATTCATTAGTATTTTTAGGATTTATTCTGTAACCTCCGTAATACATTACACCACTTGTACCTGCTAAACGTCTTGTGCAGTTACCTATATTATTTTGGTCATGTATTGTAAACATATTAGTACCATAATATTGGTTTTCATATTGTGCCACGTCACAGTTCTTAACGTATATAATACCTCCATTTTCCACTAAAGCAAACGTGTCTGTAAATGTTGTATCTGTTATCTTTTTACTACGTATACCTATTACTCTTATTGTTGCATTATCTGCTATTAATAAAGCGTTACATCCTTTAGGGCTATCTAATACTGCTCCAATGTCACTTAAATGATTAACTCTTTGCCCATTTATTTGTAATATCACTGTATTGTTATGTGCTTTTATTACATACTGACCTTTAACTTCTTTACTAAAGTTTAATGTTATCTTTCCATTACCCATTAGCCCTTCAAATACTGGTTTGTCTAAATTGTAATAATTGCCATTTTCAATGTTTACTGTAACATCTTTGTTTAAGTAGCACCCAAAAGAGTTAATATATCTAGCAATATCCTCTATACTATCTGCTTTATTTGAAGTATTACGTCCTGTCCCGTCCCCTGTTGCATTAGGAGCTACATATAAAGTACTTGGTACTTCCTTTGTTACACGTAATAATTGTAATGTTTTCCAATTTATATTAGTTGCTGTAACACTTTGAAAAACGGAGCTAAAATCAGAACCAATTTTTATTAAAATATTCCCTTTATTATCTACAAATTTAATACCTTCTGTATCTATGAATATACTCCCTACTTTTTCTAATGTTGTTGTATCTATTAAATCTGTTTGAAATTTTTTTACTCCAATTTCTTTTAATTGTTGCTGTACTGTTTTTATTTGTTCTTTTAATTCCCCAGTGATATTTACTGGGGGTTTAGTAGAACCCATACCTATATATAAATCTAAGGTATCTACTGAAAATCCTGGTTCTGCTACTGACATACGCTTTGGCACATCTCTAGCAAATCCATGTTTAAATTGTATCTGACCCTTTCGTGTTCTGTTACCTGTAGTCATATACTTTCACCTCCATGTTTTAATTATACTTCAATTTTACAGTTTATTCCACTTCTACATTAAAATAACAGGGCATTACACCCTGTTATTTTATTTTATTACATTATCCCTTAAAATGTCATCCATATGTATAACAATGAAGCTAAGGAAAAACCATAACACACTGAACAACAAACTAATTTGACCTAATATATTAAATCTCAAATTACTGTAATCCCATATATGTAACCCAAGTTTTATATTAAGTATGTAACCTGTAACAAACTCTATACACGTAACAATAACACTTCCTAATAACATCTGTAATAAAACGGGCATTTTAGGAGTAACCTCATTAATTAATCCTATTAGTAACCCACATAAACCTCCTACAAAGAACATAGATGTTGCACTATGTCCTCTGTAAAAGATTTCAAGGAATACATAAGAAACTCCAAAGATAAAGAATATTACAGAGTTCTTATAGAGTATGTGTTTCCAACCATTTTTTAACTTGTTCATCTGTATATTCCACATTTACATTTAATACTTCTTCTTGTGTTACACGTTCGTTTATTGTTACTTCCATAGTTTGCTGTAATGATACTAAAGGTTTTACTGTTTCCATTATTTCGCATTTTAATGTGTAAAGTTCCTTATACGAATACGTTTCACATATACCTCCTGTATCATTCCAAGTTATTGTCTGTGGTAAATTATCGAGTGTTAGTAAAAATTGCTCCATAGATGTAATAGTTACTTGTGCTGTTGACATTCCTATTACTAACTGTGGTAATATATCTGACATATAACTTGCCAGTGTAGATGTTAACTGATTTTGTTTTTCCTCTGTAATGTTATAATACTTCCCTTCTTCATACTTGCATGTACTTAATAAAGGATGTTCCTCTAAATATTTTGCCAAGTTTTTCTTACTAAGTAGAATTTGGTTCTTTTTAAGAGTAGCCAAGGGGTCTAATGTTTCACTAGGTTCTTCCACAGGTGGTTCATATGTTGCGTCATCTACCTCTGTGAAATTACTGAAATCATAATTTTTTGGTACGAAAACATAATTTTCCACTTTTTCATTATGATGCAATAATATCTTACCTGTGTCAGCATATACTCTATATCCATTATTTATATCTATTTTCATCATATTGAACACCTCCTAAGCAGAATAAGGTCTTAGGAACTGTACAGTCCAACCTTTTTCAGCTACTATACTTTCAATATTAGATTTTTCTTCGTCGGTTAGTAATTGAGCGTAAGTTTTAAATTCTGAATTATACAAATATTTATAAGTATGGAATAACAAACTTCCAGTTTTACCTTCCTCTGTATTTAAATGATTAGTGACTAAATCTATCATACATTCATAAGGCATTATCATACATGAAAATTCCGAATAAGTTTGAGCTAAGCCTTGAAAAGATATATGTTTTATATATAAATTCCCTTCCCATACTGGTCTATTTCTAATAATATTCACAGGATAATTAGTAATAGTAAGTTTATCCCTCTTATTTTTACCTGCTAATGAAAGAGGCATCCCACTTCCATTTATTCCTTCTGTAAAACTTAATTCACTTATAGACCCCGGTAGTACAAATTCTATATTTTCAAGATTAATACATTGATATGTTAAACCCCCAAGTACAGTAGACCTATTATCTTCAATATCTTTTGGAGAGGATTTATATAATTCATATGGAAGTCCTATTTTTAAAGAGGTTGAACTTGTTGTGTTCCAAAACACACTACATACACTACCATATGTTACTTCTGTCATATCAACATTAGCTATTTCTACTTCTGTAGCTTGAGAAAATAAAGATGTTGCATTCCTACTTAATGATTTATTGAATTTTAAGACTACACCATTATCACTATTAACATTTTTTAATTTAGAGTCCCTGGCAAAACAAGATGCCCAAGATACCTGACCTAATTTACTATCAGATAATCCCATGATTGTTTCTATTTGGCTAGACATAAACATTTCCGTAAATGTTGTAACACTATCAAAATTACAGTTATTAAATATAACCTTAGTACATTTACTATTTTTAAATGTAGACGTACAATCTGTAAAAGATAGATTATTAAAAGTTATTTCTGTTCCTTCTACAAAGGCTCCCGTGAAGGCATTTTTAAAATTTATAGGACTGTCAGAATATAACTCAGATAAATCTAATTCTTGTAACCCGGATGCACCATTACAAATGTTATCCATGTCAGTTGTTCTACCTTTTAATTTAATCTTTTTTAATTTAGAACAATTTTGAAATGCTTGTGCCAAAGAAGCATTAATAGTAAAATCTAATTTTCCTATTTCTTCTATAGTATCATTCCAAGATGCAAAATTACCCATATTTGTTATTTCTTGTTCCGAATACAATCTACCTAATTTACGTAGATTGGATTTTTTTAAACAAGCATAAAATGATGTTGCTTTTGGTGCTAATATTTCATCGACTTCTTCCACTTGACAAGATGTTGTAAAAACAGAAATTAGTGCCTCTGTATTAGGAAAAGATAATGTTCCGATGTATTTTAAATTACATCCTTTAAAAAGTATCCAATCATAATTCGAGTTCCATGCTGTTCTATTTGAATTTTCAAAATTAGGTCTAGGGTCATTTTCTTTTTGTTCTGCTAACGTAATATTCCTAAATTGGGATAGTACATCCGTTGTATAACTAAAACACTTCGCCACTATATCGTCCGTCCATTTTATTTTAGAACATGTTATACCATCTAAAGCACAATCTAAATATTTAAGATTATCCCATGTTGTAGGTAGTGTTAAATTAGTACTTTCTGTTACCCCACTTAAGCCATATTTGAAACACTCACCTATATACTGTGACAAATCTAATGTTACATTATCACTACAAGTGATATTTTTAAAACACATAGCTTCCTTTTTAGAATGTATCTCACAATTTTGTAGTGTCGTAGTTAAACCACTAACTAAAGATAAATCATTATCCCATAAATGAAAATTATCTAAAACGCACCCTTTTAAGTCATAAATACTACCCGTTAAATCAGTCAATTCTCCACTTTTATCTGTTACAATATTCCTTATAAAGTTATGAGTATCATGAGGACAATAGTTAGCGAATAAACTGACATATTGATTCCACTTTGGTGCATACCTAGAATCTTCTTTTAATAATAAAGAGTCCTCCAAATTTAAAAATGGATTGATTATTAAGTTTTTAACTGTAGTTGGTATTTTTAATAAATTAGTTAATACGGGAATATAAAAATTTACCTCTGTTATATTTGTTTGTGACAAATCAATTTTATTATAAACTGCTCCAGAATACTGATGACCGAAAAATCCTAATAAATAAAAATTGTCAGACTTATTAACGCGTCTAGGTTCATAACTATAATCCTTACAATAATTATGTAACACCTTAAATTTTTTAAGTTTAGGACAATTTGTAGAATGAAGAGTGAAGTCCTTAGCATTTGCTATCGTTTCTCCTGTAATTTTATTACTACTAGGGTTACTCTTTAAATAGTTATATCCTATATGTACGGCTTCCATATTTTGCATATTTTTAAGTTCAATATCTGTTATGCCATAAGAAAACCACATTTCTAATATAGGTACATCATATGAACCATTTAACATGATAGATTGTATAGAACCTAAGAAATAAGCATTATCGTACTTATATGTTGCAGTACCACTATCCCATTGTCTATCTCCAAATGCTTCTACTTTAGGACAATTTGTTAAACTTAATTCTTTACAACTATGACCATATTGTAATCCTACTGTGGTTAAGTGAGGGCAATTTGCCAATACTATACTTTGAATATCTTTAGGATACCAAATTTCTTGTATATTACTACCTTTAGGGTTTAAGTTTACGCCTTGTATCTGTGTATTTAATAAATTGATGTATTGAATATTTGTACATCCACTCACATTAAGTAATTTAGTAGACTGGTCACTAGAACCTAATATTGTACAGTCTTTTAAATCCACTTTTTGTAAATTAGTACATGTACTTAATTCCACAGTTTTTAATGTATCACTATGACACACCAAATCTGTTAGTCTAGTAGCACTTGTAATGTTTATCCTTACAGGGGATAAGTTAGATAAATCTCCTAAAGACTTAACATATTTACCTCCGAAAATACGTATTTCTTGGTCGGTTTTTGCTTTAGAATCGAAACTAAATCTCATTACTTCGCCTTTTTTTACTTCTTGTATCTGTATGGCTGTGTTATCACTTGCTTCACCTGTGTTACGCCATTTTATTTGTACGAACATATTATCAAACATTTCTAGGTCTATATATACAAGACCTTCTTTAGCAGAACGTAAGGATACAAAGTCACTTGTTGTAGTCCAATATTCCATATAAGTATCCATATATAATAATCTAGCTCTCAACCATTCTGTTACTTGTTGTTTACCTTGACCATGTAATGCGTCTAAGTATGACGCTTTAAATTGTAGATATTTTGTTTCACAGTCAGAGTTATAATAAGTAGCTGGAATACAATCCATTTGATTAGTTATAATACATTCGTAAAGATTTTCCAGTGTTAATGTAGTGTTACGCATCTTTGTATACTCGGCTTGTATGTCTGCCCACATTAATTCCATTAATCTTGACCATAATCTTGAACTACTTGTATTATATACACCAGCTTGTATTTTAATGTTAGTGTCATAGAATAGCATACCACTGTTGTCTAATCCCATTGTTGTATCACAGTCATAAATTTGAGGATACCATGTTTTACCTCCGTCCCACGTTGCTAATTTCATATTCTTACCAAGTGAATCGACAGCACCCATTACAAGACAATAAATAAGGTAACGTAACAAATATTCCTTATTGAAATATAAGTTATTATTTATATTTGTAACAAATTCTTCATCTGATGATTTATCTACGAAGGTTACAAGTGCTTTTATTTCATCCATTGTATCATTTCCAGCACGTCTAGTTGGGGGGTATAAACACATGAAATCCGTTTTGTAATAATCTATTTCATTACCTTCATGTTTAGTTTTGTCATATGTTATAAACGCACCAGCAGTTGTGTCAGAGTTGGCAGAAACTTCATATGCTAAACATTCATCACCAGTGTACCCAAAACTTGCGTTACTGTAACGGTCTGTATTAAAGTTGTAAACTCCCATAAATTCATCATTGACGTAAAGTAACATAGGGAAACCTTGTACAGCATTTTGAACCATGTCATTTTTTAATTGTGCTGGGTTCTTACTTATGTACCAATATTTATTTATTAAGTTACCTATACCAACGTTACGTGCATGTGAACTTTCCATGTAATCACATTTTAAACAGAATAAATATTCCTGTACGGCATTAGGATAAGGACTGTAATAAAATTCCTTCAAGTCATCATCATATAGTTCCAAGTTGTAGTTTTTTCTAATGTAATCTAGTGATGATGTACCTTGCCAGTACACTTTACAATATTTCAATTCAAAAGGTTGACCATATTTTTCGGTATTAGTAGAACGATATACTGCCCTCATTGTTATCTTATTATTTTGTGTCATGTTACTAACCTTATTTTCAACTTCGTCAGAATATAACCTCATAGTTGATAATGTATTATTATCAAAACAGAAGTTATATAAATCCTCTTGTTTTCTAAGGTCTTTTTCCTGTGCAATAACATTTTTAACTATTTCATCACTAGAAACCCTTCTCTCGTACACTCTTATGTCATATATTTCACAGTTACCTATGTTACCTAAATCTTTGTCACATCCTACATAAATCTTACCTTTATGTGCGAAATTTTCTAACACTGTACCTGTACCACTACCACTGTCAGTTAAATAAAACGCAGAAGTAATAATACCATTTACGTAAATCTTAGCGAACTTACTTTGTCTATCTATTTGTAATGTTACAGTTGTACGTTCTTCCGGTGTAATATAAACTCTAGCTTCTTGTGCCGTAGAATTTAATTTGGCTTCATTAAGTGCAACATGGAAACCTTTTTTAGTGTTAGCATCTCTACATTCCAAAACTCTAGCATCTGGTAAACCTATGTCAGTAGCTTTAAAATCTACTTCCACAGTTAAACTGTAAGGTGCATTATCTTCCATACATGCATAATCTATTTCAGCATATGCTCCACCATTACATATTAATGCTCCATTTATCCACCCGTTTGTTTCAAAGTTGAATCCATGTAATGTAGTAGTTATTTGACTTGTTCCATTATTATAAATAAATTCTTCTTTGTCATCATCTTGGTTTGTTCTGTTAGCACACCTCATTTGATAACGTAACCCATCAGTATTTATTTGTAACGGAGTGTAATCTCCAGCTTCTACTTCAAAAGTACCTTCTAGTGAGGCAGTATCTTTACCTAGAGTACAATCTATTTTATAACTATGGCTACCTAGTGCCATATCATTTAAAGTCCAAGCATAACTACCTCTTTTACTTGTTAGTGTTTTATTTACTTTCCCGTCAAGTGTTAGTACAAGTGTAACAGCTGTGTCATCCTTGTATGAAATACGATAGTCTATTACAACTGGAACACCTAATGTATATTTTGGATTTTCGCCAAAGGTAGATGAAATATATAAACTGTCAGAGTTAATAATTACCAAGTTAAAGTTATATGTTTCAGATATAAATTGACCACTTACTGCTCTTACTGTTACAGCATGTATACCTACTGTTAGATTTTTAAAGTAATACTCATTATATCCATTTTTACATGCTACACTTGATTTATTGTTATCTACTGTTACCTCTAACTGTACATCCTCTTGGTCAGTATCTATATTGTAACGCATCAATACATCTTTATCTGCCGGATAATCTGCGTAATAATCAAAATCTAGTGTTAAACTAACCCCACCATTTATGATGTTATATGTTATTTCATTTGATACCAAGTTTGCTCTATCTTTTGCATATATTACAACCTTGTTACGTAAATCTTTTAATGCCCTAATATTTATACTGTTAGAACCTTGTTTAATTGTAAAACTGTTAACTTCCTTATTGTTAACGAGTAACACTAATGAACCTTGACCTAAGTTTGGTGAACTAAAGAACACATTTAAAACTATCTCTTGTCCTTTAGGTACAACTTGACTTAATTCGTCTGTAGTGGTTATTGTAGGCATTACAGTACCTCCACCACCTGTACCTCCACCTCCTCCACCATTAGCTTTTAACCAATCAACAGCTTCGGAAAGATTTTCAATTTTACCTGTATGGTCTTGTAATGTTATACCTTGTGCGTCACGTTCTCCAGCTAATTCTGCTAATGCCCCTTCAACGTTGTTACTATCAAAGAGTTCAGCCGAATCCTTTACAGGGATTCGACTGGCTGGAGTGTCTGACACGTATTGTTTTTTCTTATCATCCCAAACATACATATCGTGAACACCTCCTAAAATTATTTATTTCTGTCAGCGTAATTTATTGTTAAGGTATCGAACACTTCCTCTGTAACTTTGGATAAATCCTCATTAACAATAGTGTTCTTATATTCATCATAAGTTACAATGCCTTTTATTGCAATAGCTTTATATTCTATCTTATCCTTTGTTATATTCAAAGTACAGTAACATGGGTTTGTAGGGGATGACTGTTGAACAATCCACCAGGGTTGACGATTACCATTGTCATGTTTTGTCCCTTGAATACTAGAATGTAATGTAATAGGTTTTTCTTTACCAGTCAATTTAAAACCACATGCTTGATTAAGAATATAAACTGTTCCATTTGCTTTATCCTCTGCTCTATTTATTTCTGTCTTACCATCTGCCTTAAACTCATCTACTATTGTTGGTTCAGTTTTACCTGATTTTATTACGTAATCATTATAGGCAGGACTTTTATTATAATCAAATCCTGTATATAACGCTTTACTCCTACTGTAAGCATGGTTATGACCACATAGGAATAAATCTACTTTATGCTTTTCTATTGTAGCTATCCAACGTTGTAACCTTTTAGCACGTCCTACTGTAAAAGGGCTTAAATGTGCTATAAGTATAATCCAACGAGGTTTTGTTGTTCTAGCTTTCACTTCTGTTAAATGAGTATCTAGCCACTCTGCTTGTGCTTGTAAGTATGCATCGGTGTCTTTGTACCCCCCAATACTTCCTTGACCATTCATGTATGTTTTATCTTCGTTACTGTTTAACACTACAAAATGTGTGTAACCTAAATCAAACCAATAAACACTGTTACTATGTTTATTTTCGTTTGTAATGTAATAGTTAAACGCATCAGAGAACTTCTTAGCAATTAAGTCATTGTTACCACAAGCTATTACATGTGGCATATTACGTGTTATGTCCTTAGCATAGTCATAGTAGTATTTCCATTCAAAAGTACGTGATGCATTTTGAGAAATATCCCCTGTATTTAAATGGAAATCAAACTGTGACGCTTTAGGGTTTAACACTTTACCAGCAATTCTCCAAACGTCATACTCACGTTCAGTCCATGACTGTTGGTCTGTAGTCCATAACACATTTATTGGTGTTTCATTAGTAAATTGTTTCACCTCAAAAGTGAATATGTCACTTGAGCAACCTTCTGTACCTACTTGATATTCATATTTACCTACAGGTATGTTATGCACTATTGCTCTGTGTACAGTGGTATCTCCGTCTACATGTGACGCTACTTCTGTAGTTGTTTCAACTCTAGTCCAAGCTGTTTCACCTTCTTTTCTATACTTCACAAAACCTTCCTTTGTTAAAGGTGTTTGGAAAGTGAATGTACGTGTTGTTTCAGCATTACCAAAACATATATTTATCATGGAAGGTGTTGTAGCCGTTTGTTTAGGTTTATCATAAAACTCATTCCAACGTCCGTCTTTTACGCATCTTGGTTTATAAATATCCACGTTACATGTTAGGTAATTTATAGGTTCACAGTCTGCTTCATTATTACCTTTTACTAAAGCGTTACTTCCTATATTTTTTGTATTATCTAAAGAAGCATTAGCGTAATCCACTCTGTGTACGGCTGTATTTTTATCCATGCAGTGTAAGTAACGTGTTTCATATGCCACTACTGTTTCATCTGCATTTTTACCCCCACAACCTAGTAAATCTATGTAACGTCCATTTGTTGCTGTTACATTTCCTAATGCATCTTTTGTTTGTCTTGTAGGATTATCTTCCGGTGTATCTGCACCTATGCATAGGTAAACAGAGAAACCTTTATTAACAAGTTTTTTATCCCATGACATGTCATAATCTGTTATGTTACATCTTACTCCGTCAGCATAAAAATCTTGATGTTTACCACATCTTATTAAGAAGCTGTGTTTTGCTGGAACAATACCTTTAAGTGGTAGGCTTTCCCATGTACCAGCTTTTGCTCTATACCAAAGATACACACCTTTTAAATTTAAATCATTATTTCTAAAGTTGTATAACTCTATGAATGAGTGTGACACAGGAGTTGTTTCTACACCTGTTCCACCTCCATACATTTGATTTATTACAAGTCCGTCATATAAAGTGTTTTCACCTTCGACGGCTTCTGCCTTAGTGTATACTTCTTCGGGTACAGCTCTTAATTCACCATTAACAACTTCTAAAATATATTTAACATTATCATCACCTAACACTCTAAAAGTGTCATGTGTCTTATCTATAATACTTTGTATTGAAACCTTTTTTGTTACACCCCCAGATGTTACAGGTATGTAATCAGAATCGGGAGTTAAACTAATAAGTTCCGATAAATCAGCTATTTTCTTTTTAGTCACTGTTGTTGTATCTGCCATTATTTATCACCTCTCTTAAACTACTAGATAACATCCGTCATCTGTCATAAGATAACATCCGTCATCTGTTATTAATGCACCTTCAATATTAGCATCCGGATTATCGGGATTAACTACTGTTCCATGTTTTTTAATGTATGCAACGTCATCTTGTAACGTTTTAACAATAGCCATTACAGCATCTACTTTTTTCGTGTACGCTTTTAACATGTTTGCTATGTCATCCATAGTATACTGACCGTCTAACATGGGTACTTCGTCATCTTCTTTAACCCATAACAGGTTTTTATCAGAAGGTTCTTCTACTTGTCTTACCCATGCTTTACCACCATTGGTGTTTTCTTCCCACACAGGCGTTTCATTCATTTTTGCAGTATTTCTATATTCCTTATGTTCTAATAAACAAAACACTTTAAAACCTGGTGGATATAAAATATTGTTTACATTAGCTTTCAATGCTTCTAAACTGTCACATAACTGTCTAGCATCTAAAGGTTTTCTACCCGAAAATTCAAAGTTACTTCCTACTTGTGGCATTTAATCACCTCCTAAAAACTAAATGTAAATGTTATATTTGTTGCCGATGCTTTATCTTTTATAGTGTAAACGTAGTATGCTACACCTTTAATTGTCATTTCACTTCTTGTAAAATCATTTATATAACTAAACCCATTTCCGTCTTTTATGTCACGTAACGTTCCATACGCTTTAGGGTAAGCATAGAACACCTTTTTATCATTGTAAGTTAACGTAACAGATTTATTACCTTTTGTTTGTACCAACTTATTTTGGGAAGAAATAAAACTCTCTGATAATGCTCCACTATATACCCCGTAATAAATCGGTGATACAAAATATATTGTGACACTTGCTGTTGCTGTAGCGTTCTTGGCATCTGTTACCTTTAGTGTAAATGTCTTTGTAACGTTAAGTGTTCCAGTAAAAGTTGCTGTGTCATCTGTGGGTTGTACATTACAATCCGTTAAAATAATATTAGTAGCTTTTCTACTTAATGACCAGTTAAACACTATACGGGATAACACTGTTCCAACTTCATACACAAAAGTTGAAAGATTTGCTCTAAATGAATTTATCTTTATTGGAGTGTATTTTAAATCCTCAAACATTCGATTTATCTTATTAGCACTCCATGTTGTAGTGAGTCCTGTGGAGTTATCATCTATTTCTGTACCCCCACCTCCTGTGCCATTTGCATTTATCAGTTTAGGTGGAAGGTCTTTACCTTGACCTATGTATAATTCATTTGTATCTATACAGTATAAAGGTTCACCTTCTAAACCATACGGTAATTCACTCTTCTTACCTCTTTTAAATTGTACTGTTGAATCTACTGCCATTTTGTATCACCTCCTATTCTGTTCTAATTAAACTTGGAGTTACCAAGTATGGGCTGGTTTCTGTTACACTTGCCGAAACATAGAAATATATATTTACCTTTTGTGTTGAAGTCACTTTAAATGTTGAACCTGCACCTCTATCCCACACTCTAGCTCCGTTTATATCTTTCAATGGACTACCGTCAGCTTCAATACCAATACCCCATGTTAATGAAGTACCTGTAGAATTTACTGTTTTGTGCTTAGGACATCCACTTAATTTATAAGTTCCGGGAGTTAAAGTTAAAGGGTGGTCTGCATCATAAATATAAAATGTGGTATTTTTCGTATGTAGACTTGTGTCATATACTTGAACCCCTAAACCTCCTGTTGGTTGAGGTATAAATACATTACCATTTATATATAATGATTTCTGAACCGGTAAACTGTCATAACTAAACTGTGGTAATAAATTTATATTTTTAGGCGTTTCCGGAACACTTGTAGGTGTGTAATCCGGTCTGATTATTAATACTACATTATCCATATAATCAGCAAAATAATTCATTACAAGAACATCACCATCCGGGTCATCTTTCACTATATGGTGTATAAAATTAGGTCTATGTGCAAATATTCCTACATCTGTTACACTTTTAAAATTAGTATTTGTATCATCATTAGACCAAAATACTAAATCCCCGGCTTTTACATCAGAAGGTAAAGATGAAGGAGGGTTAGCCTTGTCATACTCATGTAACACACGTCCCATTTGATAATAATATTCTGCAATTTCTCCTACAGTTGCAACACTTTTATACCCACTGTTAAAAGAATGTTTCATATCTGCATGTGTTTGCATATCTAGGTAAGCGTCCCCTTGATTTACAAGATTTCCAGCAAACGATTTATTTGATACTCCAGCAACACTTTGGAAAGGGCTTTCTGCGTATAAAATTCCACGTAATACTAAAGAAGCATATGTGTCACTATTCATGTAACATTTACCCTTAGCATCTGTTAATACCCCATCTTGACACAAACCATGTTCAGCACTGTACACAAAGGAAACAAGACCTTTACGTGTTGCAGTGTGATAACTCTTAGCTATCTCTGTAGCCTGTGTACCATAAAATGTTTCAGTTGTGGCTCTCTGTAAATAACGTAACGCTTCTGCTGTTCCTTTTACATTAAATATTGTTGCCCCACTAGCTATATTTTTACTTATTAAATTTGGGTCACCTTTTACTTTTACATCTCCAGCCATGAAATTTCCACCTGTAACAGCAATTTGGTCGGATGTAGAAGGTGTAACCGTTATATCTTGAAATGTTGGTAATTGTAATGTCGAAGATTTTGTTCCACTTGCAAGTATGCCTTGGTCTTGTGTGACTTTTGCTGTTATGACCCCTGTTGAATTGTTTATGCTTATAACAGGTTTTGCAATCTCTGTTCTATTTACTTTGCCTGTTATTTTACCATTATCTATATACGCCATCTTGCTTATTTCCTTTGCAAACTGTGACGGTTTAAGTTTAGTATTATTACCTGTTACTTTATGTATTGTATTCCCTATGTTTTTAAATAAATCACTTAATGCACTCATTAATAATCACCGTCCAATGCACTTGAAATTAACCCATCAACATATGTTTTTAAGTTCGCTTCTATTTTAGATGTATCTACTGTACCACCTTCACCTGTGCCTATTTTAGAAGCTAACACTTTACCTTGATTAGCTGATAATGGATTTGTGGTACTTGTGGATTCCAAAGTATCTAATACAGCAGGGAAATTTATTGACGCACCAAATATACCACTATTATTTTTTAGATACAGTTTTTCATTTTGTATTGTTAATCCTGTCACTTCTGTACCTTGTAATGTTTTAAAATCTATTAAGTCAGTCCATAACGTTTCACCTTTGTAACGATACTGTAACACTTTATTTCCACTTACTTGTATTTCAAGTTCTCTAGCGTCACTTCCTGTATCGGGTAAATTAGGGTCTAATATATCTGAACTATCTGTAAATAAACCTCCACTATAAACTGTGTCACGCTCTGTATCTAAATCTCCAAATCCTCCTCCATCTATTACAACTTTACCTAATAAACCTCTTAACTTATCTAGTAAATCTTCTTCGTCTTTTAGGTCTGTAATATCTAAGGGGTCATTTCCGTCTACCATATGCGTTTCAGCATGTCCTTCACCAACTATAGGTTTTATATAGTTCTCTGCATAACAGAAAATCTTTTGTCCTTCATGTATTTCAATATTAAATCTAATACATTTACTGTCTACTTCCACATAATCTTCGGGCATTAATAAAAGTCCATCTACAAAGACTAGCATGGTACTTTTTCCAAAAGCGTACGCTCTAGGGAAATCTATTACAGTTTGACCTTCTTTAGCTGTACAATCATAAGTAAATTTAGTTTGATGATGACCTTTTGTATTTACTGTTACATTAAAGGTATCTGCTCCTAAATACCCTATATCTAAGTATGTCGCATTTTTATCTGAATTATCTGTTACTAAGTCATACATTATTTGTATTCTTCTTGTTGTTTCTTCATTTACACGTTCATCCCACATACTATTAGATACCACTCTACTCTCTTGAGCGTTACCCTTAAATTTTATAATGTCTGTATAAGATTTTTCTTCTTCCCAGACTTTAAGGTAAGCGTGATGACCTCTTAGTATTTCACAGGATAAATGCGTAATGTCTATTAAATAACCTCCTACTACAGCAACTTCATTATCTAATGTAAGGAAGCCGTCTTTATAAGACAGACTTCCTGTATTCATTAAACCGTCACCTATGTAATCTTTTACAAATTGTTGTTGTCTGTAGTAAGAAATGTCCTGTAGTTCATTAAGTTCTGTTTCAAGCACATAACTTCCAGCACCAACTTTTACACTTTTAAAATTGGCATCTGCATTGAAGGATGAACCTAATGCGAATCTATCTGACATATCTTACACCTCCTAATTATTATTATTAAATGTAAATCTCATACTACGCTCTATTTGTAGATTTTCTGTTTTACTTTGTAGTTTATGTATTTTGTGGTTTATCATTATACCACTATTTATTTTACTTGTTGCATCTCCACCTATTATGGCGAACTCTCTCCAATCCCCGTTACACTCACTAGCATTAAATGTAAGTGTTATTTGTAACACGTTTGTTATATTAGATGTTACATCACCACTTGCATTTAAGAATTTAAAAGCAGATGACGGAATTGCTTTTCTTCCTATTTCATTACTAAGTTGTGTATCAGTAGGTGACGGACTAGGTAAATTGGTATCACTCCAACTTGCTTGACCACTACCTACTGCCCAATAACATAATCCACCTTTACCTGCTAAAGCATATGCTATCGCTTTATTTATATTATTGACTATGGTATTTTTACTCCACTCTGTTTCTTTTATTAATTCTCCAGTTTTTGCGTCATAAACTTTGTCTTTAAATTGCCCTACAGCATATAAATTATTTTTATCCATTACTATACCTCCTTTTGATACTATTATAGCATATTTCATTACACCATAACTATACTAACTAAAGAAGCCTTCACATATGCTACTTTACCATGAAACTCTACTGCAACCCAAGTAGGGTCTGAATCATCTAAAACAGTAAATCTATAATTAGTGCAAGTTGTTCCTAATTTAGAATAACTGTCCCCTTTACCACTTCGTACATAAATTGCTTTTTTACATACTGCCACTTTTCTTGAGGATGTAACAATATCACCTATAGTGACTCTTACACTACCTCCTTTATGTCTACCAAAGTTAGCACAGTCATTGTATGTTTTCATTAATAGGTCTATATGATATACCCCTCCACTATCAATGACTATTCCTCCACCATGGTCTGTCGCAGTAAATATTACGTTGTCATACTGTGTACCTGTTCCTTCTACTCTAACTCTACTTCCTAATGGCACACTCATGGGAACAGCACATAATTTTTGGTCGGGATAACCTGTAAGTTTATTACCTAATGCATCAGTACCTGCTGTACTACCATCGGGAGCATTTGGGTAATAAGCTGTAATGTTTGCTGGATAAGATGTACCTGTAAATGTTCCTTTTTCATCTGCTACATCCTCATTATTTGTACTGCTATCAGTTAAAAATGGATTTTTAGTTAAGTATTGAATGTATGGAAGTTTACCATGTTTAGTCCATGTTCTAGTGTGTATATCTGTAGGACAATTAGAACAGTTTGATACACCTGTAAGCATTACACCATTCCATTCATCACCATACCCTATTTTATTCCAACGTGGGGTACATTCGATACATTTTCCATCACCTACATACAATCCAAAATGACCCGACATCCATAATGCTTCACCTATTGCCATGTTATCCCAGCCTGTATTTGATTTACCCGTACAGTAACTGAATAATCCATCTGCTGATGCATCGGGTACACCATTACTTGCATATACTGCACCACCACAAGATTTACTTGCGTCACCATCCCAACCCCATAAAATAGATTTATAAAGATTGACACAGTCAAATCCCCAGTATCTCTTGTTACTATTAATGTATTGTGCGTATTGTGCTTTTCTCTTAGAAGTATAGAAGCCAGGATATTGTTTTGCCTTAGCATTTACTACACTTTGCGTTACAATTTGTCCTATACCACCATATAGATAACATGTGTTATAGTGTCTTAATACTTCATATGCTTTTGCCATTAATTGATAGTTATTGGTTACTCTTCCCTTAAATCTATCGGGTACGTATAGAGGGTCTTTAGTGTCGGGAGGTATAGGAGGTAATTCAGTTCCTCCTTCACTTGTTATTTGCACATATTTATTTGACACGTAACCATAGTCATTATTGTATTTTATTTTGTACCAGCCTGTTTCACTATCTTGACCTACTATCTGTACTTTTGTTCCAGTTGTTAATACACCAATACTGTCATAAGATGTACCTGCCCCTTTTCTAACATTAACATTACCTGTTGTTACACCTGTTTTTCCTAAAGATGCATCACCTTTACCATCATCTTTATTATTTTCTGTATCTAATATTGTTTCTTTTACATTACCCCACAAAACATCATAACCAGCTTGGTTTAAATGGCATCCATCTCCCGAATATTGACTATTTAATATATTATTAACTAACAAACCTTTACTTGCATTAATATGGTGTATACTTAAATCCGTACATACCTTATCTATTACATTATTAAATTCATCAATCATTTTATTTATTGTAACGTAATCATTTATGCTACTAAATTTTTCACCCATGTGATATTCTTGTATAACATATATGGGCGTTGTTGGAAATTTTTCACGTAATGCTGTTAACATATTTTTCATGTAATATTGACCACTTGTTCCCGGGTCATTTACACCTAATAAAATTATGAAACATTTTGCATCTTTTGGGTATTGTGTTAATCTATCTACGCCAGTTTTTGTATTATAGAAGTAATTAGCTGAACACCCTATTTTAGCATCTACTGTCATACCTTTAAAATATCTGTCACCATAACTTTTCATAGCTACAAAACGTGAATCACCCATAGCAACTGCACCTGTTAAATCTGTCAATTTTTCTACACCAGGGTCGGGGTCGGGTGTAGGTTCGGGGTCTATTGGTGTAGGTGTAGGGGTTGGTGTTGGTGTATTACCTCCCGAACTAGATAAATCTGTAACCTTATCTGTGTAATCTCCTTCACTTATAGTACTGTATACAGTGTAACGTTCTTGTTCTGTTATACTTCCAAAATCCAGTTCTGTTACATGCAATTTTACGTCCACTATTTCGGGAAGGTATTTTAATCGGTCATAATGTTCATATTGCACATTACCATATGTTCTGTCTGTTACAACTTCTATATCCTTAAATCCACTTTCTACAACTGTTACATTTACTTCTTCGTTGTAATCTTCCTCGTCAATTAAGTGTTGATTTAGTACGAACACCACATTTATATAACTTGGTACTAAATCTTTTAAATACCTTCTAATTAATTCTTCTGATATTGTCGCTTCCACTTCTAATGTATGTATTTCAACATAAACTATAAACCTACTTGTTAACTCACTACCAGCATATCTGTAATGTATTGTTTGAGTTTCAGCATAAGTTATAGATTGTTTCGCCCCTAAAGGTAACTCTACTTCATCTACCCATGTTTTGAACGCATATTCATTACCTTCTGTTATGTCAACGTCATACCCTGTTAATTCTCTTGCAACAAATTCTATTACGTCACGTGTTCCTTTACGTTTAAGTATGGGAACAATATTAGCAAGTAATTTCCTTTGAAAATCTTCTGATATATCGTCATATATTTTTATACCAAACATTTTTGCGTAATAAGGTAAAAACTTGCTAGGCATTTTCTCCACATCTAATAAGTCTTTTATGTCATCTGTTTCCTCAAATACAACATTTAAGTATTCGCCTAAACATTTTAGATAACGCTCTAAAGTGTATTCTGTTTCAATATCCCTGTAACGATAATAAGCTGGAAGTTGCTTGTATAAATAAGTGCCAAAATCCATTATACAACCCCTCCATTCATTGTTGTATTAATAGTTTGTAATGCTGTCACAATTCCGGGTTCTGTCGGGATTATTTTGGCTTTATTGTCATCTAAATACCCTGTTACATCTAAAACGCCTTCAATATCTAATACATCTGATAAAATACGTGATAAATACATTGGCTCTCCAATTTTTCTAGTATCTACATTATAATTAGCCAATAAAGTGTCTGTTATTACACTTCTTGTCATAGTTTTTGATGCTGTTTCTTCTAGTGTAATGTCTAAATTTAATGTTACGTATTGTATCTTTGCCCATTTTATTGAAACTGTTACACCTAATGCTTTTTTGCTTAAATAAACTTCCTCTAAAGATTTACGTAATTGTTTCAATGTTGCATCGTTCATTTCCTCATAATTTTTAGGTAACACATACACTGTTATATCCAATGGTTTAGATTTTTCGCTATATGAATAGGCATCTAAAACGTACTCTTGACCTTTTAAAATGTCTGCATAATCCTCTGTTGTAATACAACTCCATTGTGTTTTAAAGGAAGATGAAGCATTTAATTTTATTTCCTCTAATGTTTCTCTATCTACTCCTAATACATAAGGTTCGGCTGGATTAAATGTACTCTTTACATAAGCCAAATTTTCATCAGTTCTATTTATAACTTTAGGTGCTACATTACCTACAGTTCCTCCCCCTATTCTATATGTCACAGTTAACCCGTCAACATGTACTGCTGGTATTTTACCACTACGTCCATTACCAAAATGTACTGTTGCTACATTATTTTCATCTAATGTAACAGTGTAATGTTTATCCAAAGGGGATGAGTCTATAAAGTTAGAAACTCTAGCCCATTCTTCTGTCATACCATTTTCACTCATGACACTAACTATTACACTATCTTTTATTACACCACTTCTTGGGACAGTAAACGTTTGATTAGCTGTTCCATCAGATGACCCCAATGCATCATTTTCTACTGTATATCCTTGAGTACATGATACTTTATATAAATATTCTCCCTTTTCGTCTTTTTCTAATCCTGTATGTTTTGCTGGTATGATAAGGTCATTATCTAATTCAAAGTATAAAGACTCTTCTCCATACTCACCTTTAGTACGTAACAGTGTCCCAGCTGGAATAACAGTGTCATCTTCTGTCGGAATTATTTCAAATACTTGGTACACTTTGGAAGGTGTATTCTCTTGTATTTCATATCCTAATATTCCTTGTGCTATCATCATTACACTACTACGTTCCCTTGCTGTAGCTAAAAATACTTCGTTTGCAACTTTATCATTGTAATATGATAAAATGTCTAAACCATGTGCTAATAAATCAAGTAACACTATACCAGCATCACTATCAGATGTGTCTGTATATTCGGGGATTAATTGCTGTAATCTATGAATCATATCTTGTCTAAATCCAGCATAATCTCGGTTTGTATAATCAACATTATCCCTTACTTTCAAAGTCAACACCTCCTAAATTAATTAATGTGCATAATAATCCTAAATTCGGGAAATCTACTAATGTATACTTAATCTCTACTTGTATTACACTTTTCTCCTGTAATATTGTAATGTTTTGTTCCTCCACGTTTATACGGGGTTCATACTTACGTAATGCGTCCATTATTTGGTAACGTAACAAAGAGTATAAAGAGGAATCTTGAGCCTTAAATATATCAGTATCTAGTTCTGAACCAAATTCATAGTTCATTACTCTTTCACCTAAACACGTACACAGTATTTGCTCAATGCTTTCCTCTATATGCTCTACATCTTGTAAGTTAGCTTCACTCATTACAATACCACCTTTATTCCCTAGTCTAAAAGGGAAACTTATTCCTCGTATATCTTTATCCATTTATCTTGCTCACCCCACGTTCCTACATAAATTGGTGTACTGCTTATGTCATCTTTCTCAAATTCAATCCATACCATTTGTCCTAATTGGGGAATATGGTATTCAAACCCTAAAGGAATACAAGGGTAACACCATGCACTCTCACTATTCCCATAAATTAGAGGGCAGTATACTTTTATACGCCCCATTTTCATAGGGTCTTTATTATTTATAACTTTACCTCTATATTTCATTATATTACACCTCCTATGGTAATGTTAGCGTAATTCCTACTTTTAAAACATTCTTATTCTTTATTTTCGACTTATTTGCCTTATATATTGTATCAGCATACTTGCTACTTCCATAATATTTCTTTGAAATGCTGTATAACGTATCACCTTGCTTAACCTTATACATTTTATTTTTCGTTACAGGTTTGACTGTATCACTCTGCACAGTTTTTTTACCTTTTATAGCTATGTCATAGGCTTTAGTATAATCCCCAAATCCGTTACGTTCTACTTTTAATGATTGTTTAAATTCTGTACCCGATAACTCAAAATCTACTTCTGTAATATAATATAAACCTGTTAGTGCATCACCTACTCCTTCTAATCGTATGGTTTGTCTTGCATCTAACTCCATATAAGGTTCAAGAGTGTCTATGTCACCCTCTAAAACGGCAACTTCATCTTTTCCATCACCTACACGTGGCATATTATCACTTCCCTTGCGTATTCTTAGTGTTAGTTGTTGTAACTTCCGTTACACTTTGTGTAGCTAAATCATAATCCTGTTCATATACTGGAACACGTTTTGTCACACTATTTATAGTAGGTTTAAATGATTTTATGGAACATTCTCCTTTTCTATATTCAAGTGTTTTCTTAGGTGTTTCCAGTAAATTTTTCTTACAGTAATAACCTGTACCATTAAATACATAACATAACCAGTCATCTGCTTCTTCATCTGCCAATTTCTTTAGAAATGACATATCTGTTTCGTTACTTTGTGACACTTCCGAACTACTGGAATTACTGTCACTTGTTGAAGGTTTATCTTGTGACTCATCTATTACAGTTCTTAAACCATAGCTTTGAAATATCTCTGTGGCTATTACATGACGTTTTTTGTTACCCCAGTTTTTAGATTTTTTCTTTCTGTCTAATCTATAACTTTCGTCTGAACATGTAATAGTCATACTAGGGGTGTCATCTGACATTTCCACACTTACTTGAGCAACATATCCTACAAAATTTACTATTTCATTATTACCCTTACCTTTTTTGAAAGAAAAATTAACAGGCACATTTTGTTTAAACAATTCTACATCTCCTATAAATGTCATTTCGGGGTCATTTATTTGTATGTCTAAAGAGGACGCTCCTGTACTCATTTTTTTCATTTTTATATTAAATATAAATTCCTTCATTTCATCAGTGAATTGTTTACCATTTAGATTTAAACTGAAATATACCATGCATTACACCTCATTTCTTAACGGGATTAATAATAAATCACCCGGTTTTACATCTAAAGGTGTTTTATACTTAGGGTTACTCTCCATTATTCTCCACCATAGACTTTCGTCACCATAACATTTATATGCTATATTCATTAAAGTATCGCCTTCTATTACAATGTAACGATAGTGTTCTTCATCTGTCACCAATTCTCTACGAGTTAATATATGTGTATTATCCCTAATAGTTGTAGGTGTATCTTCGTAACGTGAGCCTTTAAAAATCATTTATCCCTCACCTCCACAATATTTATGTCACAGGTAGCTTCCATACATTTCAAATTGTTATCAAATAGGGTTTTCTTCACTTTTAAAGTGTTTATGTAACCTTTGCATACAGAAGTTCCAAATACACAAATAACCATAGGGGGTTCTCTGTATTTTGTTTTAGGTGTTACTAAACCCTCTAAATAGGATATAAAATCTTCTGTGTCTTTACCTCTAAGGTATAAAGAGTAAGGTCTTGTTATAACACTACCCTTTCCATACTCAATTTTAGGATAAGATAATCCCGGAGAAACCATAGAGTTATACTCTTTGTCTATGTCATATTCTACGCTGTTAGGGTTAAACATAAACTTCCTTATTTCATTTGTTTCACAATTTTTTAAGTAACCTTTTACTTTTGCTCCAGCACCCATTTCATCACCTCCACTTAATATAATTATAGCCTATGCAATAAAATAAATAAATCTATATTACATAGGCTAATTACTTTAATATACAAATAAATCTCTCTTGTTTTTAACCTTTTGTAGCATGTCAAATATTCTTTCTGCATCTTCCATTGTAAAAGATTTTCCGTCTTGTACTTGGATATTGAAATTTATTGTATCGTTTGAAGTCCTGTTATTATTATTTGTATTATTTGTATTTGCATTATTTGTTGTAGTCATTACAGGTGTTGCAATTTTTCCTATACGTTCCTTCATGTCAAAGTCTTGAGCATTAGGTAAAGCATATTCTATTGCCCTTTCAGTTTTAGGTTTTTCTTGTGTAACCCCTACATTATACCCTTCCATTGTATTTATACCTATAGATTCAAATACTCTTGAAGGTGAATGTATACCTAGTAACGCTTTAGCTTTATTTATTGCACCTTTTACTGCTCCTGTTACAGCTGAAATAAGTGATGACGCTTTAGATTTTACACCATTTACTAAACCTTGTATCATGTTTCTACCTATACTAAGGAATTGAGAACCTAAACCTTTAACTTTACTTATCATATTTTTTACTGCATTAACCACATTGTCTTTAGCTTTTATTGCTCCTGTCTTTAAAGTAGAGGCAAAAGAAGCTATTCTAGTTCTAGCATTACTTACCATACTTGATAATTTACCACCTACATTACTTGCTAAACTAGCTATTTTAGAAATAAAGTTGCTTACCATTCCACTTATTTTAGAAATTACATTACTTACTAAACCCCCTATTGCTGATATAACACGTGTTTTCATACCAGTAAAGTAGCCTACTATTTGATTGATTGCAATGGATACGAGATGACTAGCGTTACAAATACCTTGTTTTAACCCTTCTACTACATATCTACCTAATTCTGCCATTACAGTAGAAGGTGAATGTATACCTAAAAGGCTCTTAAACCCATCTATGATAGTTCTACCTATTTGACATATTGCATCCCAAACACCTGTAGCTAATCCTACAATTCCGTCTATTAACCCTTGTACTACATTAGCCCCTAGACTTATCCAGTCTATACTTGTAATGAAACTTACTATAGAACCAAATACTGTTGTAATACAACTCCATATAGTACTAGCTACAGAGGTTATAGTACTACATATAGTATTCCATGCTCCAGCAAAATCTCCAGTTAATATTTGGCTTACAAATTGTATAATGCCACTTATTACAGTAAATACAGTTTGTACTGTTGTTCCTATTATTGTTACGGCTACTCTAATAACTGTACTTATAAATTGGAACGCTACTGTTAATACCTGTTTTATAGTACCTGCATGTGCTGTTATAAAGTTAGTTAAATTTGCAAATCCTTGTATAACAACGGCTACTATTGTTCCTACAACTGGAAGTATTACGTTTGATATAACTGCCCATGCTCCTGCAATTATAGTACATACACCATTCCATATAGTACTTGCACTTTGCATTATGCTCTCACCATGTTGTTCCCAAAAGCTGACTATTGCACCACCAACAGTACTTATTATTGTCATTATGGCTGACATAACACCCGATATTATAGGAACTAAGTTTTTATATATTGTATAAACATTTTTCTTTATACTTTCGCCATGTTCTGCCCAAAAATCTGTTAAGGCTTGAACAATACCGTGTAATACAGTAAATGCTCCATATACTAAACTCGATACTACTGTTCCTAATCCTTGATACACATTATATACAAACTGTTTTATTGTTTCTCCATGTTCTCTCCAAAATTCTGTTACAGCTTGGATAACAGGCATTACAACTGCCTGTAATAAACTAGCTACTAATTGGTAGGCTTGTAACATACCATTTTGTATTTCTTCTGAATGTTCTTTCATATAATCTGCCACAGTTTTTAATACACTAGCTAAAGGGGTTAATACTGCTTGTAATAAATTAATTGCACCAGTTAATCCTCCTACAATTAAATTTGTTACAGTTTCTACAGCACTTCCCGATTTTTCAAATCCTCCTGTAATATCTCCAAAGAATACTTTAAGTACTTCACTTATTGCACTAAATATTGTTCCGAATATTGTACCTAAGGATTCAAATATGGATTTTAAGTTCTCTATGACAGGTTTCAATTTACCTTCCATAGCTTCTCTTACACCATTTACTACTTGTGTAACAAAACTACATATATCGTTCCAAATGCCTTTAACTGCATTACGGAAGTTTTCATTAGTTTTCCATAATGCCATTACACCAGCAATTAACAATGTTATAACAATTATCCAAGGGCTAAAAGGTAATCTAGTAGCAAGTACACTCCATAGACCTCGTACTGCTCCTGCTAATTGTCTAATGGCTGTAATAGGACTTGTAATAAGTGTTCCAAAGAATCTTACTGCAACACCCATTCCTCGGAAAGATGCAACTACTGCTCGTTGTGCCAACTGTGAGGCATTACGTAATAGTAGTAAAGGGTTTCGTGCATACATTAGCACCCATGCTCCAAAACGTGTTATTAATCCTAAAGCACGTGTAAATACACTTTGTAACGCTCCCCAAATTAGTCCGGGTAATGCTCTAAATGCCCCAACAATTAGTCCCGGAAGGCTACGTAACGCACTAAAAGCTGTTAAAAGCAATGTTGGAAGGTTTCGTATTAATCCTATTAATGGAGTTAATGCCATACGTACTAAACGGAAGGCTCGACTACCTGTTTGCCCTATTAATCGTAGGAATAAAATAGGGTGCTGTAATATACCTATAAACAACCTAAAAGGTATTAGTAGAAGATTTATTGCTCGTGTGCCTACAGAACGTAGTAATGTAAATGCTCTAGTTAAAATACCTAATCTTGAAGTTAAAGGGCTAAACAGTGTTCCTAATGCCCTCAATGTTGTTTGTAAATATGTAAAACCAGCAAAGGCTAGTAAGAAACCTAAATTCAAACTTTTGAAAAATGCCGTTATGGTAGGGTGATTTTTCTTAAACTCATTACAGAAATCCGTAATGGTTTTCTTTGCTTTTTCTAATGCATTTCTAAACCATTCGCAATTCTCTCGTAAGGCTAAGAACAATGCAATACCTACTGTTAAGTTCATGAATATGGCACTAACAAATCCTATAGCTTCCCCTACGCCTATAAGGTCTACCATTGCTTGTGCTAAGTTTTGTAAAATACTTTGCCATATAAATCCTCCAGCTACTTTTATTGCAACTAATCCACCAACAATTAATGTTAATATAGGTATTATTGTGGCTAGAGCCGTTACAATTTTAGTTATAGTAGGGTGTGCTTTTTCAAATGCCCTTACACTTTCTAATATACTATGTGTAAACTGTAACACTTTTAGCATTACATTACCTATAGAATGTATTAATGGGTCAAGTGCTTTCATTGCTGTACTTTTTACTTTTACCCATGCTTTACCTATAGCTGGAATATGTTTATATGCTAAAACACCTAACGCAGTATAGTATGCTGTTACACCAGCTAACATTGGAGTAAATATAGTGGTAAATCCATTAGCAAAACTTGTCATACTCATCATGTAATCATTTATTTCTTTACCACTCCACCCTTGATTAAATAAACGTGCTTGTATTACTAAAGGGTTAAATGCCTTACTTGCTTGTTGTATAGCGTGTACTACTCCCATACTATTTTGTGTCATAGCTCCTAAAATTGGACTCGTTCTACTTAAAACTCCTTGGAATTTCATTGCTCCCGTTTTCATTTCAAGCATTTGTCTTGCCTGTGCTTGTATTCTACCTCTGTTACGTTCTAGTTGTATTCCACGCATATTTTCTATGGCATCAGTAGCTATACCAGCACGTTGCATCATAGAATAGTATTGACTTGTTGTTCTAAATCCACGTTGATTTATTCTCTCTATTTGTCTACTTTCCTGTGCCAAGTTACGCACTGCTGTTTGGTAACTTAATGCATCTATTTCACCACGTTGGTACATTCCATGTAATCTAGCTTGTAAATCGTTGACTGTGTTTCTGTAACGCCCTAATGCTTGTTGTGTTTGCTCTGCTGTAATAGCACGTGTTCCTTCTGCATTAAATCCTACTAATGCTCTTTGTGCTGTTATAGTTTCCCTTGATATACCTTGTAACATACTAGCTACTTGTCTACCACTTCTTGTCATACCAGCAAATTGTCCCCAAGGTCTAATACTACTTTCTAAAGAACGTGCCATGTCATTGGCACTTCCTGTCATACGCATTAATTCTCGGTTAAATTGGTTAGAATGGTATCTATGTCTACGTCCATATCGGTCATAGTAATAAGTGTACTGACGCATACTTTGTGCCATTTCGGAAAGTGTCATAGAAGGGTTAGAAGCTGATAAACCAGTGTTGGCTCTTTCAAGGTCGGAAACAGCATTTATCGTTTCTCTAGTTTGACGCTCCAATTCTTCTAAATTGTGTGAAGCGTTCTGAACACCTCTTGATGCTCTATCTTGAAGGGTTAGGAGAATACCTAACCCGAATAATTCACCCATATGTTACACCTCGCTATCTAATAATTATTATTTAACTTTTCCATAGCTTCTTGCTCGGCTTGGTCATGCTGGGTTAATATATCAATGTACTCCCTACGGGATTGTGTTGTCATATCGTATATTGTATTCTTATCCCAATGATAACGCATAGAAATATAATGCGTATCCATTTTAAGGACTTCGTAATAGTTTTCTGCGATAAGTTTAGCATCATTCCCGTAAAAATCATCTATAAAAAATCTGCGTTATTAAGTGTAACAGTAAACTGTTCACCACATTCGGGACACTCTATATCAAATTCTCCTATGTCATACCCACATCTGTGTTCAGCTAAAAGTTTTAATAAATAGTCCCTATCTTTCATAGATAAATCCTTTATTATACTGTCATGTATTTTTACATCTCCTAATGTTTTTATACATCTAGATAATAAAAGTGTATTTGCTAACCCAAAATTATTTCTTGCAGAAATATCTAATATTTCTCTATCTAAACCTACTGGTCGTCTTATTGTTCCCATAGTATGTTTGTTACCTTCTTTGTCATAGTAACCTTTAGGTAATTCAAACTCTATTTCTTCAATGCCGTCATATGGAATTATATTAAACTCATCTATTTCAAACTCCGTTTTTATTTTCTTTTTACAACTTGGATTTGGGCATTTATTTGTAACAGTTAAAGTGTCACCTATTGATAATGCTCTAATTTTCATAAAAGCGTAATCTTGGTCATTGATATACATACCTTGTATAAGTTCTTTCCATTTATTTGGTTTTACACTATCTTTAGTTATACCACCAATTCTTATGATACATCTCTCTAAAACAGTACGTAACGCTACACTTCCATTATCTTTTACTTTTGGTTTGGCTAATGCTTCTTCATCATGCCCTGTCATTTCTCTGTACTCAAATTCAGTGTGTGTCACACCATTTTCATCCTTAATACCTATTAATAAATTATCTACTTCTGTATACATTTTATTTCCTCCTTATTTACTATTTTACCTACATTATAACAAAAACGCCTAAGTATATAAAATACCCAGGCGTTTTAGGAATAAATGAGAATATTTATATTTACAGTATGGTTTTATTTTAACGTAACCCTCTGTAAGCTGTCAAGTGACCTAAAATACCCTTACACCTAGTCTAAGAAATATTCGTATTGAATCGTAATAGTTTCCACTAATACATCTTCACTTGAAGCATCTAAATCCCCAGCTTCCCATGCTGAACACCAACATTCTGCTAGTTTCCAGTCACGTGCTACGTTTCCTTTTGCATCTAGTAAAGCCACTACTATAGTGCATCTATCATCATCAGACGCTAAAGAGTTTCTAAACACTTCCTCTACTTGTTTAGAAGGGAACATACCTTTTTCACAAGTAAGTTCTCCACCTTTTGCTTTACCTTTTAATTTATGTGTATGGTCATATCCACCTTCATCATATTCTATTACACCCATTTCGTCTTTCAATCCACCGATTTTTTTAAATCCACAAGAAGAAGGAAGTCCTGGAATAGATATTCTGAATTTATAACCTCTAAGTGGGTCTTCAGCTGATGTTCTAGCCATAGCATATACTTTATGTTCTTCCAAGTATTGTTTTAGTAATTCTCTAAACATATTTCATCCCTCCTTATACACTCATGTATTTAACAGTAGTGTAAATAAATTCTGCTGGATATTTCTTAGCCCAGCCTACCTCTGCATACACTTCACCTTTTTTAGCGTCAGCATTTAATTCCTTGTCACATCTAACTGCAAAGGCTTCATTTGGTGTTTCACCAGCTAAAGCTCCATTAGACCATAACTCTCTTAAAAATGCTGTTATTCTAGCCGTAATTTCAGAGTACATTATGTCATCTGCATTTTTAAATACAAACGTTTCTGTATCGGCTTTTATCCAGCTATCTATATAGTCATCTAAAAGTAAGTCAGAAACATAATCCCTGTCTTGGTCAGAGTTTATTAATCTGTTACCCCATAACACTACCCCATAACGTTTTTTAGGTATGATGCAGTTGAGATTAGAGGCATTTAATATACCTTGTTCTCTTTCAGTGTATTCATGTGCCACTCCTGTAACATTAGGTAATATAGCTTCAACACCAGCTGGTGCTTGTTGTATACCATATTTAGTTACTAATTTACCAAATATAGCTGGTATTGCAACAGTAGGTGGTTGTGTTTCTATTACCCCAGTTATAGGGTTCATTACAGTTACATTAGGAGTACATACCATACCTCTATATCCGTCATATGTTGGTAAATCTTTTGTTACATCCACAAACTCTATAGAAGATATTGGTAATACTTTTATACCTAATTCTTCTTCTAACTTTTTAGCACTATTTTGGAAAAATTTAGGTTCACCATATACGTATTCAGTAGCTATTGTAATAGTGTCCTCTCTCATAAGTTTTTCTAAATATTTATCCATGTTAGCTTGTTTAGCAGTATCTTGTATAGGAAGTTCGGGAGCATCTTCTGAAACCTTAAATGCATAAACTTTAGATGCTAATGTAGCAAAAGGGTCGCCCGAAGTTACTTGATTTGCATATGTTACAGTTAAAAACTGTGATTGACTTACACTTTCCAATTTCTTTTCAAACACTTCTGTAACATCTCCATACATGACTTTTACAGCATCAGTTGTTACTTCAAGTTTTAGGTTTTCTGCCCAATGCCCAGCATATTTAGCTTTAACTGTAAGTCCTGTAGCATCATCTGCACCTTGCATAACTCCATAACAACTTGCTTCATTTGGAGTGTTTATTAATATAGGATTTATATTGTATACAAACATGCTACTACTATTTAGTAAGAACCAAAGATTGATAGCTAAAGCTAGTTTAGATTGTTTAGCCTGTTCATCTGTCATGCAGAATTTATCTTTAAAATCCTTAAAGGATTTAACTTCAACTACACTATCTCCAATAGGGCAATCTTCTGACCCTATTGCACCCCATACTAAAGGTGTAACAGTTGTAGCCTTTTGTACTATGTCACGTTCTCTTTTTAAATAAGAACCCGGTCTGACTACTTGTTTGTTATCAGCCATTTCGTACCTCCTTCTTAGTTACTATGACACGTTCAACCTTATTGTATTCTCTTGAAGGTAATTCCACAGGTACATCTATCGTAAATTGTAATATTCTACGATAATATATTTTTCCGTCCAATTTTTCATCAGACGTAATAAACGCTGTTTTTCTCTCCATAAATACAGTTTTCACATTTCCGTCTTTACCTGTTATATCCATAGTTGAAGCATGTGTACCTTGAGCATCTAACCATTTTTCTATCATTACATTTATGTCTTGTTGTTTTTTTGCCAAAACGTACAATGTTAACAACATTTGAGTATAATCGGGTTTATCCGTAATATATTGGTCATCTATGTCATAACTATTATAATCCTTGTATGCTGTGTCAGCATTTTGTTCTGTTTTAAATGCCACACAGGGGTAAGTTTCTTTTACCCAATCTACATCGGGGTTATAATGAATTATTTTATAACCCTCATATATTTCTTTAAGCATATTTTTAAATGATGTGTCTATTTCACGTAATCCATAATTCATACGTAACACCTCACTTCTTTAAGGATGTGATAAAAGCATCCTTACATTCTGCTTTTACATTGCCTTTTTCTTTTTCAAATACGGGTCTTACTACAGGACGGGCGACCATACGTGATGTTCCATATTCGTGGTATTTCAGTATTTCTTGGTTACGTTGTCCTGTTGCAGATATAACATATTGGTCTTCACCTTGAGGTGTTACTTCTATGCTATCTACCATTTCACCTGTTTCAATTAAAATTGTGTCATCATGTTTTTTGTCTATAGTTGCTTGTACTAGAGGTTGCCAATTACCCTCTTGTCCTCTTATGTATTGTTGCATAGCTTCTTTTAAATCATTAGCCGAATCTTGAAGTTGTTCTTCCATATCGTCTTTGACTTTACCCTTAGAAATATCATTTAACTTAGCTTGTAACTTAGTCCAATCTCCTGTCATTTTACTCATGTGTTACAACTCCTTAATCTTAAATATCTTACCTTTACAGTAAATTTTATATTGTAAGGCATAATCTCCAATTACAGCAGAATACTGAACAGCTAGAATGTCTAATTTATTTCCGTTATATTCTAAAATATCTCTAGTTTCAATATTAGTAACACCTTGTTTATCAAGTGTGTCCTTAACTACATAGATAGTATAGAATTGTTCATCTTCTTTTAAACCTACTCCAGTTTGTTGTTCTTCTACAGGTGTTGGTTTGTAACGCCCTATACATTTATAAGGTTCAGAATATGACGCTGTACCTTCATCATACAAGTCATCATATTCTCCCCCTTGAAATTTCTGTAATGTAATATTTGAAGTACCCCAATCGGAATATATTTCAAGTACATCTGCCGTTAAAGATTTTACTTCATCATACTGTGCCATTAGTTTCACCTACTTGTATTTGTTTATAGTTCTTAGTGCCATTTGGGGCAATCATTACAACAGCAACATAACCTTTTAGAATAGGAATTTTTAATTTATTATCTGTTACGTCCAAACTGTCACGCACTAAAATTGAACCTTTACTTAAAGTGTTGCCCTCATACTCATCTACAACGGGAAGGGTTGGGTTATAATAAACCTTGAAACGGGTAATGTAGGCATCTTTAAATTTTATCTCTAAATAAGTATGGGTTTCATCCTGTTTATCTACTGTAATACTCGTTTTTGCCTTTCTCACAAGGTTACGTAAATTTGCATTAACATAATCCTTTTGTATTACAGCAGTTTCAACTTTGACAGAAGCAAACCCTAAACTTGGATTGCTCTCTAATAATTCTCCGATTTGTTTATTAAGTTGTTGTATCATGGCAAAGTAATGCTCAAACCTAGTTTGTTTACTTACTTTTAATCCATCAACTGATATTTCATACATAGGGGCAGAAGCTAAAGCTAATTTCCAATACACGTCACGTAACACTAGCATTTGTAAGTATGAAGCCTTAGTTGCATCAAAATCTTCTAAGTCTACTCCATTACTCTCTGCAATAGTTGTTACAAGATGTGAAATTTCCTCGTCTGTAATGGCTTTGCAAACGGGGTCAGAGGAATTTTCTCTACCTAATGCAAAGTATAAACTTTGTAACAATTCTTTCATATGTTACACCTCCTATAAAGGAAGTAGTAATCCCGCATTTTGTAGTTTAGATTTTACATTTTCATCCACTCTATATACTTTTTTAGGTTCAAATGTATACCATTGACCTATAAATACTCTAGTATACTGTTTCACCTTTATTGTATGTTTTTTAGTGGGTTTATTGTCAATCGGTTTTTCTATTGTAATAGGTTCTTCCGATTCTATTTCATCTTTATCATCCAACACTATTTCGGGTTGTTCTTGGTTAACTTCTTCCATTAAATTCTCAACAACATCCTTGTCAGATTTTTTCTTAAAATTTGCCACGTTATAACACCTCCTAGACACTATTCTTGTGCCTTAGATTCTTCTATTTTTTTATCTACTAATTTTTCTATTAAATCCACTACATCCATTGGTTTCTGTCTTACATAAAGTAATGCAGTCGCCAATCTCTCTTTTTCTTTTTGTGTCATAGCCATACATAACACCCCCTATTAAGCAGTTTCTATAACTACACCATGTTTTTCGTGTAATAATCCAGCACCCATTATAGAGTACCAAGCTAGACCTCTTTCTCTACCATAGTCTATTACACCATTATCTCTTAAATTAACAGGTAATGAAATAGCTAATCCAACGTATTTGTCACCAAATAATACAGATTGATATACTGCTACTTTATTTGTGTCACCAGTTGTTTGTCCTGTAGCATCTTTACCTTTTTGTAATGTAACATCATAAGAAGGGTCATCTTCTGCTGATGCACCATTGTTTAATATAGTTGTTTCTATAAATCTAGTGTCATCTATTTTACCTATTTCTCCTAAGAATAATAAATTAGGAGCACCATAGTTAGATGCATTTATCCATGCTGGGTCATCTCTTAAATCCCTTGATTGATGTGGATGTACAAAGCATATCCAATCAGCACCATTATATTTAGGTGCATTATTTGTAGCTAATATTTCTAAGCAGTCTTTAACTGTAGAAACTTTAAATTTACATGTTTCATCCAAGTCTTTTCTAGCTGTTACTTTAGTTCCGTCAGCTTTATCAGCGTAAACAGTTTGGGCATTAGAAAGTGCAACGTCCCTTAACATACAATCCATAACTATAGCGTAATCTCTACCTAATAGAGTAGTTGCAGATGACATTACGTCATCAAAGTTACTTCTTATGTTTAATTCAGAAACAGTTATAGAGTTACCATATTCAGTTACTCTTATTTCTTTCATGCTAGAACTCATAGCCTTACCTTCCATTCTAACACCTTCTGTTAATTTTCCACCTCTTGCTATGTTGTCATAAGTTAACATAGATATTGTTAAACCTGGTTCAACATTTAATTCAGTTTTCATTGTAGCAAATTGGAAAAATCTCATGTTAGGCATAGCCTTAAATTCTATTTCTTTAGAATAAACTGCTCTTATTGCATGTTCCAATTTATTTGTTCCAGGAACATAATTAGGTTCGCTAGATTGTGTTCCTTGTGACACAACTGTATTAAGTACACCTTCTGCATGTACTTTAGTTAATAATCTTGATAATATTCCTCTTTTAGATTTTTGTAACATTTACAATTCCTCCTATTATTTTAATCCTAATTTAACACGATACTCTGCCCATTGTTGTGGTGTCATGTTGTAAATGTCCTGCTCACTTAGAGTAGATTGAACGAACTCACCCATGTTAGGGTTTCCAGCTGGTGGTGTTGGTATTTGTTGTTGTATTGTTACACCACCTTGAGGTTGTTGTTGTGGTTGAGATTTTGTTCCCCCTAACAACTCTAAAAATCTCGCTTTAGATTTTTGTATAGATTCGTCAACTTCCTCTTTAGTTTTACCTGTTACAAGTTCGGGTATTATTTGTCCCTTAAACTCGTCAGATGACATTTTTTCTACCTTATACAATTCGACTTCGTATTGTGCTTTTACCTCATTTTCTATTTGTTGTCTTAAAGTAGGTTCATCTACTATTGACCTTTTTAATTTTTCTAACTCACCTTCCAGTGTTGCTTTTTCTTGTTTTAACTTAACAATTTCTTTATTTTCGCCCTTGCCTTCATTATCTTTTAATGCTTTAATTTCATCTTTAAGTGCCTTGTTTTCATTTTGTAATTGGGCGTGTTTTAAAAGTAAATCGTTATGTTGTTCCGTAATAGCTGTTGCCTTGTTTCTTTCTGCTTCAATTTGTGGGTAAAGTTTGTCTTTTTCCTCACGTCTTGCTTTAGCGATTAGTTCTTCATAATTCACCACTGGTTGAGTTGGTGATGCTGGTTCTTCTGCCAATACATTTCTTATCAGTGCCTTTTTAATTCCTTCTATAAATCTTGCGTTAATACCATATTTGTTTTTCATGTTATATCTTTCCTCCTTGATAATACTTTTATATTTTTAATGTAATTGTAACATAACATGGCACAAAATGCACCATAAAATTGCTTGTAATAGGTAATAGCTACATTTTACCTTCTGTTACAGGTGTTTTTTTATTCTCTCCTGTCATTTCTTTACGTTTCAGTTCTTGAGGTGTTTCACCATTTGTCATGCCACTATTAAGTGTAATTTCTTCTTTTTTAGGTTGACCATAAAATTCGGGATGTTTTTCATAATCTTCTGCCATAGTTTCAAGTACTTTTTTACTATCTTTACCTAAACGTTGCATAGCTCCTTGTCTTGATTCTATACCCATATTCATTTCTTGTTGTAATTGTTGCATTTCTATTAGAGTATCTTTTGGTAATGGGTCTTTCCATACAACCTCTGTACTATATAAATCTTTAGTATCTATTGCTGGTTTTTGGAATAAACCATGAAATATTCCCATAAATATAATCATCTTATTCACTTTTTGTAACCCAGCTGTACTATACATACGTTTTACATTAGTTCTTTCCAATAATGGACTGTTCATTATTTGTAATGCAACACCCGAAGTATTACTTATTGCTCCTATATCACCTAAAGCATTTTCGGGAATACATCCTACTTCATGAATTGCCTTTTTCACATCTGCAATATATGCTGTACTTGCATTTAAATCTGTATTCATTGTTAAGTTTTCTATACGTGCATCTGTAGGTAATCCTCCCCACATTTTATTTGCCCCACGTTCTAGTGTTCCAATGTCTGCTCCATATACAACTGTAATAGGTGCTGAATGATAATCTATTATCTCCGAAATGTCAGAGTTCTTTTGATTAAGTTCCACATTTAAAGGGATTATGTCATCTATATCACTTGCTCCAGTTGTTTTATTTGCAATAGGGTAATTTATAAATGGAACAAAAGGTATAAATCCATATGGGTTTGCTCCTTTTTCTTGTATTTCACCTCCAAGTGTTACAAGATATTCGTCATTAGTCCAAACCATTTTATACACCTTAGTTTTCATTTTGTTACGTATAGAAAATAATGTTGGTACTTGTGTTTCCACAGGGTACATTACAGTTAATTTCACTAATTTTTCTTGGTCATGTGGGTCATATTCGGGAAATACAGTTAAAGGTGACATATTTATTAAACGTATACGCCCTTTAGGGTATTCATCAAAAGGGTCATTTAAATCCTCGGGTTTCTCATATTTCACTTGTAACCAACCTATACCTGTTACAGCTTTTGTTTGACCTAAATCAGTTAGTAATTCCATTTTCTTGTTATGTGTGCTCCATATTTCATTTAAAAAATCTGTCACAGGTGCTGGTGTACTTTCATCGTTATCTTCCTCTGCTGGTACTTGGAACGTAACTTCTTTACCAAATTCAAAGGCTACAAACTTATTTACAAACGCCCTACAATAATTCTTTGTTACTTGGGGTTTATCTTGTAACTCTATATTTTCCCAGTGATAGCCTTCATAAAAGTTCCATTTTTCAATGTATTCATCTAAAAGTTCCCTATCTGTACTCGTTAAGTGTTCACTTAGTACTGCCTTATAACTATTAAGTTCATCAATACGTAAACCTTTGTTATACTCGTAATTATAGTTCATTACATTACCTCCTATCTTCTACGTGCTGTATATCTATTTATTCTAGTATACATTCCTTTATTATGGTTACTAAATATTTTATTTTCTTGGTAACCTTGCACTCTTATTTCTTGACATTTATCATGTGCTCCTAATACGGCTAATGCCCAACTGTCACAAAAATCATCATGTGCACCACGTCTATCGGGGTGATGACATACCATAAGTTGACCTCTAAAGTCTTTTTCTAATTCTCCCATTTGTTCTATAAATTTTTGATACTCTCTTGTTGCCTGTGTTTCTTCGTCGCATGGATAAGTAGCACGCCCACATTTAATACTACTGTCTAGTGTCTTATACATTCTATCCTTAAACTGTGATGAAAATATACATGACACCACTTCTATTCCAGGTAAATTTACTTGTAATCTGTCACTCATACCTTCTTCTTTTGTTGCATCAATCATTATTTTTTTAACCTTAAAGTTTCTTAAATAATTTAGTATCTCATAGTACTGTTTGTCATAATTATCGCCATTTAATTCATACCAGTCTTTTATACGTGTTTTATAAACTGTGTATTGTAGGCTTTCATTACTTTTTGTTTTTTGTGTTTCAATTATTACAGGATTATCCCAGTCTACCTCAATAACTGTTATGACAGTGCTGTCATCTTTTTTAGCTATATCTATACCTACTATATGCTCTTTAGTTAAATCCTTTCTTACACGTCCTATATCTTTTAAACCACATAAGTTTTCTAATTGCATTACATCAATAAACATACCACGTTCTAATATCCATTCAAGACCATATGACATTCTAAATTCGTCACTATGTTCTCCGAGTCTGTGTTTTTCTTTTTCCACATACTTACGATATTTTTCGTTGTATTTTTGGCAAATTTTATAGTCATATTCAAAGTGGTTACGTATTTTAATTTTACCTTCTTTATATGCTTTTTTATTACGTTCTATAACATCATAGAAATCACCTTTAAATGTAGTGGCTGTTCCTATCTTAATTATACTTGCATTATAAGAAGCTCCCATAGGGTGTATAGATTTTCTAATCTTAAATGATGAAATATCTTGACATTCCTCACATATAATTAACATGTAAGAATCCCCCTCTATATTTGACCTGTCTGATGCTGAAACACTTGTAGCAAAGCTACCATTTGTTAAGGCAACAGTTTGACCATTTGAAGTACTAAATTCTAAGCCAAACTCATCTAGTACAGCTTGAGAATTAGTACATGTTAATCTAGTTTTCATCCTGTTAAAAGTTGTCTGTGCTTGACGTAACGAAGGAGCAAATATTCCTACAAATAATCCTTTTCTAAACATGCTTAATCTTTTATCATCTGCAAACATAGGCATATTTGCCAGTGTAGGTAGAATTATCATACATCCACCAACTGTTGTAGCAACTGTTTCAGATTTGCCGGTCTGACGAGAAAATAAAGCTGATATTTCATCTCCGTCATTTGTTAAAAGGGAACGTATTATCCTCTTGGCAAACTGCTCTTGGTAAGGGTAATAATGAATTTCTGAATACATTTCACAAAATTTATACACCAATTTAACTAAATATGATGTTGTTACTTTATTCCCATTTTCTGCGTAACAAGTTATAATATGTTTTATTTCCTGTAACTTAACGTGTATACGTAATCTTACATTTAATTTTCTATGTATTCCTCTACGTTGTAACAATGCTTTTCTCCTTTCTACTCTATACCATAAAAAAGGGTATAAAGTGTAATACTCTATACCCTCATTATATCATTTAATTCAATTTTGTGTCCTCGTTTTGAGATACCAATGTTTGTAATTCGTCAATATCTAAATTAAATGCCTTATATAATTGTGATATTCCTTCATCTAAATATGCTTCCACGATTTTAAACTTCTGTACGCATAAGAAGTTTAAATAGAATAATGCCTTACTCTTGCTGGAAAATGCTTTAAGATACATTGTATCCTCAAAAAAATAGGCACATAAACATATTGGTTGTTTATTTAACCTCTTTATTCGCTTTTTCTTTTTCATTTATACATGTCACCTCTCCATTTTCATGGTATAAATAAGATGTTCCGTCAGTAAAATATACTTTGAATAGTGCATTACCCTGTAACATAGGATTTTCTTCCAGTACAAGGTCATCTGTAGCACACATCCCCATGATAGATTGTTTTATGGATTCTATCTGTTGCTTAGGTGTCATGACACTCCAAGTTGGATACATATTTATAGGAAATATCCCAAAAGCTAAAGGAGAATACTCAATTTTACAAACCTTAATTTTAATAAAAGGTTGAGGTACTTGCCTATTATCTAAATCATAATAGCCTCCTTGCATAGCAATTAACATTTTATTTCCTAATTCTTCTTTACTTAATGTAAGTGGTCTTTCCATGTGCATACCTCCCATTCTTTATCATCTCTCAAGCGTAAAAATCTCGGGTGTCTTAAACTTCCTGTTTTCTTCATCTGTTCATTTGCTCCTACTTCCATAACAGTATTTATTAAAGATATTTGTTTCTTTGTTAATTCCTGTCTTATTTCATCTGTCATACCACCACATTCACCCATTTCTAATATTACTTTGTCATTCTTTAATTTTATAGCTAAACGTTCTTCTTTAGGATTTACTTTCTTCCATTTTTCAAATTCGTCACGTGTCATAACAACACCATAACGTATAGTACCTATCCAACATTTTGCATATGCTTTTGTAACAGGTAATAATCCTTGTGAATGTGCTTCTTCCATTGTCATTTTTTCATGTGTTACACTGTCATCTTCTGCGTCACAAAACCATTCCCATTCATAACTAGGGTCTGATAATCCTTTACCTTCATAATATTTTGTAGGTTCAGTAAATCCTATTATTATGACATCCCATGTATCAAATTTCTTTACTTTAGTAAATTCTCTACCACGTTTCATATAATATTTTGCATCTAAAGGTTTTAGCATTATACCTTCACCTCCAAATAACACAATGTAGTCAAAGTATTCTAAAGCGTTCAACTCAAAGCCAAATAATTTAGGGTCTACACTTTTAATCTTTTCATGTAAGTATGGGTACATCATTGGATTTTCCATTACACGCTCTTTATCTCCACGTCCAATCAATACACTTATGTTACCTGTGTTACATTCATGTTCTATTACATTATATAAACCTGCTTCGTGTAACTCGTGTATTACTGTGTGTAACAGTTCCTTACGTCTACGTAACGGTAACTGCATTACATTAATTCCTTTGTAATACAAAATGTCAAAGGCGTTATATTGCACAACTTCATATCCATACTCTTCTTTTAAAAGAAGCTGTCTAAATATTGCTTCATCCCATTTACAATTACATAAGGAAGAAATCTCCTTAAAATTAATTGCTGTCAATTCTCCGTCTAATACTGTACCATTTAATTCTTTAGGTAACCTGTGGTTTGTTATGACTGGGAAGTTATGGGTATTCTCTGAATACCAGTTTGTTTTCTTAGATATTCTTCTACTAAATAATCTAGCGTAACAACTATCTATTTGTAAATCACATCTTATTCCGTCTAATTTTTCTTCATAACACGCTGTACCTTCTTGTGTCATGTCTGCTAAGTCTTGTAACATTTCCTCATTTAAAGGTTCTTTTGCTGACATATTCTCTATAAAACGAATCCTGTCTTGTAATAAATCGTCTATATAATCCTTTTCTTTATATGCTTCATAATGATGTGGATAGTCCTCATTGATGTAAGCAATTATATCCTTCTTTATTTTATTAGCTTCCCTAGCACTAATATTTTCGGCTGAATGATATATTCTTAGTAATTCATCCATAACTCTAATCCTCCAAATTACTAAATAAATCTTTTAAATGTTGTGCTGTTGCCTTAGCATTTTTATTACTTACTGTGTAATCCGGGCATAACTCGTTTAGCAACTTACCTTCTTTTTCTGTTACCTCTAAACTGTAATATTTAGGTAAAAATTCTATGCCACGTTTTATCAATATTGAAACAACATTACATATTCCATAACTTTGCCACCAAAGGAAAGTATTCATGTAACGCCAATCGGGTATAATTAAAACTTCTGTGTCATGTTCCACTTTTTGCATTGATTTTTTCTCAAAATAATAATAATCTGCTTCTGTATAAATTAAATCTGTTAGCCCCATTATCATCTGTTTACCTAAGTCATTTTTATAATTGTCTATTCCAAAATACGTTTTCATCATTTCTTTTGCTGGGTCTGCATTATGCACTATTTGTACTTTTTTACCCTCTTTTGCATATAATGTAAATAACTCTTTTGCTATGGTATCTTTACCACAACCACTAACACCTGTTAACAAAATTACTAACATTTCTATTCCCCCTTTATATAAAAATAAGGGTAACACTCTTAAATGCTACCCTGTTGTTTACTTTATAATGACCAATATTTAGTGTGTTCTTCTACTTCCAAGTTTTTTAAACTTTCGTAATCATCTGATAGCTCATTATAGGCTACTACTAAGAATGTACCAGCTATATAATCTAACCCTAACCCTCTGCAATACTCTCTATCTTTTAGCTTTCCTTCTTCATCTACAAAAAGAATTATGCTTCTGTCATTAGAGTAACTCCATGTAAGGATTTGACCAAGTTCTGCATCTATTTCATTACGCATATTACAGAACATTTCCCATGAATCAGTGCCTTCAATATCTACTGTGTAAGGTTCTTTTTTAGGCTCTACCTTTAATACTGTTATTTTTCTCATTTTAGTTCCCCTTTCTATTATTTAATTTTTATACTTAAATAATAGTATGTTACTCGATAAATAGCAAGTAAGTTTAATTTCCTGTAGAGCCATGACCACCTAGTCTTGAAGCATTTTTAACTATACCATTTTCTGATGGAACAGTAGCAATAAACATGCCTTGTGCTATCTTTGTTCCCTTAGGTATAAATACGTCAAAAGGTGCTAAATTTAGAAGTTGTACGAATATTTCACCCTCATTTTTAGGGTTATCTGCATAATCACTATCTACAATACCTTCACTATTAGCTACCAATAACATATATTTTAAAGGGTAAGAACTTCTGCTTTTTACAGCAAAATATTCATTAGGTTCACAGTATATTTTTAGACCAGTAGGTACTAAAGTAGGTCTTATTCTTTGCCCATATGAATTTTCCATGCGTAACAGTAAGTATTCTAAATCCATTAATTGAGGTGTTTCACTTGTTACGCCCCCAGTTAAATGTGCTTCTTTTAAAAAGTGTTTCAATGTGGAAGGTACTATTATATCCTCTGCACATTTCAAGTCATAACCCACACTACCTGTTGTAGCTTTACATGGCATTAATAACTCTTCATCCTCTTTACATCTTGTTACAATATCAAATTTTGGCATTACTTATTTCCCCCTTTTAATTTTACATTTTGTGTATGCACCATAGGTGTCATTATTAATGACACCTATGATATTGTTACCTAATTAAAGGTATTAATTCCATTCTCCTAACATAAATAATTTAAAAAATGGTAATTCTTTTAAAAATGGTACTAAATCTTTACTCCAGTCATCTAGTTTATGGTGTTCTCTTTGTTTCACCATACTTAATGCTTGTAAATAATTCATTGTAATACCCATTGCTAAATGGAAGTCACTTGGAAGGTTCGCCACTATATAATCAAACGCTTCTTTTCTTGCACCCACCTCTGTTGAAGGTAGTGCATTAAATTCTGCTACTTTTTGATTTATTAACTCAATTATTACAGGTTCTACCTTAGCTGTGCAATGTTCTTTTATGTCCATTTGTGTTACGCAATGCATTGTACTTTGTGATGATATTATGTCAGTAAAGTGGTAACGTTGATATTCTTTTAACCAGTATAATGGCATATTTATTATCATGTTAAATTGAACACCTTTGAACATACAGTTATGACCACTACCAGCTTTTACGTTGCCTAAGATAAGTCCACGTTTTATATATTTATTTATATCTGTATTTAAAAACATATTATTTGAATATCTATGTTGTAACTTTTTATTCTTCTTATTATAGTCCACAGCATCTCTATTTGCCCATAGATAACTTAAATCTTGTGTTAAATCGTGTATTTCATTCCATAAATCTTCGGCTTTTGGTACACCTGCGTGTTTAGGTAATCCCCCTATAACTAAACTTTCTGCTAACGCACTTATTACTGCACTTTCATTCCAATATAATACTTCTACCATAATATTCTACCTCCTAATTTTAATATCATTAACTTACTCATTAACGGTTTATCCAAAGTTTTTAATATTTCATACATACGTAACACCTCCTCTAATCACACTTTGAAAATCCACATTCGTCACATGTGTAACAACCACCTTGTCTGTGTAATGGTTTACCACAAGAAGGACAAGGATTACCAACAAACACAGCTGGGGAATCTTCCACAAACGCATAGTTTAATACGTGTCTATTTTCATCTGTTTCAACATATTGTAGTGCCATGCGTTTCACAAAATCATATAAAGTATTAAATATTGCTTGACCACAGTTAGAACCTTTACTTAATTTTGCTCCCTTACTTCTTGCATGAACAAAACTGTTACAGCTTCCTATACCTTTAAATGACTCTTCTAGCATTTCAAAACTTCCACCAACACGTTGTAACAATGACATTGAAATAACTGTACTTTCAATATTACGTTCACAACCTCCATTACCTTTACGTTTCACCCAAAAGTCTTGTAATGCTTTTTCACTTGGAGAATACCCTATAAATAGGTTTAATTCACCACAGCCTATTTTTACTTCTTCTTTATAGTAAATTGTGTCGGGTGCTATTGCTTTTTTCTCACCACGTTGTAACTCTTGTGTTTTAAGTTTTTCACCACGTGGAATTATTACAGGTTCTACTTTTGTTTCATCCAACGTAACAGGCGTTACTTCTGTAAGTATACCTTCACGTTCACTACCAACTCTATATACTGTAATACCTTTTAATCCTTGTAACCATGCTTCTTTATAAAGGTCTACTATATCTTCCACTGTTGCATTATTAGGTAAATTTACTGTGCCACTTATTGCTCCGTCAATGTAATCTTGGCACGCACTTTGCATTGCAACCCTTTGCATATATGACACACCCCTTGTAGCTGTTACAAAATAAGAAGGTAATTCACTCTTTAAAAGTTCTTCCACTGTCATGTTGGTATCGAATCTACTATTTAAATACTCTACATATTCTTTTATTATTCCAGCTGTAACAAGTACCTTTCTAGGTTCGTCATATATTGTTTCTATTTTTCTGTTGTATTGCCATGCAAAATTAGGTTCAACACCACTAGAACAGTTACCTAATACAATTGAAACACTACCTGTAGGTGGAATAGTTAAAAACTGACTGTTATATACTTTACCTTTAGCTTTTACATATTCCTTTGTTTTTCTATCTAACACATTTTCAGCAAAAGTACAGTTACAAAAATCTTCTACATTAAATCCTAAATAACTTGAGTAATCATTATCTACTGCATAATCCACACTTGCTATTACAGATTGATTTATTATTACTCTGTATATTTCACTTACTAATTGACACGCTTCTTTACTTCCATACATTATACGCATTTTTATTAACATATCAGCTAATCCTGTTACGCCAAGTCCTATCTGTCTGTAGTCACGTATTGCATCACGTTGTTCACGTAATGGGTGATATTCTTTACCTTCAATTAAAACGTCATTTAATGCCTTTACATAAATAGGTGCGTCTTGTGTTAATGCTGTAAAATCGAACCATGCTTTTTCTTCAAAAGGTTCTCTAACATAGGTACTTAAATTTATATTACCTAAATTACAACTGCCATAATCGGGTAGACACAGCTCTCCACAAGGATTAACACCTGTTATGTTTATATATGGATTATTTTCTATAAAGTTGTAATTTTCCATTCTATCCCAAAATAATACTCCTGGTTCTGCCATTTTCCAGTTGTTCTCTGCTATGTGTTCTAATATCTTACTAGGTGTTACACTTACTCTATGTGTATGCCATGTTTCTCCTGTTTCTTCATCTATAAGTTTACACATCACCGTATAACTTTCACCTGGTTTTTCTACAGCATAATGCATAAACTTATCTGACACCTTAACACTTATGTTAGCATTTGTTATTAAGTTTAAATCCTTTTTAATGTCGATAAAATCTTCAATGTCGGGATGTTCAGCGTTCATTGTTATTATTAATGCCCCGCGTCTTCCCCTCTGACCGATGATTGCTGTTGTTATGTCATATAATTGCATGAAGCTAACTGCTCCAGTTGTTGTTTCAGCACTGTTACGTACAGGTGCTCCTTTGTAACGTAATTTAGAAATGTCTATTCCAACACCTCCACCTCTACTAAAAATAGTAGCTAAATCTTTTGCTGTCCCAAATATACTCTCAATGCTATCTTCCACAGGAGGTAATACGTAACAGTTACTTAATGTAACCTTATGGTCTTTTGTTACTAATCCTCTATTTGCAAGTATTCTTCCTCCAAATAAGAATTTCATATCTTCCATGCGTTTTATAAGTTCTTCGTCACCATTGCACACTCTTGTAAACCAATCTTGTAATGTTTCACTGTTAACTGTGTTTTCATCCACTCTTACAACGTTACGATATTTTTTGTTCCATGTGTCCATGATATAATCATCATCTAGCCATTTCATTTTTGTTATTCCCCCTTATCTAATTCATCTAAAAATATTACAGGCTTGAAAAATAGTTCTTCTTCCTCAAATATAATTTCAAGTTGTTTACGTGACGTAATAGTTTCCATATTAAGCATATCTTTTAAATATGGGATATTGTTACCACTCATATACAACTCAAAAGTATAAACTAATTTATTGTTGATTTGCATTACACCTAATGGTGTTGGCATTGTTTCTAAAACATCTGTAAATAATCCTTTAGCTGTAATAAACATCATTAGGTTACCTATTATATTTAGGTAGCTATTTTTAAAGTTCTTATCATTATTTAGACTGTTACCTAAGTTTAATTCAAATATTGGAGTTGTTTCTTTAGGTTTGTAAATGTTACCAAGTTGGTCACGTATAATAAACATGACTTTAGCTTCCAAAGTATTGTTATGGTATTGTGCTTCATCCTCGGGGTAAAGTCTTACATCTGTGTAATGGGTATATGTTTCTGTAGTTATGTTATGTTTATGTTTACCGTCAATGTCTAAATAAACTGGTAATCTAGCATATAACATTGTATCCCTCCTTACTATGTGTAAAAGTAGAGGACTAGGTTTCTAGTCCTCTGTAAGATGTGTGATTTTATTTATGTTATTCCTTATTCTTCATCTTCAAGTTCAACTTCTTCTCCATCTATTTCGCATAAGAAGTGTGTGTCATCAACTTTTTTCATTGGTACACCACAGCAATAAGGAGTTTCATCTACCATGTATGGTTCTTGCATTTCAACGTCATCTCCGTCATCATCAAACATATTAGCCATTATTTCTGCAAATTCTATTGCTAAATCTTCCCAATCTTTTTTAGCTATCTTTTTAAGTTCTGATTTATTACCACTAAATCTATCTTCAAAGAACTCTCTAACGTCATCTTCGTCTATGTCACCTTTTTCTAGGTCTGACATTATTTCTTTCCAACACGCTTCACACGCTTTTATTCTTTTTTTGCTACCTTCAAACTTAGGCATTTCTACACCTTCTGACGCTTCTTCTTCGTCATCAGTAGGTTCAATAAGACCCATGTCATTTAATACTTCTACTACATCTTCTGCATTGCATTGACCTATTTTTTCTATTATAGCTGGTTTTTTATCTTTTAAAGCCACTTTGATTTTTAACTTTTTAGCTATAGCTTTTACAGTTTTTAAATCTTGTGCTTCCAATATTTCTTCAATTTTCATTTCATCCACTGCATCTTCTTCTATTTCTTCTTCAACTTCCTCTGTTATATCTTCTTCCTCAAAGAAATCTGTTAAATCTATTTCACCAGCGTTATGTGCTGTCATAAGTCTAGCTATTAGTGCTTGTTTTTTACCTTTAGTAGATAATTCAGCTTGTTCACATAAATCTGCTAAATCCTCTAATTCAAGGTCTTCTAGGGCGTCTTGTATAGCGTCAATAGGTTCAACTTCTGTAACAGGTTCTTTCACTTCTTCAACAGGTGCTTCTTCCTCAACTTCTGTAACATCTAATTTTTCAAGTATTCTACCAAGTATTGCAGATTTGCTACCTCTAACTGAAACACCTAACTCTTTAGCTAACGCTTTTAATTCAGCTTGTGTCATAGCTTTTAATTCTTCCATAGAGTATTCAGCAGTTTCAACTGTATCCTCTTCCTTAAATTCTTCTTCTTTAGGTTCTACTTTTTTATCTTTTTTAGATGCTCTTTTTTCTGCGACTTCGTCTTTTACTTCCTCAACTACATCAGTTAAAACTAATTCCCCGTTTGATAATTCACTTACTATTAATTCTAAAGCCTTTCTTAAATCTTTGTTCATTATATGAACCTCCTTATAATTTTATTTATTTTATTTTTCTGTGTTAACTTTGTTGATGTACTTTAATAGTATCATTACGCTGTCACACTGTCAAACTACTTTGAAGTAGTCCTGTAGGACTTTTGAACCTCTTGTGCCACTAAAATTACGTCCTCATACTTCTGTAGCGTTCTGTATATCTTTTTAAGAGTGTCCTCTAACTCTTCTTTACTTTTGTCACTATTTAAAAGTTGGTTTTTATACTCTATTAAACCCTTCATGCACATTTTCATGTGTAATATAAAGGAATTTAACATCCCAGCATTTAGCTTTTTAAGCTCTATTACAAGCTCTTCCTTATCACTGTTTAAAATAGTATCAATTATACTTTGCATTATTACACCACCTTACTATGAATGTATAACAGTAGAATAACTACAGCTATGTATATAAATGTAACAATATATTGTTTAATTAGCAAGTGATAAATTGCAACCATTACACCATAAGGAATAAATATTACTACCATTAATATAGTAAGAAAAATACTTATCCTTGTAATAAACTTTACTATTTTATCTAACCACGTTTGTCTATTTTGAGTATACATTATAACACCTCCTATTTTTTCTTAGGTTTTACGAACTTAGGGCTTACTAAAGCTTCAATCATTTTGCTAAGATATTCTTTATCCATGTCATAAAACTGGGTATTATTCTGCTTAACTGCTTTTTCATATGCTTTACCATTTTTAGCATACCAGTCTTTACCTCCACGTAAATATCGGTTAAATTCTTTCCTATTGTGCATATTACTTCTATTTAAATAAAGTACTCTACCTATTTTATCTTGCCCTACTTTATAACTTCTCTTATTCTTAGGGTCATTATAGAATTTAATTCTTACTCTTCCCCCAAAACCTACAGTTACAGCTAAATCGTGTTTCTTTAGTTCATTAATCACTTCATCTATTATAGCCATTTCACTTAAAGTAAAATTACGTTGAGCGTCCTTCTTACTCATATAATAGTTGGCATTTTTATTATTCCTATTATTTGTTTTAATACGTTGCCTTCTTATTTCTCTGTATTTACCATTCATGTATTGACCTCTGCCACCCATATCAATGCACCTCCAATTTATTACGGGTTTTCTTCCAATAGGTGTCATAATACATTACGTCACAATAGTTCTCAAAATCCATTAGTTTCTTTTCACCTTGCACTAAAACTGTACTTGGTTTTAATATATTACACATCTCAATAAATCCTTCTTCAAAGATGTCATAACTTTTCTTTGTTACACCCACAGTTGATACTGCAACTGTATTACCTTTCTGTACCCCTTCAAAACAGAAGTCAAAGGTACTTCTATCTCCCCATGACACAGTAGGTATTACTATTACACCATTATCTTGCCAAAACTTACCTAACCAACGATTACGATACACATTAAATATCTGTAATGCTTTGGGCATATCCACATAAATACTAAAATCGGGAGTTAAACTCTTACCAATTTTCTGTATTCTAGCTAATGTTTTAACGGGACTATTCCACACTCCCTCAAAATGGTAGTCATCAAGGAAGAAGTGAATACACTTCTCCATTGACGCTTTACTTGGGTGTGTTACCTCTTTATAGGACACTAAATCTTTAGGTATATAATCCTCTTTATCTAAAATAGGTATATCATATTTATTTCCTTTATATGTATCTAAATACATATTTAATCTGTCAAAACCTCCAGGTAAATTGCTATTCCAGTTCGTGATACTGTTCATTTTATTACCTCCTATCAGTGCCGTCTATTAACTTGTACTCGTGTACGCAGGTTAATATTATTTCCCCTTTGTTATTTGCAAGGTCATAATAAATATCGCCATGCTTTCCTACTATTTTATATGTTCTTCCTTGATAAATTACTAACTGCCCTATCTTATACATTCATCTACCCTCCTTACTATATCTTCTTCTGTTACTGTTATCATAATACGTCTTTTATTTAAACCCATTATGTCATAACAATCCTCTATCTTATTACGTTTTAATTGTTTGTATCTATCTACTATGACAAAAGGAACATCTATCCACTTTATAAAAATTCTATCCTTTATATCATATTTAAAGTCTTTAAAACAATTTATTCTTCCCTTTGTTTGTACATCTGCTATAGGTACAACTAAACTATACATCTTACCTTCCCCAAAATTTAACTTCTGTATGTTACAAAGTTCACCATCTAACACTTCACTAGGTACTCCCACTTGCTCAACTCTAAATAAGTCACCTAGATATAACACTAAATCATTAACTTTCATATTAATACCTCCTATAAATACTTCCTAGCAAAATATGCTGTTACTTCTTTTATTTCACCTTTATAATAAGGTTGGTTTTCTCTACACCATTTCGCTAACTCTTTTTTATTTTTAAATGGTTCTAACCAACTATTTCCACACATTATCATATTAACTTGTGGTTCTAATACCTCTATAAAATCTCTTACAGTCCAGCCTTCCCATATTTCTCTATCGTAATTCATAACACAAACCTCCCTTTAATTAAAACTCATGTATTAATTTTTTTAAGTAGTTAAATATACTATTTGGGTCTTTTCTCTGTTTATCTACTTCATCCCAATTCATTTTTGTTCTAGAGAAGAAATCTCCATGACCTCCATGTCTTACATGACCATTATGAATACCCATCCCTATTTCAGTTCCATAGTAAATGCATATGTCATTGTCCTTAAATGTAAACATTAATTTTAATAAGTTTTTAATTTTATTGTTATCAAAGTTACAATCAACTGCTATCCTAGTCATATCATGATTATCTAAGAATATAACTGCATTATTTACATCGTTTGCAACTTTATACCTACTGTTGTGTAACACCTTATTCTTCATCCAACCAGCTTGTTCAAAATTGAATGTTTTCATTCCTGTTTCTATAGCATACTTGTTACTTATATCAAATTCTTCCCAACATTCACCTACTAGATAGGCATTTGGTTTTAGTTTATAAACTTCATTACAGAACCATTTCCAAAATTCTATTGGGTCACCACTAGCATATTTAATTGCATCTAGTCTAAAACCATCTACGTCATGGTCTATTAACCAAAATTTTATTATCTTCTTTATTATTTCTCTTACTTGCTCGGATTGATTATTCAGCTGTGGCATTGTGTAATACCACTTTGCTAGGTAATATTTACCAGTATCGTTACAAATCTTCCATGTATCATCTAATTGTTTATCATTCCAAAAGTAACAATCATTCTTGCTATGAATAGAGTCTTTAAATAGCTTGTGTTCCGAACTTGTGTGGCATAACACTAAATCTAATAAAACTTCTAGCCCATTTTCATGAGCTTTTTTAACAAAAGTGTCAAAATATTGCATAGTCCCATATTTTTCTTTTATACTAAAATAATTTACAATATCATACCCATGTTCTGTCGGACTTGGGAATATAGGAGTTAGCCACAAAGTAGTAACTCCTAATTCTACAAAGTAAGGTATTTTATCGGATAAATCTTGAAAGTCCTTACAAAACGCTGGAAAATATATTTCATAAATTATTCTTTTTTTATTCATAATAAACCCCTTTCTTTAAAATGGTAATTCCACTTCGTCATATACTTTATTGTCTGTCATCTTTTTCCTAAACTCTTTATGCTTAGTTTTCATGCTCTTATCTATTTTGCCTTTATTCTTTGCTTGAATATACATTTCATATAACTCCAAGTACATATCACGTAACGTATTATATTTACCTTCTAATTCTGCTAACTTATCTTCCCTAGCTTTTAATGCCTCCTCTGTTACGTTTAAATCTGCTTTAAGTTCTTCCAATTCATTGTCTACTACATCTGCGTCATACAATTCTGCCATTTCTTCATACTTGCGTATAAACTGTGTCATAAACCACTCTAAATCTTGCGTACTATTTACAATATTACTAACTCCACCTAAGTTTATATTTTTACTCATGTTTTAACCCTCCAATTTATCTACCATATTATAATATATATGTTGTAATACAATACTTTTTACCTTGTTATAAGGCATACGGTAAAAGTCTTTACGTGGTATCAATATAGTTACCTGTTTTGTTTCACTTGTTACAAAGTACACCACACTGTCTTCTTCTAAAGATGTATCTACATCATAACCTTTATACTTACTTTTACCATATTGGTAATACTCAAAACCATCTTTCATGTCGTTTTTAATTCTATTAAATAATAACATCATTACACCCCTCTCGTTATCTGAACTATTTATTTCATTGTAACAAAAAATAGGTAACAGTACAAGGAGATTACCAGTCCCCTACATTCTGTTACCTATTTGGACTAAAACACACAATTATTTATATAAATTAAGGAATTACCTAGTTATACTTAACTACCGTAATCTGATTTTCAATCTAGATTACTAACGTCATCCTTTTTCAAGGATGTACGTGTTCTTTTTATAAAACATTCTTAACATTATCATGTTAATAATATTTTATGTGACCTTTAGTTTCTTGTCAAGTAAATGAAGAAAGTTTCATTTACCGTTCGATAAAATTCACATTAAATTCACATTGCGTTCGATTTTACCCTATTTTCTTCACATTAAATTCACATTACATGACATAACGCTTTAACGTTATTTATATGCCACATATCCAGTAATTTGTTCAAAACGCCAACCTTATTTTAGCGTTACGTTCCATCCGTTACATGTTACACTTCACATAACCTTAGAATTTTGTTCCAAGTTCTCTTATTACGTGTAATGTAATACACCATAAAACCTTTAAAAAATGCTCCAAGTTCATGCTATGTTAGGGCACCATATTACCTTAAAAATTTGTTCCAAGTTCCGTGACTAGCGTCACACGAAAATTGTAATATGGAGGTTTTTAAAGGTGGTATGGTTAATACGGGGGTATATTTATACAGGGTATTTAATTAGACAATAAATACATTGTATTTACATTATATAGGGGCGTATATGATAGGTTATATTGTATCATTGCATACATAATATAATAATAAAATAAATTTTTATTTATTATAAAACATTATTATATATACAATAATATAAATTATTATTTATTACATTACATATTATTACATAATAATATTATATATACATAACACAATATATTATTACATTATATTACATTACATATATTATATATAATATCATTACATAATATTACATTATATACATACACTATATATTACATATAATATAAAGGGTTATAATATTACATTCTATATAGTGCATTATATAGGCACTCATATATAGGGGCTTTATATAACGGGTTATATATAGGGCTTTATAT
>ERZ1026772.44-NODE-44-length-89153-cov-11.310142_pt1 | contig 89153 bp, 83 predicted proteins | sample MGYA00380124_ERZ1026772 | MGnify/ENA primary metagenome ERZ1026772 (study PRJEB33269, sample SAMEA4719760) | human gut metagenome | biome: human-associated habitat; feature: organic feature; material: feces | place: Cameroon | collected 2013-10 ...
TTCCTTTTCGGAATCACCATTGGAAGCTTTTTAAATGTATGTATATACAGGATTCCAAGGAAAGAAGATATCGTTTTAGAACGTTCCCACTGCATGAGCTGTGGGAACGTTTTGAAGTGGTATGAGCTGATCCCGGTGATCAGCTTCCTGATACAGGGCGGGAAATGCAGAAGTTGTAAGACGAAGCTTTCCCTGCAGTATCCTCTTATTGAACTGGCAAACGGACTGATTTATATCTGGATTTTTGCTGTAAAGGGTTTTGGACTGGAAAGTGTACTGTTTTGTGCATGTGCATCTACTCTGATAGTGATCAGCATGATCGATTTCAGAACCTACGAGATACCTTTTGGATGTAATCTGGTTATTCTGGCTCTTGGTGCTGTCCGGCTTATATTAGACCTGCCACATTGGTATAGCTATGTGATAGGTTTTTTTACTGTCAGTGGGATTTTTATGATTATTTACTGGATCACCAGAGGCAATGGAATCGGCGGCGGTGATATCAAGCTGATGGCGGCAGCAGGACTTCTGCTTGGGTGGAAGGAGATCCTGCTTGCACTGGTGATCGGATCCGTAGCAGGATCTGTCATTCATTTGATATTGATGAAGGTACAGAAAAAAGACAGAGTGCTGGCATTTGGACCATATCTTGCACTGGGAATTTTCTTTGCAATGTTATATGGGAATGCTATAATAACATGGTACTTACGTCTGTTTTTTTAGAACAAAGACGGGAAATGATGGACGGTTGAATGCCCGGATGCCCGTAAAGATATTTATATGTAGGAGAAACAGCTCAAAACACAGAAGAAGGGAGAAGAGTTATTCATGGGAAATATACTCTCCGTATTAATAGAAAACAGTGATATGAGGATCTGCGAAATTGCCAAAAGCGGTGCTGCGATCACTGTGAAAAATGCTTTTCAGGTGGAGCTGCCATCCGGCACAGTAGATGATGGTGTCATTGTAGACGTGGAAGCTGTCGCAAAGGTACTGTATGCTGCACTGAAGAATAATAACATTAAACGTGGAAAGATCGCTTTTGTCATTACTTCAAGAAAAATCGCAAATAAGGAAGTAACCCTTCCTTATGTAAAGAACGAAGCCAAGATTGAAGAAATGATCAAAGCTAACATAGAAGACTACTTCCCGATGAATAATCTGGAAGATTATATTATCCGGCATACGGTACTGGAAACGGTAGAGAATGCCGAAGGAAAGAATAATAACATTCTGGTAACAGCGGTGCAGAAGCAGATGGTAGAGGAATATTACCGCCTGGCTTCCATGCTGAAAATGCCGGTGGAAACGGTTGATTATTATAATAACTCTCTGTACCAGCTTCTGAGAAAGCAGCTGACGCAGGGGGTTGTACTGGCTATCCAGATGGACGAAAATGCAACCATGGTCAGCATCATGCGGGACAAGGTGCAGCTTTTCAAAAGATCCATACCTTATGGAAAGCAGACTATTATCAGAAACCTGGCTGAATTTAAGAGCATAGACGAGGAAGAGGCAGAAGCGATCCTGTCAGATCCAAGAAAACTGGATCTGGAGCTGACACCGGAGGAATACAGTGAAGTGATCCGTGATTTCTCATCTTCCGTAACAAGAATGGCTGAATTCCATACCAGCAGGAATCCTGGTACTGTGATCGAACAGATCAGACTGATGGGAACCGGAATCAATCTGATCGGCTTTACTGAGATCCTTGGCAAGGAACTGGGACTTGAAGTAGTGACTATCAAAGAGCTGAATGGAGTAAAGGTTGCCAAGAAGAATCTGCATGGACTGAATTATGAGCTGCTGGCTGACTATCTACCCTTACTTGGTGCTCTGACACAGCCTCTGAATCTGAAAGCAGGGGAACAGAAGAAAGGTACGGATTGGCATAGGATCGCTTACCTGCTGATCGCAGTTGCACTGCTTGCCAATGCAGCCATGGCAGGATTCTTTATCTGGCAATATTTTACCATGAAGGAAGTAAAGGCTAATCTGGAAACGCAGATCGCAGCAGAAGAACCGGCAGAAGCAGTCTATAATGCATACAATAACGCACAGTCGGATTATACACAGATAAAAGAATATTATGACAGTACGAAGAACAGTAATGAGATGCTGTATACGATGATTCTTGATCTGGAAGAGGTGATGCCGGAAAGCGTCGGAATTACAAACCTAACTGCAGAAAATGGAGCGGTAGATATTACTGGTGTTGCAGGAGGGAAAAGCGCACTGAGCAAGTTTGTGATTGAACTGAAGAAGCTTTCCTATGTATCCAATGTAAGGGTTGAAAATGTAGCAGATACGTATGATGAATTTGGAAATAGTACATCTGCTTTTAATCTTAACCTTCAATTGAATTTTCCTGAGGAAAATAGTGAGGAAGTGACGGAAGAGGAAAATACAGAACAAAGTACAGGGGAGGACAGTGAGTCATGAAACTAACGGAAAAGGATAAAAACCTGTTATTGATTCTTGCTGTAATTGCAGCTTTTTGTCTGCCTCTTGTATTGCTGGTACAGCCGGCAATGAATAAATGTGAAGCTCTTACGCGTGAGATCAGTGAACTGCAGAGCAGAAAAAGCTACCTGGATCAGATTGTAGCGGCAGGCAGTACTTATCAGGAGGAAGCCGAAAATATTGCAGTGAAAAAAGAAGAGCTGATGAACCGTTTCCCTTCAGATATTCCGCAGGAAGCCAGCCTGCTTTTTATGGATAATACAGAGAAAAAATTACCGATCTCATTATATCAGGTGGGATTTGGTGAAGATGTAGCAATGCAGATGACATCGGCGCCAACGCAGGAAGCAATTGATCAGGTAGAGGCAGATACTGGGGATGTGACGGATGATTCTGTCTATGCAGATACAACCAGTCAGACAGCAGTTACGTCGGGACTGACCGGAATATCAACAAGTACAGATTTTTCATATACAGCTGGATATGAGGAATTCAAAGAGTTCCTGGATTATATAGAGAATTATAATGACAGAATGGTCATTACCTCACTTACAGCAAGCTATGCAATGGATATGAATCAGGTAAACGGTAATTTTACACTGATCCAGTATGCATTAAAGGGAGAAGACCGGAATCCTGTCAGCTTTTTGGAACCTGAGATGATTCAGGGAACCAATAATATATTTACGCAGGCAAGCGGGGTGTTTCATGAGGAAACTAATCAGAGTGCCCAGTTTTTCCTGATGCTGAATCAGCCGGACGCAGATGATGAAGCCTTTATCATGGGGCAGATGTCAGATGTGGCAGAGGAAACCTATCTTGTAAATGATGAAAACAAATTACAGAAGGCTGCAATCGAATTTGAAGGTACGGATGGTGAGTATACAGCATATTACAGTGTGGGAAAAGAGAAAACAGTAAAAGAAGGAATTCCTTTTACTGCAGATGGACAGATCGGATTTGAAATTTTAAGTTCTGAAAGGGCAGATGATAAGGACAAGGTATCTGTTCAGGTAGATATTGTTAACAACACAGATACGATCGTATATCTTTCTGTACAGAATGATGATGAAGAAAATCCCAGAGTAACGATCAAGGGAAAGACGGGGGATATTTTTACAAAGTAGCAGGAGATAAAAGGAAGCGATTCCATGAAGGCAATGAAATTTAACAGCAGAAATGGTAAAAACGCAAATGAGGGCTTTAGCTTGGTTGAAGTCCTTGTTTGCGTTGCTATTATTTCTATTATCAGTATCCCTATTCTTCAGGGAATGAGAACAGCAGCGACACTGAATTTCAAAGCAAATAAAACACAGAAGGCTACTACATATGCACAGGAAGAAATCGAAAAGATCAAAGCACTGACAGTTCAGCAGTACACGGACAAAATGAGTGCGGAGGGAGTAGCAAGGACAGACATTGTCAATGGAGATCTGTTCCCGGACGTTTATAATAATGCAGAAAGTATTAAGGCAGCATTCAGTGGTACAGTTGATGCAGAGAAGCAAAAGGAACTCTTTACGCCCTTTTATTTCCAGAAGGATGATGTGACAATATCTGGCAGGACATATACCATGAGGATAATTTTTGAGCCTGCTGTGTACAGTCAGGAAAATGCAACGGGAATGGCATCAGATATAAATGTATCAGCACTGGTGAACGTGACGGATGCAGATGCGTCCAGATATCCTGTGATCTCAGATGAAATTAACAGCTATGAAGCTGCTTCCGGCTCAGTCAGTGCAGTAGTAAGGAATCTTCAGAACCGATTGTCTGCCAAAGGGATTTCCATGACTGCAGATGAGATCAGCAGGCAGATTGAGAAAGACGTTAATATAGAAATTAAAACAGATGATTCCGGCAGTGCCACGATCAGTGTGAACTGTGATGTAACGTACCGGTGCGGCGGAGAAGAACTGAATTACAGAGTATATACGGGAACCTATCCGTATTCCCCGACGAAGAGTGAAAAAAATGCTGATTCTTCCATTTCAGAGGAATGCGGTGAAGGAAGTGGAGGAAATGTATTTATTTTTGCCAGAGCTTTTCAGCCGGAGGGAATTACACCAACAACATCAGAGCATTGCAAAAATACGATTACAATTACTGGTGGCGGAACGGAGAATATGCCTGTGAACGTATACCTGATCAGAGGCTATTCCCTTGATGGCACCAAAACTTATAAAACTGATTATAATTTTGATGAAATTACAATATTTGGCATCAATTATTTCAGCAGTGAATCCTATTACAAAAACGGAGAAATCAATAATGGCAATGCAGGCAGCTTCTATACTAATATCAAAAGTAACCTGTGGGACAGAAGCGGTATGATCGATGCGGATGCATCGGAGCTGGAGAAAATGATCGGCAAAGGGAATTATGAAGCACGCTGTTATAAGATAACGGTGGAACTATTGGATGAGGATGGAGAAGCTGCAGTCAGAGTAGAGTCTACCAAGATAGAGAAGAAATAGGAAATCTGATAAAGACAAGGGGATTGTTAATGTCGGGATATGGCGTGATAGTTAAAGAAAAAAGTAAAGGTAAGTACCGGAAAAATGACGGCTCAACATTGATCACAGTACTGGTTGGAGTCAGCTTTATGGTGGTACTGGCATCAATTATTCTGTCAGTCAGCTTTTCCAATCTGAAGATGAAGCAGCTGGAGTATCGGAATAAAAGAAACTTTTATGAGGATGAACAGGTGCTGGATGATGTGTATAACGGACTTGGAAGAGATATTTCAGAATATCTGGCCAAGGCGTATAACGATACCCTTGCTATGGTAACGATGGCAGACGGGACTTCACAATATGGAAATCAGACAGCAGCTTATCAGCAGTTTGTAAACCTGTTTGGGGGCAGACTGGAAAGTAAATTCGGAGCTGATGGGGAGCACAAGGACGAAACCCTTGCTATTCTGCAAAGCTATCTGACGGTAGCTGCAACAGGGCAGAATGCGGATGGCAGTACGGCAAAGCAGGCAGAGGTATTGGATTATATACAGACGAAAGTGGAAAATGACGCTGCTGGCAGCATGGCAAGATATACTTTTGAAGGTGTGACAGTCAGGTACCGGGAAGTGACAAGTAATGCAACAACAGGGTTTGAAGCAACCGTGACGACAGATATCGTGGTTGAGGTTCCTTATATCAGCTTTTTTCAGGATTATTCCAGAGTACTTGATTATGTTCTGATTGGAAATCAGGGTATTTACTTCAAAAATGCGGATGCAAGGATTGAAGGAAATGTTTATGCCGGAACGGATTCCAAAGATAAGAATGCTGCGTATCAGGGATATCATTATTCTGAAGGTAAGGTATATGATGGCATGAACCTTTATCAGAGTAAGATTACCTTTGTAAATACCAATTATTTGATCACGAAAGGAGATCTGAATCTGTGTGAGTCAGATTTGACAATATCTGCTCCAGGAGGTAAGAAGGCAGTTACTAATCTGTGGGCTGAGAATATCAGAACTGTTGAAAATAATCATCCAGGAGTACCGGTAACAGGAAAAGATGCACCTGCAAATACAAGTACGTTATCAGCAGATGCTAATTTTTATCTGGCTGATGATCTGGAACTGAATGCAAGAGGGAGCTCAGCATCTCTTCGTGGCAATTATTATGGTTACAATAATAATAAAATTGTCAGTGGAATGAATTCAGCTTATGAAACAACAGGAAAAAATGAAACCCGGAATCAGTATAAGGGAGAAGCAGAAGGCAATGGTGCGGCACATGCCAGCAGCTCATCAATTATCCTGAATGCCAATGATACAACCTTAGATCTGACCGGGCTTGACAGTCTTATTGTTACAGGCCTTGCTTATGTGGACATTAAGAATCCGGAAGCTTCTTATGCAGATACAGAAAGTGCAGGAGATAAGCTGGATGAGTATCAGACAGGAGAATCACTGGCGCTTCGCTATAATCAGCTTTTATATCTGGCACCACAGGAAATCCTGTATGAAACCAATCCGGTGGAGGGACAGACGAAAAACGCAGGTGCAGCGGATTATATTGATGTGAAAGAGGTCTGTCCGCCGGTGGGTAATGAAAAATCAAAGCTGACAGAATGGTTTGGCAGTGGAGAACTCAATTCGGCTGATCCTGTTACTGCAGTGGAATATAAGGTGAATGGAAAGAATTATGTTTATTTTTATCTGAATTTCCAAAGTGAGTCAAATAAGGCCAAATATGTGGAAGAGGTCATGAAGGCTGTAGAGCCGGCAGAAACCTCGGCAGAATATACAAAAGAAAGACAGAAGTGGGAATTAAAACAGAGTGTTTTAAAAAGAGCAGAAAAAGCAGGAATTGAATCTGACATTCAGATCGATGGCAGCGGCTGCAAGATCTATACTAAGGGTGTAGTGACGAGTACAACAGATGGAAGTGTTATAGATAATACGGCTACGAAACTGGAAGTATATACAAAAAGCCTGAATATGGCAAAGCATTTTGTATATTTCACTAAGAGGCTGGATCCGGCAGAGGCGCATGGAATGGTAGATGATGCGCTGGATTTGGACAGCCTGAATTCTGATATTTCGGCGAAGGGATTATCAGAAGCAGAATTACCGGCGGGTTATTTTGTTAAATTTGATAACATTGTGAATGATAAAGATAATATGGTGAAGGGATATCAGGTTATTGTCAGAACAATTAACGGTTCTGCTCCTACAGTAATCAATCAGGATGTTAAAGGGATTATCATCTGTAAAGGTGATGTTATCATTAACGGCAGTATAGAAGGACTTGTTATTGCAGGTGGAAAGATCACGGTATCTACTTCAGGGACGATTAAAGCAAACAGGGGAATTGTACAGACGATTCTGGAGGCTGAGCAGAAAGAACTTTCCGGAATTAAAGAGGACAAGGTAGACAGAGATTTCCTTGCAGGCTATGCAAGCTATTACTTCAGGCAGGCACTGGTAAATGATACACTTGTGAGTGAAACAAATCATAAATATAATGATACATCACAGCGGATAACCAGTACGGAGTATACGGATTTTATGTATTATGAGAACTGGCAAAAGGGAGAAAGACACTGATCAAACTTTCGGGAAACAGATGATGGAACTTAGGCAATGGACAAAACAACAGAATAAGGGAATGACGCTGATAGAAGTACTTGTTGTCGTTGCGATTCTTGCCATTACAGTTGGCATAGCAGGGGTGAGTATCTCACTGGCAACGAGCCGGGATGCGGAAAAAAGTGCAAAGATTATCAATGACGCTTTGGAGAGCAGCAGAATGTATGCCATGTCCAAGGCGGGAACCTTCGAAGTGATCATAGATGGCAGTGCACATACTGTTTCGATTGCTGATGCAGGTGAAACGGAAGAGCTGCCGGCAAAGGTGGATATCTTTTTCCCAGATATCACAGATGCAGGTACGGCGGCTATTACCTTTGACAAGTCCAATGGACGGGTACAGAGCATTACCGTAGATGGGAGTAATTATACAGAAAAGATGCTTCGCATTTCTTCCAGAAACCAGAATGGAAAAACGGCTACGGTACTGTTGATTGTAAATACTGGAAAGCATTATGTGGAGTATAACTGATAGCGGATGTTGAGTAGAAGTTTTAAAAGTGGGAAAAAAGACAGTAAAGTCAAAAACGATAACAGAGGACTGAGCCTGGTAGAATTACTGGTTGCCTTTGCGGTGAGTGCGATCGTATTGTCCGGTCTGGCATATCTGATGATCAATGTGCTGAATCTATTTGGCAGGACAAATGTGAATGTGGAACTGCAGAATGAGTCTCAGACAGCGATGAACCTAGTGATCGACAATATCATGGATGCGGGCGGGCTGTGCATGATAGAAACAGATCATGTACCAGTACCTGGTGATGCGGGAAATACACCAGTATGCGTTCTGCTTGGAAAGCTGACGATCAGTGATGCGGATTACGAATCGGTATCCTTTGTAGGAGATGCTGTTATATGGGATCCTGCGGAAGAAGAGATGTATCTTCTGACATATCAGAATATGACGGAAGGAGCGCTGACTGCATCCGGCGCGGTGTCAAAGTCAGATGCAGCGTTGATTACTATAAAGGAAATCCAGAAGCAGGTGTTAAATCTGTCAGTGGAAGACAGAAAACCTTTTCTGATGGCAAGACATGTGACAAGCTTTGACCTGCGGCCTGCCGATTATTATCAGTTTCCGGAGACTGGAAGTAAACCGGATCCGGATCAGCCGGGACTTTCACAGACAGTTTATTATTATCAAAGTCCCATTGTGCTTTCCTTGCATATGGAATTTGCAATGGAATATAAAGCAGGCCGTGAACTGACAAGAGAAATGGATGATGATATATCCATACGGAGCAGAATTCCCTGTATCTATTTGCAGAGAAAGGGAAGCAGCATGCTGCCGTATTATGATGATACCATGAGATAACAGAGGATGATATATGGCAAAGCAGAAAGAAACGGGTAAGAAGAAAAATGGAGTATTAAAGGTACTGATAGGCATAGGAACAGTAATGCTTCTTTCGTTATGTGCCTTTTTCTATATTGCTGTATTTCAGGAGGACAGAAAGCAGACAGAAAATGGGCAGGAGCAGCTTACGGCAGAGGTGTCCTATGTAGAAGATACAGAAAATATGGCACCTATCATCAAGTCAGGCTCTGAAGATAACAGAAAGGTTACCAAGATAATTGAAGTAGTACCACATCAGATCTGCTCAGCATTTCCCTATATGGTGGACTGGGGGACAGCAGAAGACTATAATGAAAATCTGATGGTCGGCTATGAAGGTATGCGTTATATCATGTTTGCTAACCTGGATGGACATATTGGCGGAAGCAAAGACCGTATTACAAGAGATGGCAGCCCGGAAAAGCTATATGAGCTTTTTGGATATGATACTGTCGAGTTTCATAATGCATATGGCGATTCACCTTATACGGGAGAGTGGCAGTCAAAATACTGGCGTGTTTACGAGAGTAATAATAATGTTCTGAATGTAAATGGCTATTTTGAATATGTGGGGCCCGGAAAGGGACTGTATGATATTGATACCAGTACTGTAGTTGAGAAGGAAGATGCTACACATTATGGCATCCGCTATGAAATGACAGCTATGGACCGAAAAGGCAGTGAGAGTCCAAAGGGAGAGTATACAGTTCAGGATCCCGTGTGTTATGTGGCAAAGGATTATATGCCGGCATCTAATCCGGATACTTCTAAGATTAAACAGTGGACCGGGTATCATTATCTGCTGAAGTTTGACTGCAAGTCAGCAACGAGCGCAGATTATCGTATTTATCATGTGACAGGGAAAAGTGCAACCAATGCTTCTCTTGCTTATGAGTATCAGGCCTATCTGGCAGAAGGGGTAAGCTGGGATAATGGCTATGAGTACCAGAGCGGAGGAAACTATAAGCCCGACCAGATCACAGCAAGGTCTGCCAGAGATTGGGGAGAAGCTAATTATGCCGGTAAATATCTGCGGGTGGAGAGCAGTAAAAATAAAGATGGAGCAGCAGGAGTAAAGAACGGGTATTTTAAACTATATGATGCAGCAACAGACAGTACAAGTATCACTAATGATACGGTTCTTTATGATGTGACCTTTCAGGAGGCTGTATCAGGTGGAAGCTATGTCCTTTCAGCAGCAGGGGTAAAGAAGGTCATGGATGCAGGAGCTGCCAATGGAAGTGCATACAGCCAGATACTGTTTGATTATGTGGGAACAGGAAAAGGAAATTATGATGTGTCCTTTATTTATGCACCGGCAGGTGCAGGTGGCAGTACCTACCTTGGGAAAAGATATGCGGCTTCCATAGACAAAATTACTTTTAATGGCGGCAGATATGCACTTGCGAGCAGCGTCAGCAAAAAGGAAGATTTGTATGTAGCCGGAAAAGGGGACTATTCCAAGCTGGTAACTTCTATAGACTGTAAAGGGATTACCTATGATAAGACAGGAAATGGAAGAACCTCTGATTCCGGGGCTCCGGCCGGTGTCAGTATGGGACTTAGTGATTCAAATTCAGAAAGAGGAAGCTGGATCTTTCATGCAGTATCTTCAGATGAGTCAAATGGTGTGACCAAGGTAGATAATCTTGGAACGACCAAACGGATATATGTATATAATCAGAGCAGAAAGAACTGCTATTATGCACACAACCGTTTCTCCAATAATGAGTGGCTGAAGCTGCTGATCCTGATGACAAATGATGCAGGAACAGAACCCCTTGCCTGGCAGGATTACCGGAATGGATCCCTGACTGCAAAGCAGATCAAGGAAAAATATAAGGACGAGCTGGCCAGATTTGATGAAAGAAACCGGATAGAGATTGTGCAGAGAACGCCTGGACAGCTGACTGCAGAGGAAGTAGAGGAAGCTGACCTGATCTACTTCTCGGAGCGGGAGGGTGTGTCCGGCATGTCTAATTCTAATGGTGTAGCATGGAATTATATCAATGAGCATTTCTGTGGGGGTAAGCTGCAGCCGTTTGTGTCACCAGAACAGAATATGCATTACCAGGATGATCTGAGTGCTTCTGCGTTGATGGCGATTTACAAGTATTGCATGCATGATCAGACAACAGCTCTCATGCTGGATATGGATATGATAGCATCCAGATATATCAGTGATGGAAAGTATGCAGAAAAGAATATCGGCAAAATGGTCATGATGCTGGATCTTCTGGGAGAACCAAAGTATTTTGCTGATTTTATCGATGGGTATCCGGAGCATGATGCTCATCCTGATTATTCGGCAATAAACCCTGAAACAGCAGAGATTACAGTTTATAGACAGAAGAAAGAAAATAATGTATTTAACATGGGTAAATACAATCTGGAATGGAAAAAAGGAGCCAGTGATGCGGGAGAAGAACTGGAGCCGGAAACTTATTTTAGATGGGATGAAAATTTCTTCAGGATATTCCAGGTTATTGATTGCGGGCATTATAAGAATCTGGACTGGAGCATAGGATACTTAAATGGATGGAGTGACAGCTTCCCATTGGCAGGAAATACGTATTATGATAAGGATGTGCAGGATGACTGGACATGGTATGCACCTAATTACAGTACAGGGGTGTTTAATGAGTTCAATAGGACTCTGAATATCTGGAAGATCCTGCACAACAGAAATAGTAAGGAAAGCAGTGAACCGGTAATAGAAGTGACGAATGCGGATGGAAGCAGGGTGCCGGAGAGCAGTAATATCCTGACAACTTACTATTATTATCTGGATGGATACAGTACACTGGTGGATGATGATTTTGAGATTGATTTCAGAGTGAACTGGCTCCCGATTGAAGTATCAGAGCCCAATTCGCTGGTATCTCTGACGGTGGAAAGAGAAGAGGGTGGGATTGTTGCAAGTATCGACAGTCCACAGTATAAGACGGATTATTCCTGTAATGTAAAGGGTGATTTTGTTGTGGATGGAGAAATAAATCCTGCGATAACGTCGAAGAATTATATTATCAGGGCAACTGATTCACAGGGAAAACAGGATGCAGTACTGGTAAGATTTATCGTCCGTGAATCCTTCATGCTCAACTGACCTTCAGCACTGCATATAAGTACTATTAAATAAGAAGAAACCCGTGCAATGATACCGGGAACTCCTGAATTTGAAGGAGTTCCCGGTTTTTGTATTCAAGTATTGTTTTACTCGTGTTTATAAACTTTTTACTTGCAACCGCAGAAAAATGGGTGTATAGTCTTTGACGTTAACATTTTTAACCATAAAGGGGAAAAGAAATTCATGGCAAAGTATCTTGTAATTGTGGAATCACCGGCGAAGGTGAAGACAATAAAGAAGTTCCTGGGGGAGAATTATACGGTTACGGCAAGCAACGGACACGTCCGTGATCTGCCAAAGAGCCAGCTTGGGATTGACGTGGAACATGACTACGAGCCAAAGTACATTACTATCCGTGGTAAGGGGGATATCCTTGCAAATCTGCGCAAGGAAGTGAAAAAAGCAGATAAGATCTATCTCGCAACGGACCCTGACCGTGAGGGGGAAGCTATTTCCTGGCATCTGTACATGGCATTGAAGCTGGAGAATAAAAAGGTATACCGTATTACCTTTAACGAAATTACTAAAAACGCAGTAAAGGAATCCCTGAAGAATGCCAGGGAGATCAATATGGATCTGGTAGACGCACAGCAGGCAAGAAGAGCACTGGACCGGATGGTTGGCTACCGGATCTCACCGCTTCTCTGGGCGAAGGTGAAGAGGGGCTTAAGTGCCGGAAGAGTACAGTCAGTGGCGCTGCGCATCATCTGTGACAGAGAGGATGAGATCAACAACTTTATTCCGGAAGAGTACTGGACACTGGACGCATCTCTTTTCGTGGAAGGAGAAAAGAAGCCGCTGATCGCTAAATACTATGGCACGAAAGACGGTAAGGTAAACCTTACCTCCAGAGAAGAGCTGGATAAGATCGTGGCAGAGCTGAAGAATACAGAGTTTAAGGTAAGCGAAGTGAAAAAAGGAGAGCGTATAAAGAAAGCGCCTCTTCCCTTTACCACATCTACCCTGCAGCAGGAGGCCAGCAAGGTGCTGAATTTTTCCACACAGAAGACGATGCGCCTGGCACAGCAGCTCTATGAAGGAATTGATATCAAGGGCAGCGGTACTGTGGGTGTGATCACCTATCTGCGTACCGACTCCACCAGAGTATCTGCAGAAGCAGAGGTCATGGCGGAGAAATATATTGAAAAGAATTACGGAAAGGATTATGTATCTGCACCGGCAGAAGGAAAGAACAGCGGACAGAAGATCCAGGATGCACATGAAGCAATCCGGCCCACCGATCTTGACAGAACTCCTGCACAGCTTAAGGATTCTCTTTCCAGAGATCAGTTCAGACTGTATCAGCTGATCTGGAGACGGTTCACCGCAAGCCGTATGGCGCCGGCCAGGTATGAAACTACCTCTGTGAAGATTGATGCAGGAGAGCACCGCTTTACTGTTGCAGCATCCAAGGTCGTATTTGAAGGCTTCATGAGTGTCTATACAGAGGAAGATGACAAGGAAGAAAGCAATACCCTGATCAGGGGAATTGATACAGCATCAAAGCTGACGCTGGAAGAGCTGCTGACGAAGCAGCACTTCACACAGCCGGCACCCCATTATACAGAAGCATCACTGGTACGTGCACTGGAAGAGCTTGGGATCGGGCGTCCGAGTACCTATGCCCCTACGATCACCACGATCCTTGCAAGAAGATATATTGTAAAGGAAAACAAAAATCTTTATGTAACAGAGCTGGGTGAAGTGGTTAACAACATGATGAAGGAGGCATTTCCGAGCATTGTGGATGTAAACTTCACAGCCAATATGGAGGCTCTTCTGGATGGAGTGGAGGAGGGAAAGGTCAACTGGAAAACAGTGATCTCCAACTTCTATCCGGATCTGGATGAGGCAGTGAAGAAGGCTGAGAAGGAGCTGCAGGAGGTACAGATCCAGGACGAAGTATCAGACGAGGTCTGTGAACTCTGCGGACGGAATATGGTGATCAAATATGGTCCCCATGGAAGATTCCTGGCATGTCCGGGATTTCCGGAGTGCCGCAATACCAAGCCCTACTACGAGAAGATCGGTGTAGCCTGTCCGAAATGCGGCAAGGATATTGTCCTGAAGAAGACCAAAAAGGGCAGGAAATATTATGGCTGTATTGATAATCCGGAATGTGATTTTATGGTGTGGCAGCGGCCTTCCAATGTGAAATGTGAGCGCTGTGGCTCCCTGATGCTGTATAAGGGGAATAAGCTGGTATGCTCCAATGAATCCTGTGGATTTGTCACATCGGTTCCTAAGGGTGAAGCTCAATAGTCAGAAAATAAATAAAAAATTGGAAAAGTACATGAAATTATGCATAATTCCTGTGAAGTGCATTGAAACTCGAAGCTATATGTGCTAAAATGATGATAGCAATGCGGTATAGAGGAAATTTTTGCGATGACGGTATTTTTTGCCGATGGAGGGACTTAGCATGAGTAGTGTACAGTTACTGGACAAGACCAGAAAGATTGGGAAGCTTCTTCACAATAATAATTCGAGTAAGGTAGTTTTTAATGATATCTGCAAGGTGTTATGCGAGATCCTGAGTTCAAATGTCCTGGTGATCAGCAAAAAGGGAAAGGTGCTTGGTGTAGGAGATGCACCCGGTGTTGATTCCATCACAGAGCTGATCGTGGATCAGGTGGGCGGTTTTATTGATGCCCTGTTGAATGAGAGGCTTCTTGCCATTCTTTCCACCAAGGAGAATGTGAATCTGGAAACGCTTGGCTTTGATGCTGAAGAGGTGAAGAAATTCCAGGCGATCATCACACCTATAGAGATCGCAGGAGAGAGACTGGGAACACTCTTCATTTACAAGTGTGACAGGCAGTATGATATTGATGATATCATTCTCTGTGAATACGGAACTACAGTTGTGGGACTGGAGATGCTCCGGGCAGTCAATGAAGAAAATGCAGAGGAGACACGCAAGCTGAATGTGATCAGATCAGCGATCGGAACCCTTTCCTATTCTGAAATGGAAGCCATCGTTCATATTTTTGAAGAGCTTGATGGTATGGAAGGCATTCTGGTGGCCAGCAAGATCGCAGACAGAGTAGGGATCACCAGATCTGTTATCGTCAATGCGCTCCGCAAGTTTGAAAGTGCAGGCGTCATTGAATCGAGGTCATCCGGCATGAAGGGTACCTATATCAAGGTTCTGAATGATATGGTATTTGATGAGATCGAGAAATTAAAGGAACAGAACATGAAGTAGATCAGTGACAGGATGTCACATATTTTCGTAAAAGGACTTGCGACTTGCCAGGATATCTGGCTTGGGGGTGGGTCTTTTTTACTAGATGAAATATATATTTCTACTTGTGTTCTTCAATAAATAATTTATAATAAAATAGGATAGGGAGAGTGTGGGATAAAGGAGGAATCCAGATGATCAATACCAATGTGTTTGATTATGTGAATGTTTTAAACAAGGCGGCGGATGCAGCATGGACAAGGAATGATGTGCTCGCCAATAATATTGCTAATATGGATACACCCGGCTATAAGAGACAGGATGTGGATTTTGAATCACAGCTGAAGCAGGCTATGAGGAGCACAAGGTTTAAAAGTGTGGATGCCAGGGTAGGTGCCATCAATGATACAGAGCTGGAAACAAGGGTTTATACGGATGCTTCCGGCTTTTCTTACAGGCTGGATGGCAACAATGTGGATATTGATACAGAAACAGTCAGGCTTGCTGAGAACCAGATCAAGTACAATGGACTGGTACAGAGCATGAATGAAGAATTTACCAACCTGAAAATGGTGATGAAATAAGAGCTTCCATATTTTCACCCGCTGTGGGTGAAGGAGAATATAGAAAGGAATGAAGAACACACATGAGTATTTTTACATCCTTTGATATTAATGCTTCCGGAATGACAGCCCAGCGTTACCGCATGGACGTGATCTCTGAGAATGTGGCCAATGCAGACACGACAAGGACAGAAGACGGCACACCCTACAGACGTAAGGTGGTTACCTTTCAGCAGAAGGGGGAAAAGGTGGGAAGCTTTTCCTCTGTTTTTGGAAAGGCAAGTGATGCCTATAAAGGACAGGGTGTCCGGGTAAGCAAGGTGTCACAGGATACCTGGACAGAGATGATCAAGGCATATGATCCGTCCCATCCGGATGCAGATGAGAATGGTTATGTGACATATCCGAATGTAAATATTGTTACGGAGATGACCAACCTGATCGATGCCAGCCGCTCCTATGAGGCGAATGCTACTGCATTTAATGCCAGTAAGACCATAGCCATGAAGGGTCTTGAGATGGGACAGTAGTATTAAGAAACAGAGGGAAGGATACATAACAAATGGATATTACGTCATTAAGAAATATATCTTCAGGAGCAGTAAAAAGTGCTGCTGATACATATCTGACAGAGCTGAGGAACGGGCAGGACATACAGGAGGATGAAGCTTTTGGAAGCCTTTTTGACAAGGCGGTACAGAACCTGAATACCACCAATGCCTATCTTTCTGATGCCGAGAATGAAAAAATAAAGTGGGCACTTGGAGAAACAGAAAATACACATGATCTGACCAATGCCCTGCAGAAGGCTTCTACTGCGCTGTCCTACACGGTAGCTGTGAGGGACAAGTTCCTTGAAGCATACAAGGAAATCATGCAGATCCAGATCTGACAGAAAAGTAGGAGTGAATCATGCAGGAAAGATTACAGAAAATACTGAAAAACATACTGGATTGGTGGAACAAGTTTTCCACGAAGCAGAAGACCTTTATCGTTGCAGCAGCGGCGGGCGTGATCATAGCGGTGGCAGTGATCGCTTCTGTCCTGACAAGACCACAGTACGTATTACTGCTTCAGTGTGACACGACAAAGGAAGCCTCTGAGGTATCAGATCTTCTGGACGAACAGGGACTGGATTATAAGGTATCAGATGATGGATACCGGATCCAGATCAACAGGAAACAGCAGTCACAGGCAAACCTTCTGCTTGGAGCCAATGATATCCAGGCGGCAGCCTATACCATTGACAATGTAACGAGCGGCGGCTTCAGCACGACAGAAGCAGATAAACAGAAGCGTTATGAGCTTTATCTGGAAACAAGACTGGCGGATGACTTTATTTCCATGTTCAGTGCCATCAAGAGCGCAAAGGTGGATCTGAATATCCCGACAGATGATGGTACCCTGATCGCAGAAAATAAGGATACATCGGCGTGGATCCTGCTGGAGCTTGACGGTGAGTTTACCACAGATAATGCGGCCTATCTTGCCAAGGCAGTATCCAAGGCTGTCGGGAACGATACTGATGAGAATGTCGTGATCCTGGATACTGATGGAAATATGCTTTTTTCCGGAGATGACAGCTACAGCGCTTCCGGCACAGCAAGCTCCCAGCTTGGTGTAAAAACGCAGTGGGAGACTGTAGTAAAGAATGAAGTAAGACAGGTTCTGCTTGGCACCAATGAATTTGACAAGATCGAGGTGGCGAGCAATCTTGATATTAATTTTGCAACCAGTGAAGAGGTTTACCATGAGTATTCTGCACCTGACGGAGCGACCCAGGGGCTGAAGAGCTCTGACAGAACCTATTCCTCAGAATCCACCAATGATGGAGGCGGTGTCCCTGGTACAGACAGCAATGGTAACAGCCCTGAATATGTATATCAGGATTCTGGCAACAGCTCATCGACAGTAGAAGAGACAGAGAATAACTATCTTCCCAATGAGCGGATCACTACTACCAATAATCTGCCGGGAGTAATAGATTATGATAATTCTACGATAGCAGTTACTGCGATCAGCTATAATGTAGTGAGAGAAGAGGATGTAAAGGCACAGGGACTCCTGGATGGTATCAGCTGGGAGGAATACAAGCTTGCCAATGCACAGGGCTCCAGGATCACGGTAGATAATGATATCCTGGATGTGGTATCCAAGGCAACAGGCTTCCCGGCTGCCAATATTGCCTTTGTAGCAAGGACAGAGAATGTGTTCTTTGATAAAGAGGGACTGAATATCAGCGCCTCCAATATAGTACAGATCATTCTGATCATTATCATTCTCGCCCTGCTTGCTTTTGTAGTGCTGAGGAGCATGAGAGGCGAAAAGGCTTCGAAACAGCCGGAGGAGCTTCCGGTGGAATCCCTTCTGCAGTCACAGCCTGAGATAGAGCTGGAAGATATCAGTGCGGAAGAGAGCTCCGAGACCAAGAAGCTGATCGAAAAATTTGTGGATGAAAATCCTGAGGCCGTTGCCAACTTGCTGCGTAACTGGCTGAATCAGGAATGGGGTTAACAATATGAGCAGATATCCGGACGATAAGATGTCAGGTGTACAGAAGGCAGCGATCCTTTTGATCGCTCTTGGACCAGAGAGGTCTTCTTCTATATTTAAGCATCTGAAGGAAGATGAAATTGAAGAGCTGACACTTGAAATTGCAAATACACGGAGTATTACGCCGCAGATCAAGGAAGACGTGATCAACGAATTCTATGAGATCTGTCTGGCACAGCAGTATATCGCAGAAGGTGGTATCGGTTATGCCAGGGAAGTCCTTGAGAAATCACTTGGTGCTGATAAGGCAATGGATGTGATCGGCAAGCTGACAGCGTCCCTGCAGGTAAAGCCCTTCGAATTTGTGCGGAAGACAGATGCTTCCCAGCTGCTGAATTTCATTCAGGATGAGCATCCTCAGACGATCGCCCTGATCCTGTCCTATCTGCCGGCCGGACAGGCAGCGATGATCATATCGGCATTGCCGCCGGAGCGGCAGTCCGATGTGGCAAAGCGTATTGCCATGATGGACAGAACAAGTCCGGACGTGATCAAAGAGGTGGAAAAGGTGCTGGAATCCAAGCTTTCATCACTGGTCAACCAGGATTACACGATCATTGGCGGTGTAGACGCAGTGGTAGATATCCTGAACACGGTAGACCGTGGAACAGAGAAGCATATTATGGAAACACTGGAGATCGAGGAGCCGGAGCTGGCGGACGAGATCCGGAAGAAGATGTTTGTATTCGAGGATATCCTGCTGCTTGATGACAGGGCAATCCAGAGAGTTCTTCGTGATGTGGACAATAATGACCTTGCCCTTGCCCTTAAGGGTGCTAATGAGCAGGTACAGACAGCTATCTTCAACAACATGTCCAAGCGTCTTGCGGTTATGATCAAGGAAGACATGGAGTTTATGGGACCTGTCCGTATGAAGGACGTGGAAGAGGCACAGCAGAAGATCGTAAACATCATCAGAAAGCTGGAGGATTCTGCCGAAATTGTTATTTCCAGAGGCGGAGGAGACGAGATCGTTGTTTAAGAATTTGTATAAATCCGGACTGATCCATATGGACAGTGAGGACAAACGTATCATAGACAATAATGCACTGGCTGAAAAGAAGCTGGACAAGGTGCTGCACAGTGCGTCTTTTCAGAGTACTGCTGAAAGCAGTGCGCAGGAAATATCAGGAGAGCCAGAGGATACAGAAGTGGTAGATGCACTTTTGAATGACACTGGTTCTGATTCCCCGGAAGAAGAAAAAAATGCGCTGAAGCAGGAAATCGAGGAAGCCAGGAATGAGCTTGAAAAGATCAGGTCACAGACGGATGAGATGATCGCACAGGCGAAGGAGCAGACTGCTGAGATCCAGAAAAAGGCCTATGAGGAAGCCAGAGAAGACGGCTACCGGGACGGGGAGCGTCAGGGAAGGCAGGAAGCAGAGGCTGTAAAAGCGGAATACCAGCAGAAGCTTAAGGAGCTGCAGGCTGCCTTTGAAAAGGAAGAACGGGAGCTGGAACCCCGGTTCATTGAGGCACTGACAGGAATTTATGAGCACATATTCAAAGTCGACCTTTCAGGCTATCATGAGCTGGTGACCACACTGCTTTGTAATACCATGCAGAAGATCGAAGGGTGCAGGAATCTTCTGATCCATGTATCAGGAAATGATTATGAGAATGTGAAAGAAAATAAGGAACGGCTTCAGAAAGAGGCTGGTGGAAGCACAGTATCTGTTGAAATTGCAGAGGATAAGACACTTTCTGCCGGACAGGCCATGATCGAAACGGAAAACGGAGTATACGACTGCAGCCTGGATACAGAGCTTTCTGAACTTACGAGGAAGCTGAAGCTCCTTTCCTATGAAGCTTTGAAGTAGAGGTTTTAAAAGAAGTGGGATTGACCATTGATTGGGATAAATATAACAAGGTACTGCAGGAAGACCTTTTCAAGGTAAGAGGAAGGGTTGTAAATGTGGTAGGTCTGACGACGGAGTCGAAGGGACCCCAGGCAAAGCTGGGAGATATCTGCCTGATCTCCTCCCAGAATGGAGGAACAGAGGAAAAGCCGGTTCAGGCGGAGGTTGTCGGTTTTAAGGAAGGAAAGGTCCTGCTGATGCCCTATGATAAGGTAGAGGGGATCGGACCGGGAAGTGTCGTAGAGAATACAGGGCATGCCCTTACAGTAAAGGTATCAGAGGAGCTGCTTGGAAAAACACTGAACGGTCTTGGCAGGATGGAAGGGGAGCAGCTGCATGGCGGCATTGACTACCCGGTAGAAGCACCACCGCCGGATCCTATGAGCCGTAAGATCATCTGTGATGTACTGCCGCTTGGCGTGAAAGCAGTAGATGGACTGATCACAGTCGGCAAGGGACAGCGTATCGGGATCTTCGCAGGCTCCGGTGTTGGCAAATCGACCCTTATGGGTATGTTTGCCAGAAATACAAAAGCAGATATCAACGTCATTGCACTGATCGGAGAACGTGGACGTGAGGTGCGCGAGTTTATAGAGAGGGATCTCGGGGAAGAGGGCATGAAGCGGTCAGTGGTTGTGGTTGCCACATCCGACAGACCGGCGCTTGAAAGAAAAAGAGCAGCCCAGACTGCGACTGCGATCGCAGAGTACTTCCGGGATCAGGGAAAGGATGTCCTTCTGATGATGGACTCCTTGACACGTTTTTCCATGGCACAGAGGGAAATCGGGCTGGCGAGCGGTGAGCCGCCGGTATCCAGGGGATACCCGCCAAGCGTATATTCTGAAATGCCAAGACTGTTAGAGCGGGCAGGCTGTTCGGACAGGGGATCTATTACAGGACTGTATACCGTGCTTGTAGATGGTGATGACTTTAATGAACCGATCACAGATACAGCAAGAAGCATCCTGGATGGTCATATCATGCTGAACAGGAAGCTGGCCCATAAGAATCATTATCCGGCTATTGATGTGCTGCAGAGTATATCAAGATGTATGAGCCAGATCGCAACAAGGGAACATAAGCAGCTGGCCGGCAAACTGAAGAATGTCATGGCAACCTATAATGAGGCAGAGGATCTGATCAATATTGGTGCCTATAAGGCAGGGAGCAATCCTGGGATTGACTATGCGATCAGCAAGATCCAGGAGGTAAATGCCTTTCTGCAGCAGGATGTCAATGACAAATTTACCTTTGAAGAAACGATACAGCTGCTGGAGCACATTTTTGAAGGATCCTGATAATTATGGCAAAGTTTATTTACCGGATGCAGAGCATCCTGGACATCAAACAGAAGCTGGAAGAACAGGCCAAAAATGAATTTGCAAAGGCAAGACTGCAGCTGACGCTGGAGGAAGATAAGCTGCAGGGGCTGATGCAAAGAAAAGATGCTTATGTGGAAGAAGGAAGAAAACTCCGGGAAAGCGGACTGAATGTAAGAGATATCCTGGAAAACCGGGATGCCATAGAGAATATGAAGAGGCTTATCACAGCCCAGCAGAGGGCTGTGGAAAAGGCGGAAAAGGTGTTGGAGGAGGCCAGGGAAAAGCTGACGGAAGCAATGAAGGAAAGCAAAACCCAGGAGAAACTGAAGGAAAAGGCCTTTGAGAGCTTTATGAAAGAAGAAAATGCCAGAGAATCCAAGGAAATTGATGAACTGGTAAGCTACACCTATGGACAGAAAAGAAACAGTGGAGAATAAAATATGCCGTTGGATGATGAAATGACACCGGATGACGCCAAAGCAGAAAAAAAGCGTCTGAAGGATGAAAAGAAAAAACTGAAAAACGAGCAGAAGGAGCAGAAAAAGCTCGCCAGGCAGAAGGCGAAGGAAATTGCAGGACGTGAGGCTGAGCTTGAAGAGGACGATGATGGAAACCAGGGATCTGTATTTGCAGTCACCTTTGTGATCGTGCTGATCTGGGTAGCGATCCTGTGCCTGATCGTCAAGCTTGATTTTGGCGGATTCGGAAGCAATGTGCTGACACCGGTTTTAAAGGATGTGCCGGTCTTAAATCTGATCCTGCCAAAGAATACAGATGTCGCCGTGGATGAGAGCGACAGCGGCTCTTATGGAGGCTACGACAACCTGAAGGATGCCGTAGATTATATCAAGGAGCTGGAGCTGGAGCTGGAACGTGCCAAGTCGGCAGAGACGACCAGCACAGATGAAGTAAAGGAGCTTCAGGCTGAGGTAGACAGACTGAAAACCTTTGAGGACAGCCAGGTAGAGTTCCAGCGGATCAAAACAGAGTTTTACGAAGAAGTAGTTTATTCGGATAAAGGGCCGGGGATCGAGGAGTATAAGAAGTATTACGAGGAAATCGATCCTGCAGCCGCAGAGTACCTGTATAAGCAGGTCGTACAGCAGACGGAAGAAACAGACGAAGTCAAGAATTACGCCATGGCCTATTCATCCATGAAGCCCAAGGAAGCGGCAGCTATCTTTGAGGCAATGACGGATAATCTGGATCTGGCTGCCCGCATCCTGAATGCCATGGAAGCGGAAGACAGAGGAAAGATCCTTGGCGTCATGGATTCTGAAGTGGCAGCTAAGCTGACCAAGATCATGGATCCTGAATCTTAAGAAAACGCCTGTTTTTACCGATATATTTTTTGTACCTTGATAAAAAGTCCGAAGGGACTAATAGAGAATGGAGGAATGTGAATGACAAGCACACCTGTAAGAAGCTCAGACTCTCTGATGAATCTTGTGGGAAAGACAGCGCAGACAACATTCTCAGGTATCAAAAATGCAGGAGGCACAAGCTTTGGTGATGTCATGGGAAAGACATCTGGCAGCGATGAAACAGCTGCTGCAGCGCAGAATGTGAAGAAAACCGGAAATACGGGAGAGTCCATCAGGGACAAACTTGGATCAGCCGGTAAGAGCACACAGACACTGAAGCCAAAGAATGGTGTAAAGGAAGAAAAGGACACCGGTGCTCTGGAAGATGCAGTGACAAAGGCAGGACAGGAGCTGGCAGCCAGCGTGGCCAGGGAAATGAATGTATCAGAAGCAGCTGTAGAGGCTGCCATGGATGAGCTTTCCCTTACAGCAGCAGATCTGTTAAATGCAGAGAACCTGACTGAGCTTGTAGTAGCACTTTCGGGGGCAGATGACTCCATGGCTCTTCTGACAGATGAAGGTCTGTATGATAATGTACAGAATCTTCTGACGCAGCTTTCCGATGTGAAAGAGGGACTGATGGAGGAATTTTCCTTAAGTCCACAGGAGCTTACGCAGAGCCTTGCAGAACTGCAGGAGATACCTGAACAGGTGACAGAAGATGTCACAGGAATGAAGAACACAGAAAACGCAGTGCCGGAAGAAAATGTACGGACTGCAGATGTTCCGGAAGAAAGCGCCAGAATGGATGGGACTATAACCATTCAGAAGGAAGGTATGACAGAAGAAGCAGTTTCTGAAAAGCATACCGGAGAACATACATCCCACGAGGATGGAAAACAGGAGACCGGAAGCAGAGGACAGCACATGGGAGAAGCAGCCCCGGTGCATAATAATGTTCTTTTGCAGAAGGAAACAGAAGCACCCCTGCAGATGCAGGAAAGTGCAGCGTATGCGGAAAGCAGTACGCAGACACAGGAGATCATGGATCAGATCATGGATTACATGAAGGTACAGTTAAAGCCGGAAATGGATCAGCTGGAAATGCAGCTTCATCCGGAAACACTGGGAACACTGAAGATCCAGCTTGTGTCAAAGGGCGGTGAAGTGACCGCACATTTCCAGGTACAGAATGAAAGTGTAAGGGCAGCGATCGAAAGCCAGATGACAGTTCTTAAGAATACCCTTGAAGAACAGGGTGTGAAGATAGAGGCTGTAGAGGTGACTGTAGAGAGCCATGCATTTGAAAGCAATCTGTACAAGGGACAGGACAGAGGAAATGAAAACCTCTATCAGGATAAGAAAAAAGCAAGAAGACGTCTGAATCTGAATGCCTTATCGGATGATTTCGAGGAAACAGCAGAGGAAGAGGAGCGTCTGGCAGCAAGCATGATGAAAGCAAATGGCACAACGGTAGATTATACCGCGTAGAATGTGCAGAAAGGAGTACATAACAGATGGGCGTCAGCGCAGTAGTTAAAAATGGTGAGATCCAGGAAACCGCATCCCAGTCTTCTGTCAAGCAGGCCACCACATCCAAGAATGGAATGGATAAGGAAGCGTTCTTACAGCTTCTGGTAGCACAGATGAAATATCAGGATCCCCTGGAGCCTACTTCAAACACAGAATATATTTCCCAGTATGCAACCTTCTCACAGGTAGAGCAGATGCAGAATATGTCAGCTACACTGGAGTTATCAAGGGCATCTTCCATGGTAGGAAAGCAGGTACTGATCCAGACAACGGACTCTGCCGGGAATACCAAAGAAGTACAGGGCATGGTTGAGTATGTGAAATATGAAAACAACAAAGCTTATGTTTCCATTGACGGAACCTTATATTCCATCGATGATGTGACTGCAGTGATCGGACAGGATTATCAGGATGCAGTTGATCTGGCACAGTTGTTTATCAAGACTCTGTATGACCTGCCGGATGTTTCCGAGATCACACTGGAGCATAAGGAAAAGGTTGAGACACTTCAGAAAGCCTATAATGCCATGACGGATTATCAGAGAAGCTTTATCTCCGAAAAGGATGTGAAGAAGCTGCAGGAATATGCAGACAGGATCAAAGCACTCACAGATGAGAATAAAACGGAAGACGGTGATAAGACAGAAGGCGGGGAAGAAAAGGATCCCGAAAGCAAGGATACTGGGAAAACCGAATAACAAGGATGCAGATTCCACTCATGGAGGAGAACAGGATGAAAGTGCAGGATGGTGGATTCCTTTCCCTCAGACAGGTGCAGGATCAGTACCTTTCCGGAACCGGACAGTTAAAGAAGGGGCAGGAAAGGAACGGTGTTTCCTTTCAGGATATCCTGAATAACAAGCAGGAGGAAACACAGACAGTCAGATTTTCCAAGCATGCAGCAAACAGACTGGCAGACCGCCAGATTGAGCTTTCCAGAGGACAGCTTGACAGACTGCAGGAGGGAACTGAAAAAGCACAGCAGAAGGGAATTAAGGAGTCATTAGTGCTGGTAGACCAGCTGGCATTTATTGTTAATGTTCCGAGCAGCACCGTAGTGACTGCCATGGACAGACAGGATGCCACAGAAAACATTTTTACGAATATTGATGGAGCCGTTATTATTTAAACAGCCGGACCTTACGGGGGCTATTGTTCCTGACTGACAGAGGGAACAGAAGCGGCTTACACTAAAGGAGGTCATTTTCCTATGATGAGATCATTATATTCTGGTGTTGCAGGTCTTAAGACCCATCAGACCAGAATGGACGTAATTGGTAATAATATTGCAAACGTAAATACGACAGCTTACAAGTCACAGTCTATGACATTCAGTGATCTGATGTATCAGACCACACAGGCTGCATCCGGTGCCAATCCGACAACCGGAGTAGGCGGTACCAACGCAAGGCAGATCGGTCTTGGTGCCAAAACAAGTGCGATCAAGACAGCAATCACAACCCAGGGTGCTTCCCAGACAACAAACGATCCCTTTGATATCATGATCACGGGGGATTCATTCTTCATTGTAAACAACGGACAGAACAATTATTTCACAAGAGACGGTTCCTTCTACGTGGACGGAGCAGGAAATCTGGCAATGACCAGTACCGGATACAATGTTATGGGCTGGCAGGTAGATCCTAACGATGCATCTGCGATCAAGCAGGATACAGTATCTGCTCTCCGGGTCATGACAACAGAAAACATGACATATCCTCCGGAGGCGACCAAGTCAGCAAGGATTTCCGGTATCATTGATAAGAATGATACTAATGTCAACGCCACAGCCGGAAAGATCATGAACCTGGAGTTCTATGATAATCAGGGCTACAAATACACAGCAAAGCTGAGTGTGCACTCCACAAAGACAGAGGGACAGTTTACAGTACAGCTGGATGATATCCTGGATTCCAAGGGAAAGACGGTGCTGGCTGACCCGACAAAGGCAAGCCTGCAGCAGAATAATACGAATATTACAGCTCCCGTGGTGCTGGAGTTCAATACAAACAATGGTTCCTTCAAGAATGTGGGAAAAACAGGAGAAACAGAAAGCACACTGACGCTGCATTTTGATACGGGAACCTTCCCGAGCTTTTCTGATATCACCATTGATTTTTCAAACTGCTCCAACCTGAACAATAACGGTTCCTCCACTGTTTCTCCGATCCGCGGAGATGCAAAGGGAAATGGCGCCGGACGTAAGGTAGGAGAAATGAGCGGCATCGACATCCAGAAGGACGGAATGATCTATGCAAATTATGATAATGGCTGCTCCAGGCTTCTTGGACAGATCGCAGTAGCAACCTTTGCAAATGCTTCCGGTCTTGCCAAGGAAGGAGACAACCTTTATTCCGCAACACAGAACTCAGGTGATTTTGATGGTATCGGAACCGATATCACAACAGGCGGCGGCTATATGAATACCGGTGTCCTTGAGATGAGCAACGTGGATCTTTCTTCTGAGTTTACGGAAATGATCACAACCCAGCGTGGTTTCCAGGCAAACAGCCGTATCATTACCGTATCAGATACATTGCTCGAGGAGCTGACCAACCTGAAACGATAAGGGCAGACAGTAAGGGGCTGACAGCAGGGCAGGCAGCCCACAGAAGTAAAGCATAGAATAGAAATCTGGGGGGAACCGGGGAGCCGGTTCCTTCAGATATTTTGGAGGAAAAGTAGCAGTGATAGAGGTAACCAAGATCAACGGGACTAAAGTACTGGTGAATCCGGATTTGATCGAAGTTGTTGAAGAAACGCCAGATACTGTGGTATTCTTTACTACGGGCAGAAAAATAATTATAAAAGAAAGTAGACAAGAGATAAAAAATCTTGTAAAATCTTATAGAAAGGAAATTTTTGCACATTAACGCAAAAACAGGTATTAATCGTGGATTTAGCGTCTCTCTTAGGGTTGTTATTATGTTTTGGAATGTGTGCCTTCGGTATGATACAGAGTGCCGGTCTTGCACATATTGACCGTTATCTGGACCTGCCGTCAATGATCATCACATTTGGCGGTTCATTCTTTGCGATCCTGATGGGATCGACACTGAAGGATTATATCGGCGGACTGAAGAGCTTTACCCTGATCTTCAAGGCTCCTGACCTGGATGCGAAGTCCATGATACAGAAGATCATAGATCTTTCCAATATTGCCCGTAAGGAGGGACTGCTTTCCCTGGAGGAAGCAGCAGGGGATCTGGATGATGATTTCATGAAAAAGGGAATCCTGCTTATTGTGGATGGTACTGATCCGGATCTTGTAAGAGGAATCATGGAAACGGAGCTGATCAGTATTGAAGACCGCCATAAGAAGAAAATTTCCTTTTGGGAGGATCTTGGAGCCATGGGTCCTGCCTGGGGTATGATCGGTACCCTGATCGGCCTTGTAAACATGCTTTATGAAATGGATGATCCTTCAGCAATCGGACCGTCCATGGCGGTAGCACTTATCACGACATTGTATGGATCCCTGCTAGCAAACTGGATCTGTACACCTGTTGCAAGCAAGCTTAAGACAAATAACTCGGGCGAGATCATGATGAAGGAGATCATGATCGAAGGTCTTCTTTCTATTCAGGCAGGAGAGAACCCGAGAGTCATAGAAGAGAAGTTGAAGTCCTTCCTTTCACCTGGTGACAGGATCATACAGGAGGGCGACAACGGAGGTGAAGAGAATGGCTAAGAGGAAGCAGGAAGAACCGCCCAAGGGTGCCCCTGCGTGGACGTCGACCTTTGGTGATCTGATGAATCTTTTGCTGTGCTTCTTTGTAATGCTGTTTTCCATGTCTACCATGGATGCCCAGAAATTTGAACTGCTGGCAGCGTCCTTTAATCAGACGTTCAGCATATTTTCGGCAGGTGCATCTGCAATTGGTGACGGACTTCTGATCTCAAATGGTGTCAGCCAGCTGAATGAGCTGGATAATTATATTAACAGCACCGGCAGGGATGCGGAAGGAAATGTGATCCCGGATGATCTGGAATCAGCAGCAGATGCCATGGAACAGGCGAAGCTGGAAGCTTCTGAGGAGCTTGCAGAGAAGATCAGCGAGACGCTTCAGGAAAAGAACCTGAATAGTGAGATCGATGTGGAATTTACATCCCAGTATGTGCAGCTGACACTGAATGGAGCGATACTCTTTGACTCCGGAAGTGTTAAGCTTAAGGAAGAAGCACTTCCTATCATGAACCAGGTGGGACTTATTTTGCAGAAGTACAGTCCTGGTGTGATTGAAATAGAAGGACATACGGACAATGTGCCGATGTCCGGAGCGAAATACTCCAATAATGATGAGCTTAGTGATGGACGTGCACTCTCGGTATTTTATTATCTGGTGCAGAACACCACACTGGATCCGGCGATGATCAAGCACTCTGGCAGAGGGGAATATGATCCTGTTGCTGATAACTCTACCGCAGAAGGAAGAGCGAAAAACAGACGGGTCGAGATCAAGATTTATAATGAACTCAGCTCTTACTGATATAAAGGGGACTATAAACCATGAAAAAAAATCTGATATCTATCGTAATTCTTGCACTTCTGATTGTAAATGTCGTGCTTTCCTCTGTGACACTGATAAGCGTGAACGGAACCAATAAGAAAACGGCAGCGCTTGTGGGAGATATCGCAGCAGCGATCTCCATAGATCTTGGAGAGGATGGCAGTGAAGAAGAACAGGAAACAGTTCCTATGTCAGATGTTGTAACATATGATATTGCAGATCTGACGATCCCTCTTGAAAGTACAGATGGTGATACGGCAAACCATGTCGCTGTGATTACTGTGACCTTTTCCATGAATTCGAAGGACAAGGATTATAAGGCATACGGTGATCTGAGTACAAGAGAAAGCCTGATCAAGGGTGAGATCAATGATGTTGTTTCTTCCTATACGCTGGAGGATATCAAGGTCAGCGGCAGCGAGGTGGAGCAGCAGATCCTTGAAAGAGTACAGAAGATGTTTGACTCCAAGTTCATATTTAATGTAACGCTGAGCAGTGCACTTTATCAATAGCACACAGATGTGGGACTGAAGAATGGATGAAGGAGGTGAGCTTCTGTGGGCGAGGTACTGTCTCAAAGTGAAATAGACAATCTACTGGCTGCACTCAGCACCGGAGAACTGGATGTTGACCAGATGCAGGAGACAGGAGATAAACAGGTTAAGGACTATGATTTCAAGAGACCTGCGAAGTTCTCCAAGGAGCATCTGCGGACACTTGAAATTATTTATGAGCATTATGGAAGACTGCTGTCGACCAATCTTCCGGTTTATCTGCGGAAGAATATACAGGTGTCGGTGAGCAGCTCTGAGACTGTTACATTTTCGGAATTTACCAATTCACTTTCCAATCCGGTCATTTTGGGAATTGTAGATTTCCAGCCGTTGAATGGAGATATTATTATAGAACTGGCATCCAATCTTGGATTTGCCATGATAGACAGAATGCTTGGCGGACAGGGACAGCCGCTTGATAAGGCCAGGGACTTCTCAGAGATAGAAATGATCATCCTGGAAAAGCTGATGGTTGTCTGTATGCAGCTGATGAGGGAACCATGGAAGAATGTCATTGATATCAATCCGGTAATGGAGAGGATTGAGACCAATGCCCAGTTTGCGCAGGTGATCGCTCCAAGTGACATGATCGCGATCGTAACGATGAATGTCAAGATCGGAGACGTGGAAGGACATATGAATGTCTGTCTTCCCTTCTTTACGCTGGAAGATGTCATGGACAAGCTGAATACGAAGTACTGGTTTTCTACCATGCAGAAGGAAAGCACTGAGAATTACAGTGAAAGTCTGGAAGCTATGCTGAAAAGGGTAGATGTTCCTGTCAGGGCTGTACTTGGAAAGAGCCTTGTATCAGTGAATGATTTCATAAACCTGCAGCCGGGAGATGTGATCAGGCTGGGAACAGGAGTTGCTTCAGAAATGGATGTATATGTAGGAAATATCAAGAAGTTCACGGCACTTCCTGGTTCAAACGGTGATAAATATGCTGTTCGGGTCATGTCGGTGATCAGAGAGGAGGAGTAGGAACGCATGGATGGAATGTTATCGCAGGATGAAATAAATGCACTGCTTAGTGGGATGGATCTTTCCAAGGGTGCAGATGGCGATACCACAGCGGATCCTGCAAAGACAGGAGATGCAGGTACTCCGGGATCAGAGATCAAATCAGATCCGATTGATGAAAACCTGTTAAGTGATACAGAGAAGGATGCTATTGGAGAGATCGCCAATATCAGCATGGGGTCTTCTGCAACAACGCTGTATTCGCTGGTAAACAGAAAAGTAAATATTACAACCCCGGTTGTTGAACTCGCAAACTGGGATATGGTGACCAAGGATTATCAAAGACCGTGCGTCTTTATTCAGATCAGATATACATCAGGACTTGATGGCTCCAATATTATGGTACTCAAGGAGCATGACGTTAAGGTAATCACAGACCTGATGATGGGAGGAGATGGAAGTAATACAGATGGTGAACTCGGAGAGCTCCACCTGAGTGCCATTTCCGAGGCGATGAACCAGATGATGGGATCAGCGGCCACCTCCATGTCAACGATGCTTGGGAAAATGATTGATATCAGTCCCCCGGAAGCAACCAGGATTGATCTGCAGGATTTTAAATTTGGTGGAGATATTGCAGATTTCCTCTCACATACTTTTGTAAAGATTTCTTTCCGGATGCAGATCGAAGATCTTGTAGACAGTACGATCATGCAGCTTTATCCGATAGATTTTGCGAAGAGCCTTTATGAAACATTTATATCCACGCAGGATTCAACTCCGGCACAGGCTCCGGCACCGGCACCGGCACCAGCCACTGCACCGGCAGCACCGGAACCAGCGCCATATGTGCCGCCGACAGCAGCTGCTCCGGCAGGAAGCGTGAATCCACAGATGGGCACACAGCAGATGGGCGCGGCACCAGGCTATGGAATGCCGCAGATGGGCATGGCACCAGGCTATGGAATGCCGCAGATGGGTATGACACCAGGCTATGGAATGCCACAGATGGATATGAGCCAGCAGCAGAGCATGAATATTCAGCCAGCACAGTTCCAGAACTTTTCAGGGGGCACAGGACAGGGGCAGATGCCCGGTCAGGAGAATATCGGCCTGATCATGGATGTACCGCTGGAGGTTACTGTAGAGCTTGGAAGGACGAAGAAATCCATTGCCGAGATTCTGGATTTTGCACCGGGTACGATCATCGAACTGGACAAGATCGCCGGAGAGCCGGTAGATGTGCTGGTAAATGGAAAATTTGTAGCTAAAGGTGAAGTAGTAGTAATCGAAGAGAGTTTTGGTGTCCGCGTAACGGAGATCATTAAATAGAAAAGTATAGGAGAAAAGTTATGGCAAAGAATATTTTAATTGTAGACGATGCAGCATTCATGCGTATGATGATTAAGGACATTCTGACCAAAAATGGTTATAATGTTGCCGGAGAAGCAGAGAATGGAGCAAAGGCTCTTGAAAAATACAACGAGCTGAAGCCCGATCTTGTTCTGATGGATATCACGATGCCGGAGGTAGATGGCATCCAGGCACTGAAAAATATCAAGGCAGCAGATCCTTCTGCACAGGTTATCATGTGTTCAGCAATGGGTCAGCAGGCAATGGTTATTGAGGCTATCCAGAGTGGAGCCAAAGACTTTATTGTAAAGCCGTTCCAGGCAGATCGTGTACTGGAGGCAGTAAAGAAGGTAGTAGGATAATATGCTTCTGACAGGTATGGACAGAACGGATGGGTTTTTACAGTTTATGACAGTACTGATCCTGTTCGTCTTTGTCCTTGCGGTCACTTGGCTGACTACGAGATGGATCGCAGGGTACCAGAAGACAAAGGCGGCAGGGTGTAATCTTGAAGTGATTGAGACCATGCGGGTTACCGGAAATAAATATCTGCAGATTGTACGTGCAGGTGAAAGATATCTGGTCATTGCAGTGGGAAAAGATGAAATTCATATGCTGGCTGAATTGTCCAGAGAAGAGATCCAGTTCCATGAAAATGGAAACGGACAGAATCTGAATTTTGGTGACATACTGGAGAAGTTTAAAAAACAGAACGCAAAAGAGGATGACTGAGTTTTGAACCGCATGAAAAAGCTTTTCCATGCAAACAGAATAATGAAAATCATATGCCTGCTGCTGACGGTGGGCATATTGTCTATTATCCCTTCTTCCGGTGTATATGCAACAGAGGTGGATTCCCACCTTACGGGCAGTACGGAGGAAAGGACGAATATTGAAGAACCGGGAACGGCCAGCACTCCTGAGGAGCTTTCAGAACTGAATATTGCCAATACGATGACAGTTACCTATAATAATGGAAACGGACAGGTGAATGGATCCTTAAGGATCTTGATCACACTGACGCTGATCGCACTGGCACCAACCCTTCTGATCATGCTTACCTCTTTTACAAAGGTACTGATCGTTCTGCATTTTACAAGGTCAGCTTTAAATACCCAGACAGCGCCTCCGAATCAGGTGTTGATTGGGTTAGCTTTATTTCTGACCTTTTTTATTATGCGTCCTTACATGACACAGATCTATGAGGAAGCGGTTGTTCCCATGGAGCAGGGTGAGATCGACCAGCAGGAATTTTTTGAAAGAGGGATCCAGCCACTCAGGGAATTTATGTATAAGCAGACACAGACAGAGGATGTGGATGTATTTATGGATATCAGCGGTGACAGTTGGGAGAGCGGGGCACTGGATGATATTCCGTTATCGGTGCTGGCACCGGCCTTTATGGTGGGACAGTTAAGGGAAGCATTTATCATTGGTTTTATTATTTATATACCGTTTATCGTGATCGATATGGTAGTATCATCAGCACTGATGAGTATGGGTATGATGATGCTGCCGCCTACAACGATATCCATGCCGTTTAAGATCCTGCTGTTTGTACTGGCAGACGGATGGAATCTGATCATAGTGAATCTGGTTCGGACATTCAAATGATGGAAGGAGCATAAGCAATGAGTATTGATGACGTTACGGCAATTGCCAGCGATGCCCTGTTTCTTGTGATCAAGGTATCAGCGCCGATTCTTCTGGTGTCTCTGATCGTTGGACTTCTGATCAGTATCTTTCAGACAGTAACATCGATACAGGAGCAGACACTGACCTTTGTACCCAAGATACTGGCAGTTTTTCTGTCCATTATCGTGCTGGGAAACTGGATGCTTACGCAGATAACAGAATTTATGAACAGACTGTGGTCTAATTTCAGTCTGTATACCAGGTAGGATATGATAGATTACAATTTCAGCTATGGTGATCTTGAATTATTTCTTCTTATTTTTGTCAGGGTTGCCAGCTTTGTCTATATCGCACCATTCTTCAGTATGAGTAATACGCCGTCAAGAGTGCGTGTGGGACTTGCTTTTTTTATATCGGTTCTGCTATATCAGACAGGACCGGAGCAGGAGGTCGTGTACGATACACTGATAGGATATACCATTATTGTTATGAAAGAGGCAGTAACTGGATTCCTGATAGGCTTTGGAGCCAACCTATGCACGGCGGTAGTATCCTTTGCGGGGCAGATCGCAGATATGGAGATGGGACTTTCCATGGCCAGTCTGTTTGACCCTGCTACCAAACAGCAGACGACGATTACCGGTGTATATTATAATTATATGGTATTGCTTCTGCTCATGATCTCCGGCATGCACAGATATCTGCTGAAAGCACTTGCTGAAACTTATGAACTGATTCCCATTAATGGAGCGGTGTTCCATGACGATGCACTGCTGCAGGCACTGATCACCTTTATGGGAGATTATATTATCGTAGGCTTCAGGATCTGCCTGCCGATCTTTGCGGTGATGATCATCCTGAATGCTGTGCTTGGCATCCTTGCCAAGGTGTCACCGCAGCTGAATATGTTTGCAGTTGGTATCCAGCTGAAGGTACTGGTGGGTTTCTGTGTGCTTTTTGTAACAACGGCGATGCTGCCGGATGCGGCAGGCTTCATTTATGAACAGATGAAGCGTATGGTTGTCAGCTTTGTCAGGGTAATGAGTGCATAAAAGGAAAGCTCTATGGTTTTAGAATATAATCTGCAGTTTTTTGCAAAGGATGGACCCGGCGGGGAAAAGACAGAAGAGCCTACCGCCAAAAAACTGGAGGATGCCAGAAAAGAAGGACAGGTAGCCAAAAGTAAGGAGATAGGAAATGCCTTTGGACTGCTTGCCATGTTCATACTGCTGAAGGTATATGTGGGAAGTCTCGGAGAAAATATGGTAGACTGTTTCTCCGGTATTTACAACCAGATCCCGGATGCAATCACCATGTATGGAGGGAAGATCCCGGTAGCAGCGATTCTTGTCCTGCTCCATACGGTCATCCTGAAGATGCTTCTGATGCTGGCTCCTGTTTTTCTGATTGGAGTAGTAGTTGCAGTTGTATGTGATGTGGTACAGGTTAAGTGGAAGCCTACCAGCAAGCCTCTGCAGCCAAAGTTCAGCAAGCTCAATCCCATATCTGGATTTAAACGTATTTTTTCAGCAAATGCACTGATCGAGCTTCTGAAATCCATAGCGAAGATCGGTATTATATGTTATGTTGTCTACAGCTACATGAAGGATAAAATAGCAGGCGTTTTTTTACTGTATGATATGAGCCTCAATCAGGCGATCTCACTGGTGGGAGAAACTGCCATTGATGTGGGGATCAGGATCTCTGCTGTCTATATGGTGATCGCTTTTCTGGATTATGCATATCAGAAGCATAAGTTTAAAGAAGACATGAAGATGACCAAGCAGGAAGTCAAGGATGAGTATAAGAATCAGGAGGGAGATCCACAGGTCAAGGGCAAACAGAAGCAGAGGATGCAGGAAGCGTCCAGAAGACGTATGATGCAGCAGCTTCCGGAAGCAGATGTGGTCATCACCAACCCGACTCACTATGCAGTGGCGATCAAATATGATCCTGATAAATATGATGCACCTTATGTCATAGCCAAAGGAGAGGATTTCCTGGCACAGAAGATCAAGGAGATCGCCAGGGAGAATGATGTAGAGATCGTAGAGAATAAGCCGCTTGCCAGAATGCTGTATGCCAATGTGGATATTGGTGGCCTGATTCCACCGGAGCTTTATCAGTCGGTGGCAGAAGTACTTGCGTTTGTATATCATCTGAAGGGTAAAGCATAAATAAAAGGAAAGGAGAAAAAAGATGAAGAAACAGGATCTGGCAGTTGCCGCATATCTGGTTGCAGCCTTTGCAATGATGATCATACCAATCCCGAGCTGGCTTCTCGATATTCTCCTTGCCTGTAATATAGCTCTTGGTTTTACGATCCTGTTTACGGCAATGTTTGCCAAGGAGGTCCTGGATATGTCATTCTTTCCGACCATCCTTCTTTTCACCACGATATTCAGGATTGCCCTGAATATTTCTTCCACAAGACTGATCCTGACAACGGGGGATCCCGGTGAAGTGGTCCAGACCTTTGGTAATTATGTCGGAGGCGGCGACCTGATCGTAGGTGCGATCGTTTTCCTGATCCTTATCATTGTCCAGTTTATGATCATCAATAAAGGTTCTGAACGTGTGGCTGAAGTAACAGCACGTTTTACTCTTGATGCCATGCCCGGTAAGCAGATGGCGATCGATGCGGATCTGAATACCGGTGCGATCAATGATGCAGAGGCCAAGAGAAGAAGAGATAAGATCCAGGAGGAGGCAAGCTTCTTTGGCTCCATGGATGGTGCTGTGAAGTATGTAAAGGGAGATGCCACGGCAGGCCTTATTATTACTGCAGTCAATATTGTGGGCGGTATTGCCATGGGAGTGCTGAGACGTGGAATGGACTTTAACAATGCGTTAAATACCTATACGATCCTGACAATCGGTGATGGTCTGGTCAGCCAGATCCCGTCTCTGCTGATCTCTCTGTCAACAGGTATTCTGGTAACAAAGGGCTCAAAGGATGCCGATTTTGGTGCAGTGCTGATCAGACAGGTATTCGGAATACCCAAGGCATTATACATAGTAGGGATTATTATCTGTACTCTTGGTATCGTGACTCCTTTCCCGACACTGATCTTCCTGACTCTCGGACTGGTATTCATTGTCTGTGGCCGTGTGATCGCCGGAGAGATTGAAACAGCCAGGATTGAGAATGAGGTAGACGAGGAGGAGATCGCAGCAGAGGAGATCAGGCAGCCTGAAAATGTCAACAGCCTGCTGCAGGTAGATCCTATTGAGCTGGAATTTGGGTATGGCATCATTCCCCTTGCCGATGTGAATCAGGGTGGTGATCTGCTTGACCGTGTAGTCATGATCAGAAGACAGATCGCACTTGAGCTTGGTACTGTAGTGCCGATCATCAGACTGCGTGACAATATCCAGCTGAACCCGAACCAGTATATTATCAAGATCAAGGGAATCCAGGTCAGTGAAGGCGAGATCCTCTTTGATCATTATATGGCCATGAATCCCGGTTATGTAGAGGAAGAGATCACAGGTATCCCTACCTTCGAGCCATCCTTCCATCTGCCGGCTATCTGGATCACGGAGGGACAGCGGGAAAGAGCAGAGAGTCTTGGTTATACCGTAGTAGATCCGCCGTCCATTATAGCAACGCATCTGACAGAGATCATCAGACAGCATATTTCAGAGCTTCTTACCAGACAGGATGTACAGAATCTTGTTAATAACCTGAAGGATACTAATCCTTCACTGGTTGAAGAGCTGACACCAAAGCTGCTTGGCCTTGGCGAGATCCAGAAGGTGCTGCAGAATCTCTTAAAGGAGGGAATCTCCATCAGGGATCTGCTCACTATATTTGAAACACTGGCGGATTATGCCCCTTCTACAAGAGATACGGATATTTTGACAGAGTATGTGAGACAGAGCCTGAAGAGGGCGATTTCCAGCAAGTTCTTCCCAGCCAATGAAACCACCAGTGTAGTGACGCTGGATCCGAAGCTGGAGCAGGAGATCATGGCAAGCGTGAAGCAGTCAGAGAACGGTGCATATCTGACGCTGGATCCCGAAAAAACGAAGGCGATCATGAAGAGTGTTGGGGATGAGACTGCCAAGCTGGAAAACCTTGGCAAGAATCCGATCATTGTAACATCTCCCATTGTAAGAATGTACTTTAAACGTCTGACTGAGGATTATTACAGGGATCTGATCGTAATATCCTATAATGAGATAGAGAATAATGTTGAACTGCAGTCGGTAGGAATGGTGACAGCATGATAATAAAGAAATTTCAGGCAAAAACAGAAAATGATGCAGTAGAAGCTGCAAAAAAAGAACTGGGAAGCGCAGTCGTGATCATGAATGTGCGCAAGGTAAAACGGAAAGGACCTTTTGGATTCCTGCTTCCACAGCTGACAGAGGTCACGGTGGCTCTTGAAGAAGAAAGCGAACAGAAGGTGCAGTCACTGCGAAAGAATACAGACAGCCAGAATGGCAATGCTGTAAAGGCGGAGAAAACGGCAGAGAGCCGGCATGTGGCGGAAGGAGAGCTTCAGGGACAGAAGAATTTTGAAAAGCAGCTGGAAAACAGTATGATCGAAGAGAAGCTGGACAGTCTGCACAGTCTTCTGGAGCAGCAGCTGAAAAAGCCTGAGGAAGAAACAGAAGAAGCACCGGAAGAAGAGACAAAGGAAGATGAAATGTCCCGTTTTATCAAACTGGTATACAATACCATGCTGGATAATGAAGTGGATGAAAAATATGCAAACCTGATCATTGATGAGATGGAAAAGAACAACAAGCCGGGAACACCGTTTGATCATGCGCTGGCGGATGTCTATCAGAAAATGATATTGAAATTCGGAAATTCACAGGAACTGACAGAAAGCCAGAAGGGACCAAAAGTTGTGTTCTTTATCGGACCGACCGGTGTTGGCAAGACAACAACCATTGCCAAGATCGCAGCAGAATATCAGCTTGATAAAAAAAAGAAGGTAGCTCTTCTGACAGCAGATACATACAGAATCGCTGCGGCTGAACAGCTTCGGACGTATGCCGGTATTCTGGAGGTACCCTTCAGAGTCATTTATTCCGCAGAAGAGATCAGTCAGGCAGTCCGTGATTTCCAGGATTATGATTATATCATGGTGGATACAGCAGGACATGCCCACCAGAATGAAGAGCAGAGAGAGAGCATAAAGGAACTGATCCATGCAGCAGATGGACTGACAGATACAGATGTATTCCTGGTTCTTTCTGCTACAACAAAATATAATGACCTGAAGAAGATCGTGGATGCTTACCGGGAGGTAACTGATTACAGACTGATCTTTACCAAGCTGGACGAAACAGAGGAACGTGGTAATATGTTCAATATCAGGCTTTATACAGGAGCAGAGATCTGCTACGTTACCTGCGGACAGAATGTACCGGATGATCTGGAAAGCTTTAATCCACAGAAAACAGTAAAGCTGCTGCTTGGCGGCAGAAAAGATGCAAGAAAGTAATGAGACCGGAAACGGTATGATTTGAATGAGAGGTAAGGAATGGATCAGGCACAGCAGTTAAGAAATATCATAAAGGCAAATAATATAGCAAAGCCTGAAGCAAGAGTGATCACAGTGACCAGTGGCAAGGGCGGTGTGGGAAAGTCCAATACGGCAATCAACCTGGCGATCCAGTTTCGTAAAATGGATAAGAAGGTAGTGATCCTTGATGCGGATTTCGGACTTGCCAATATAGAGATCATGTTTGGAACAGTTCCCCAGCACAATTTCTGTGATATGATATATCAGGGGAAGAGCATGAAGGAAATCATCACCTGGGGACCTATGGATGTGGGATTTATTTCAGGGGGCTCCGGGATAGCGGGACTTTCCAACCTGAGTAAGGAATATCTGACTTATATCATCGGAAACCTGAGGGAGTTAGATTCTATTGCAGATGTGATCATTATAGATACAGGAGCAGGAATCTCCGATTCCGTGCTGGAGTTCCTGGTAGCCAGCGGGGAGATCCTGCTGGTGACGACACCGGAGCCCACTTCTATTACGGATTCCTATTCCCTGCTGAAGGCGCTGAGAAGACATCCTGATTTTGAAGAACAGGCAGTCAGAATCAAGATGGTCGCCAATAAAGTGTCCGGACAGGAGGAGGGAAGGATCCTGTATGATAAATTAAATTCCGTTGTGACCAGATACCTAAGCCTTCCTATGGAATACCTGGGAGCAGTGCCGAATGATGCCCATTTAAGCAGGGCGGTCATGCAGCAGATGCCGGTTTCCCTGCAGAATCCGGGAGCACCTTCAGCACTTGCTTATGAGGAGATCGCAGCAAGGCTGATGAATGTGGAACTGAACAGAAATGTGACAAGACGTGGCATGGCAGCCTTTTTTGCACATATGATAGGCAACAAGAAAAATAGAGGTCAGGGGGAAAACTGATGCTGTCAAAATATGTGGTTCCGGGAAACAGAGTAGAGATCCAGTCTGTCGGACGAGTAAAATTCACAGGAGAAACAGAAAAAAAGAAGGTTTATCAGACTACTGTATATGATGTGGTATCAGAGGATCGTCTGGAGATCTATATGCCTATGGAAAAGTCAAAGCTGATCCTGCTTCCGGTAGATGAAGAATTTGACCTGTATTTTTATACAACAAACGGACTGTATCAGTGCTTTGCAAGAATTATAGACAGATACAAGACAGACAATAAATATCTTCTTCTGCTGGAGCTGACCAGTAACTTAAGAAGATTCCAGCGCAGAGAATATTACCGTCTCAGCTGTGCACTGGAAATGAATGCAAGGAGTCTGCAGAAAGAGGAGATAGAGGCAGTTGAACAGAATAATAACTATCTGGTACCGGGGCTTCCGCTGACCCGCAGCATTATTGTTGATATCAGTGGCGGTGGAATCCGGTTCGTAGGAGACTATGCTTATGAACAGGGAAGCCTGATCTGCTGCAAATATCATCTCCTGATTGATGGAAAAGATAAAGAGTACACACTGATTGCAAAAGTGATCGCTGTCAGGGAGCTGGATGAGCGCCGGGGGCTATACGAGCACCGTGCCCAGTATATCAATATCGATACCATGGAAAGAGAAGAGATCATACGGTTTATCTTTGAAGAGGAAAGAAAGCACAGAAAAAGAGAAAAAAATATAGAATGATCACTTTGCACCCATGTGAAGCGATTGGCGTGATATAATATAAGCAATAATCAACAGGAAAGAGAAAAAAGATGAGAATGAGTGTAAAGAGTACCGGCAGTAAGGCAGTAGCCATAGCCAGTTCTACCGGTGGACCCAAAGCGCTGCAGAGTCTGATCCCGTTTCTTCCGGCAGAGTTAGATGCCCCTGTATTTATTGTACAGCATATGCCTGCAGGTTTTACAGAGGCATTGTCTATCCGGCTTGACCAGCTTTCCGGACTTTCTGTCAAGGAGGCAGCAGAGGGTGATGTCGCCGAGAAAGGACATGCTTATCTTGCCAGAGGTGGAAGACATATGGAGATCAGAAAAAAAGCAGGAAAAGAAACGCTCCATTATATGGACGAACCGCCAAGAGAAGGGGTAAGGCCCTGTGCCAATTATATGTATGAATCCCTGATGGATAGTAATTATGATGAGATCATCTGTGTGGTGCTTACCGGAATGGGAGCAGATGGCACAGAGGGAATCAGACATCTCAAAGAAAAAAAGAAAGTTACCGTGATTGCACAGGATGAGGAAACGTGTACGGTGTATGGTATGCCAAAAAGCGTTGCCCAGGCACAATTGGCGGATAAAATATTGCCACTGACACAGATTGCCGGTGAGATTACAAAGAACGTGGGGGTAATTTAAGATGGATGTTAATCAGTACCTTGGTATTTTCCTGGATGAATCAAGAGAGCATCTGGAAAGCCTGAACACACAGATCATGAATCTGGAGCAGAACCCGGAGGATGCAGACACAATCAATGAGATTTTCCGTGCAGCACATTCCCTGAAGGGAATGGCAGGCACCATGGGTTATAAGAGGATGCAGAATCTGACTCATGATATGGAGAATGTTTTTACAGAGATCAGAAACGGATCCCTGAAAGTCAATTCCAACCTGATAGATATCCTGTTCCAGTGTCTGGATGCGCTGGACGAGTATACCAATAATATCCAGGAAACATCAGATGAGGGGACGAATGATAACAAGCCTCTTATAGAACAGCTGAATGCGTTCCTGAAGGAGGGCAAATCTGACGCCCAGATGGAAGAACAGAAGAAGGAAACAAAGGAAGAGGCACCAAAGGCAGAAGAGGGTACCGGCCGCAGCTGGGAGCAGATCTCACTTGGAGATCCGGAAAAGCATGTGATTGCCACGGCAAAGGAACAGGGAAAGCAGGTCTATGGTCTGACGATCCGCATACAGGAAACCTGTATCCTGAAGGCTGCAAGGGCATTTCTTGTTTATAAGGCAGTGGAGGAAAAGGCAGAGATCATTGTCTGCAATCCTTCTGCACAGGATATAGAGGATGAAAAGTTTGACCTGGAGTTCAGCCTGATCATAATCTCCGACCAGCCGCTTGAAGAGATCATCAAGGCTGCGGAAAATGTATCCGAGATTGCTTCTGTTGTCGGCGATGTGATCAATATTGATACATCAGTGAAAGAGGAGCTGGAGGAAAAACCGGCTGTAGTGGCAGGACAGCCGGAAACCAAGCCTGCAGCGGCACCACAGAACAGTGCACCGTCCAAGCAGCAGACAGATAAAAAGGGCGGAAAGCCGGTAGTGAACAGGACTGTCCGCGTTGATATTGAGAAACTGGATGTGCTGATGAACCTTGTCAGTGAGCTGATCATTGCCAAAAACTCACTGGTATCTGCTTCCAGCACAGAAGGAGCGACAGGTGCAGGCTTTAATGAGCAGATTGAATATCTGGAAAGTGTAACCACGAACCTGCATGAGTCTGTCATGAAGGTACGGATGGTTCCCATTGAAAGCGTAGTCAGCAAGTTCCCGAGGATGATCCGTGAGCTGTCCAAGAAGCTGGATAAGAAGATGGAACTGTATATGACAGGTGAGGAAACAGAGCTGGATCGTACTGTGGTGGATGAGATCGGGGATCCTCTGATGCATCTGCTCCGTAACAGTGCGGATCATGGACTGGAATCAGCAGAGGTACGTGCAAAGAGAGGAAAGCCGGAGGTTGGTTCTATTTTCCTGGATGCTTATCAGGATGGCAACAATGTAGTCATCGAAGTAAGAGATGACGGTAATGGTATTGATACAGAGGCTGTCAAGCAGAAGGCGATCGAAAGAGGAGTGATCACACCGGAGCAGGCCGATAGCATGAGCGAGAAGGACATCATCGGATTGCTTTTCCATGCAGGCTTTTCTACATCCCAGAAGGTCACCGATGTATCCGGAAGAGGTGTCGGACTTGATGTCGTGAAGTCCAAGATCGAATCCCTAAGCGGTGAGGTAGAGGTAAAATCCAAGCTTGGAGAAGGAAGCACATGGATCATCAGACTGCCGCTGACCCTTGCTATCATCCAGGCACTGATGGTTATTGTCGGTGGTGAGAAGTATGCGATCTCTCTAGGCAGTATCCAGACAATTGAGGACATCAATCCGGCTGAGATCAAGCTGGTTGGAAATAACGAAGTGATCAACCTGAGAGGAAATGTGATCCCGCTTGTCAGACTGAGCAAAGAACTTGATATTGAGAGCCAGAAGTCTCCGGAAGAAAATATGGTAGTCGTTATTGTGAAGAAGGGCGAGAAGCTGGCTGGGCTGGTTGTGGATGAGCTGATCGGACAGCAGGAGATCGTTATTAAATCACTTGGCAAGTATATTAACAAGTGCAAGATCATCAGCGGTGCAACAATTCTCGGTGACGGCGAGGTAGCACTGATTCTGGATGCCAACGCACTCATTTAGAACAGGGGGATTTAGAAGATGGATCAGTTAAAAACAATAGAAACAGCTGAAGCAGCAGAAGAAGCAGCACAGTATATCGTTGTGCGGCTTGGCGAAGAACAGTATGGTATTGATATACGATATGTGGATAATATTGTCCGTATGCAGCATATTACAAGAGTTCCCAAGGTAGCACCCTATATCAGGGGAGTTATCAATCTTCGTGGAGAAGTGATCCCGGTGATGAGCATCCGGTTAAAGATGGGTCTTTCTGAGGATGTTGAGGCCAAATCTACAAGGATTATTATCCTGAAGCATGAGCAGCATGGAACGATCGGCATCATTGTGGATGAAGTAAAGGAAGTGGTAACACTTACTACTGACTGTATTGAAAAAATGGCGTATGATGGAAATGAGAATAAGAGTCATTTTATTTCCGGCATTGGAAAAGACGGAGAAGAGCTGATTTCCTTACTGGATCTGAATTCGGTCTTACTTGAAAAATAAAGCATAATCAGTTAGGAGAGTTTCATGAAAAATCTTAATATGGACGAATTAACGAACCAGTACTACGATGTGCTGAAAGAGCTTGGCAACATCGGGGCAGGAAATGCTACGACCGCACTTGCACAGATGATCGGATGTAAGGTAGATATGTCTGTTCCCAAGGTTCAGCTGCTTGATTTTAATAAGCTTGGAGAACTGGTTGGTGGTGAAGATGAACTGATGGTAGGTATTTATCTCCAGGTAGAGGGCGATATTGAAGGAAGTATGATGTTCATCCAGAAGAAGGTCTCTGCAGCCCATCTTGTCAATAAGCTGATGTGTGGCATGCTGGGTGTTACAGAAGAGGAGATTACCAGCCATGAATTTGGTGAAATGGAATGCTCTGCGATCAAGGAAGTAGGTAATATCATTACCGGTGCATATTTAAATGCGCTCTCTTCCCTGACAGGGCTGAAGATATATCCTTCTGTACCACAGCTTGGAATAGACATGGCAGGGGCGCTTTTAAGCGTGCCTGCAGTTGAGTTTGGATTATATGCCGATAAGATTCTTCTTGTGCAGACACAGTTCTCAGATGCAGTAGAGCTGGATGGTTATTTTATACTGATACCCGATATGGAATCTTATGAAAAGATTTTGACAGCACTTGGTGTGATGTAGGGTAAAGGAGAATCTTTTGGTATGGGTGAAGTATATAAGGTAGGAATGGCGGATATGGCAGTCTGCAGTGGAGATGATGCTGTTACCACGCTTGGGCTTGGTTCGTGCATCGGAATTGCGATCCGGGATCCGGGGACAGGAGTTGGCGGGCTGGTACATATTATGCTGCCTGACAGTAAAGAAATCAGAAATAATACCAACAGACCCAAATTTGCAGATACCGGGATTGAAGACCTGGTAGATGCAATTGTGAAAAAGGGTGGAAACAGAAACCGTCTGGTAGCCAAGATCGCCGGCGGTGCACAGATGTTCTCCTTTGGCGGCGGTAATGAAGCCATGAGAGTAGGGGACAGAAACGCAGCGGCCAGCCGGAAGAAGCTGAGTGAACTGAAAATCCCGCTTCTTTCAGAGGATACCGGAGAGAATTATGGCCGGACAGTTATTTTTTATCCTAAAACGGGGGATTATGTGATTCGGGCAATCGGTAAGCCGGAGAAAACAATATGAGTAATAAAAAGCTGTTTGCTCCTTTTCTGATGCTGCTTGCAGGGGCAGTGGTATCCATTGTGATGTTCTTGAGTGATTATGACATGACACAGCGGCTTACCATATTGCTTCTGTCAATGCTGTTCTTTTATTTCGTGGGGCTTTTTATCCAGAAGAAAATGGTAAAGTTTTTGGATGAGATCCAGAAAAAGGAAGAGACACAGAAGGCAGAAGAAGGAGAAGTCATAGAAAAAGAGGCTAAAAAGGAAGAGGCTGAAAAGGAAGAAAAATAGTCTATGGCTGAGGAAGAACTGTATCGGAGGTTACCATGGACGAAGCAGCAAGAAACAGGCTTTTTGAGGACTATGCCAAAAACAGGTCACCGGAAATACGGGAACAGATCATACTGGAATATGCTCCGCTTGTAAAGCTGGTGGCAGGACGGCTCAGTATGTATCTTGGATACAATGTAGAATATGATGATCTGGTTGGATATGGCGTATTTGGTCTGATAGATGCCATAGATAAATATGACAATATGAAGGCTGTCAAATTTGAAACCTATGCCAGCCTCCGGATCAGGGGAGCAATACTGGATCAGATCCGGAAAATGGACTGGATCCCGAGAACGATTCGCCAGAAACAGAAAAAAATAGATGCGGCCATGAAGACCATTGAAGCTGAAAAGGGCAGAGCGGCAACAGATGAGGAAATTGCCGGGGAGCTTGGTATTTCAGCAGACGAATATACTGGCTGGCAGTCACAGATGAAGATAACAGGGGTGGTATCGCTGGATGAATTTCTGGAGGGAGGAAGTGAGATCCCTTCCCTGCAGAGTAACCAGCATCGCTATGACGAGCCAGAGGATGTAATCGAAAAGGATGAACTGAAAAAGAAGCTGGCAGAGGCACTGGAGCTTCTGACAGAAAAAGAAAAGAAGGTGATCCTTCTTTATTATTATGAGGATCTGACATTAAAGGAGATCAGTAATATCCTTGAGGTATCAGAGTCCCGGATTTCGCAGCTGCATACACGTGCGCTGCAGAAAATGAAAGCTAAAATGGGGAATTATATGGGGATCTTTTCCCAGTAGCTGAGGCTTAGCATTTTCAGGAGAGCTGATACAGAGGTAGTGAGAGGGGACGGGTATTGCTATGAAAAATGGGTATTTCCAGCTGGTGTGTGGACCGCAGGGAACAGGACTTAAGGTCTTTGCACCAAAGGATGGTGGGGAAGCTGTCAATGTGAAAGAGGTTATGGAGTATCTGACGAGAAATCAGATTTCTTATGATACGCCTGTACTTTCAAAGGGGTTACAGAATGCAGCTGCATCAGGGCAGGAGATATATCTGCTTATGCTGAACAGGGAAGCCTGCAAAGAGGTAAATGAAAGCTACAGCCTGCTTGCAAGTGAAGACCGCATGAGCGTGACTGTCAGGTTTTATCCGGCATCTGAGAATGGGGAAAGCCTGAAGCCGCAGGAGCTGATCCGAGATCTTACTTTTAAAAGGATCACTTATGGTGTACGCAGGAATGAGATCTTTGACTTCCTTTCGCATGTCAGATACTGTACAGACCTGCAGGTTGCTGCCGGAAAAGCACCGAGAAACGGATCTGATGCAAGGATAGAATATTATTTCCAGACAGACAAAAAGGCAAGACCCACACTGAAAGAAGACGGGAGTGTGGATTTCTTTCATCTGAATACAATTAATCACTGCAAAAAAGGAGATATCCTTGCAAGACTCTATCCGGAAGACCGGGGAGAGGCAGGATCTACTGTATATGGAGAAAAGATTCCGCCAAGAGAAGTAAAGGCGGGTGTCCTTCATTACGGACGGAATATTTCCATTTCCGAAGATAAGACAGTGCTGACGGCAGAAACAGACGGGCATGTCATGCTGGTAGAAGGATCTGTCTTTGTATCAGATGTACTGGAAGTGGAAAATGTGGACACCTCTACCGGAAATCTGGACTATGAAGGCAGTGTCAGGATCAATGGAAATGTCTGTGCCAATTTCGAGGTCAGGGCACAGGGAAACATAGAAGTAGCAGGTATCGTAGAGGGAGCCGGACTGTTTGCAGGTGGTAATATCATCATAGCAAGAGGTATGAACGGCATGGCAAGGGGAGAGCTTCAGGCCGGTGGAAACATTGTAGCCAAGTTCCTTGAAAATGCCAGAGTATCAGCGGGCGGCAGCGTTTCCACAGAATCTATCCTTCACAGCAGGGTAACTGCAGGAACACAGATTGTAGTTACAGGTAAGAGGGGATTTATTACCGGAGGAAAGGTATGTGCTACCAGCCTGGTTCAGGTCAAGACGCTCGGGTCTTCCATGGGGACGGATACGGTTGTAGAGGTGGGAATGGATCCACTCAAGAAGGCAAGACTGCAGGAGCTTCAGAAGCAGGTAACAGAAAGCAGCAAAATGATCGCACAGATCCAACCGGTGCTGGCAGCATTGTCAAAGAAGATGGCACAGGGTGTAAAGCTTCGGCCGGATCAGCTTAAGGGTCTGCAGGAAATGGTGCAGCAGGAAAAGCAGCTTAAGGAGATCGTAGCTAATAATAATGAGGAACTGACAGGCTTACAGTCTGTCCTGCAGGAGAGCAGCGGTGCAAAGGTAGAGGTATCTGGTGAGGTATATGCCGGAACGAAGATATGTATTTCGGACGTTTCTCTTGTAGTTAAGGAAAGTATGCGTCACTGCAAGTTTAAAAAAGAGCAGGGCGATGTAAAAATGTCTGCTTTATAGGGGACAGAAGGAGTGCCTATGACGATCAGCAGAGTAGAACTGCAGGGGCAGATCACCAGAGCCCAGGATTTTACAGCAATCAAACACCAGGAAGATAGCAGAGGGTTTGTTGAGCAGGCCAATATCCATCAGAAAACAGAGCAGAAGGTTGAAGTGAAGGCTCGTCAGGTACAGCATGGAGACAAGGCTGAGAATGAGGGGAAACGATTTGATGCCAAGGATGGTGGAAACGGTCATTATTATGGAGATGGCGGCAGAAAGCGCAAAAAGCAGGAAGAAAAGAAAAAGCCGTCTGCAGGCGGTTACGGCGGCTTTGACATAAAAATTTAAAGATACAGGTGAGAACATGAATACAACAGAACTGATTTTGCTGATTGCAGGTGCACTGGTATTTACCATCAGCTTTTTACTTCCTACAGGAAAGAAGGAGAAAAAAGAGGAGGAGGCAGAGGTCAGGATACCGGAAGAAGAGCTCCGGGAGAAAATTGAGGGTGAAGTCAGGGAAGCCCAGCAGAAGATAAATGATATTGTAGAGGAAACTGTGAAATATTCCATGGAAAAGACAGAACGTGTCATGGAGAAAACAAGCAATGAAAAGATCATGGCAATTAATGAATTTTCAAACACGGTTCTGGAGCAGATCGGCAAAAACCATAAAGAGGCCGTTTTCCTTTATGATATGCTGAATGACAAGCATGATAAGCTGAAAAATACAGTCAGTGAGGCCATGACAGTAGAAGGAAAACTGAAAGAAGAACTGGAGCAGGCGAAATTCAGTCCCATACAGGCGGAACGGATTACGGTGCTTCCGGATCTGACTGCAGAGAGTGAAGCAGGGGCGGCAAAGGAGCCGGCAAGAAAACGGAAGCCCTCACCTGCAAAGACCAAAGCAGAGGAAGCCGTACAGTCAGAGAAGCAGGCTGACAGAAAAGAGACTGCAAAGCATGTAGATGTGAGTATGGCAGCAGCCGGTAAGAACGGCAGCAGAAATAATAATGAAAAGATCAGGGAGCTTCATAAGGCAGGTAAGTCCAATATGGCAATTGCCAAAGAGCTTGGACTAGGTATTGGGGAAGTGAAGCTGGTGCTGGATCTGTTCGCAGATACGTAAAGGCACAAAGGAGAAGTTTTACATGAAATTAAAATACTATCTGAGAGGACTTGGCATTGGTATTCTGGTAACTGCTGTTATCATGGGTGTTACGCAGGGAAGCAGAAAGGAAACACTGTCAGACCGGGAGATCAGGGAAAGGGCAGCCGCCCTTGGTATGGTGGAGCCCGGAAATTCCCTGGCTGATCTGGAAGCGACAGAGACACCAGCAGCAACAGAGATACCGGAGGCGACAGAGACACCGGCGGCGACAGAAACACCGGCAGCAACGGAAACACCGGCAGCGACAGAAACGCCGGCAGCGACAGAGACACCGGAGGTGACGGTCAGACCGACACAGAAGCCTGCAGAGGAAGAGGAAGGAAGCTCTTATACATTTGAGATCCAGGCGGGGGACAGCTCCTATCAGGTGGCTTACAGACTGCAGCAGGCAGGACTTGTGGCAGATGCCAGGGACTTTGATAATTATCTGTGCTCCAAAGGATATGACAGAAAACTCAAAACAGGATCATATGAAATTCCGGAAACGGCAACGGAAGAGGAGATCAGTGAGATCCTGTGTGGCAGATAACTGGAAGATAAAGGAAAATAAAAATGCGGAAAATCTGGCTGAATTTGCGAAAACCCTCTTGAAACAAGAGGGTTTTCGTGCTATACTGTGCAAGTATGACTATAAAGCATGTGTATCAATTTCCTGCCGGTGCCCTTGACGCAGGGTAGGCAGCTGAGCGGAAGATACGCAGAAGCGCAACCAAATGGAGGTAAAGACATGAGCGTTATTTCAATGAAGCAGTTATTAGAGGCAGGTGTTCATTTCGGACATCAGACAAGAAGATGGAACCCCAAGATGGCTCCTTATATCTTCACAGAGAGAAATGGTATCCACATCATCGACCTGCAGAAGTCTGTAGGAAAGGTTGACGAGGCTTACAGAGCAGTATTTGAGATCGCTGCACAGGGCGGAACCATTCTTTTCGTAGGTACTAAGAAGCAGGCTCAGGACGCTGTTAAGACAGAAGCTGAGCGTTGCGGTATGTACTATGTAAACGAGAGATGGCTTGGCGGTATGCTTACCAACTTCAAGACCATCCAGAGCAGAATTGACAGATTAAAGGCAATCGAGACCATGTCTGAGGACGGTACTTTTGATGTTCTTCCCAAGAAGGAAGTTATCGCTCTTAAGAAAGAGTGGGAGAAGCTGGAGAAGAACCTTGGCGGTATCAAGACCATGACAAGAATTCCCGATGCTATTTTCGTAGTAGATCCCAAGAAGGAAAGAATCTGCGTACAGGAAGCTCATACACTGGGAATTACACTGATCGGTATCGGTGATACCAACTGTGATCCTGAAGAGCTGGATTACATTATTCCTGGTAATGATGATGCTATCAGAGCTGTTAAGCTGATCGTTTCCAAGATGGCTGATGCTGTTATCGAGGCAAATCAGGGTGAGGAAGCTGTTACAGAGGAGCTTGCTCAGGCAGCAGAAGGAACAGAAGCTACTGATATCGAAGAAGTGGCAGATGCAGAATAATTAAAGCAAACAGATTCAGGAGGAAATAACGATGGCTAACATTACAGCAGCTATGGTAAAAGAGTTAAGAGAAGCTACCGGAGCAGGTATGATGGACTGCAAGAAGGCTCTTAATGAAACCGATGGAGATATGGACGCAGCCGTTGAGTTCTTAAGAAAGAACGGACAGGCTAAGGCAGAGAAGAAGGCAGGAAGAATCGCAGCAGAAGGTCTTTGCTGTGTAACCTTAAAGGATGACAAGACAGCAGCAGTTGTTGAAGTTAACTCTGAGACAGACTTCGTTGCAAAGAATGAAGAGTTCCAGACATTTGTAAAGGCAGTTGCAGAGCAGGCAGTTAACTCTGACGCAGATGACATGGAAGCATTCATGGCAGAGCAGTGGAACGCAGACCCTTCCATTACTGTTAAGGAAGCTCTGGTTGCCAAGGTTGCCAAGATCGGTGAGAATTTAAATATCAGAAGATTTGAGAAGATCGTTGCTGATAACGGCTGTGTAGTATCTTATGTACACGGCGGCGGAAGAATCGGTGTTGTTGTAGAAGCACAGACAGACGTTGTAAATGATGCTGTTAAGGAAGCACTTACCAACGTAGCTATGCAGATCGCAGCACTTTCTCCCAAGTATGTATCTACAGCAGATGTATCTGAAGAATACAAGGCTCATGAAAAAGAGATCCTGATGGCACAGATCGCTAACGATCCCAAGATGGCTGGAAAGCCTGAGAAGGTTATCGAGGGTGCTGTTGTCGGACGTCTTAACAAGGAACTGAAGGAGGTTTGTCTCCTCGAGCAGCCTTATGTTAAAGCTGAAGATGGCAAGCAGACTGTAGCACAGTACCTTGCACAGGTTTCCAAGGAAACAGGCGCTGACCTTTCTGTTAAGAAATTTGTTCGTTTCGAAACAGGTGAAGGTCTTGAAAAGAAAGTTGACGATTTCGCAGCAGAGGTTGCTGCACAGGCAGGTATGTAATCCGTTCTGAATAAAAGAAGAACAGTGATGAGGCCCGGGAGTTTCATAGATAGTGTTTTCCCCTGTCTGTGGAATAACCGGGCTTCTTTCTTTCTAGTCAAGGTAAGGAGTTTTTGATTATGGTAAAATATATTGCAAAACGAATTGGTCTTGCAATCGTAACAATCTGGGCGGTGGCAACCATCACCTTCTTTCTGATGAATCTGGTTCCAGGTGGTCCGTTCCTTTCTGAAAAGGCAATCAGTCCCCAGGCAACAGCAGCGCTGGAAGCAAAGTATGGACTGGATAAGCCGCTCTTCCAGCAGTATCTGACATATATCACAGATGCACTGCATGGAGATTTTGGTGACAGCTTAAAGCAGAGAGGCCGTACTGTTATGGATATCATTAAGATGAAGTTTCCAGTGTCTGCAAGAGTCGGCGGGGTATCTGTACTGGTATCTCTGATCCTTGGAGTGCCGCTTGGCTGTATTGCTGCCCTGAAGAGAGGCAAGTTTGCAGACAGTCTGATCAGTGTGGTGGCAACCTGTGGTATTGCGGTCCCCAGCTTTGTTATCTGTACACTTCTGCTGTATTTCTTCGGAGTTAAGCTGCAGGTCCTTCCCACCATGGGACTGACAACAGCAAAGCATTATGTGATGCCGGTCATGGCACTGGCCTTTTATCCAACAGCCTATATTATGCGTCTGATGCGTTCTTCCATGCTGGACGTACTGGGACAGGACTATATGCGGACTGCAAAGGCAAAGGGACTTGCGGGAGGCAAGATCCTTTTCAAGCACGCACTCCGTAATGCGATCCTTCCGGTTATTACCTATGTAGGACCTCTTCTGGCTTATACGGTAACAGGAAGCTTTGTAGTAGAGAAGATTTTTACGATCCCGGGACTTGGCGGTGAGTTTATCACAGCCATTAACGGACGGGATTATACACTGATCATGGGGACGACGATCTTTCTTGCCACACTTATTATTCTTATGAATGTTGTGGTAGACATTGTTTACAAGCTCGTAGATCCCAGAATTAAATTAAAGTAAGGAGCAGACCCCATGAAAGAAAATCCAATCAGTTTTCAGTTAAAATTAAAGCCTGAAGATTTTCTCCCGGCAACAGAGGAAGAAAAGCAGAGTCAGGTGATCATGCGTGAGAGCGTCAGCTTCTGGAAGGATGGCGGACGTCGGCTCCGCAAAAATAAGGTGGCTATGGTAAGCCTTGTAGTGATCATTATCATCATGATCTTTTCCTTTGTGGTTCCTTCCTTTTATCCTTATTCCTATAAGGAGCAGATCAAGGGAGCAAACAACCTGCGCCCGATGCAGTATTCTGCTGAGGAGCAGGCGAGGATCGATGCCGGCGAAAAGGTATTTCCCCATGTTTTTGGCACTGACAAGATGGGACGTGATTATGCTATCCGTGTCATGATGGGAAGCCGTATTTCCCTGTTGGTTGGTCTGATTGCAACAGGGATCATCCTGATCATCGGATCCATTTACGGATCTGTGGCAGCCTTCTTTGGAGGCTGGGTGGATCTGGTCATGATGCGTATAGTTGATATTATATACACGATTCCGGATATCCTGCTGATCGTACTTTTATCCTTTGCACTAAAGGATCCCCTGTCCCGGCTGAAGAATGTAGCAGGCTTTGCCTGGGTAGGTGTAGTAGGGGAAAACCTGATCAGTATTTTCGTTGTATTCGCCCTTTTATACTGGGTAGGCATGGCGAGAATGGTCAGGAGCCAGGTTCTGATGCTGAAGGAAAGTGAATATGTAACAGCAGCAAGGGCACTCGGCGTAAGCAATGGCAAGATCATCAGAAAGCATCTGCTGACCAACTGTATCGGTACCCTGATTGTTACCACTACACTGCAGATCCCCTCATCCATTTTTACAGAAAGCTTCTTAAGCTTCCTGGGTATGGGTGTTGCCGTACCGCTTCCGTCCCTTGGCTCCCTTGCCAGTGATGCGATCAATGGTATGAATACGTATCCGTATCTTTTATTTATTCCGGCTCTTTTGATCAGTTTGATCATTCTGAGCTTTAACCTTTTCGGTGATGGTCTTCGGGATGCATTTGATCCCAAGCTGAAAAATTAATGCGGGAGGGAGAGAAAATGGCAGAATATCTGGTAGATATTAAAAATGAAAGACTTTCCTTTTTCACACCTGCTGGTGAAGTAAAGGCATTAAATGATGTGTCCATTCATCTGAAGGAAGGCGAGGTGCTTGGCATTGTAGGAGAAAGTGGTTCCGGTAAGTCTGTAACAGCCTACAGTCTGATGGGACTGACGGCATATCCCGGTAAGCTGATCGGCGGCAGTCTGCAGTTTAATGGACACGAAATTGAAAAAATGAGTGAGAAGGAAATGCGGAAGATCCGTGGAAATGAAGTATCCATTATTTTCCAGGATCCCATGACCAGTCTGAATCCGGTATATACCGTAGGCAATCAGATCATGGAAGTAATTCTTCTCCATACAGATAAGAACAGAAAGCAGGCCAGGGAAAGGGCCAAAGAGCTGCTTACCCTTGTTGGTATCAATGAGCCTGATAAGAGATTAAAGCAGTATCCTCATGAGCTGTCCGGTGGTATGAGACAGAGAGTCATGATCGCTATGGCACTTGCCTGCGAACCAAAGCTCCTGATCGCAGATGAGCCGACAACAGCACTTGACGTGACCATACAGGCTCAGATCTTGGAGCTGATGATGGAACTGAAGGACAAGCTTGGCATGGCGATCATCATGATCACCCATGACCTTGGCGTGGTTGCCAGCATGTGCGAGAGGATCGCAGTTATGTATGCCGGCAGAATCGTGGAATACGGTACCACAGAGGATATCTTCTACAATCCGAAGCATCAGTATACCAGGGGACTGATCCGTTCCATTCCGAGAATTGACACAAAGGAACATGAAAGACTGGTTCCCATTGAAGGAACACCCGTTGACCTTCTGAATCCGCCTGCGGGATGCCCGTTTGCACCGAGATGCGAAGCATGTATGAAGATCTGTCTTCGTGAAATGCCTTCGGTAACAAACTTTGATGAGGTGCATTATACCCAGTGCTGGCTGAATCAGAAGGAAGAGATGGAGAAGGGAGCAGCCAATGAGTGATACATTAGTACAGGTAGAACATTTACAGCAGTATTTTCCGGCAGGGGGATACGGCAAGAATAAAAAATATATCCAGGCGGTAGATGATGTTTCCTTCACCATTGAGAGGGGAGAAACACTGGGACTTGTTGGTGAGTCAGGCTGTGGCAAGACCACTACAGGACGTACTCTCCTTAGGCTTTATGAGCCAACTGGTGGACGGTTTATTTATGACGGTGACGTGATCTTTGATGTAGAAAAGAAGATCAAGGTGGATATGCTGCCTTACCGTAAGAGAATGCAGATCGTTTTCCAGGATCCCTATGCCAGTCTGGATCCCAGAATGACAGTCGGTGATATCATCGGGGAAGCCATTGACGTACACAAGATGGCGGCAAACAAAAAAGAGAGATATGACATTATTATAGAAATGCTCCGCAGGGTCGGATTGAATTCTGAGCACGCAAACCGTTATCCGCACGAGTTTTCCGGTGGTCAGCGTCAGAGAGTCGGTATTGCGAGGGCACTGGCAGTGAATCCGGAATTTATTGTCTGTGATGAACCGATCTCTGCACTGGATGTTTCCATTCAGGCACAGGTTATCAATATGTTTGAGGATCTGCAGGAGCAGATGGGGCTGACTTACCTGTTTATTGCCCATGATCTTTCTGCAGTAAAGCATATCTCCAACCGGATCGGCGTTATGTATCTGGGAAGAATGGTGGAGCTGGCTGACAGCTATGAGCTGATCACAAGACCTCTGCATCCCTATACAAAGAGCCTGATCTCCGCAATCCCCATTGCTGACCCGAGAAAGGCAAGGGAAAGCAGACGTATCGTGCTTGAAGGAGATGTTCCAAGTCCTTTAAATCCCCCTTCAGGATGCCGGTTCCGTACCAGATGTCCCTATGCGGATGAAACCTGTGCTGCGGCCGCTCCCGAGTGGAAAGAGATTGAAAAGGGACATTTTGCTGCCTGTCATCATATTGACAAGTGTAACTAAATATGGTAACAATATAAGAGTTATTATTTATTATAGGAGGAAGTATTATGAAAAAGAGAGCACTTGCACTCGTTCTCACAGCTGCCATGGTTCTTGGCTTAACAGCCTGCGGCGGAAGCTCCAATGGAGCAGCAACTGATTCTGCAGCAGACGGACAGACAGCTGGAACAGAGACAGAGGCAGAAGCCCCTGCTTCTGCAACAGGTGAGAAGATCTTATCCGTACAGGTAGGACCTAATCCTGAAACCATTGATCCTGCTTTAAACAGCGCTGTTGATGGTGGTAACATGTTATTACATTCTTTTGAATGCCTTCTGGCAGTTGATGAAGATGGTCAGCTGATACCCGGACAGGCAGAGTCCTATGAAGTATCCGAAGACGGACTTACCTGGACATTCCATTTAAGAGAGGGTCTTAAATGGTCAGATGGTTCTGATTTAAATGCAAATGATTTTGTTTACAGCTGGAAGAGAGTATGCGATCCTATGGTAGCTGCTCCCTATGCTGAAACTGTACTTTCCATGGTAGAAGGCTATGACAAGGCAATTGAGGGTGATCTTGACGCCCTTCAGGTAGTTGCTTCTGATGACAACACTCTGGTTGTTACTCTGAACACTCCCTGCTCCTACTTCGGAAGCCTTGCAGCATTTGCTACCTTAAGCCCTGTTCAGCAGGCAACTGTAGAAGCAAATGGTGATGCATGGGCAACAAGTGCTGAGACATACATCAGCAACGGACCCTTCTATGTATCTGAGTGGGTTCCCGGATCTTATATCATGATGACTAAGAACCCTTACTACTGGAATGCTGATGCAATCAAGCTTGATGGTATCAAGTGGAACCTGATCGAGGATTCCAACGCTGCATACAGTGCATACCAGACAGGTGAAGTCCTGATGATCAAGGATGTTCCTACAGAAGAGATCCCTACCTTAAAGGACAGTGCTGATTTCTATGTAGATCCTATCATTGGTACCTATTACCTCAGCATGAACCTTGAAAGAGATGCATTCAAGGATGCAAAGGTACGTAAGGCATTAAGCCTTGCCATTGACCGTGATTATGTTGCAAATACCCTGATGCAGGGAACCTATTCACCTGCAGGCAATCTTGTAGGAGCCGGCTGGATCGATATGGACGGAAAGCAGTTCAAGGATAATGCAAACGGTGGTAAGTCTTATATCGATGTTACCAACTATGAAGCAAATCTGGAAGAGGCCAAGCAGCTTCTGGCTGATGCCGGTTATCCGAATGGGGAAGGCTTCCCGACCATCACATATACAACCAACGATGCTGGTTACCACAAGGTAGTTGCTGAATATTTACAGCAGGCGTGGGCAGAGCTTGGTATCGACCTTCAGGTAGATATCGTTGAGTGGGCTTCCTTCACACCTATGCGTCGTAACGGTGATTTTGATGTTGCACGTAACGGCTGGGTAGGAGACTACAGTGATCCTTCCAATATGCTGGATCTGTTCTACTCAACCAATGGTAACAATGATGGTAAGTTTGCCAATGCAGACTACGATGCAGCTATCGATCTTTCCAGAACAACGCTGGATGCTGACGAGCGTTCACAGGCTCTCCATACAGCAGAAGACATTCTGATGGAGGAAGCTGGATGTATCCCTGTTGCATATTACAACGATTTCTGGTTACAGAGTGACAAGATCACAGGATCCTGGCATTCACCTTACGGATACTGGTACTTCATGTACGCAGATATCACTGAATAAGGCAGACTTACAGGCTTACAGATAAGGTAAGATAATTCTGAGGGCAGACTCAAATGGTTACTTGAGTCTGCTCTCTTTTTGTGTTAAACTATAAGCAAATCGTGTTAAAGGAGCAGATGGCATATGGAAGAGTCGGCCACCCGCAGAAAGCGGATCAACCGCCTGAAGAAGATGATCCTTGGCGGAGTTATGATGGCTGTACTTATTCCTGTGACAGCGAGTATTATACTGAGTGTCCGGGCGCATCAGCTATCCGGCAGGATCAGACAGCAGGAAGCTGTTATCCAGGAGCTGGAGGACGAAAATAAAAATCTGGCAGGAGCTTTTTTTGCAGAAACGATAGAAGAATCCGAAAGAGAGGCTTTGCAGGAAGAGCAGGACACAGAGACACCGGCAGCCGGAGAGGAAGAAGAGAGCCAAAAGAAGATTTATCTTACCTTTGATGACGGACCGAGCAGTAATACGGATGAGATCCTGGATATCCTGAAGGCCTACGATGTGAAGGCAACCTTTTTTGTAGTAGGGAAGACGGATGAAGCTTCCAGAAAGGCATACAGAAGGATCGTAGAAGAGGGACACACGCTTGGCATGCATTCCTACAGTCATTCTTATGAGGATATTTATGATTCAGAGGAAGATTTTCAGGCTGATATGAAAAAGCTGCAGGAATATCTGTATGAACTGACCGGTGTATGGCCAAGATTTTATCGTTTTCCGGGAGGAAGCTCCAATACCGTGAGTAATATAGATATGCAGAAGCTGGCAGACTGGCTGACGGATCAGGGAGTCACTTATTTTGACTGGAATGTGGCATCGGGGGATGCAGTCAGCAGGGAGCTTCCGGCAGAGACACTTCTGGCGAACTGTCTTGCAGGCATCAGGAATCAGCAGAACTGTGTGGTTCTTATGCATGATGCAGCGAATAAGGATACGACGGTGGAAGCCCTGCCGGAGATCATTTCAGAAATCCGTCTGCAGGAGGATGCTGTTTTTCTGCCTATTACAGATGACACGGTACCTGTGCAGCATACTATTAAAGCACAGACAGAAGAAAGTAATTGATTTCAGTTACGAATCATGAAGATACAAAGAAGCGAATGGAGGACTTACCAATGGGATTTTTCTCAGATTTAAAGGATGATTTATCACAGGCAGTCAATGAACTGATGCCGGAAGAGGGAGCAGAAGAGGCGTCCGATGATGGCGCAGATGCAGCCCTGGAAACAGAAAAAGCAGAGGGAAGCAGTACAGTGAACGGTTTTGATGCGGATCTCGGGGCAATGCTTGATAATGTGGATAATCTTTCTGTTACGAAGGAGTCAGCTTATACACAGCCGGCAGAGAAGGCAGAGATGCCGTCTTCCTCCGGAAAGAGACCTAGTGATGAGGTTTCCACACTGACTGAGAGCATGATCATCAATGGTAATATTGCAACCGAGGGTGCGCTGGATGTCAGAGGAAGCATTGTTGGTAATGTGGAGGCTCTTGGTAAACTGAATATTACAGGTACCATCCAGGGAAATTCCCAGGCAGCAGAGATCTATGCAGAAGGAGCCAAGATCACAGGAGAACTGAAGAGCAGTGGCTCTATCAAGGTAGGACAGAGTACAGTCATCATCGGAAACCTGTATGCAAACAGTGCTGTGATCGCAGGTGCGATCAAGGGTGATATTGATGTGAAGGGACCCGTTGTCCTGGATTCTTCTGCTATCGTCATGGGGGATATCAAATCCAAATCTGTACAGATCAACAATGGTGCCGTGATCGAAGGTATGTGTTCACAGTGCTATGCAGAAGTAAATCCGACCTCCTTCTTTGAAGAGATCAAGAAAATGAAATAGGCGGTGACTGGTATGAAGAGAATTTTGCTTAAGCTGAGTGGTGAAGCCCTTGCTGGTGACAAAAAAACTGGCTTTGATGAAGAAACAGTAAGAAAGGTGGCACTTCAGGTTAAAGAGCTGACAGACAGTGGGATCGAAGTGGGTATCGTGACCGGTGGCGGTAATTTCTGGAGAGGCCGTACGAGTGAAAATATTGACAGGACCAAGGCTGACCAGATCGGGATGCTGGCGACTGTCATGAACTGTATTTATGTTTCTGAGATCTTCAGAAGTGTTGGTATGAAGACAGCCGTGCTGACACCCTTTGAGTGCGGATCCTTTACCAAGCTTTTCTCCAAGGACAGAGCCAATAAATATTTCAGCAGGGGAATGGTCGTGTTCTTTGCAGGCGGTACCGGACATCCATATTTCTCTACCGATACCGGTGTTGTACTGAGAGCCATTGAAGTAGAGGCAGAGGTCATTCTGCTTGCCAAGTCTATCGATGGTGTTTATGATAAGGATCCCAAGACAAGTCAGGATGCAAAGAAGTATGACAGCATTACAATCGATGAGGTGATCGAGAAGAATCTGCAGGTGGTAGATATGACAGCTTCCATTCTGGCAAGAGACAACAAAATGCCCATGTGGGTGTTTGGATTAAATGAAGAGAACAGCATTGTGAATACTGTAAACGGCAAATTTACAGGAACCAGAGTAACCGTATAGGGAGGACAAAAACCATGAACGAAAAGATCAAAATATATGATGAGAAAATGCAGAAAACAATCGATCATCTGGAAGCAGATTATCAGGGGATCCGCGCAGGACGTGCCAATCCTCACGTGCTTGACAGACTGAGGGTTGATTATTACGGAACACCTACTCCGATCCAGCAGGTAGGAAACGTAACCATTCCGGAAGCGAGGATGATCCAGATCGCACCCTGGGAAAAGAGCCTGATCAAAGAGATCGAAAAAGCGATCCTTGCATCTGATATCGGTATTACACCTTCCAATGATGGCTCTGTGATCCGTCTGGTATTCCCGGAGCTGACTGAGGAACGCAGAAAGGATCTGGTAAAGGAAGTTAAGAAGAAGGCAGAGGAGTGCAAGGTTGCTGTCAGAAATATCAGAAGAGACGGTAATGAAGCATTCAAGAAGATCGCTAAAGAAATTTCCGAGGATGAAGTAAAGCAGTTAGAAGAAGAACTGCAGAAGATCACGGATAAGTATATCAAGGAAGTAGATAAGCTGACAGAAGCCAAATCAGCAGAAATCCTTACGGTATAAGCCGGTCAGGCTGGCAGCAAAATGAACAAACATAAAATAGAGTCCGTTTTCCGGGCTCTGTTTTTTAAGCAGGAGGAAATATGGCAGAGCAGCAAAATCTAAAAATGCCAACTCATGTGGCAATCATTCTGGATGGCAATGGCAGATGGGCAAAGAGCAAGGGAATGCCGAGAAACTACGGACATGTGCAGGGCGCCAAGACTGTGGAAACAATCTGTGAGGAAGCCTACAAAATGGGGATTTCCTATCTGACGGTTTATGCTTTCAGTACAGAAAACTGGAACAGGCCAAAGGACGAGGTGGATGCCCTGATGAAGCTTCTTCGTAATTATTTGAAAACCTGTCTGACTACTGCAAAGAAGAACAGGATGTGTGTCAGGATCATTGGAGATAAGACCAGACTGGATCCGGATATCCAGAGGCGGATAGAGGAGCTGGAGGAATCTACGAAGGAAAATGACGGTCTGCATTTTCAGATCGCCCTGAATTATGGCGGCAGGGACGAGATACGGAGAGCCTGTCAGAAGATCGCAGAAAAGGTGAAAAGTGGAGAACTGGATCCTTTGAAAATTACAGAGGAACAGATCGGAGACGCACTTGACATGGGAGGGATCCCGGATCCGGATCTGCTGATCCGTACCTGCAATGAGCAGAGAATTTCCAATTTCCTTTTATGGGAATTAGCCTATACGGAGTTTTACTTTACACCGGTGGCATGGCCCGATTTTTCAAAAGAAGAATTGCAAAAGGCAGTGGAAGCATATAATCATAGAGACAGAAGATACGGCAGGATAGAGGAGGAGTAGTCCATGTTTAAAACACGTTTGATCAGCAGTATCGTGCTGGTAGTGCTTGCCCTTGTGGTAATACTGACGGGCGGCTATCTTCTGGCAGCTGTGCTGCTATTCCTTTCCCTTACTGCATACCGTGAACTGATGAAGGCCTGCGGTCTTACGGAAAAGGGAAAGCCTTCCGGTCTGGAGATCATTGGTTATACAGGAATTGTGGCTTATTATCTCGTAATGGTTTTTACAAAGCAGGAGGAAGAAATGCTTCTTCTTGTTCTGATCATGATACTGATTGCCTTTATGTTTCTGTATGTGCTTACTTTTCCGAAGTTCCACGCAGATCAGATCATGAGCTCCTTTTTCAACGTGGTCTATGCGCCGGTCATGCTGTCCTGCATATATCTGGTAAGAACGCTTCCCTATGGAAATTATTCCGTATGGATGATCTTTATCAGCTCCTGGATTTGTGATACCTGTGCTTATGCTGTGGGGATCATGATCGGTAAGCATAAGATGGTGCCAAAGCTGAGTCCCAAGAAATCTATAGAAGGAGCCATTGGAGGTGTCCTTGGTGCCGCGATCGTAGGCGGGCTTTATGGGTACTTCGTGGTAGAGCCGGTGATCACGGAGCAGAATGTGACATGGGTCTTTGTATTGATCAGTGCAGCAGGTGCAGTGATCTCCCAGATCGGGGATCTGGCTGCTTCCGCGATTAAGAGAAATCATGATATCAAGGATTATGGCAAGCTGATTCCGGGGCATGGCGGCGTTATGGACCGCTTTGACAGTGTGATCTTCACAGCTCCCATGATCTATCTGCTGCTGGAAATTCTGCTGAATGTCTGATAAAGAGGAAATAAAATGGATAAGATAAAAAGGATAGGAGTACTGGGTTCTACTGGTTCTATCGGAACCCAGACGCTTGAAATCGTAAGAAATAATAAGGATCTGCAGGTTACTGCCCTGGCAGCAGGAACCAGTGTCACCCTTATGGAACAGCAGATCCGTGAATTTCTGCCACAGCTTGCTGTTATGTGGACAGAAGAGGCAGCCAGGGACTTAAAGGAGAGAGTGGCAGATCTTCCGGTGAAGGTGCTCTGTGGCATGGATGGGCTCCTTACCCTTGCTGCCATGGAGGATATGGATATTCTGGTAACAGCGATCGTGGGTATGATCGGTATCCGCCCTACCATTGCCGCTATTTCTGCAGGGAAGACCATTGCCCTTGCCAACAAAGAGACACTGGTCACAGCAGGACATATCATCATGCCTCTTGCCGCAGAAAAAAAGGTTCCGATCCTGCCGGTAGACAGCGAACACAGTGCGATCTTCCAGTCCATGAACGGAGAAAACAGAAAGCGTGTCAGCAAGATCCTGCTGACAGCCTCCGGTGGACCCTTCCGTGGAAAGAAGAGAGAAGAGCTTGCAGATATTACGGTAGAGGATGCTTTAAAGCACCCTAACTGGTCCATGGGAAGGAAGATCACCGTGGATTCTTCCACCCTTGTCAATAAGGGACTTGAGGTGATCGAGGCCAAATGGCTTTTTAATGTGGAGCCGGAGAATATCCAGGTTGTTGTACAGCCGCAGAGTGTGATCCATTCTATGGTAGAGTACGAGGATGGCGGTATCATGGCACAGCTTGGCACACCGGATATGAAGCTGCCGATCCAGTATGCTCTGTTTTATCCTGACAGAAGGCCTCTGCCGGGAAAGAGACTTGATTTTTATGAGATGAAGAGTATTACCTTCGAAAAGCCGGATACAGATACGTTTCTGGGACTTCCGCTGGCCTATAGAGCCATTCATGCAGGCGGAAGCATGCCTACCGTGTTTAACGCAGCCAATGAGAAGGCAGTTGCTCTTTTCCTTGATAAGAAGATCAGTTTCCTGACGATCTATGATCTGATCCAGGGAGCTATGGAAAATCATAAGGTTGTAGAGAATCCCAGCGTGGAGCAGATCCTTGAGGCAGAAGCAGAGGCACATGCATTTGTAGAAAGTCACAGGAGGACATAATTTAAGTTGATCGTTTCTATTATTTTATTTATTATCATATTCTGTGTGCTTGTTGTTTCCCATGAGCTTGGACATTTCCTGATTGCCAGGAAAAATGGGATCCACGTGGTAGAATTTTTCATTGGAATGGGACCTTCCCTGATTTCCTTCGAAAAGGGAGGAACGAAGTATTCCCTGAAGCTATTGCCTATTGGTGGTGCCTGTGTTTTTGAAGGAGAAGACGGGCAGAACATGGGAGAGGAGCAGAGTGAAGAAGGAGAAGGTTCTTTCCAGAAGGCCAGTGTAGGTGCCAGATTCGCCACGGTGCTGGCAGGTCCTGTGGCAAACTTTGTGATCGCATATCTTTTTGCGCTGATCATTGTATGGTTCTGCGGTGTCATGATGCCGACTATAAGCAGTGTCACAGAAGGCGGTGCCGCTGAGGCGGCAGGACTTCAGGAGGGTGATGTGATCACACGGGTCAACGGAGAGAAGATCCATATGTGGGAAGATATCCGCCTGGCAACGCTGACCGGACAGGGCGGATCCATGACCATTGAGTACGAGAGACAGGGTGAAAAGGGTGAAGTGATCCTGAATCCTGTTTATGATGAAAATGGAGATACGTGGTACATTGGAATTATGGGAGGCACAGATCTGAAGATCTGTACAGTTCCGGAGACCTTCCAGTATGGCTTTTATGTACTTGAGTATACCGTTAAGGCTACAGCTAAGAGTCTTGTTATGCTGGTAAGGGGACAGCTGTCCGCAGATGCAGTATCAGGTCCGGTGGGAATGGTACAATACGTGGATCAGACCTACGATGCGGTAAAGGATTATGGAATGTCCAATGTAATCATCAATATGGTGAATATCGCCATGATGCTTTCTATCAGCCTTGGTGTTATGAATCTTCTGCCGCTTCCGGCACTTGATGGCGGACGTTTGGTATTTTTGCTGATAGAGATGGTACGTGGGAAGCCGGTACCGCCGGAGAAGGAAGGATTAGTGCATTTAGGCGGAATGATCGCACTTATGATCCTGATGGTCTTTGTTCTGGTGAATGATATATCAAAACTGTTGTAGATGAAATAACGAAAAATAAAAAGAATCCTGTACAGAATTACCAAAATGTACTTTTTGGCTGTTTTGTACAATGGATTCTTTTTTTATTCTGTACTATACTGGATCACATCTGAAGAATCTTTTTATTCTTTTATTCTACAGGAACGCTGGGTTCAGACAGCATTCAGGTAATTTTCCAGGGAAAGAGGTCGTTTTATGGAGGTTATGTCCGGGTTTTACTGGGATAGCGGAAAAAAAGAAATTAACCAGGACTCTGTCCTTGTTGAGCAGGTTAATACAGAAAAGGGGCGGATCCTGCTGGCAGCCGTCAGTGATGGGATCGGTGGACTGCCGGCAGGAGAGGTTGCAAGCGGATTCCTGATGGAACGGCTTCAGCAGCATTTTTACGGAGAGATCCTTCCTCTGATCAGGAAAGGGAAAAGCCCTAAGAAAATCAGACATAGTTTTTTCAGGTGTCTTTATGAAACCGTGGGGATGCTGCAGAAATACGCTGACAGCCGGGAGATATCCCTTGGGGCAACGCTTTCTGTGCTTCTGCTTATGAAAAGAAGGTATCTGATCCTGCATGTAGGGGACAGCAGGATCTATGAGATCAGAAAAAAGAGGATCAGACAGTTGACGGAGGATCACAGAGGGGAAGGAAATATTCTGACAAGATGTATGGGAAGCTTTCCTATGTCAGAAGTATATGTCAGATTTGGAAGATATCATAAAAAAACAGGATTTCTTTTATGCAGTGATGGATTCTGGGGCAGAGCCGCAGAGGAGCTGCTCCGGGAAATGCTGGATCCAGCTGAGATTTTTACAGAGGAACAGATTCAGAAGCGGCTTTCTGAACTTGGAAGCTATGGAAAGAAACAGGGGGAGAGGGACAATCTCTCAGCCATTTATGTACTTTTGAAAAGGGAGGAAGAAGGATTTGAGGGAAATTCTTTGTAATAAATATGAGGTATTGCGGACGATTGCGGAAGGCGGCATGGGATGTGTTTATCTGGTAAAGGATCTTCACCTGAACAGGCTTTGTGCGGTGAAGGTCAGTAAGGGAAGAGAAGAGCAGAAAAGGTCATTTGCTATTGCAGAAAAAGAGCTGCTGAAGCGTCTGACACATCCGGGTCTTCCTGCTATTCTGGACTTCTTTGAAGAAAAAGGAAATTTCTGTATTGTCATGGAATATGTGGAAGGAATCACACTGGAGCAATATATCCGTAAATTTGGAGCGGTCAGGGAGGAGATGGCAGTGAACTGGATGCTGGCTCTATGCGATGTCATGCATTACCTGCATTCCCAGAATCCGCCTGTTATTTACCGTGATCTGAAGCCTGCCAATATCATAATACAGCCGGACGGGCATCTAAGGCTCATCGACTTTGGAGGAGCGTTCCTGTTTGGGGGCGGAAATGGGAAGGAGCAGTTTATGCTGGGAACCCCCGGATACAGTGCACCCGAACAGTGGATGCATGGCCGTACGGGAAAGGCAGCGGATATTTACAGTATGGGTGCTGTTCTGCATGAAATGCTGACGGGTGTCAGAGCCGGGGCATATGAAAAGGAGAGATATCCGGTCAGGGAGTATGACAAAGGAATATCGGAGGGACTGCAGCGCGTTACAGAAATCTGCCTGAAGAAGCGTCCGGGGGACAGGTATCAGAGCACGGAGGAACTGAAAGAAGCACTTCTTTCCTGCAGGGAAGGAAGAGGGCAAAGATACCATTTCCCGCTAAAAAAAGGAATTGCCATGGTGTTTACCTGTCTTGTGGCAGCATCTGCAGTTCTGCCACTGCTTAAAGGTGTGCCGGAAACAGAATTTCCGTTTCCGTTTCTGCAAAGACCATGCATTTTTCTGGCAGCGGATATACTGTATCACCGGATCGCATTTGGAAAGTCAGGAAGGAAGCAATTTATCAGGAAGAGGGAAAAGAGTATTCTTCTGAGCGAGAAACCATTTCCGGGAATGTATGTGGCGGGGTTTCTTCTGGCCTTCCTCCTGGGTGTCTGTTTCCAGCCGGGATATGAGAGTACGGTGATGACAGTGCAGGCAGCACAGAAAGAACGGACGACGCAGATGGTGCATGCAGACGGCGAAGACATAGGAGAGCTTTTTGTTGAGATGAGGGATGAAAAGGGAAGAAAGCTGCTTTTACAGGAGGGTGCCAGTCTGCCGGTAGAAAAAAGAGTCCGATTTGAAATTTCAGGGGAGAACCTCCCGGAAGGAACGGTTTCCCTGCAGCTTTTGGCAACAGAAGCAGATGGACAGATACGCAGAAGCCGGATTTTTCTTCTTGAAAATGTTTAGCATATCACATATCATGGAAGAAGAGGTTTAATCACATGGGAGGTTATTATGTTCACCAGAGAGCAGACAAAAACCGTAGCAATAGGAGACAGGATCATAGGAGGAGGAAACCCTATTCTGATCCAGTCAATGACAAATACAAGAACTGAAGATGTGGCAGCTACTGTTGCCCAGATAAAGGAACTGACCAGGGCTGGCTGTGAGATCATCCGCTGCACCGTACCGACGCTGGAAGCGGCGCAGGCGATCCGTGAAATCAAAAAGCAGATCACCATTCCATTGGTTGCAGACATTCATTTTGATTATAAGATGGCAATTGCCGCTATGGAGAACGGAGCCGACAAGATCCGGATCAATCCCGGAAATATCGGTTCAGAAGAAAAAGTAAGGGCTGTGGTAGAAACAGCAAGGGAGCGGAATATTCCGATCCGCGTAGGTGTAAACAGTGGATCTCTCGAGAAGGAGCTGGTGGAGAAATACCATGGTGTTACTGCAGAGGGGATCGTGGAAAGCGCCCTTGATAAGGTACATATGATCGAAGATATGGATTATGACAATCTGGTGATCAGTATAAAATCCTCGGATGTCCTTAAGTGTGTCAGGGCACATGAGCTGCTCTCAGAGAAAACAGATCATCCCCTTCATGTTGGGATCACAGAGTCAGGAACCCTGATCAGCGGAAATATCAAGTCCAGCATCGGACTGGCATTGATCTTAAGCAGGGGGATTGGTGATACGATCCGTGTTTCCCTGACAGGAGATCCGGTGGAGGAGATCAAGTCGGCAAAGCTGATTCTCCGGACGCTTGGACTCCGTAAAGGCGGAATTGAGGTTGTTTCCTGTCCGACCTGCGGAAGAACCAGGATCGATCTGATCGGGCTGGCCAATCAGGTAGAAAAACTGGTAGCAGATTACCCACTGGATATCAAGGTAGCTGTCATGGGCTGTGCGGTAAATGGCCCTGGTGAAGCGAAAGAGGCGGATCTTGGTATTGCAGGAGGACTTTCTGAAGGTCTTCTGATCAAAAAGGGTGAGATCATCAGGAAGGTACCGGAGAAGGAGCTTCTGGCGGCGCTTAAGGATGAGCTGGATCACTGGCAGAACTAAAGAAACAGAGGTAAGGTATGGGAAAACAGTTTTTTGAGGTATTTCCTAAACTGAAATTAGATCAGAAAAATCAGGATCTGTTTGAACAGACTGAGATCGAAAAGGTGACCACGACAAAGAGCAGGGAGCTTATCAGGGTCACCTTTCTTTCCCGTCATCTGATCCAGAAGGAAAATGTCCTGAAGGTTGAAAACGAGATAAAAAAGCAGTTTTTCCAGGATTATACAGTCAGGGTAAAGCTGTATGAAAGGTTCCAGCTTTCAGGCCAGTATACACCGGAAAAGCTGATGGAGCTGTACAGGGACAGTATTCTGCTTGAACTGAAGAATTACAGTCCGGTAGAATATAATATTTTCAAAGGGGCAGATATTTCTTACCCTGACGAGAGGGAGATCCATCTGACCATTGATGATACGGTTCCGGCAAGAAGCCGGAAGGACGAACTGATCCGTATCCTGCAGAAGATCCTTAATGAGAGGTGTGGATTTGCGGTTCATATTACAGCAGCTTATAAGGAAAAGAAGACCGGTAAATATAAGGAAGAGGATGAGCTTCAGATCGCCAGACAGGTAGCAGAGATCACGGCGAGAGTTTACGGCAGTAAAGACGGACTGTCTAAAGGAGATATGCAGCCAGAGATGACAGGCACCGGCACAGAAGGTAAGCCGGGAGATGTGGAAGTGAAAGCTGGGACACCGGAGATGAAAGCATCTGGAAGACCTTCCGAAGGTGCACCCAGAAAGCAGGAGTTTAAAAAGGGTGAATTCAAAAAAGGTGACTTTAAGAAGGGTGATTTTAACCGCTCTGTAAAGCGTTCTGATAATCCGGATGTGATCTATGGGCGTGACTTTGAAGAAGAGGCAGTTCCCATTGAGGAAATTATCGGAGATATGGGAGAGGTAGTGATCCGTGGTAAGATCATCCGTTATGACAGCCGTGAGATCAAGAATGAGAAGACCATTCTGATGTTTGATGTGACAGATTTTACCGACACCATGACGATCAAGATGTTTGCCAGAAATGATCAGGTGAAGGAGATCACGGCAGAGATGAAGGCAGGAGCCTTTGTCAAGCTGAAGGGTGTGACCATGATCGACCGGTTTGATAATGAGCTGACTATCGGATCTATAGCCGGTATTAAGAAGATCCCGGACTTTACAACATCAAGAAGTGATACCAGTGTGCAGAAGAGGGTGGAGCTTCACTGCCACACCAAGATGAGTGATATGGATGGCGTATCCGAAGCCAAGGATATCGTAAAACGTGCCTATAAATGGGGACACCCGGCGATTGCCATTACGGATCATGGGGTTGTGCAGTCCTTCCCGGATGCCAATCATGTGTGGGAGGATCTGTGGAAGGCAGAAAAGGCAAAGCGGATCGAAGCAGGTGACCCGAATCCGGATAAGCAGGATTTCTTTAAGGTCATATATGGAATGGAAGCCTATCTGGTAGATGATCTCAAGGAGATCGTTACCGGAGATGAGGGACAGGATCTGAATGCAGATTTTGTCGTATTTGATATCGAGACAACGGGATTTTCCCCGGTGAATAATAAGATCATAGAGATTGGTGCAGTTAAGATCCAGCAGGGAGAGATCACAGACCGGTTTTCCGTTTTTGTGAACCCGGGAGTACCAATCCCCTTTGAAATAGAAAAGCTGACCAGCATCAATGATTCCATGGTCATGGATGCCCCTCCCATTGAGGTGATACTGCCACAGTTTCTGGATTTCTGCCAGGATGCTGTACTGGTAGCGCATAATGCCAATTTTGATATGAGCTTTATCATGGAAAATGCAAAAAAACAGGGGCTTTCACGGAAGTTTACCTTCGTAGATACGCTGGGGATCGCAAGGGTGCTTCTGACACACCAGGCCAAGCATACACTGGATGCAGTAGCAAAGACACTTTCCATTTCGCTGGAGAATCATCACCGTGCTGTTGATGATGCAGAGTGTACGGCTCATATCTTTTTGAAGTTTTCAGCCATGCTGAGAGAGCGGGGAGCGGACACTCTTTCCAGGATCAATGCCCTTGGGGAATCCAGTCCGGATATTATCAAAAAGCTGACCAGTTATCATGCGATCATCCTGGCAGAGAATAATATCGGGAGGGAAAATCTGTACAGGCTGGTTTCGGCTTCCCATCTTCAGTACTTCAACAGACATCCCAGGGTGCCAAAGAGCCTTCTTTTGAAATACAGGGAGGGTCTTATCCTTGGCAGTGCCTGTGAGGCTGGCGAGCTGTACAGGGCGCTTCTGGATGGCAAGGCAGAGGAGGAGATCGCCAGGATCGTGAACTTTTATGACTATCTGGAGATCCAGCCCCTTGGCAATAATCATTTTATGATCGACTCTCCCAAGGTTCCTGCAGTAAACAGTGAAGAGGATATCATGGACTTCAACCGTAGGATCGTAGCGCTTGGAGAAGAGTTCAACAAGCCTGTGGTGGCAACCTGTGATGTCCATTTCCTGGATCCGGAGGATGAAGTCTACCGGAGGATCATCATGGCAGGAAAGGGCTTTGATGATGCTGATAACCAGGCACCGCTGTATCTTAGGACAACAGAGGAAATGCTGAAGGAGTTTGAATACCTTGGCAGTGACAAGGCAAGGGAAGTGGTGATCACCAATACCAATAAGATTGCCGACAGAATCGATGTCATGAGTCCGGTAAGACCGGACAAGTGTCCGCCTGTCATTCCGGACAGTGATAAGACACTGACGGAGATCTGTTACAATAAAGCACACGAGCTGTATGGCGAGGAGCTGCCAGCTATCGTAAAGGATCGTCTGGACAAGGAGCTGCACTCCATTATCAGCAACGGATTTGCGGTTATGTATATCATTGCCCAGAAGCTGGTGTGGAAGTCTGTGGAGGATGGTTATCTGGTAGGCTCCAGAGGATCGGTAGGATCCTCCCTTGTGGCATTCATGGCAGGTATTACAGAGGTTAATTCCCTGAGCGCTCATTACCGGTGTCCGAATTGTCACTATTATGATTTTGATTCCCCGGAGGTAAAGGCATTTGCCGGAAATGCCGGGTGCGATATGCCGGATAAGATCTGTCCGGTATGCGGAAAACCCCTTGTAAAGGATGGATTTGATATTCCTTTTGAGACCTTTCTTGGATTCAAGGGAGATAAGGAGCCGGATATTGACCTGAATTTCTCAGGAGAGTATCAGAGTAAGGCTCATAAATATACAGAGGTTATTTTTGGTGCCGGACAGACATATCGTGCCGGTACAGTAGGAACCCTGGCAGATAAGACGGCTTATGGTTATGTGAAAAATTATTATGAGGAAAGGGGAAAGAGGAAACGTTCCTGTGAGATCAACCGGATCGTGCTTGGATGCACCGGAGTCAGAAGAAGTACCGGTCAGCATCCCGGTGGTATTATCGTGCTGCCTGTGGGAGAGGATATCAATTCCTTTACGCCGGTGCAGCATCCGGCAAATGATATGACGACAGATATTGTCACGACTCATTTTGATTATCACTCCATTGACCATAACCTGTTAAAGCTTGATATTCTTGGACATGATGATCCTACCATGATACGTATGCTGCAGGATCTGACCGGGATCGATCCGACTACGATCCCACTGGATGATCCAGGTGTTATGTCTCTGTTTCAGAATACCAGTGCCCTGGGGATCACGCCAGACGATATTGACGGATGCCCTGTGGGATCCCTTGGAATCCCTGAGTTTGGTACGGATTTTGTTATCCAGATGCTTCTTGATACCAAGCCCAAATGCTTCTCTGACCTGATCCGTATTTCAGGGCTTGGTCATGGTACGGATGTATGGCTTGGCAATGCCCAGACGCTGATTCTGGAAGGGACGGCAGATATTTCCCATTGTATCTGCTGCCGTGATGATATTATGATCTATCTGATCAATAAGGGAGTAGACAGTGCACTGTCCTTTACCATTATGGAGAGTGTGCGGAAGGGTAAGGGCTTAAAGCCTGAATTCGAGTCAGCCATGAAGGAAAAGGATGTGCCGGACTGGTATATTGCTTCCTGTAAGAAGATCAAGTACATGTTCCCCAAGGCTCATGCGGCGGCCTATGTTATGATGGCATGGAGGATCGCATACTGTAAGATCAATTATCCGCTGGCATATTATGCAGCCTTTTTCTCCATACGTGCCAAGGCCTTCTCCTATGAGCTGATGTGCCAGGGCATGCAGCATCTGAAAAATGTCATGGCGGATTATAAAAAGAGAGAGGATACCCTTTCCCAGAAGGAACAGGCGTCCTTAAAGGATATGAAGATCGTTCTGGAAATGTATGCCAGAGGCTATGACTTTATTCCAATCGATATTTTTTCGGCCAAGTCCAGAAGCTTTCAGATCGTAGATGGTAAGCTTATGCCTTCCTTAAACAGTATTGATGGACTTGGAGAAGCTGCGGCGGATGCCATTGTGGAGGCTGCCAAGGATGGACCATTCCTGTCAAAGGACGATTTCAGACAACGGACCAAGGTGTCCAAGACGATTGTGGAGCTGATGGATTCCCTGAACCTTCTCGGCAAGCTGCCGGAGTCCAATCAGATCAGTTTGTTCGATTTTGTATGATAACGGTTCAGCTGCGGAAATTTTTGAAAAAGGGTCTTGATATTTTTTCTCAATATGTTACAATACTGCTTAATCGACAAAGAACTCCACGAGGGAGTAATCGGCATAGCAATATGTAGTACTATCGACATAATGGTATCTGAGTGATACCCGGTATTACTGTAAACGATGAGACTCATGGACAGCAGCAGCTGTCCGTGGGTCTTTTTTGTGCCATAGGAGTTTTGCGGCGATAAATAAGACTTTAGAAGAGGAATTGGAAATGGGAATTACAGAGTTATTTGTACTGGCAATCGGATTGTCAATGGATGCATTTGCTGTATCGATCTGTAAGGGCTTATCACTGGGGAAGATCAGCTGGAAGCACATGTGCATTGCAGGCGCATGGTTTGGCGGCTTTCAGGCACTGATGCCGCTGACCGGGTATTTTCTCGGAAGCTTTTTTACAGATATGGTTACAAAGTACTCACACTGGATTGCCTTTGTGCTGCTGGCATTTATCGGTGTGAATATGATTCGGGAGTCAAAGAGTGAGGAAAAGGTAGACAATTCCATGACCGTCAAGTCCATGCTGCTTCTTGCGATTGCAACCAGTATCGATGCGCTGGCAGTAGGTGTTACTTTTGCTTTTCTTGAGGTAAATATTATTTATGCAGTTCTGTTCATTGGGACGATCACGTTCTTGTGTTCCGCGGCCGGAGTCAAGATCGGAAGCCTGTTTGGACTGAAATATAAGGCGAAGGCGGAGGTCTGCGGAGGAATCATACTGATCGTGATCGGAGCGAAGATCCTGCTGGAAGGACTTGAGATTTTATAAACAGAAGCTGAAAAAAGGCATAGTCACTAGTGCGGCTATGCCTTTTACTTCTAATTTTCTCTTTTTTTACCGAAGAAGAACAGTGCGACAGTTCCAGGACCTGTGTGGCTGCCGATTGTAGCACCGATGGGGTAGATCTGCACCTTGCCATCAAGCTTTGGAAATTCGGCTTCAATGAGATCAGCAACAGCTTTGGCATCGTCCACGCATTCGGACTGGCTGATAAAGCATTTGCCGGAATAGTCAGTACCGTTGTCTGCATTTTCTCTCATCAGATCAACGATCCGTCTGATCACCTTTTTCTTGGTACGGATCTTTTCCCTGGGGATCAGCTTGCCTTCATTACTCACATTTAAGAGAGGACATATGTTCATGATCGTTCCGATAAAACCGGCTGTTTTGGAAACACGGCCGCCTCTGATATAGAAGGTCAGATCAGTGGAGAAGAACCAGTGGTGGACACGAAGCTTGTTTTCCTCAATCCATGTATACAGGTCATCAATGCTCATCCCTTCGTCACGTCTGTCAGCAGCGGCATCAACTAAAAGACCATAACCGCTGGAAGCAGCAAGAGAGTCGATCACATAAATCTTCCTGTCCGGATATTTCTCCTGCATTTCGTCCCTGGCGATACAGGCAGAATTGTAGCTTCCGGAAATACCGGAGGAGAGGGTAAGATGGATCACATCTTTTCCATGGGAAAGGGATTCTTCAAACAAATCTTCATATTCCCTGACGGAAACCTGAGAGGTTTTGGTGCCTTCGCCGGCAACCATGCGGCGGTATAGCTCTGCCGGGGGAACGGAAACTCCAAGATCATCGAGATATTCAGTGCCTCCAAGTTCAAAATGGAAGCAGACATATTTAATATCACGTGCGGTAAAGTATTCTTTTGATAAATCTGCTGTGGAACAGCAGCTCAGTACATAATCAGTCATAGTCTAAGTAAGCTCCTTTCAGTTACATTAACACATAAAGTGTAACATATTCCCTGGTACATCGCAAACAGTAGATGAAAATCTGAGTAGAAACTCTGAGGGGAAAAACAACAGATCAGGCAGTTTGTATTGTTACACAAAAAAAGCACTGAAATCTCTTTCAGTGCTTTAGCAGCTCGTAGCGGAATCGAACCGCTGATTCTGCCGTGAGAGGGCAGCGTCTTAACCGCTTGACCAACGAGCCACAGGTACTCACGTACCGTACTTGCTTATATTACTATACTTAGAAGAATAATGCAAGAGGAAATTACAAAAAAATATAAAATTTTTTGAATCTCACAAATTAACAGGAAAAATATAATAATTAGACCAAATCAAGCAGCTCCCGGGCAAGGCCGTCATGGTTATTATCCAAAGCAGTGACCATGGTAGCAGCTGCTTTGACATCATCAGAGGCATTGTACATGGCGATACCGATTCCGGCTGCCTCGATCATGGAAATATCATTTCCTGCATCCCCTGCCGCAATAGACAGCAGCGGACTGATATTTAAAAGCTCGCAGAGCTTCCTGACAGCAGCTCCCTTGCCTGAAGCAGAGGGGAAAACCTCCAGGTAGTTATTATTGGAAAACACCATGGTGATCTGTTCCTGCTCAGCCCACGGCGAAAGATCCCTGACAAAGGCTTCCAGCTCTTCATGTCTGTCAATGGCGATCACAAGGCACTTGCAGGCACCACAGTCCCTGATCTCATGGAGATCCTGGCTGAAGATGACAGGTGTCTTGATCGTACGCTGATAAAAGTGCAGCTCCTCATCATCACAGGGAGAGAGGATATTGGTATCGCTGTAGGTATGGAAGTGGAGACCATGCTGGCTGGCAGCTTCCCGGATATGGCATACCTGTTCATAGGTAAGCGCAACCCGGTAAAGGGTCTTTCCAGTATCACATTCCACGATTTGGCCGCCGTTATAGCCGATCAGATACATTCCCGGGTAATCAAGATGCAGGTATTCCTTTACGCTGCGGACACTGTTGATATCCCTGCCGGAGCAGAGCACAAGCTTGTTGCCGGCTTTTGTAAAAGTATCCATGACCTCCCGGGTATAATCGCCGATCTGTTTTTCTTTATTTAAAAAGGTACCGTCCAGATCGGTAAAGAGTATTTTATTCCTGCGGAAAGCCTCTGGATGGGCTTTCATTTCTGCGTGTTTCTTTTTCAGGTTCACAAGAACCTCCTCCGGGATAAACAGCCTGCCATAACCGGTGGCCAGATCAAGACCGGGCTTGGCACTGCCGTGAAAATCGGAGCCACCGCTGATACAGAGATCATACCTTTCAGCCAGCCGGCGTATTTCCCTTTCCTCGCTGGGAGCATAGGTACTGTAAATGGCCTCGATCCCGATAAGGCCGACTTCCTTCAGGGAAGCAACGAGCTTATCAAGGCGGGCGCTGCTCATATGATACAGAATGGGATGTGCCAGTATGGGAATACCGCCTGCCTTCAGGATGATTTCCACAGCCCGCATGGGTGTGATCTTTTTCCTTGGAACAAAGCAGGGGGCGTTGTCACCAACATAGCGGTCAAAGGCCTCCTTCAGGCTTTTAACATAGCCGTGGGAAAGCAGATATCTGGCGTAATGGGCTCTGGTAATGACACTGCCCGGAAATTCTGAAACCAGTTCTTCATAAGTAATGGCAACGCCATGCTCCTGAAGCCGCCTGCACATTTCCTGATTCCGCATGATCCTGCCATTGACAAAGTTTACCAGCCTTCTCTGAAAGAAGTCACTCTTATAGTCCAGATACAGGCCTATGATGTGGATATCCCGTCCCTCATATTCAGAAGAAAATTCGATGCCGGGAATTACTTCAATGGGCTTGCCTTCCGCAGCCGCAATGGCTTCGTCAATACCGGCGGTGGTGTCGTGATCTGTCAGAGCAAAGGCAGAAAGTCCCTTTTCTATGGCATGCTCAACCAGTTCGGAAGGGGTATAGCTGCCATCGGATTTGGTGGAATGTACATGTAAATCTACAATATTCATAAAAGCTTTTAGTTATCCTCTTCGTCTTCGTCCTGTTTGGTATAAACGGTTCTCTTTCTGGCCATCTCATCACTTGCCAGATATTCGTCGTAGGTAGTGATCTTGTCGATCAGGGTTCCGTTTGGAAGGATCTCCATAATACGGTTTGCGGTTGTCTCGACAAACTGGTGGTCATGACAGGAGAAAAGAGCCACGCCTGGGAATTTGATAAGTCCGTTGTTCAGGGCAGTGATGGATTCCATGTCGAGGTGGTTAGTGGGCTCATCCAGGATCAGGCAGTTGGCACCGCTGATCATCATTTTGGAAAGAAGACATCTTACCTTCTCACCTCCGGAGAGAACCTTTACCTTTTTCACACCGTCTTCTCCGGCAAAAAGCATACGTCCCAGGAACCCGCGGACATAGGTCACATCCTTGATCGGAGAGTAGCCGGTAAGCCAGTCTACGATCGTATAATCATTGTCAAATTCTTCTGTGTTGTCCTTTGGGAAGTAAGCCTGGGAAGTGGTAACCCCCCATTTGTAGGTACCTTCATCCGGCTCCATTTCACCCATAAGGATCTTGAAAAGGACGGTTTTGGCCTGTTCATTTCCGCCTACAAAGGCGACCTTGTCATCATGTCCGAGGATAAAGGAAATGTGATCCAGTACCTTTTCGCCATTGATGGTCTTGGTCAGATTGTCAACGGAAAGAACTTCATTTCCGATTTCACGTTCCGGACGGAAATCAATATAAGGATATTTTCTGCTGGAGGGTCTGATCTCATCCAGCTCAATTTTTTCCAGTGCACGCTTACGGCTGGTAGCCTGCTTGGATTTACTTGCATTTGCGGAGAAACGGGAAATAAATTCCTGCAGCTCCTTGATCTTTTCTTCCTTTTTCTTGTTGGCTTCCTTCATCTGCTTGATCAGCAGCTGGCTGGATTCATACCAGAAATCGTAGTTTCCGGCATAGAGCTGGATCTTGCCATAGTCGATGTCTGCGGTATGGGTACATACCTTATTTAAGAAGTAACGGTCATGGGATACAACAATGACTGTATTTTCAAAATTGATCAGGAATTCCTCAAGCCATGCAATCGCATCCAGATCCAGGTGGTTTGTAGGCTCGTCGAGAAGAAGGATATCCGGATTTCCGAAGAGGGCTCTTGCAAGGAGAACCTTTACCTTTTCATTACCGTTCAGATCCTTCATCAGGGAGTAGTGGTACTCTGGATCAATACCAAGGCCATTTAACAGGGTAGCGGCATTGGATTCTGCCTCCCAGCCGTCCATTTCTGCAAATTCAGCCTCCAGCTCGCTGGCACGGATACCGTCCTCATCGGAGAAATCTTCCTTAGCATAGATGGCATCCTTTTCCTTCATGATCTCATAAAGGCGTTCATTTCCCATGATAACAACATCCATAACAGGATATTCGTCATATTTAAAGTGATCCTGCTCAAGAACGGAGAGACGCTGCCCTGGTGTGATCACGATTTCACCGTTTGTAGTTTCAAGCTGTCCGGAGAGGATCTTTAAAAAGGTAGATTTTCCGGCACCGTTGGCACCGATCAGTCCGTAGCAGTTTCCTTCGGTAAATTTGATGTTTACATCTTCAAATAATGCTTTTTTTCCAACTCTGTAGGTTACATTGATTGCCTGTATCATGTCAAAACCTCATTTTCTTTCATAACTGTTGATAAAGTCACCTTATTCATTATACATAAAAATGCCGGATTTTCAAGGAAAATAAGCACTGGAGGGAATTTTTCTTTTCTGTTCCAGACAGGACAGAGCGATTTTTCTACACTAAGATAAAATGGTTATGCAAGAGGGAAAAAGAGTTGACAGACAACCTGTATTTTGATAACCTGTAAGCATAAAAGAATCTGTTTATCTTTTAACTTTTGACTGTGCATATCGCACACCTGGCAGTTTCTGCCGTATTACACATATATAATGAAGTTTGAACTGTCTGAGGAAACAGCAAGGGATTATGTAGAAAAATACTGGAAGGAATGACTATGAACTAGGCAAAGAGGGAAAGTCACACAAAGGTGAGACTTTCCTTTTTTTTATTTAGGAATAAATGTGATTTCAAGATTCATGTTCATTCCCTCTGCAAGACGTTGCAGGGTAGAAAGTGACGGGTTAGCGTTTCCACTTTCAATTTTACTGATATCACTTTGGTAAATACCTGTTTTTTGAGATAGCTGCTTCTGCGTCATGGCAGCATATTCTCTTGCCCGGGCGAGACTGCCGGCAAGGGCTTTAGCAGGATTAACCGATTCTATTCTGATCAGAGTTCCATCTTCCCAGATAGTTTCTGCATCGAGATCCAGATCATCCGACCATGATATGCCGTAGCCACCCTGATCAACCTTCAGTTTGGAAGAGAGAACAGGATCAGAGAGCAATTTCTGAAATTGTGGAAGAGACTGAAAAAGATTCTGCAGGTTATACTGGATAATTTCACCAGTAAGAAAAACAGCCTGAATATTCATGGAATCCATCATTTTTACATTTTGAATTCTGTGGGACATAAGAAACCTCCATTGTTTATTCCAGTGGTGGAAGTACACAGAATTTCTGGGTATTCCACATCGTAAATAACTGATTTCTGTAGTGTTGAATAAAGTTTTTAATCATTTTCTGCTCTTTGACAGGGATGTCGCCTTCATACATTTCAGCATCATCCAGGGAAAAAAGACCGATACAGTCTCTATATATTGCATGAATGTGAGGCGGATTGTGTTCTTTTTGACGAAAATACATCTTAATGATAATACCATGAAATTTTGATAGAACGGGCATAAATAATATCCTCATTATATTGATGAAAGAGGGTTGAATATTGGAAACAAATATATTGTATAGGATATATCCTATATTGTCAAGACTAAGTAAAATCGCAGGAAACGATAGTTATTCTTTCCATTACGTGGTAGTATATTGATAAAAGCAAAAACAAATACGGGGGAGTCTGAATATGAAATTAAATTACAAAAGAACCGTACTCATTGGTCTGGCATTTCTTTCCATCTGTGCTTTCTGGCAGATGTATGACAGCATTATCCCGCTGATCCTGCAGAATACCTTTGGCATAGGGGAGACGCTGACAGGAGCCATCATGGCAGCAGACAATGTACTTGCCATTTTCCTTCTGCCTCTTTTCGGGGCACTGTCAGATAAGACAGATACAAGGTTTGGCAGGCGTATGCCGTTTATCGTAACAGGAACTGTGCTGGCAGTGATCTTTTTAATGCTTCTGCCGATTGCAGACAGACAGGTCAATGTAGTGCTGTTTATCGTTTCACTTTTTGCCCTGCTGGTTTCCATGGGCTTATACCGTTCACCGGCAGTCGCACTGATGCCTGATCTGACACCCAATAAGCTGCGAAGCAAGGGCAATGCCATCATCAATCTGATGGGTGCCGTGGGCGGTGTTTACACCCTGATCATGATCAAGCTTCTGGTAGGAAAGGGTGACAGACCGGACTATATGCCGCTGTTTGTCAGCGTGGCAGCACTGATGGTCATTTCCGTAGGAATTCTGGCGATCACGATCTCTGAGAAAAAGGTCAAGACAAAGGTCGCAGCCGAGATCAAAGCCTATGAGGACAGCACCGGGCTTAAGGTAGAGACTGAGGATACGATCGAGGAAGAACAGCTCCTTGAAGCTGAGAAAAACAGCAGTGATGGAAATATGGGAAAGACAGTGAAAATGCAGATGCCTCCGGAGGTAAAGCGCAGCATGGCATTCCTTCTGGCTTCCATTTTCCTCTGGTTTACTGCTTACAATGCCGTAACAACAGCCTTTTCCCGTTATACGAAGGTAGTATGGCACCTGGAAGGGGGCGGCTTTGCTGACTGCCTTATGGTAGCTACGGTAGCAGCGATTTTAAGCTATGTACCGATCGGAAATCTGGCGGGAAGGATTGGCCGGAAGAAAACCATTCTTGTAGGAATCGTACTGATGAGTATCTGTTATTTCGCTGCGATCTTTGTTGGTCAGTATCATGGACTGGTCAATGTGGCCTTCGCCGTGATCGGTATTGGCTGGGCAGCGATCAATGTCAATTCCTATCCCATGATCGTTGAGATGAGTAAAGGCAGTGATATTGGTAAATTTACCGGAACCTATTATACATTTTCCATGGCGGCACAGATCCTGACACCGATCCTTTCAGGGTTTCTTCTGGAAAATGTTTCCTACAGGACGCTGTTCCCATATGCTTTTGTGTTCTCGGTGCTTGCCTTTATCACCATGACACAGGTACGGCACGGGGATGCCAGACCGGATAAAAAGAAAAGTCTGCTTGAAAATTTTGATGTAGATGATTAAGATGGAGTCTGGGACGAAAGTCTTAAGATAGGAAAGGAAAAATCCAATTACAGTAAGATAACTGGACAGCATAAGAAGAATGACAGCAATATACGTGATACTGATTGTGGCAGCCGTGCTGGTGCTGCTGTATTTCCTGATGATCATGCCAAGGCTCACAAGGCAGCAGGACTGGAAGCAGTTCCCGAAGGTTTATTATGCGCACAGAGGTCTGCATGACAATCATACAGAGGCACCGGAAAACTCCATGGCAGCATTTAAAAAGGCTGTGGCAGCAGGATACGGGATCGAACTGGATGTGCAGCTTACCAAGGACAGGATCCCGGTAGTATTTCATGATTTTACCCTTCAGAGGGCAACAGGAAAGCCAGGGAAGGTATGCGAATATACCTATAAAGAGCTGCAGGAATTTCCGTTGTTTGAAAGTGAAGAGAGGATCCCCAAATTTGAAAATGTACTGGCAGCAGTAAACGGAAGGGTGCCGCTGATCGTGGAGATCAAGCTGGAGTGGATGGATCTGATGGTCTGCACACTGACGAACCGGGCACTTGCGGATTATGAGGGTCAGTACTGTATCGAGTCCTTTAATCCACTGGCACTGATGTGGTACCGCCGTTACCGGAATGATGTACTGAGAGGCCAGCTTTCCGATGCATTCCTGAAAACAGGAGAGTTTAAAGGACCGTTATATTTTATCCTGCAGAATCTGCTCTTAAACTGGATGACCAAGCCGGACTTTGTAGCTTACGATCATAAATATGCAGACAGCCTGTCAAGAAGGCTTTGCAGAAAGCTGTATCATAACATGGCAGTGGCATGGACAATCAAGAGTCAGAAGGAGCTGGAGGAAGCAGAGAAGAGCTTTGATATGTTCATTTTTGATTCCTTTATTCCAAGAAGAAAGCGCCCCAAATAAAAACAGGGTAAAGGCAGAGCAGAATTTTGACAGCATATGTCGGATTTGTGCAAATTTAATAAAAAAGAGTGCAAAACACCCTTTTCCATGGTATAATTTACCTATCAATGCAGTCACTGGGGAGCTGCGTATATCCAGCAGCTCTGGTGAACTGTAAATATGGGTGATTAAGGGAGATTACTATGGGAAAATGGGTGTATTCTTTTGAAGAGGGGAACGCAGGCATGCGCAATCTTCTTGGAGGAAAAGGTGCTAATCTGGCAGAGATGACCAATCTTGGACTGCCGATTCCGCAGGGCTTTACGGTGACGACAGAAGCCTGTACTGATTACTATGCCAGCGGCAGACAGATTTCTGATGAAGTCAGGGAACAGATCTTTGCCGCACTGAGCGAGCTTGAGAAAAAGCAGGGAAAGAAATTCGGAGATACGGAGAATCCGCTGCTTGTATCTGTGCGTTCCGGTGCAAGAGCATCAATGCCTGGTATGATGGACACGATCCTGAATCTTGGACTTACTGATGTGGCAGTAGAGGGCTTTGCAAAGAAAACAGGCAATCCCAGATTTGCCTATGATTCCTACCGCCGTTTTATCCAGATGTTCTCAGATGTTGTTATGGAGATTCCAAAGTCCTATTTTGAGAGAATACTGGACGAGATCAAGGAGGCAAAGGGAGCTAAATTTGATACGGATCTGACAGCAGAAGATTTAAAGCAGGTGATCGTCCGCTTTAAGACTGTCTATGAAGAAAAGATGGGCAAGGCATTTCCACAGGATCCGGGAGAGCAGCTCATGGAGGCTGTAAAGGCAGTATTCCGTTCCTGGGATAATGAAAGAGCAATTGTTTACCGCAGAATGAACGATATTCCGGGAGACTGGGGTACTGCGGTCAATGTACAGGCCATGGTATTCGGAAACATGGGCAATACCTCCGGAACCGGTGTTGCCTTTACCAGAAATCCTTCCACCGGTGAAAAGGGAATTTACGGCGAGTACCTGATCAATGCACAGGGAGAGGACGTTGTAGCCGGAATCAGAACACCGCAGCCGATCACAAGGCTGGAGCAGGATCTGCCGGAATGCTTTAAGCAGTTCATGGAGATCGCAAACAAGCTGGAAGACCACTACAGAGATATGCAGGATATGGAGTTTACCATCGAAGACGGCAGGCTGTTCTTCCTGCAGACAAGAAATGGAAAGAGAACCGCACAGGCAGCACTTCAGATCGCCTGTGATCTGGTAGATGAAGGCAGGATATCACCTGAGGAAGCAGTTCTTCGAATTGAAGCGAAATCACTGGATCAGCTTCTGCATCCTACCTTTGATGCCGAGGCACTGAAGAAGGGTACTGTGATCGGACAGGCGCTTCCTGCATCTCCCGGTGCGGCAGCAGGAAAGGTGTATTTCACAGCGGCTGAAGCCAAGGCAGCCCATGAAAAGGGAGAAAGAGTGGTACTGGTCCGTCTGGAAACCTCCCCCGAAGATATCGAAGGAATGCATGCGTCAGAGGGTATCCTGACAGTCCGTGGCGGTATGACAAGCCATGCTGCGGTCGTAGCAAGAGGTATGGGAACCTGCTGTGTATCCGGCTGTGGTGATATCAGTATCAATGAAGAAGATAAGGTATTTGAACTGGGTGGACATACCTATCACGAAGGAGATTACATTTCCCTCGATGGTTCTACCGGTAAGATCTATGACGGTGATATACAGACACGGGAAGCGTCCATCAGTGGCAATTTTGATCGTATGATGAAATGGGCAGATTCCTTCCGGAAGCTGCAGGTAAGAACCAATGCAGATACACCGGCGGATGCTGCCAATGCTGTGAAGTATGGCGCAGAGGGTATCGGACTCTGCCGTACAGAGCATATGTTCTTTGAAGAGGACAGAATCCCAAAGATCAGACAGATGATCCTGTCAAGAACCCTGCAGGAAAGAGAAAAGGCGTTAAATGAGTTGATTCCTTATCAGAAGGGAGATTTCAAGGGCTTATATGAAGCAATGGAAGGAAGACCGGTTACCATCCGTTTTCTGGATCCCCCACTTCATGAGTTTGTTCCTACAGAACAGGATGATATCGATGATCTGGCAGTAAAGATGATGATGACTGCGGAAGAAGTACAGGAGATCTGTGATTCCCTGCATGAGTTTAACCCGATGATGGGACACAGAGGCTGCCGTCTCGCAGTAACCTATCCGGAAATCGCAAGAATGCAGACAAGAGCAGTTATGGAGGCTGCAATCGAGGTCAGGGCAGAGAAAGGCTACGATATCGTACCTGAGATCATGATCCCGCTAGTAGGAGACAAGAAGGAACTGAAATTTGTCAAGGATGTTGTGGTAGAGACCGCAGAGGCTGTGAAGAAAGAGAAGAATTCCGATATCCAGTATCACATCGGTACTATGATCGAGATTCCAAGAGCTGCACTCCTTGCCAATGAAATTGCAGAGGAGGCAGAGTTCTTCTCCTTTGGAACCAATGACCTGACACAGATGACCTTTGGCTTCTCCAGAGATGATGCCGGCAAGTTCCTTGGTGATTATTATAAGAACAAGATCTATGAATCTGATCCTTTTGCAAAACTGGACCAGAAGGGGGTAGGACAGCTTGTTCAGATGGCAGCCGAGAAGGGCAGAAGTACCAGACCTGATATCAAGCTTGGTATCTGCGGTGAACATGGTGGAGATCCTTCTTCCATCGAGTTCTGCCATAAGGTTGGACTTACCTATGTATCCTGTTCACCTTACCGTGTGCCGATAGCCAGACTCGCAGCGGCGCAGGCAGCTATTAAACAAAAGTAGGCTATCGTCCCGTCAGTGGAAAACTGAACAGACCTATCGTATGTACGGTGAGGATGCTCGTCATCCTCACCGTATTCTTATTATCTGCATATACTTTGACTATTTTATATGCAGAAAGCGTTTAATAGTCCTTGCTCAGCAGAAAATCCGCCAGATGCACGATCTTGACACCGTTGATGTTGCCTGCGGCCAGTTTGTCCATCGTCACCACATATTTCGGGTAATGGTCTTTGATTTCAAGCAGGTTTGCGACTTCCCGGTCGGATTCCTCCGGCAGATTGCGGCACACCTGCACATAGATCCGCTCGTCCCGCCGCACGGCCACGAAGTCGATCTCCTTGGTTGCGTTTTTGCCGATATACACATCATAGCCCTTCCGCCGAAGCTCGAAGTATACGATGTTTTCCAGCATTGCGTCAACGGATTTCGGGTTGAAGCCCATCATGCAGTATTTGAGGGAAGCGTCCGCAAGGTAGAACTTCTCCTGCGTTTTGAGGACAGTCTTGCCCTGCATATCGTACCGCTGGCAGCGGTAGATCACGAACGCCTTTTCCAGCCATTCCAGATAATTATAAACTGCTTCCACTGAGAGGGAGCGCCCTTTGCCTTTCATAAATTTCACGATGGCGTTTGCGGAAAAAGTTTTTCCGACATTCTCCACGACATACTTCACCACACGGTTGAACAGGTCAAAGTTCGTGATATTGTGCCGCTTGGTGATGTCACTGGTGATAACGGAATTGTAGATGCCCTCGACGATCTGATAGGATGAATGCTCATCGAAATTTCCGAGCGCAACGATGGGGAAACCGCCCATGCGGATATATTCGTTCAAAAGATCTTTCGGCGTACGGCAGCTGTCCTTCTTAAACTCCAGATATTCGGCAAAGGACAGCGTAAAGACAGGGATGGAGATATAACGCCCCGTCAGATAGGTGGAGATCTCACCGGACATCAGCTTGGAATTGGAGCCGGTCACATAGATGTCGGTATTGGCATCCTCCAGCAGGCTGTTGACCGCCTTTTCCCAGCCGTCTACCTCCTGCACCTCGTCCAGCAGAAGATAGTAGCGTTCACTGTCGGTCATTTTCTCTTTAATGTCACGATACATCTGCTTAGCTGTCATGCTGTCGTCCAACTCTTCCGAGGTATAGCGCAGATGGATCACATGGTCTGCCGCAATGCCGCTGCCGAGCAGATCGTCTTTTAACATATCCAAAATGGTCGATTTCCCGCAGCGGCGGATTCCGGCAAGAATCTTCACCAGCGGAACATCCCGATAGGTTTTCAGTATATCCAAATAGTAGGGTCTAACGATCATGGTATCGCCTCCTTGCTATTAGCATAGCCAAAAACATCGTTCAAGTAAATGGTTTTTACTGAAATCCAAGAAAAACTTATTGTATATAGAATCTTTTTCGACCTGCTCTGCACCGATTTCGTCGTACTTATATCGCTTTGATTTTTTTGAGATACGCCACGGCATCGGTATGTCCACGGAAGTAGATGTGCTGCCGCTCCATGTCCTCCATTTGACGGTGGCTTATTTTTGTTCTATACTTCAAGTAAGTGGAAACTAACTGTGCGGCTCGATATGGATAGAAGGTGGGATCATGGTATTCAAAACAATAGGTGACAAATCAAATCCAGTTATCCTTTTTTTTCACGCAATGGGGGTGACTGGGGAAAGCAGCATGCCAGTTGCAGAGAAAATGGCAGATGAATTTTATTGCGTTATGCCGACGTCAACAGTGTATTGTTCCGGGCAGAAATATCGCAGTAAAAAAGATGAGGTACGGCAAATTATACGATTCCTGGGAAAACAGGGAATCAAAGAGATAGAACTTGTAGTTGCATCTTCAATTGGTGCAGATCTTGCAATGGCATTCCTGACAGATGCAAAAATACCAGTGAAATATATATTTTTTGACGGCGGGCAGTTTGCGCAGATCGGAAAGGTGACTCGCAGGATTATGGTTCCGTTTTTATATCTGGTAATTAAAAGCTTGTACTGGTCAAAAGGAAAAACATTGAAAAAAATCATGTGGTGCGATGACGAAAAAATCAAGCCTTACTTTATAGCTGCGGGAAAGAATCTGACATATGGAAATCTGAGAAGGCAGTTGACAGACAGCCTGGAAGATAAACCACTTCCGAAACTGTCAGAAGAATTGCAGAAACATACATTCTGGGAGTTCGGAAGTAAAGAAGAACATTTTAAATACAGAAATGCAGTTATGCAGACCTATATACACGGTAATTTTCCGGTTTTTGAAGGATTCAACCATATGCAGTATCAGATCCGGGAGCCGGAAGGATTTGCGAGAATGTTGGAAACGATTATTGAGACAGGTAGATTACCAAGCCCGGTTGTTAAGAAGGCGTAGAAAGGGAGAAACTGATAATGGTTATTCTTACAGAGCAGATAGAGATTCCGGCTTCCTATGAGAAAATGGAGGCATGGACCGCTAACTTTGAGGAAGAGTTTGTGAAATGGAGTCCCTACCACATCGAATGCAATCTCTATAACGGGAACTATCATGCTGGAAGCAAGGTCCGCTTCCGCGAGATTGTTATGGGGCTGGACTACGATGTGACAGGCACGATTACGGAATGCGAACAGGATGAGAACCACTTCCGCATTGTATTCCAGAGCGACAAGAAGACGGCGTTTATCACCTTTGAAGGGGAAAAAACCGAAACAGGATGTCATTTTTCTCACACCGAGGCTTTCGGCATGACCACACCGGCAATTGGGGCAATCATGAACTTCCTGATTTTCAAGGTGTTTTTTAGGAAAAAGGCGAACTGGCAGCTTATACGAGATGATATGATTTTGGACAACAGGTATTTATACGAGATTCTGACCGAAGGGAAATATCCGGAAAGAATCCCACTGGACAAGCTGCTGGTAGAATGTGAAACCTGAAAAATAAAACTGCATCATAGAATTGGTAAGCCATCACGCAGTGATTTTATTCAATTGGAATTTGGCTAATGGTATTATGGCAGAACAGTACATGAATTGGGAATGGCATATAACAATGTCGGAAAACCTACATTGTTATCTTTTATATCAGGATCAGCCAGACAAGCATGGAAGCCATCGCAGCAATATGTAAAGTACCGATGATCCGAAATGGAAACAGCAGGATAAATATTGGTAATATGGTGAAAATAACAGCCCAAAGCGGAAATGCTGCGGTACCGGTAACGATAGCCACAATCAGCGTAATAACAAAAAGGAGATAGGCAAGATAGCAGCTCTTTGTGATTGGTGCACTGTTAAAAAGATCAAGCATCAGACCATGCGCTTTTGTATCGCGACCGAGTTTGAGAAATACATATTCCGTCAGGGCATATTTTACGTGATGCGCAGTACCAAGGACAATAAAAAATGCAATCGATACAAACAGGATGGAGCCGTAACGTCTGGAGTGACCATATATATAGGCACTCAGTGAGAAATACCCGAGAAACTGCAGAAACAGGGAGAATGCACCAAGGATGGCAGAACGCATGGGGGTCTTTGGGGATACACCCTCCAGAAGGTGAGCCATTTTTTCCTCATTAGTGAGATCTTTGAAATTTTCCAGTTTCAGCTGTCCATTAGGAAAAATAGACAAAATACGGTCGCAGTACATATTACATGCATGACCGGTGATTCCAAGCAGCAGCATGAGTTTTAGAATTGTAGAACTCATAGAATTTACCCCCGACAGAATATAATTTCTTTTATAAACACAGATTAGCTAAAACTAACCAAACTGTCAAGAGATATTCTACACTATTATTTGTATTGAAAAGCAAATAATAGCGAGATGCAATATGCTTAGAAAGTGAGGAGGAAGCGGAATGAATGAAGGACAACAAACTCAAATTTGACACCAGCTGTCATGTGCTGTATTCCAAGCCCTGTAAGAAAGAAATCCTTGCAAAAATCGCCTCGCACTATCCAACAGCAGAGCAGGAAGTGGTTTGGGAAAAAGTATAGCGGCAGTATGTGGCATTCCTCTCTGACTGGCGTACTGATTTGGGCGGCAAAAAGAACTTCCACAACAGCGCAGGAGACACCTACGACTGCATCGCCATTATGAGCCATGTCAGCTTTTATAAGAGTATTGTTGATCAGGACAGGACATCCGTTGTTATATGCAATCTCAAGCATGAGATTATTTACATGAATCTGGCAGCTGTTACCAGTTATGAGAAGCGAGGCGGAGATAAACTTATTGGAAGAAGTCTGTTAGATTGTCATAATCCAGAATTCCATAATATCGTCTATACTTTTCACAATGAGAAACAGAATAAGGATGTTTACATGGTAGCACTCAGAGATGAGGGTAAGCTGATAGGATATTATGATTAAACAGGAAATCAGTAGATATTTTATAGTCTACGAAGCGTAGAATCCGTATATATTCACCATTTTCTACGTTCCGTGGGTGTGAAACATCTACTTTATATACTATTCTGAGGTCAGAAAGGAGGAAAACAATGGATCAGGTAAAAATTGGAAAGTTTATTTCTGATGAAAGAAAGGCAAAAGGGTATACACAGAAACAATTATCTGAATTGCTGGGAATCAGTGATAAAACAATATCGAAATGGGAGCGTGGAAACGGCTTTCCGGAAGCATCACTGCTGTTACCATTGTGTAATGAATTAGAAATAACAGTAAATGAACTTCTGACCGGAGAGAGAATTTCCCAGCAAAATTATAAGAAAAAAGCGGAGGAAAATATGGTGAATATGATTAGAGAAAAGGAAGAGAATAAGCAAAAAATATTATTAACAACAATTATTGGTGTAATATCAACAATTACGTTTGTGACATTACTATTAGTGGTTTGTTTTTACACAGATGTGATTACGTTACCAATTAAGATTGTGCTGATGATTATTGCTATAAGTGTGTTTGGCATTGGATTATATGTTGCAATGTGGGGAGACAGGAAGATAGGATATTTTAAATGCAGGAATTGTAATGAACTGTTTACTCCAACATTTATGCAATATAACATGGGAATGCATTTATTAAGCACAAGATACTTAAAATGTCCTCACTGTAAGACAAGAACCTGGTGCAGGAAAGTCATGACCAAGGAGTGAGATTCAAATCATATAGATAGAGTATGGCAACAGCAGGTTGCTTTTCAGAATATGAATTTATGTTTTAGTCCTTATTTTTATACCAATTTAGCGGTAGATAAGGCAGCGCTGTTATATCAAAACCGAAAATCCAAGTCAGTATCACAGAT
>ERZ1026772.46-NODE-46-length-86359-cov-7.084932_pt1 | contig 86359 bp, 62 predicted proteins | sample MGYA00380124_ERZ1026772 | MGnify/ENA primary metagenome ERZ1026772 (study PRJEB33269, sample SAMEA4719760) | human gut metagenome | biome: human-associated habitat; feature: organic feature; material: feces | place: Cameroon | collected 2013-10 ...
CTTGTGAATGGGTGGCAGGCGACAGCCTGACGGGATGAGCGAAGCGAACCTCCAGTGGTCCCACCCCTGCCGGGGCGCGCCAGTCAAATTTCAATTTTGTACTGTGGTTTTAGACAGATAAAAATCATAAATTAATTTCCACAAAAAACCACAAAACACCACAAAACACATAAAAATCTTCCACGGGACATAAAAATCATAAAAATCTGCATTCCTGTACCCACATTTCCAATGTTTTCGAAAATTTTTTGCATACTATTGCAGCCTTGAAACACGATGATGCCGCCGCAATCGCGACACATCATCACGTCAAATCTTTGTTAAATTAATTAAAAACATTAACTTTATGGAACAAACATTCAAGGCAAAGTACATCGATCCAATGATCGACTGGAGCTTCAAAAGACTATTCGGCTCGGAAGTAAACAAGGACATCCTCATTGAATTCCTTAAAGTCATTTTCCCGGAATTCGACATCAAGGACATCACATACCTTCCGTCCGAACAATTGGGAATCATGGAAAAGGACCGCAGGGCAGTATTCGACGTCATCTGCAGAGCCTCGGACGGCAAGGAATTTCTGGTAGAAGTGCAGCGGGGAGCGCAGGAGCACTTCTTCGAGAGGGCATTGTTTTACACATCCTTCCCGATTTTGAAGCAGGGCAAGAAGGCCATGGCTGAGGAAGAACGTGACACAAAGAAGCCTTGGAACTTCCAGTTGGACGGCGTGTTCTTCCTAGGTATATTGGATTACAAGCACTTGGAAGACGACCGGATAGAGCACCGATACTGGCTACGCGAGGGAACGACCGGCGAAACCATGACCGACAAGTTGAAATTCGTCTTCGTCGAAGTCGCGAAGTTCAACAAGACCGAGGAAGAATTGACCACGGAGCTGGACAAATGGTTATACATATTGAAAAACCTGTCAAGACTGCTGGAACGCCCCGCAGCTCTACGTGACAAGATTTTCAAACGGATCTTCGATGTAGCTAAAATTGCCAGCCTCGATGATGAAGACAAGAAAAAATACATCAACAATATGCAGACGGCAAGGGACACATACAACCAATTGGAGTACGCGAAGAAAAAAGGGCGCGAGGAAGGTCGTGAAGAAGGTCGCATGGAAGGACGTGAAGAAGGCATTGAAAAGCGCTCAAGAGAAATCGCTGTGAATTTGTTACGAATTAATTTACCTATTCAGACCATCTGCGAAGCCACCGGTCTCTCAGCCGAAGAAATCACCAAACTACAGGGCGAGGCGTAACAACGAGCCGTACTCCAGGTGCGCCATATGTCTAAAGTGTTTATCCCAGGCTGGATGCGACCATGCCTTCGCCAGAGCTCTTGCAACGGCGGGACGCGGCCATGGGTCGTTTTGTAACTGCTTGATAGTCAGATATTATTTTAATGAGCGCGTGGAAACGCAGGCATTTTTTTGGCCACGTTTCCACGCCCCGTTTTATAACTCATTGAAAATCAATGCTCCCAAAAAACGAAGCGTGGCCGCGTCCCGCCGCCGGATCGCCGCTGGATTCCAATGTCATAAAATGCGCACCTGCCGGACTTGGGGCAACCCCAGAAAACGCTCACATCTCGTGCGTAAAAACGCCAGATTTACTCACGACATGACCATTTTTCCACACGACGTGCGTAGAAAACGTTTTATCGTGCACGAGAGAGTGGCGCAACGTTATTTCCTGGCCGGAATTTTTCCCTGACCTCTAATTTCTGACGGAACATGCAGCAGGAAGATGAGGCGGTATAGAAAACAAAAAAGCCCTTACTTTCGATAAGGACCTTTTTAAATCGTTGAGTAATGACGCCTCACGCGCAAAAACTCACACTAACCACATAATTAATAACACTAAAACTAATAACCAACGAGCTGTATGTGGAAGAACTCCATCATCAACTCGATTGCAAAGTTACGGCTTTTTCGTTTCGGTGCAAATTATTTCTTACAATTTTTAAGCACTATTTTCATAAACATTTTTAGAAGCATTGTAAATCAACGAATTAAAACGTAACTAAAATTTATTAAAATTTTAATTGAACTTCGATAATTTGTTGTAAAACGTTTCCTGTCAGACTGCTGCAAAATTGTCAGTCCGTTCTGTCACCGGCATTGTTGGCGCATACTTTGTATATATAACTAAAAAATAACTCTAAGATGGAAAACAAGGAAATGCCTGTCCTGCTTCTGACAGGATATCTCGGAAGTGGCAAGACTACGTTGGTGAACCGTATTCTCGAAAACAAGAAAGGAATCCGTTTCGCGGTCATTGTCAATGATATAGGTGAGGTCAACATTGACGCGTCCCTTATTCAGAAGGGCGGCGTGGTCGGTCAGAGTGACGACAGTCTGGTCGCGCTGCAGAACGGTTGCATCTGCTGCACATTGAAAACCGACCTTATGAATCAGCTGGTCGAAATCATGAAGATGGACAAGTTCGACTACATTGTCATTGAAGCCAGCGGAATCTGCGAACCGGAACCTATCGCGCAGACTATCTGTTCAATGAAGTCCATCGGGGGAGTGTACACGGAATTCGGCACACCGAAGCTGGACTGCATTGTAACAGTCGTGGATGCCTTGAGGATGGCGGATGAATTCGGTTGCGGAGAACAGCTGGAACGCAAGGACCTGGGTGAAGAAGACATTGAAAACCTTATCATTCAGCAGATTGAGTTCTGCAACATCATTCTTCTGAACAAGGCTTCCGAAGTCAAGCCCGAGGCACTTGCCAAGATCAAGAAGATTATACGTGAGATCCAGACCAAGGCGCAGATTATCGAGTGCGATTATGCCAATGTCGATATAGAGAAGTTATTGGATACCAATGCTTTTGACTTCCGTCAGACCGAGGCCGGGGCAGGCTGGATCCGCGGTATCGAGAGCGATGTCCATGAGGAGGAACATCACCATGAGCATCATCACGAGCGTGACGAAGACGAGCACCATCACGACCATGAGCATGACCATGAGCATGACCATGACGAAGACCATGCCCATGACCATGAGCACGAGCACGACCAAGACCAAGACCACGAAGGCCATCATCACCATCATCACGACCACGAAGGCGGCGAAGTCGAGGAATATGGCATCGGCACGTTCGTCTATTACCGCCGCCAGGCATTTGATCTGAACAAATTTGACTGGTTCGTGAGCAAGCGGCTGCCGAAGAGCGTCATCAGGGCTAAAGGACTCTGCTACTTCTCAGACAATACCGACATGTCATGTCTTTTCGAGCAGGCCGGAAAGCAGATTATGCTGCGTGAGGCCGGACAATGGTATGCCACAGCGCCGGAAGAGGAACTTATCCGCATGATGCGTCAGGACCCGACAATCATGAAAGACTGGGATCCGCATTATGGCGACCGCATGCAGAAGATTGTCTTCATCGGCCAGAACATGGATAAAGAGCAGATCTGCAAGGATCTGGACACCTGCCTTGTCGAGGACTAACGTCCGAAACGAATATGAACTGCCCCTGGAAATGTAACAATTTCCGGGGCTTACTTACAGCTCCGCAAGCACGTGGTCTGCCTTGATCTTGTCAATGATGCTGCACACGACCTTGAAGATGCGGCTGTAGTGGCAATAATTCGCCGGCGTGATGAAATTCACCCTGCCCTGGCGCAGAAGCTTCTCCGCAACCACCTGTTTCTCAGGCTTGTCAGGATTGTACACGGCGATTGAATGACCGCCGAACATGCTGACGATTTTCATGCATGGCACATCGGTCTCTCCGTCGCCGACATATATCATCTGCGTGAACGGGATACGCTTCTTGTCCTCCGCCATACTCTCATTCACCTCCTTGGTATCACGTGCACTGAAAATGCCCTTGTTTATCTTGAAGATGAACTGGGTCTTGGCAGTGTAGTCGACCGCGATTCCCGGCCACTCCGCCTCACCTTTCTGGTCATAGATGAAAGAACTGGCGAAAATATGCTTGAACTCCTTGGCTATCGGGCAGCCCTCGATAATCTCTTTCAGTCCGGAAGAATTGATGTAGTGCTCCACCTTCACGCCGTGCGACCTGCCATATTCATTCACGAGGTCGAACCATCCCGTGACCCCGTCGAACAGCTTGATGTCCTTGCCGAATTTCTTGAACTCGCTGCGTTTCAGGCGGATACCGTTGTTCTTCGCCTCATCGAACATCAGCTTCATGTAGGCGAGGATGTTGCTGGCATCCTGGCCTGCAGCGATACCGTCGCTCATTTTCCAGAACTCCTCCGGCGTCTTGCCGATGGCCTGGATGAAACCGAATTCCTGCATGTTGCCGGGAGAAAGAGTCCCGTCAAAATCATAAATCAGAGCTACAATTGGCTTTCTTCTCATAGCTTTTGTGTAATCAATCGCTCTAATATAACGAAAAGTTGTTAAATTTGCGAAAATTAGATATTTATGGAACATTATTTTTCGCGACTTCAAAACGCAATTCGCCTATACTGGGAAAAACCTGCTGTAGGCAACTATAAAGGCGAAACATTTTCATACGGGCAACTCGCCACACAAATAGAAAGATTCCACATATTCTTCGAAGCCTGTGGTATCAAGAAAGGAGAACGAATCGCAATCTGCGCGAAAAATACTGCCAGAATGGCCGTGTCCTTCCTTTCGGTCAATACCTACGAGACGGTGATCGTGCCGATTCTCTCCGATTTCACACCGGACAGCGTGAACCACCTCGTCGACCACTCCGAGAGCGTCATCCTGTTCACTGACAATGATATATGGGCGAAGCTCGACATTTCCAAGATGCCGCTTCTGCGCGCCGTAGTCAGTGTCAATGACTTTACGCTTCTCTATGCCGCCGAAGAGTCCATCAGCAAGGCATTTGCATCCGTTCCGGAACTCTTCTCCGCGAAATACCCTATGGGATTCACCGGCGAAAACGTGAATTACAATACCGAAAACTGGGACGATCTCGACATCATCAACTACACCTCGGGAACGACCAGCGCCCCTAAAGGCGTAATGCTCACATACAAGGCCATCAGCGCGACCATCGACTTCGGTCAGAGGTACATTCCGTCATCCGACAAGTTCACGATGGTTTCAATGCTGCCGATGGCGCACATGTACGGCCTTGTGTACGAATTCCTGTACCCGCTCTGCAATGGTACAAGCATCACCTTCCTCGGCAAGACACCTTCACCGTCATTGCTCCTTTCAGCGATGCACGACGTAAGACCGTATCTTCTCATCACGGTACCTCTCGTTATGGAGAAGGTTTACAAGAGCGCCCTCAAGCCGGTTCTCGACAAGCCTGTGATGAAAGTCCTTACGAGGATTCCTGGCATCAAGTCATTGATATTCAAGAAAATCAGAGTGAAGCTCCTGACCGCCCTCGGCGGAAATCTCCAGATGATAATCATGGGTGGCGCACCTCTCAATCCGGAGGTTGAGAAATGGTTCAAGAAGATCGGACTTCCTTACACCGTGGGCTACGGCATGACCGAGGCAGCACCGCTTCTCGCTTACGAACCATGCACTTCGTATGTGCCCGGCTCATGCGGAAAAGCCGTGGATTGCGCTACGGTACGCATTGACTCCGATGACCCTCAGCACGTGGTCGGCGAAATCCAGGCGAAGGGAGCGAACATCTGTCTGGGTTATTACAAGAACCCTGACGCGACCTCTGCCGCCTTCACCGCTGACGGTTTCCTGAAGACCGGTGACTTGGGAATCATTGACGCTCACGGCAATATCTTCATCAAGGGCCGCAGCAAGAGCATGATTCTCAGCGCAAACGGCCAGAATATCTACCCGGAGGAGGTCGAGGCCGTCGTGAACAACCAGGACTATGTAGTCGAGTCCGTCGTCGTCGACCGCGCAAGCAAGCTCGTGGCCCTCGTCTACCTCGACCATGACGCCATCCGCAAGGCCGGCCTCGATGACGAGACCATCGCCGACATTCCGGAAAACATCAGGATCAATGCCAATAAAGCATTGCCTTCCTACAGCCAGCTCCAGAAAGTCGAGGTGGTGGACAAGCCGTTCGAGAAAACCCCTAAGATGAGCATCAAGCGCTTCATGTACAAATAAACCTTTATGAGAAGCAACATTAGAACCTGTTATCGCATCTGATATATGGCTGTCTCCGGGCGGCCTGTTTGAAGAAACTTAAAAGCGGGAACTTGATATGAATGTAGGAAAATTCATTGAAGCGGCTGCCGTGACCATCATGGCGGCCCTTTTTTCTTGGAATGTCCGGGCTGAGGAACCGGACCCGTCTCTGCGTTTCGAGGTGCGTCTCGGCGCCACGCCTCCGCAATGTTCCATGTTTTCGACCACCCGGCTTGTGCACGGCTGGGGCTGGTGCGGCGGCGACACCGGCATCAGTGAAGATTATAAAATCAGTTCGGCAGTAGGTACATACGACGGTGATGTATATGCAACTGGAGCGTTCACGGCGGAATTTTCATATATCTTCAGAAAATGGCTGACGTTCTCTGTGGGACTTGGCTACAATCATTACTGGAAAGACCAGCTCAGCAGATTGGATGATTCCCGAATAGGTACGGCACATGCAGGGGCGATGTATCTGATGCCTCTCGCACGGTTTACCTATATGGCGCATAAGAACGTGAAACTTTACTCAGGCGCCGGACTCGGATTCTCAATGTTCAAGAATTACAGCGCGGACAAGTTTCCGGAATGCTCTTTCGCGGATGTCAGGCGGGAGCCGGTATTCAGGCCGATGATGCAACTTGTGCCGTTCGGCGTCACTTTCGGGAACAGGTTCTTCGGTTTTGCGGAGACAGGCTTTGGCGCTGTCTGGATCGGTGTCCATGGCGGCGTGGGCTACAGATTCTGAAGGATAAATGATGGGAAAATTTTCAAAATCACTGATTATGCGCAGAATTCAATATTTTCTTATGGTTTTGGCTGTCACCGCTGTAGCCTCGTGCAAAGTGGAGGATGCTGATATCAACCGGGCGGAGTCGTACCTCCAGTCGTATTCGGAAGTCTTAAGATATAACGCGGTGGAACTTCCTGTATTGAAAATCAGCAGGATGCTTGATACTATGAATGAACCGTTCTTCGATGAGGGAAAGACGTTCAGGACCACTATAATGTCTGAGCACTATTATGGGAATACCATGTCAGACATGACATTCACATATAAGTCCGACACGACGTGGACATTCACGCTGGATGCAGTGAAAGGACGTGCCGAACTGGAGAATTTCCGTGCTGCGGGCACCGCCTCTTTCTCAACGTTCCGGAAAGGCGTCCGGAACTGGAAGCTGGAAGTCTCCGGCTCCACATCTGAAGATACCGGGTATTCATCTGAATTCACGACGAATTCGATCAGCTTTCTCATCCATAGCAATGATTTCGAAAGGAGATATGAATGCCGTAGGGATGGGGCTTTCCAGACGAAATATTTTCTGAATGGAAAATTGTTCTCGGATATCCGTTCTCAATGGTTGGGAGGAAGAGATTCCTGCAATTATAGTTATGAGGAACTCTGATACGCCATCTTTTTGCATGAGCCTGCATGATGTTCTGACTGTCCATGACAAAATGTCATATTGATGGCGTTGGAACGTTATTTGACTTAATTGAAGCCGTCCGGTCAGCCGGGCGGTCTTTTGTCTGCCGCCGCATTGACCGGATAGAAATTATTGATATTAAAAATAATAAATATTATGGCAGAGGTAAAAGGTAAAATCGGCGTCACCACGGAAAACATTTTTCCGGTGATCAAGCAATTCTTGTATTCGGACCATGAGATTTTCTTGAGGGAACTCGTGGCAAATGCTGTCGATGCTACGGAAAAGATAAAGGCATTGGCATCTTCCGGTGACTTCAAGGGCGTTCTGGGCGACCTGTTTGTGAAGATTGAACTCGATGAAGACAAGAAGATTCTCAAAATCATTGACCGCGGTATCGGTATGACCGAGGAGGAAGTCGACAAATACATAAACCAGATTGCATTCTCCTCAGCAGGCGAATTCCTGGAGAAATATAAGGACCAGATCGGCAATATCATCGGACATTTCGGACTGGGATTCTACTCCGCATTCATGGTTTCCAAGAAAGTGACCATCGAGACATTGTCATGGAAAGACGGTGCGAAACCGGTGATGTGGTCTTGCGACGGCAGCCCTGAATACGAGATGGGCGAGTGCGTTAAGGCAGACAGAGGCACGACCATCACATTGTACCTTGACGATGATTCGGCAGAATATGCAACTAAGGGAAAAATCGGGCAGCTGCTCGACAAATACTGCAAGTTCATGCCGTTCCCTATCGTGTTCGGCAAGGAGCAGGAATGGAAAGACGGCAAATATGTCGACACGGATAAAGACAAGGTTATCAATACGGTAGAGCCTTTGTGGACACGCAAGCCGGCCGACCTGAAGGAAGAAGACTACATGAACTTCTACAAGGCGCTGTACCCGACATACGAGGATCCGCTTTTCTATATCCATCTGAACGTGGACTATCCGTTCCACCTGACAGGTATCCTGTATTTCCCTAAGATCAATGACAGGATGACCGTCGAGAGGAACAAGATCCAGCTCTATTGTAACCAGATGTTCGTTACTGACCATGTCGACGACATCGTTCCGGACTTCCTGACGTTGCTCCATGGCGTTATCGACTCTCCGGACATTCCGCTGAACGTCTCCAGAAGCTACTTGCAGAGCGACTCCAACGTGAAGAAGATTTCAGGCTACATCACCAAGAAAGTGGCTGACAGACTGGAAGATATCTTTACCAATGAGCGTAAGGCCCTGGAGGAGAAATGGGATAATCTGAAGCTGTTCATCGAATATGGCATGCTCTCCGATGAGAAGTTCTGCGAGAGGGCAATGAAGTTCGCCCTGCTGAAGAACACGGACGGCAAGTATTTCAGTTTCGATGAATACCGCAAGGCCATCGAGGCGGAGCAGACTGACAAGGACAAGAAGGTGGTATATCTGTATGCTACTGATACTGAGGCTCAATACTCGTTTATCGAGGGTGCCAGGAACAAGGGCTACGATGTGCTCCTTATGGATTGCGAGCTGGATTCACACTATATCAGCCTGCTGGAGAGGAAGTTCACGGACTGCAGGTTCTGCCGCGTGGATTCCGATGCCATCGACAATCTCATCCCTAAGGAAGACAGGACCAAACCGGAATTGTCCGAGACCGAGAAGAACGATCTTTCCGACCTGTTCAAGGCTGTGTTGCCTAAGGACTACGACTACTATGTGACGGCTGACAATCTCGGCAAGACCGGCGAGCCTATCCTCATAACACAGAATGAGTTCATGCGTCGTTACCGCGAGATGAGCAATATGGGCGGCGGTATGAATTTCTACGGCAAACTGCCTACCTCATACAATATTACCGTCAATGTCGAGAATCCTCTCATCTCACAGATTCTTGATGCGGAGAAAGCCCAGGTAAAGCCGCAGGAGGTTGTGGCCGATGCTGATCCGGAGATTGTAAAGGCAGGCGAGGCCAAGGATGCTACCGATGAGCAGAAGAAGGCTGCTGAGGATGCCAAGTCTGCCGCACGTGAGGCCAAAGATGCCGCTTATTCTGTTCACAAGGCTGATATAGAGGCATTTGCAGCGCAGAATGAATCCCTCCAGCAGATTGCCGACCTAGCCCTTCTCGCCAACGGACTCCTTAAAGGCAAGGCATTGAGCGACTTCATTGCCCGCAGCCAGAAGGTCGTCAGCGACGCTTATCTGAAATAAGAGGTAGCCTGGGGTTCGTTAATTGTTTTTCAGCGGTACGACAACACCAGCCTGTATAGAAAACAATGTATCGTACCACGTGGTATAAGACTTGACAAGAACATTGCCGCTCCGGGACTTCCATGAATACGGGACGAGAGACATCCTCGGTTCTAGGAAGAGACCGAAATGCGGGGCAAGATTGAAACGGAATTGGATTCCTCCGGTGAGCCCGAGATAGAGCCTCCGTATGGTATATCCGTCATCCGGCTTCCAGATCAGACCCGCTTCGGGACCGAGAAATACCGGCATTGAAAATACCTGACTGCTACGCCTGCGCCAGTAGAGAGTTTCGAACATGAGCTCCTCCCTGACGCCGGCGTAGTGGCATTTCAGCTGCCTGCCGTCATTGAACCCCTTCCAGATGTCGCCGCCGTAAAAGCCTGACAATCTGAGAGAAAGCGGTCCTGAAAGCAGACGCGTATATGAGATGTTGACACTCTCGCGCGCCGAAGGGAAGTAGCCGACGGTCTCGCCGGTGATGTCGGCAAGCTGGAACTGGATGCCGCCTGAAAATGAAATTGACGCATCACGGACGAACCATGCCCCGAAACTTTCCGGAGCGGCCGACGTATGCCTGTTGAAGTATTTGTGCACCCCGAAATTGAACCCGTAGCCGAGGTGGCACCGGTCGGGGGATGAAGTGCCGTCCATCCTGTCGTTTCCCAGCATCAGTCTCGGCGTGAAGAACAAGTCCGTCTCATGGGCTATGCGAGCGCGGAAATCAATGCCGAAATTCACCATGAGTGCAGCGGAATAAGTGCCGGAAGTCCTTACAAGACCCGCTTCGGCGCCCTCTATGCTGGAAATGTTGAAAACCCTGGAAGGGGAGTAGCCGAAGAAATAGGAAGTCCAGTCGAAATGATGCGACGCGCCGACACCGGCCCTCCAGACACGCACCCCGTCAGCATTGCGCCTGAACTCGGAAAAAGTCCCGTCGATGCTCACGGCGTTCAGCGGGGTGAACATCTTTCCCACGGAAAACGATACGCAAGGCCCGGCGGAGTAACCGGATATGGAATTCCGGAACAGACCGCATGTCCCGATGCCGCCCCGGATGAAAGTATTGTCCATGAAAGTGTTGGCCACAAATGCTTCATTCTTAGGACGATACCGCTTCTGCATGCTATATTCCAATGCATTGAAACTGGTCGTGTCTATCTCCCGCGCCGACTGCGCCGACATGGCAAGCGGCAGGAGAAACAGCGCCGTCGCTGCGAAAATGATTCTATTCCCCGTTCTCATATCTGTCACGTGCACTTTTCATTATGGTCTCGACAATATCACCGTCGCCTGCGGCAATGTCGATGTATGACGGATCCTTATGGAAGCACGCCACGAGGTAGTCCTCCGACGCCATATCGTCCATAAAGTCCTGTGTACGGGCTCCTTTGCGCCCATAAATCACCGCCCAGAGGTAGTCTGTCAATGCTGAATCGCCCGGCAGCGCCGACATGGCTTCCTCCGCCAGCGAGTCATAAGTCTTCGTGTTCATCGCAAGACAAAGCACGACCTTGTTGAGCGGCGAACTTTCTGAAACCGTCTCGAAAACCTCTCTGGCACGTCTGCGCTGGTCCGGAGTGTTTCCGCCCTTGTAGTAACCGCCGAGACAGAGGGCATAGGCCCGGACATGACGGTTCCTGTCATTGTCAGGAAGAATGTTCGTGAGCTGTCCCGCCTTGCGGAAATTGTTGGTCATCACGTACATGATCATCTGGTTCGCGACGACCGCCTCCGGATTCACGATTTCATACCCGTTTCCGTTCATTCGCATCAGGTGATAATTCACCACAGGAGTCTGAAGGTCAATGAAATCGCGCAGAAGAGTCGTGTCCGCCACGCCACGGGCAATATATGAAGCCGCGAGCGAATTCGCCGCCAGGATCCATGGTCGCCCGTTCGCTTCAATGGATTCGTTGTAGGCCCGTTTATACAGTTTTTCCAGTTCTTCCGGCTCCTTGACCAGCTGGAACAGATGCCAATACTCATACAGCGCGAATTTCTTGCGTCCGCTCCGGTAATCCTCATCATTGCGGTAGCGCTCCAGAATTTCTTCCGGCGTCAATTCCCTGAAAATCTCGTAGCCGTACTGGTAGCGGACCGAACGCAGCCGAGGAAGATAATTCACGATAAGGCTGCGGTAGTAAGGCAATGCGCGGATTTTTCCCCATTGCCGGTCCGGTGTCCCGGGATTGTTCGAGACAATGTCCCTGATGGCTTTCGCTTCCACAATCAGCGAGTCGGCTTCCAATAGTTCAGCGACCGCGGTCCAGGGCGCCACGGTAGCCGTAGTAGTCATGTAAACTCTGTCACGCACAGTCTTCGGCAGCACCGAAACTATCTGGTTCAGAGCGTATTCCATTCGTTTTTTCGCAAGGTTCATGTTTCCGGCGTAAGGCCCGTCCGGGGAAGCGGTACCAGTGATGTGGAACTCCTTCAGCTGTGAGCCTTCGCCATGGATAATGTCCAGCAGCACGGATTTCACGGAGTCGATCTGCCGGCGGCCCTCCTCGTCATCGGCTGCAAGCTGCGCCTTTCCCACCATGAAATTCAATGACATGTTGCCTGCCGTGTTGCGTTTCTCCCTTTTCGCCCGTTCGCGATATTGTTCAGGATCAAGCATATACGGCTCCATTGAATATTCGAGAAAACGGAGCGGGCGTCTCAGGCGCGACGATGCCAGGAAATACTCCTTCTTGAAGTAGGGGAGATTGTAGTCCTCCAGCTGGATGATGCCCTTCACCTGGTAATTTTTCGAAGGATTTTCCAGATAGATGGTATCTGCCCAGCTTACGATTTGTGCGGCAGAAGTGAGAGTGTCAGGTGAAAGCCATCTGTTGAGCGGGTCATTGTCAGCATTGTAATTCATCCTGCGCAGCTGGGTGACGCGATACTCCTGGCCGTCCATGACGGTCGGCTTCAGGTAGCGCAAGGTGTCCTTCGACGCGCCGTCTATCAATATCGGCTGGACGATCATCCTCGCATTGGTCTTGCCGCTGTTTTCCGGCAGGGCGATGGTGCTTCTCGCCTTCAGCCAGTTGCCCTCGATATCTCCTTGAGGGTTAAGCACTCCGACCTGGTCGCGCACCGCGGTTATGGTACTGGTGCGGATGTAGTTGCCCATCTCGATTTTCACATTGATTTCGAGGCGGTAGTTCACTTTCTCCAGCACGGCCGGTTTCATGTCAGCCTTGAAAATCAGCGCTCCGGTCTCCGGAATGGTGATTTCGTAATAGCCGTTGTCGTCGGGAAATGCCTGTGCGTCAGGGGCCACGAACGTGTTTTCATCGCCGTCCATCTGCTTCTTCACATCCTCCGCCTGCGCGACGGTATTGAATCCATAGACACTCACCGACACCTGTTTCAGGTCAATCGGTTTCCCCGTGGTCTTGTCGACTATATGCCCGGTGACACGCTTCATCTCCTGCGCCACGAGCGGCAGCGCAAAAAGCTGAAGTGCCAGTAGCAATATGGTCAGGCATTGTCTCATCTATCTTATTATGTATATGAAAGTTACGCCGAGATTCATTGGCATCAGCTTATAGCCTTTCGAGTTGTGGGTGTCGCCGTCCAGGTCACCGAAATCGTCGTAACGGCTGGCGCGTCGCTGACCGAATCCGACCACTCCGAGGCCGCCCGAAAACTCCAGCCCCCAGCGCTGTCCCAGCGAAAGCACGTACCCGCCGGTCAGACCTACGCCTCCGGCAATGCCCTTGTAACTCCGGTCGCCGATGGTCATGTCATACTTGGTGAACAATCCCGCAATGCCAAGAAATTCCCTCACGAGAGGCCTGCCGCCCAGCCACCACCTGAATTGAGGCTGCGCCGCAATGAGTTTCGAGTCAATGCCATAGGGTTTCCAATGCCCGAAGACATCGAGCGCCAGCGAACTGTGCTCGCCGGTCACCATTTCCAACCCCAGGTCAGGAGTCAGAAGAATGTCGTTCAATGCATTGGAACGTATGGCAATTTGTTGTGCATCAGCGCGTTGCCCGAAGCCTATCATGACTCCGAGCAACACGGCGGATGCTATCAGATATTTTTTCACCTGTCCCAATGTCAGATTTCTTTGCCCGGGGTAGGATTGGTTCCGGGTATCCATTCCGTCAGTCCGGTCTCCACGATGGTGATTTCCTGCGGATTGTTGATTGTTACAGTGAAATAGTAGATGTAGCCGGCATCGTATTTCGTGCGGCCGTCAGTGCTTCCGAGCGGAATTTCGACAGTGCTCTTGTTGGCGCCGTCCACGGTGAGCGTGATTGCTGACGTGTAATTCCTTGCAGGCATCGCCAGAATGGTGCAGAGGTTTGATTCCGTAGTGGTAGGAGCCACGTCGAGGTCTGTGAAACCTATGCTGCCGCCATCTTCACTGCCGGTAAGCACGCCTGACTGCTCTCCCTTGCTGTCCGCGATGCAGAGTGTTGCAGTGGAAGACGTGTTGGTAATCTGCATTCCGGTCACCTTTACATCATAATTCTCGATATCATTGTCCTTTCCCACAACGCGGAACACGAGTGCCGTCAGGAGATGGCGATACTGGAGCTTCGGATAGTATTGGGAATCGACGCCGTCGAGTTTTACGGCACGGCAATAAGCTGCGTTGTAGCCTGTTATGCCATTGTAGTCCTCAGCTACGGAACTTGCCCAGAGGATGTCCGTGTTGCCGAGCTTGTAGGTGAGGCGGTATGCACCATCATTGACAGCGGCAGTCTGCTCATCGGAATTCTTGTACGGATAGTAGCTGTAGAACGAGTACGCGTACTTGTTTCCGAACGGGTAGTAAATCTTCGGCGAGAAGATTACCGCGCCTGTGGAAGTGGTCGTAACTCCCAGATTGTCAATGAGTATGGAGCCGTCGAGGTCGGTGCTCCATGTGACAGGAGTCGCGTCGCTCTGCTTTTCGGCCACACCTACTACGCCCACGTCGAGGGTGTTCATCACGCTTCCGGTGACGAGTCCGTTCTGTATGGCTTTGGTGGTGGCGTCAATGTTGGTCGCGCTGCCGAAAAGCACGGGAACCTGACGGCTTTCGTCATGAATCCATGCGTTCTCGTCCTCAGGACCTTGCTTGCCGCAGCCCGCTAAAGCGATCACCGCCAATGCTATTGTATAAATGAACTTTTTCATGATTACATCAAATCCGGATCGATAGTGGTAGAACCGCCATCTTTCCAATCCTCAAGTTCAGCAGTAATCTTGACCTCTTCAAGACCGTAGATGACAATCTTGATCTTGTATGAATAGCCTGCCTCGAATTTGGTCGCGCCCTCCGGAGCATTTTCGATATTGGCAATGTTCAAGGTCCATTCCTGCGGGGCAATCTCTGTGTTTACGCCATCCTGACGGGTGCTTACATAAATCTTGTAGCTCTCCTCGCCAGGGATTACCATAACGCTCTCACCGATAGCCTTGTAGTTGGCCTTTCCTGCTACGTAAGCGTCAGGTTTTACCTCTGTGAGGGCCTGGATGCCGTTGCCGCCTTTTTCCTGGAGAGCGAGCCTTGCTGTCTCTTCAACGACATCAGTAATGCCGGTATTTGCGCCCACCACGGTGAGATTGCCCTTGAATTTGGATTCTACTCCGATGCCTGTAACAAAGATGTTGCTGCCTGCCTCTGAACCTGCTACGATTTCGAAAGTGAATCTTGCAAGCTGGTGTTTGAACAGGAGGTTAGGCTGTACACCGCGACGTGCGGCGAATGCGCTGTATGCCTTGTCCACGCTTACCTCGTCAGTCTTGCCGGCAGCGTCAATGTCAGTTTTCTGGTCAGCTTTTGCAAGCATAAGATCCTGTGAACCATTGATTTCGAATGGAACTGCCACGGAAGCGGCAGTCTTTACAGGCTCTCCGGTAGCGGCATCGTCGATGTGATATCCGTAGAAATCGTAATTTTTTCCGGTAACATAGTAGAACGGCTCATTGTCGTAAGCCGGATTGAGGACTGCGATTGCTCCCTTGTTGCCGTCAGCCGGTGCGGTAGCGCTTACATTGTCAATGAATGCAGCCTGGGTGAAATCGGTGACGGTCCTGTCATAGCCGTAGATTTTCAGTTCCTGGCTGTTCCAGGCCTTGTCCACTGCGCCCACGGATTTCACCTGGAGTTTCGGTGATGCTGCAGAGAAGAGTACCGGGACAGGCTTCCCGTCTTCAAGCGGATCTGTAATTTCCGGAGTAGTGGTCTGTCCGTTTTTCGTGCAGGATGCCAACGCTACGATGGCAGCAGCCGCGAATAATTGATACTTTTTCATAAACGTTTGATTTTAAAGTTGTTATATTATTTCAATTTATCTTCTTCGTCCAGTATTATGCTTCCTCCCGTGCCCCATGGCTCGACTTCCACATTCGGTCTGATGTCCATCATTCCGTAAATCGAAAGTCTAACCACATATTGGCTTCCTGCCTGGAATCCGGATGCGGAACGGATGGTGAAAGAGGACTTGGTATGATATGTATGCCCCTTCACTTCTTTCATTTCCATGTTCACTTCATATTCCGTGTCAGGTGCCACCAGCAGTGACCCGCCGACCTGGACATGAGGCCGTTCGTAAAGCGCGTCTGTGAAATCTCCATGATAATCAGTATGATACGTATCCTGTTTCAATGCACTGCCGTCCCGCTCCCTCAGGCTGAGTTCTCTGTAATTCTTGTCAGATGAGAAGTCCACACCCAGTTTCGATTCGTCGCGGCTCACGACCGTGAATGTCCCGGATGTCTTGGACTTCACTGTTATGGAATTCACCATCACGGTGTTGGAACCGTCGGAAGCCGGATAGATCTCGAATCTCAGCCGTGTCAGATGGTGGACAAATTCCAGCCTCGGATTGATGTTCCTTCTGGCTGTGTATGAACTGAATGCGTATTTCCGTATGAGTGATTTTTCCGTTTCGGAATACAATGTTCCCTTGAAAACGTCGTCCTTCAGCGGTGCCTTTCCGGTCATCAGGTCCATGCTTCCGTCTATCGTGACAGGCAATGTTATCTTGTCCTTGCTGCGTTGTACGGCTGTCTGCGGAATGTTCAGATTATCAATGTAATAAGCATAGAAATCATAGATTTCGCGGCCGTTCGGATAATACACTTCCTTGTCCGAATCCGCCCATGTAAGGTAGCCGTCGGAACCGTCATAATAAGCCTTTCTTCCGGCCGTCCATCTGGAATTGTCCACGGAAGCGTCTATCAGGCAGCCGTTTCCGGAAACAGCTGTGCTTGCGAATGATGAACCGTCGCGGTTGAAAGCATACACATATATATTGACATCGGCCCATCGCCTGCCGTCGGCATCATCCACAGCCCCGCTGCCTCTGGTATATGACAGGCCCGAATTGCCGACGCCGACCAGGACCGGCACAGGATCCCCGCCGCCGAAATCGTCGAAATCGCCGTCCGTCACACCGCGCCAGGAGTTCTGGCAGGATGCGAAAATTACCAACAATGCGGATATGAGCAGTAATTTTTTCAATGTTTATACTTCAATGTCAATGTAACCGCTGTCAAACCAATCTTTTACGCCGTCGTTTCCGCCTTCGCTGCTGAAACTGTCTGCGCCTATTGTCAATGCTTCTGACAATTCTAGCCGGGCTTCTTTTTTGGCAATGCGCCGTCCGTCCGACCCGGGCACGGATTCCATCAGTGATGCGGAAGTTATCATGTTTCCAATATTGATTGCGGGGTACAATACCTTGGTTACGCCATCTTTCCTGGCGGTGATGTTCAGGCGGAGGATTCCCGGACCGGTTCGCAGGCTGCTGTTCGCTGACGGAAGGATTCCAGGAACCGCTGCCGTGCCTTCGTAACCATAGGAGGATTTTTTCAATGCGAAGATGACTCTTGCCAAATCATTTTCCTCCACTTCTCCCGTGAGAAGCGAGAAAGTCGCCGGTACGCCTGTCAGTTCGGCAGTTACGGACATGATGCTGACTCCGTTTTCCGGCACCAGTTTTACTGCAAATGTGAGTTTCTGCTGCAGCGGCTCCATGAAGAAGCGGAAGGTGTTTTCCCTTGTGTCAGAAACATCGTCCTTGCGTGAGGCTGCCCAGACAGGCCCTGGCGTGCGTATGAAACGGTAAGCCGAGTTGAAGTCAATTTTCGAATTGCCCCTCATGTCTGTCAGTTCTTCTTCCGGCAAGTCCTTTACCGTCGCCTTGAAATCTCTCACCGAAATGGTCTTGTCCTTCATGAAGCGCTGTGCTCCTGAAAGCGTGTAATTATCTTTGTCACAATGATATGCCAGCATTACATAGTGGCCGTATTCCGCATATTCGCGGTGGGTGACCACGGTGTCTTCCTTTTCTATGGTGTAAGGCAGGAATGCCCCTTTGGAGTCCGTTTCGTAAGAATATTTCAGGATGTCCGAGACCTTGTTCATCGCGATGTATACCGAATCGGGGAGTGCCGTACCTGAAACCTTGTCCCAGGCAATGTCAAATCCGATCTCGGCTTCATCCGAGGTGTCGTCAGCAGTTTTCAAATCCAGTCTGACGCAGGATTGCGTCGTCATTGCGATGAAAAAGAGCATTGCCGCAATGAGGTCTGTCATAATTCGTTTCATCCGGCTACCTCCTTTTCTTTTTCTGCTTTCCCTTCTACCTTCCCTTCCGCTTTCTTCTCCGCTTTCTTCTTCGCTTTCCTTTCCGCTATCTTTTCGGCCTTCTGCTCGGCTGCAAGCCTCTTGGCCTCTTCCGCCTCCTGCTTCAGGATCAGTTTCTGCGAGTCGACTTTCTTGTATTTCTCCTTGATGGACAATGTCCTGAATACGAAGCATGCCTTGATCTCCGACAGTACAGGGAACGGGCACAGGTGCCATCCCTTGGATTTGCCAGGCGCTTCGATGTAATCCGTATTGCTGCGGTTCATCGTGTATCCGTCATAGGATGTCACAGCGAGTCCGGCAGCCACGCCGAGTTCGAAGTCAATGGCGAAATGCCTGTATGTATAAAGCGGAAAGTCATATCCGAACAATGCTCCTGCTCCGAAAAGCGGTCCTTGGATGCCATATTTGCCCGGTTTTATGGAGTATGTGCCGCCGCTTGCGTAGCCTCCCAGGAAGAATGCCCTCTCCCTTGTCGGCTTGTCATTCCCTTCTTTCGGCTTCATCCTGAACCATTTGCGGAATTCCGGTCGTATTTCGAACATGTTGAAGACCAATGCCGGCGGCACACTGTGCCACGTGTCCCAATTGTATTTGGCCGTGAGTCCCAGCGACCAGCGGTTGTAAGGTGAGGATGACACGTCGAATTCCACATTGAAGTTAGGTACGGTGCAGAGCAGCTCCAATGCATTGACCCTAAAGCTCCAGCGGTCGAGGCCCGTGATTCTGTCAGAGGCTTTAGCGGCTGCGGTTTTAGCTGTTGTTGTGGTCGTGGTTGCGCTTGCGGTTACGCCAGAGCCCGAACGCCCTGACCCGCCATTTTGGGCCAAAAGAACGCGCGTAGAGAAAAACATGGCCAATGTGACCACAATGTATATCTCTGCCTTTTTCACTTAACTGTTCTAAACAATCATCCCCGTTTAGACAAAACCCGCCCCATACGGTTTAGAAATTTCCAAAAAAAAACTTCCAAACTATAGGCAAGTCTCTCAAAACATCTTTTCTAGTTCGCAAATATAACAATTTTTCGTTTCTGCAAAATACTCGGCGCCAAATAGTCCTGATTCTAATTCGAAAACCGGAGAGAGGGAAGGGCTTTGAATTGAACAAGTTGGCAGGCTATGATTTCTTTAACTGATTGATTAACAGTTCTTTGAGGAAATTAGAGCATGCCAAGTCTCATGAAAAAACATGGGACTTGGCATGCTCAGTTGGCCGGGTTAAATGCTGTAACTAACTGGTAATCAGTTAATAATCGTAGAAATCGTGACTTTGGCCGCCTGCCAACTTGTTCAGTTTTTTTGCCGCGTCCCGCCGGGGTAAACCTGGAGATGCTTACCTCGTTCCGCCGGCGTTATTCCTTGATTTTAGAGTCTATGATTATGGTGACCGGGCCGTCATTGATCAGGGCGCATTGCATGTCGGCGCCGAAAACACCTTTCTGGACAGGGCGGCCGGCGAGTTCTGCCAGTCTGGCGCAGTATTTTTCGTATAGGGGAACTGCCAGGTCGTGGCCGGCGGCACGTATGTATGATGGCCTGTTGCCCTTTTTGGTGGAGGCGGTGAGCGTGAATTGTGACACGGCCAGCAATGCGCCGTCAACGCTTGTCACGTTGAGGTTCATTACACCGTTCTCGTCATCGAAGATCCGCATGCCCACGGTCTTCTGGGCCAGCCATTCCATATCTGCTTCTGTATCACCGTTTTCCACGCCCACCAGTATGAAAAGCCCCTTCCCGATGCTGCTTACCACTTCTCCGCCAATGCTTACCGACGCTTCCTTGACCCTCTGTATTACTAGTCTCATGTTTTATTCGATTGTTATTTTCTCTATCCTCACCTGGAAGGTACCTGACGGGGCATTGACCTCTGCGATTTCCCCTAGCTTCTTGCCCATCAGTGCCATGCCTATCGGCGATTTGCACGAAATCTTGCCGTTCTGGAGGTCCATTTCGTGGGGACTCACGACGGTGTAAGTCATTCTGACATTCGTCGCGAGATTCGTGAATTCCACTTTGCTGAGCAGTGAAATCCTGTCCTTCGGCAATGCTTTCGTGTCGATGATTCTCGAATAATCCAGCACCTTCTGCAGAAAACGAATCCTGCTGATGGCCTTCGCCTGGGCACGTCTTGCAGCGCGATATTCGAAGTTTTCGCTCAAATCGCCCTGCGCACGAGCTTCTGCCAGAGCATCTTTGATGCGAGGATACTCTTCATTTATGAGAAAATTTATTTCCGCGACTATTTCGTCGTAACGTTCCTTTGACAGATATTCCATATTTCCTACATTCCTACCCCGATATCCCTACTTCCTCCCGCACTCGCGCACCAGCCCATGTATGTACTCCGTAATATCATCATTGATAAGCGATTCCAGCGTCGGCTTCATTCTGAACCTCCAGTAGAACGGCGAAATCGCAGGGACATTGATCCTCTCCTTTTCCGGATCTGCCAGGCAGAGCTCAGGCTTGAGCGAGAGATAATCTTGAAGCGGCAGGATTGCCAGCATTGACGCGGACTGGAGATGCATCATGATGATGCTGCGGGAAATGTCCGGATTGCAGTCGGCAGGAGCCTCTCCCGGTCTTCCCAAAACCTGGTTCCAGAAACGCTGCGTCACCCCTCGGTCCTCTCTCCACCATGCTCTGAGCGGACTCATGTCATGTGTGGAAGTCGCACATACTGAAAGATATGGATAATGCCATGTGTCGGTGAATTCGCTGCGGGTGTCTTTCGGCATACGCTGGATTTCCAATGAAAGGATGCGTAGTTCATTCATCACGTCAGGAACGCAATCCGGAATCATGCCCAGGTCTTCGCCGCAGGTCAGCATACGCGTGCTGGCGAGAAGATCAGGCAGCTTGCGGAGTGCGGAATCACGCCAGAAAGCATTGTGCCTTCTATAGAAGAAATCGTCATGCAGCCTGTTGAACGCATTTTTCTGCCAGTCCGGAAGGCAGCGGTAATGCTCCGTGTTCTGACCTCCGATGCGCGGATGCCAATATCCCGGCTTGCGCGGGTCTTCCAGGAAAAGCGTGTCCACACCATCGGAGGTGTACCAGCCGGAATTGATATCGAAACCATTGTCAGCCAATTCTTTGGTGCTGAACGGCAATGCCGGGAAGAAATGTCCCAGCAGACCGCTCTTCGCATTCGCCGGAATCTCCCAAATTCTGAAAAATCCGAGTATATGGTCAATGCGGAAGAAGTCGAAGTACTGTTCCATGTTCTTCAGCCTGGCTTTCCACCATGCGAAATTATCCTCCTCCATCTTGTCCCAGTTATAGGTAGGGAATCCCCACATCTGGCCGTCGGCGGAGAAAGCGTCAGGTGGTGCTCCCGCCTGCGAATTCATGTTGAACTGTGACGGATTCTGCCATGCGTCCACGCTTGTCCTGCTGACACCGATAGGGAGGTCGCCCTTGAAAGCGACGCCACGTTTCCTCGCATAATCCCTGGCCTCCACCAGCTGCTTGTGCAGATGGAACTGTACGAATGACTGATAATCAGCTTCTTCCCTGTTCTCTGCCAATACCGCAGCTGCTTTCTTGGCACTGTATGTGGCGTATTTGCCCCATTTGGTGGAATCGCCTGTTCCGGTCTTGTGCAGCAGGATCCTGAAAGCGCAGTAGGCATCCAGCCATCCGGCATTGTCCTTCAGGAATTCCTTATATTCGGCCGAGCCGCTGACCTTCTCCCATGTGGAAGCGAAAGCCTTGCGCATCAGCCTGTCTTTCTCCTGGTTCACTCTTTCGTAGTCAATCTCCGCAAGTGCTTCAAGCTCAGCTTTCAATGCCTTGTATTTGGCATCTCTGCGGACGCCTGCATCCGGGAGATACACGAACTGCGGATGCAATGCATATATGGAATTGGCACTGTATGGATATGAATCTTTCCATGTGCCCGTCATGGTGGTGTCATTGACAGGAAGCAGCTGGATTACACGCTGTCCGGTAGCCGCAACCCAGTCCGCGAGCTTCTTCAGGTCATGGAAATCGCCGATACCGAAACTGTCTTCCGTCCTCAATGAAAAGACAGGGACTGCCGTACCCGCGCATTTCCATCCGCTGCGGTACATCTCCTGCGGAGTCACATCAGCATTGACCCTGAACTTGGCGTCGTCCTGATTGATGCTGAATACCTTGTCGGCGAATGCCGAGGTGTAGAACGGCGCATCTGCCGGCGTGTCGGCCCATCGGTCATTGACCTCCACCGTTCCTGTCTTTCCGGCAGGCACGACATGGTTCCTCCATTCGCGGCGGAGCCGTCTGCCGTCCTTCCAGCATTCATAATGATATTCCGTTCCGGCCTTTATCTTGCTGCCGTCAATGTCGATTTCCCAGATACCGCCCGGAAGGTATTGCATGTCAGCTCTTTCCTCACCGAATACGAATTTGATTTCCTCTCCCCAGGAAGTCAGATATGTGATTTTGAATTTTCGTGTCATGTCGTTTGGTTTTGTGGTTTTCCGACCGTAAAATTACATACAATTAACAATATCCGAAAATGACATGTCCGGTTTTTCGGATGAGAGGCGTTTTTTCCGAGATGAACAGCTGGCTTTCAGCACGAAGTGTTCTCCATCCACTGGAGGAAATCTTCGGAGCGGGAACGGCTGACCAGGATTTCGAAACTGCATTGCGGCTTGGCATTGATGCGTAGTCTGCCGCCTTGCAGTTTTATTATGCTCTGGACTGAGGCTGAGGAAATTATGCAGCCTCGGGAGATTCTGAAGAAACGTGACGGGTCCAGCTGTGAAGACAGGATGTCCAGGGACTGGTCCATGACGTATTTGGAACCGTCGGAGGTGAACATCCATGTGACCTTGTCTTCTGAAAGGAAGTATGCGATGTCATTGACGGAAACAGGGAGAATCTTGTCGTTCAGGCGGACCATGAATTTCTGGCGGTAGCCGGTCTGCTGCTGGTTTCCTGCCAGTGACGAGAGGAGCGCGGACATGTCGGTGACGCCGACGGAATTGCGGCAGCGCTGCACGGCCCTGTCCAGGTCCTCTTTTTCAATCGGCTTCAGAAGGTAGTCGACGCTGTTCACTTCGAATGCTTTCACGGCATAGCTGTCATACGCCGTGGTCATCACTATCTTGGCGTCCACGTTTATCTGACGGAAAATGCTGAAGCAGTCGCCGTCGGAAAGTTCCACATCCATGAAAATGATATCCGGATTGTGGGATTTCAGCCATTCGACAGTGCCGCTGACGGAACTTGTCATGCCGACAATTTCCAGGTCAGGGTAATATTTCTGCAATGTGCGGCTCAGATTGGCCTGTGCCATCGGCTCGTCTTCTACTATCAAAACTTTCATTGTCATATCTTCATGTGGTTTTCGGGGCCGGCAGGAGAGGCAGCGATACGGAGTAGGTATCTCCATTGTCATTTACCTCTATGTTCTTGCCTGACAGGTCTATATATTGCTGGCGTATGTAGTTGAGGCCTACTTTCGTGGACTCTTCCGACGCCGTCATCTTAGGTGACTTGTTGTTGGTGACGACTATCATGCCGTCGTGTACGCTTATGGTTATCAGAAGCGGGTTCTCCTGAGACACGCGGTTGTGCTTCATGGCATTTTCCAGGAGCATCTGGATGGAACATGGCACGACGCGGCACGACATGAACTGCTCCGGGACATCGGCATTGACCTCGAACCCGGAGGAGAAGCGGACTTTCAGCAGGTCGGCATACATTCCGGTGAATGCCAGTTCGTCCCGCAGGTTGATGAGTTCCAGCACACCGTTTTTCAGCATATATCTGTAGACGCCCGCCAGTTTGTGTACGAAAGTGCTCGCGTCCTCGTTCTTGTTTTCGCAGATGAGGCAGTCCAGGATGTTCAATGAATTGAACAGGAAATGCGGGTTTACCTGCTGCTTCAGCTTCAGGTATTCGAACTGCGCCTTGTGGCGTTTCATCTTCTCCGCCTTCACGTCCTGATGCGTAACCCATACATAATCAGCCATGTATGTCAATGCGTAGAACAGCATTTCCGCGATGAATACCACTACGGCAGTCTCGGCTATGTTATGGAATGACGGTAGCGGATGTATCGAGAGCGGGATGCCGCAGCTGACCGCAAGCGTGGAACCGAGTATGGCCAGAATCTGGAAGCAGATGAGCGCGGACCAGCGGGCGTATGAAGGCTTCCCGGACAGCCGCATCCTTGCAGACCGTACATATAATATATTAAGGCAAAGCAGGATGATGCAGACGGGGATGTTGTACAGCATCTTGAGCATGTTCCTGTACAGTCCGCCGTCCGAGATGATGTTCATGTCGCTGAACGCTATGATGGACAGTCTGAAAAGGAAAATGGTGCAGACTACGGCTATCAGCCATCTCATGCGTGGCATGCGAGTGGTGCCGGATGCCAGGTGCAGCCGCGTCAGGATGTTGCCGACCAATATGGTTCCCCAGCCCAGCAATTCCGTCGTGAATGCCGTGGAACATGCGTGGACGACCCAATCCGTGCTGAAAAACATGCCTATCAGATTCGCGCCGGCGGTGCCGAGCAGGTAGCCCGTCACATTTATGACAATGATTATTCCGGCGGTGAATTCCAGGTTCAGGTTCTTCTTGAGGCAGACCAGGATTATCATCGCCATCGTGAGGATGGTGAGGAACAATTCATCGCTGATGCCCGCTTCGAGGCAGGCTATCGTGACTGCCGCATGAAGTGCCGCGAATATGTGTACAATGCCTGACGGCTTCATGATTCGTTTTCTCATATTGTCGTAAAGGTATGAAAAAATGACCGGATTATGAAAAAACCGTTTTTATTCGTCGGTTGATTTTTCCCGTCCGTCCGCCAATTCTGCCCGTCCGTCGGTTTCCGTAATAAATATGAATACTTAATCAATAATTTTGTAAACGTTTTATAACAATGATTACGGACAATTCCGCGACCGCACGGACAAGATATAACACGGAAACCAATGAGCAAAAAACCGAAATTATCTTTTTGGCAGATATGGAACCTCAGCTTCGGGTTCCTGGGTGTCCAGATAGGATACTCACTCCAGAATTCCAATACGTCCACCATCTTCGAGTCACTTGGCGCCGATGTAAGTCATCTGAGCTATTTCTGGCTCGCTGCCCCGTTGGCAGGCATGGTCATCCAGCCTATCGTAGGCATGTTCTCTGACGGAACCTGGACCAGATTCGGCAGACGCATTCCGTACATACTCGGGGGAGCATTGATTTCGACAATAGCATTGATGCTGATGCCTAACTGCCCGACGCTCCTGGCATTGGCACCGCTCGCGATGGGCGCGTTCATCCTCCTTTTCATGGACCTTTCCTTCAATGTCACGATGCAGCCGTTCAGGGCGCTCGTGGCCGACATGCTGGACGATTCGCAGAAGACGGAAGGATATGTGGTACAGACATTCCTCATCAATGTCGGTGCTGTTGTCGGTGCCGTGCTGCCGCTGATCATGACTTGGATCGGTGTGAGCGACGAGGCCGTACCGGGACAGGTTTCATCTCATATCGCGTGGTCATATTATATAGGTGGAGTCATCCTGCTCGCCACGGTATTGGTGACCGCGTTCAAGACCAAAGAATATCCTCCTAAGGAATTTGCAGAATACAATGGCCTGACAGTGGATGAAGGCCCGGCTGAGAAGACCTCTTTCATGACATTGCTCCGAAATACTCCTTCGGCAATGGTCCGTCTGGGCATCACCCAGTTCTTCTCATGGGCGGCATTGTTCATCATGTGGACATATCTGAAGCCTGCCATTACCGGTTCCGTGACTGAAGGGGGAGTGGTGCTTTCAGAAGGTGCGACACAGACATGGGTAGGTGTGCTCAATGGTGTATATCCGATTCCTGCATGTATCGCGGCGCTTTTCATGACTAAGCTGGCCTCAAGATTCGGCAACAAGCCCATCTACGCATCCTGTCTGCTTTTCGGTGCCGTAGGTTTCGCCGGACTGGTTCTTCTTAAAGACAAATACGCGCTCATGCTCCCGATGTTGTGCATCGGTATCGCCTGGGCAGGCATCCTCGCCATGCCGTACGCCATCCTTTCCAGGGCGGTAGACCCTAAACGCATGGGAGTTTACATGGGAATTTTTAACTTTACGATTACTATACCGCAGATTGTCATCGGACTTACCGGTGGAGTTATTGTAAAGTACTGTTTCGGCTCCAATGCCGTCATGATGCTGGCGCTTGCATGTGTCTTCATGCTGCTCGCGGCCGTTTCAGTGGCATTTGTGAAAGAAAGTTGACACGAAATACAATATTTAACAAACTAATAACATTAAGGACCCTATGAACAGATTTTTATCTTTTATAGTAGGACTGATAGGACTCTTCCTAGTCATTCCGGACATGTCCGCCCAGAACGGATATGAGATAAAGGGTACCGTCATTGACCAGACCGGCCAGCCTGTGATCGGCGCGACCGTCCTGGAGAAAGGTACCACCAATGGCATGTCTACCGATATCGACGGCCAGTACACCCTGAAAGTGGCTTCTGCCGACGCTGTCGTGGAAGTCAGCTGTATCGGATACAAGACCGTGAGCTTCGTCGCGAAATCGAATCCTGTTAAAATCGTCATCGAAGAGGATTCAATGTTTCTGGACGATGTAGTGGTCATCGGTTACGGCACACTGAGCAGAAAAGAGCTGTCCAGCTCTATCGTACAGGTAGACAAGGACCAGTTCTTCAAGGGAAGCATGAACAACCCTATGGAAATGCTCACCGGAAAAGTAGCCGGACTCAACGTCCAGAATACAGCTGGTGCTAACCCTAACTCTACCTCTGACCTTCAGGTTCGTGGTGCCACATCACTTTCTGCATCCAACAGCCCGCTCATCGTAATCGACGGTGTGCCAGGCGGAGACATCAGAAACATCGCTGCTCAGGACATAGAGTCAATGACGGTCCTGAAAGACGCCGCTTCTGCTGCCATCTATGGAACACGTGGTGCGAATGGTGTCATCCTCATCACTACCAGAAAAGGTTCTGCCGACGAAGCCGGCACATCACATGTCACATACGACAGCTGGTTCGGTGTAAACATCGCCAAACCACACGCTGAGATCCTTTCTGCTGACGAGTTCCGTCGTTCTATGAGAGGAACAGACTATGGATACAGCACAGACTGGTATAGCCTCCTCATGAGAGACTTTTCTTATGACCTCAACCAGTATCTCGCCATCGACGGAAGCACCAAGAATGGTTCATACAACGCATCTGCAAACTATAAGAAAGCCACCGGTCTCGACACCAGAGCAAGCCGTGAGGAATTCGGCGGACGCGTAGCAGTAGAGCAGAGAGCCATAAAGAATCACCTTCAGCTCAACTTCTCCCTCAATGCAAGAAGAGTGAACGAGGAATGGGGCAACGACGGAATGTTCGACACCGCTCTCAACATGAACCCTACCATGCCTGTCAAGAATCCTGACGGAAGCTGGTACCAGCCGACTTCCCCTACCGGCGCGAAGAACCCTGTTTCCGAACTTGAGGTCAATGACAACAATGGTCAGAGACTCTACCTTCTCGGTACAGCAGAAGCTAAGGTAAACATCCTTACAACAGATAAGCACAACCTTAGCACCACAGTAAGCTACTCTCTGAATTACAACGACTTAAAGTCTAACTATTATACACCTTCTACATCTTCTGAAAGTTATTGGGGAGGTTATAACGGACGTGCTAACATCCAGTATCAGAAATGGTATACAAACCACCTCGAATGGCTTGTAAACTACTCTTTGTACCTTCAGAATCACAGCCTCCAGTTCGTCGGCGGTTACACTTATGATGAAAACTGGTGGGAAAGTGTTCAGGCAGGAAACAACAACTTCTCATTTGATAACATGAGTTTCAACAGCATCGGTAGCGGTACATATCTTAAAGATGGTAAAGCTTCGATGTCTTCAGGCAAATCGCTCTCGAAACTCGTCGGCGTATTCGGCCGTATAAACTATAACTGGAAAGACCTCATCATGGCTTCCGCATCACTCAGATACGAAGGTTCCACCAAATTCGGTGCTGATCACAAATGGGGTTACTTCCCTGCAGCTTCAGTAGCTTGGGAAATGGCGAATATGTCATTCCTCGAGAACCACAAGGATATCGTACAGAGCCTTAAACCTCGTGTATCTTACGGTGTAACAGGACGTTCCGATTTCGATGCTTATAAATCACTCTCTACTTACAGCTCTAACGGAACATATTTTATAGACGGCAACTGGGTTACAGGTTTCGCTCCTTCAGTGAATGCAAACCCTAACCTTGGATGGGAAAAACTCGTCGCTATCAATGCCGGTATAGACTTCTCTCTCCTCGGCGGCAGACTCAGAGGTTCCGTAGACTGGTTCGATCGTCAGTCTAAAGACCTCCTCTACAACTATACCGCACCTCAGCCACCATTCGTATGGTCTAACATTTTGGTCAATGTCGGTACTACCACCAACACAGGTGTGGAAGTTACACTCGAAGGAGACATTTTCAAGAAGAAAGACTTCGCTTGGACAATGAGCGGAAACTGGTCTACCGGTCAGACAAAACTCTCCAAGCTTTCTAACGACGTATACCATGCATCCTACGTCGACATGTATCAGAAACCTGGCGTAGGTACCACAGAGTACTTCTTCAGAATTCAGGAAGGCAGCAAGGTCGGACAGTTCTACGGATATAAATTCGCAGGTGCTTCCGAGACTGGAGACATGATGGTTTATGACAAGGAGGGTAACGTTATCCCAGCTGCAAGTGCAGCTCCAGAAGATAAGGTATACATCGGAAACGGAACTCCAAAGCACTATGTGTCATGGTCTAACACCTTCCGTTACAAGAACTTTGACCTAAATCTCTTCTTCCACGGAGCATTCGGTTACGAAATCTTCAACATGAGAAAATACGGAATGGGACTTCAGGGCTGCGGAACAGACAACGTACTCCGTTCAGCATACCTCGATGACAAAGACCTCATCACAGGAGGTGGAGTTATCTCTTCTTACTTCCTCGAAAAAGGTGATTACTTCAAGCTTGAGAACGTAACTCTCGGATACAACTTCACTCCGAAGCATACTGACATTCTCAATAGTATGAGAGTCTATATTTCTGCAAAGAACTTGTTCACTCTCACCAAGTATTCTGGAAATGATCCTTCAATCGTAGGAACAAACGGACTGACACCGAGTGTCGACGTCAGCAGCGCATATCCGCTCGCTACCCAGATAACTCTCGGCCTCACAATGCGTTTCTAATTTTTAAATGAGAATATACATCATGAAAAGACATATATTAAAACTCTTTTTGCTGATTTCAGCCGGACTCTCACTCCAGTCCTGCTTCAATCTCGACGAGAAAGTATTCGACAGAGTAGACAAGTCCATTTATTACTCTGATGAAAGCAGCGTAAAAGGTGCAGTCGCAGCCATCTACAACAAAGCGGCGATGAGTTATGTGGAGTATTTCTACTACCTTCAGGAATTCTCTGCAGACCAGATAGCATGGAGAAGCTGGAATGGAGGTCTCTGGGGATACGACGAAGCTCAGAAATTCGTTCTTTCATGCCAGAACTGGAATGCAGATTCCAAGATCATTCAGCAGACATGGGAAACAGCATGGACAGCCATCGGTCTCTGTAATAACGTAGTCTATGACCTCGGTCAGATCAGTCCTGAAGCTGTGGGAATGAGTCAGGAAAAGATTAATTCTTACATCGCAGAAGTTCGTACACTCAGAGCATGGGCATACTACAACATCTTCGAGATTTGGGGTGGAGCACTTCCGCTCAACGTTTCAGTAAGCTCAGAGGTTCCGCCAAGTGCAGATCCTGATTTCGACAAGAGCTGCAAGAAGATTTACGACTTCATCATGACAGAGCTCGATGCCTGCGTAGATGATCTCCCTAAGAATGAAGTAAACAGAATGAATCAGGCTGCAAACCGTATCATCAAAGCAAGACTTCTTCTGAACAGCAACATTTTCATCGGCGAAGAGCATTACACAGAGTGTTCTGACCTCTGCCAGAGCATAATCAACGGTGATTTCGGAAACTATGAAATCGTAAGCGACTACAGGAAGATTTATGACATAAACAACAACACCTGCCCTGAGGTCATCATGGCATTCGCTTATGAAGATGGTAAGATGGAGGGTGCTTGGATGAGAAACATGCCATTCCTTCCTTACAACGCATGGGAGTATACCGGGGAGCCTATTTCTAAACAGGACGGATGGAACTGCGTATGTCTCGCTCCTTCATTCGACAACTCAGGTACTGTTCTTTCTTCAGGCGGAAGTGAGGGTGCGAAATGCTTCCTCGATGCTCCATACAATGACAAACTCGGAGCTGTTTACGAAAGATTCAGCGACAAGGATATCCGTAAGAAGAATTACACCTGCGACGATTCAGGTAATTATAGCGGAATGTTCCTCAAGGGAACTGTAAAGGCTAACTACGGAACAGGTGAAGCTCTCAAGGCTGACGCAGACCGCGACGGACAGGATCTCGTCTATGTAGACCAGTTAGGTACATTCCAGAACAAGGGCCGTGACCTCGAGACCGTAATGTCTCCAAGATGGGGCGAAACCAACTCCGGGGTAAGACTTATCAAATATCCTATGTATCAGGCTGCTACAGGCTATAACTTCAAGAATATCGACGAAGTTGAATTCAGACTTTCAGAAGTAGTATTCATGCTTGCAGAGTGCAAGATGCGTGCGGGTGACCTCAACGGGGGTAAAGAGCTTGTAAACTCAGTACGAAAGAGATACTTCTCAGGATCTGACTGGAATACTGAAAAAGATAATCCTGGAAGAGGTTTCAGCTCATTCGACTTGGACTGGATGCTTAACCAGTGGGGACAGGAATTCCTCGGTGAAGGACGTAGAAGACGTACCGATCTCAGACGTTTCGACAAGTTTACACAGGGTCAGTGGTGGTTCTTCGGACGTACATCTGAAACAGCTTTCGACCTTCCTGCTAAACGTGACCGCAAATATGAGTGGTATCCGCTTCCTACAAGCGCCCTCAAGGTTAACCCGGGACTTGTTCAGAATCCTAATTACGTTAAATAGACATTGACATGAAAAAAATATCATACATACTTTCATTGGCGTTGGCAGGAGCCTTCTTCAGCGGTTGCAGCGAAGAAGAGATTGTGTTCGAGCACGAACAGCCGGCCTTCGAAATTAAGGAGAGCAGCATTCTTCTGGAGGTAATCGCTCCGAAAGAGACGACTGCTGATGCTGAACTTTATATTGCTGGAGCTTTCAACGGCGGTGAAGAGACTGCCGTGGGTAATATGCAGTGGCAACTCGAAAAATCTACTAAGGTGGATGGGAAATGGGGTATTTACCTCGATCCTAAGACATTCGTTTCAGGAAAATCTCTTGCAGATGGTTACTGGTTCGTGTCATCTGATGGTGGCGCAGAGCGTTCCGCACTCGGAGAGACAGTCAGCAGAACAGACAACTTCGAAGTGGGTACCAGAAACAACATCTATGTGACTCACTGGAAATCATATTTCGACAAGGCTCCTGAAGCTATCGTTCACGATGGTTATACTGTTTATCTCGAAGATAATTCAGGTTGGGATGCTACAGCGATGTATTGCTATGGTACAGAAGAAGCTTGCGGCGGATGGCCTGGTAAACTTCCTGACGGAACAGAAAAGATCAACGGTAAGACTTACAAGTATTTCGATCTCGGAGCTGACCGCGCCGGCATGGAGTTGACATTTATTTTCAACAACAATAACGGTGGTAGTCAGGTTGAGAATTTCGACTGCTTGAAGAAGAACGTGATAAATAAGAACATCTTCTTCTCTATTACCGCAGAAAGTGCTGAGGCAGTGGACGTTGCAGAAACAAGATACTTCTATGTCCTGAATAACCAGGGCTGGGATGGCATCTCGCTCTACACTTGGGGTAACGATAACGAGTTCTTCGGTGGATGGCCTGGTACAGGTACCACTGGAAAGACCGTGACCATAAAGGAGAAGACTTATCAGCAGATCGCTATTCCGGATGCAGCCGTAGGACAGCTCGTAAACGCTATCTTCAACAACAACGGCGCAGGTGAGCAGGCTTCAGACCTCAACATCGAGGCTATCGGAAATCACGATTACTATATCCTCATCGAAGGCAAAAAGGCTTACGAGGTAAACCCTCAGAACCCTTCTGCAGCGGGAGGGGAAACACCGGATCCTACTCCGTCAGAGCCTGGTTATTCTATCTTCGTCCAGGATAACAGCGGCTGGGATTCCCTCTATCTCTATGCTTATGGTGATGCTGAAATATTCGGCAAATGGCCTGGAAAGGCTTCTACCGATGTTACTATCGGTGAGATGACTTTCAAGAAGTTCGAAATCGCCAAAGACTACACGGGTAAAGTCGTGAACTTGATTTTCAACAATAACAACGGTACCCAGTTCAACGCTTCAACAGACCTCAAAATAGAATCTGACATCTATCTCTCTATCACAAGCGACAGCTTCGAGGTAATTGAAAAACCATAATCAAATGAATACCAGATTAAAACTGACATTCATATTTTCAACGGTGTTACTGCATCTCGCTACGGGGTGCAGTAATTCCGGTAAAAATGAAGAACCGGATCCGAGTCCTGCAGAGGCACGCAGTTCGGTTGTGATATATGAAGCGAACCCAAAAGTCTTCGCCAATACTGACGCGTTACAGTCCATAACAGGAAGGCTCGATGAAATTAAGGAACTCGGTACTGACGTACTGTGGCTGATGCCAATTTACGAGCAAGGCCAGAAAAACAGCGTAGGATCACCTTATTGCGTAAAAAATTATGAGAAGGTGAATGCCGAATTCGGCAACTTCCAAGATTTGAAGAATTTGGTCAATGCTGCCCATTCGAAAGGAATGAGAGTCATTCTCGACTGGGTCGCCAACCATACTGCCTGGGACAATGCTTGGACAACAGAGCACAAGGACTGGTACACCCAGAACGGAAAAGGAGAAATCATTTCTCCGGAAGGAATGGGATGGTCCGACGTCGCTGACCTGAACTACAATTCACAGTCACTGCGCACCGCCATGATCGATGCCATGAAATACTGGATAAACGAAGCCGACGTGGATGGATTCAGATGCGATTACGCCGAAGGTGTCCCTGAGGACTTCTGGAGCAAAGCCATAAACGAACTGAAAAAGATAAAGGGCGAAGAATTGTTCATGCTTGCAGAAGGCAATAAATCAAGCCTTTACAATGCCGGATTCGATGCAGTTTATTCCTGGGATTTCGTATACACCGCAGAAAAGGTCTGGACTGGAAGCAAATCTCTGTCTGACCTGTACTCATTCCAGAATTCAGACCTCGCAGGAGTACCTGACGGTGCATACCGCATGAGATATATAACCAGTCATGACATGACAGCAAACGAGCACTCCCCTATCTCCGCTTTCAAAAGCAAGGATGGAGCTATGGCAGCATTCGTACTTACAGCCATGATGTCAGACTGCGTAATGATTTACAGTTCACAGGAAATCGGTTACGGAAAGACGCTTTCTTTCTTCAACTATAACATTCTGAACTGGAACGACGACAAGGCCTATACCGAGGGATACAAAAAATTCATGACAGCGTACAAAGGCATTGACCCTCACAGAACTGCGAAGCCTGTACTCTATCAGTCCGGCAAAGGTGCGGCCGTATGGGCGGGAGGCGAGAAAGGAGCGTTGGCAGTCATTAATCCGACTGGTTCCGATCTGCAGGTGAAAGTCCCGATGGAACAGGCCGGCAAGACAGCCGAGGAGATGTCAAGTGGCGAAAAAGTCACCATCCCGCAGGCATTGACACTCAAACCTTACGAATATAAGATTTACATTGTAAAATGAAGACATTAAATAACTTAGCCATCGCCGCAATGATCTGCGGAGTTTTGGCTTCATGCGAAAACAAGGTAACTTACGAAGTTCCTGCACCTGAAGACGTGATGATGTATCAGGTGAATCCGAGAGTCTTCGCGCCGGACCATTCTTTTAACGCAGCAGCTCTTCAGCTCGACTCCATTAAAAGCTTGGGAGCCAATGTGGTATGGCTCATGCCTATCTATGAAGTGGGAAAGGAGAAGAGTGTAAACTCACCTTATTGTATAAAAGACTACAAAGCTCTTAACCCTGAATTCGGAACCATGCAAGAGTTCAACTCTTTCGTAGACGAATGTCACAAGCGCGGAATGTCTGTCATAATCGACTGGGTGGCAAATCACACCTCTTGGGACAACGCTTGGGTGCTGGACCATCCGGACTGGTATACCCAAGATTCCACAGGAGCCATTATCTCCCCTGAAGGCACCGGCTGGCTCGATGTCGCTGATCTGAACTTCGACAACCAGGACATGCGTATCGCTATGATCGATGCCATGAAGTTCTGGGTGAACGAGGCCGGAGTCGACGGATTCCGCTGTGATGCCGCCGATTTCGTTCCATTCGATTTCTGGAAACAGGCTATCGATTCGTTAAGGTCAATGCCGGATCACAAGTTGCTTCTCTTGGCTGAGGGCAAACGCAAAGATCATTTCGATGCAGGATTCGAGATGAACTATGCATGGGATTTCGCGGAGACTATGCGCGAAGTGTTCAGAAAAGACACGACCGCAGCAAAAGTATTCGAGACCGACATGGAAGAATATGATTCCATACCGGAAGGCTGCGTAAAACTGCGCTTTACGACAAATCACGATGAGGCCACCAAGATGTCTCCTGTCGACGAATTCATATCCACAGAGGGCTCCATGTCAGCCTTTACCATTTCTGCTTTCCTTCATTGCGGCGCCCTCATATACGGTTCCCAGGAGGTAGGCTACCCTAGTACCATCAACTTCTTCAACTACGTGCCGGTGGACTGGAGCATGAACCCACAGCTCCGACAGGAATACAGACAGCTCATGCACCTCTATAACGAATATCCTGCTCTCAGGAAAGGACAGATGATTCCTTACCCGGCAAAAGATGTCGTAACATTTGCGAAATCACTGAACGGCGAAAACTTCCTGATCATGGCATCCGCAAGAAGATGCGACGTTCTGGCGGAAGTACCTGAAGGATGGAAAGGTGCAGAAATTACAGATATGATTTCCGGCGAAAAGAGAAAGCTCGGAGATTCAGAAAACCTCTCCGGTTACAAGTATTATATTTTCAAGAAATAAATGATGATTTCACTGCACAAGACATTTGTCGCGCTATCTGCGGCAGCGATGCTATTCGTCGCCTGCTCGAAAGACACGCCTAAGAAGATTATCCGGACTGAAGGGGGCCGAATAGAAGCTCCGGCACTGTCTTGGGACGGAATTATAAGAAGCGACATCACCTATCAGGTGCTTGTCTATAGCTTTGCAGACAGTGACGGGGACAAGGTAGGAGATTTCAAAGGTATCGAAAACCACTTGGACTACTTCAGCAGTTTAGGAGTTTCCGCCCTTTGGCTCTCTCCTATCCATCCGTCATCTTCTTACCACGGATACGACGTAACTGATTATGAAACAGTGAATCCTGCGTATGGCACAGAAGCGGACTTCAAGTCACTTTTAGATGCAGCGCATGCGAAGGGAATAAAAATATATCTCGACTATGTACTGAATCATACCGCCAGCGCCCACCCGTGGTTCAAGTCTGCCAAGGCCTCGAAGGACAGTCCGTACAGGAACTTCTATATATTTTCCGAGGACCCGTCCGCTGATATCGCTGCAGGAAAAATCCCGCAAATCTCGACTGAAGGCGCAAAAGGTTATGATTCAGGACAATGGTTCCGTACAGGAACAGGTAACGAGATGTTCCACTCTCATTTCTGGACAGACTGGTTTGCAGACTTGAACTACGGCCCTGCAGCAGAAGCCGAAAAGTCAGATGCCTTTAAGGCATTGACCACAGCCGCAGACAAATGGATCAATTTTGGCGTGGACGGATTTAGACTCGACGCAGTAAAGCATATCTACCATAATGCGTATTCGTCTGAGAATCCGATATTTCTCAAGAAGTTCTATGACAGATGCAACACCGCTTTCAAGGCTCGCGGCGGCAACGGAGATTTCTACATGGTCGGAGAGATGCTCGATGACTGCGACAAGGTGGCCCCTTATTATGCAGGACTCCCTGCCCTATTCGAATTCAGTTTCTGGTATAAACTGAAATGGGCGCTGCAGAACAACACAGGACTCTACTTCGCACACGATATAATCAGCATGCAAAGTGCTTATTCACAATATCATACCGATTATATCGAAGCTACTAAACTTTCAAATCATGACGAAGATAGAGCAGGTTCTGACCTCGACAAGTCGAAGGAAAAAATGAAGCTCGCAGCTGCCGTACTCATGACTTCTCAAGGACATCCTTACATATATCAAGGTGAGGAACTCGGCTACTGGGGTACCAAGAGTCGTGGAGATGAGTATGTGCGTACTCCGATAATCTGGGACAGAAGTTCCACCAATACCGCCACAGCTGGTGTAAACGGAAAATACGATTCCGGAATGCTCACCAAGGCTATGAGCGTGGAAGCCCAAAGCGAAGATAACAACTCTGTACTAAGCGTTTACAGATATTTCACAAAACTGAGAAACGCTCATCCGGCATTGGCCTCAGGAAAGATGAGCAGACATCCGGACTATGATGAGAATCGTCAGACAGATAAGAACATAGCCGCATGGTTCATCGAAGGAGAGGGAGAAAAACTGCTGGTAGTACACAATTTCGGCAACACCCAATACGACGCATATTTCCATGACGACTTGTCTCAGGCCGTGGGACTTCACGGTACGGCAAGTGCTTATAAGACAGCTGATACTTGGAAACTGACATTGGGTGCATATTCTTCAGTAATATTTAAACAATAAGTACTACATTTATGAGAAAAACATTATTTATGATAAGTGCCTCGATTATGTTGGCAGCGTGCTCCGGCGGACAAGATATTTCTGCCGTAGCTGACGCCGACAGCACACAAGTTCATCGTGTAGAGCCACTCTCCTGGTGGACAGGAATGAAAACCTCCTTGCAGCTTATGGTTCAAGGAGACAAAATTTCAGAATATAAGATTTCCGTAGAAGGCGGAAAAGGAGTCTCCGTCTCCAAGATTCATAAGGCTGACAGCCCTAATTACCTGTTCATTGATGTCAACATCCTCAAGGATGCCGCACCTGGTACATATTATCTTGTGTTCTGCAAGGACGGGAAGCCTGCGTTCAAGTATCCGTATGAGATTGCGGCCCGTGAATCCGGCTCGGTCCAGAGGAAGAGCTATACTGCTGCGGACATGATATATCTCATTATGCCTGACCGCTTTGCTAACGGCGATCCGTCCAATGACTCCACTTCTGACACCGCAGAAAAATCTGACCGCAACGGATATTTCGGACGTCATGGCGGAGATATTCAGGGAATCATTGACCATCTGGATTATATAGAGGATCTTGGCGCGACGGCGATTTGGTGCACTCCGCTGCTTGAGGACAATGAGCCTGGCGGTTCATACCACGGCTATGCGTGCTCGGACTACTATCATATTGACCCTCGTTTCGGTACCAATGAACTTTACCGCGAGATGGTGGACAAGGCTCATGCGAAGGGCTTGAAGGTGGTGATGGATATTGTCACAAATCATTGCGGTACAGCGCATTGGTGGATGAAGGACCTTCCGTTTGCGGACTGGATTCATCAGTTCCCGGAATATACCGGTACCAATGTCTGCTTCTCGACCAATATGGACCCGAATGCGTCGAAGTATGACCTGAATCTTCAGGAAAGCGGCTGGTTCGTGCCTTCCATGCCGGATATGAACCTGGACAATCCGTTCACTCTCAAGTATTTCCAGCAATGGGCCATCTGGTGGATTGAATATGCCGGGTTGGACGGCTTCAGGGTCGACACCTATCCGTACAATGAGAAGGAGCCGATGAGCCGATGGTGCAAGGCTGTCCGCACGGAATATCCTAATTTCAATATCGTAGGGGAGTGCTGGACGTCATCCATTCCGCAACTCGCTTACTGGCAGGCTGATAACGAGAACAAGGACGGATTCAATTCGAATCTTCCGTCCATCATGGACTTCCCTCTGTACGATGCGATTTGCGCCGGCGTTCCGACGGATTCTGTTCAGTGGGGTGCTGGCATGACCAAGGTATATGACTGTCTTTCACACGATTTCGTATATCATGACCTTTCCAAGATGATGATTTTCCCTGGAAACCATGATACTGACCGTATCGGTGACGTGGTAAGGCAGAATCCTGACAGGATGAAGATTGTGATGGCCATGATGGCTACCATGCGTGGCTTCCCTCAGATTTTCGCAGGTGACGAGATGATGTTCGTCTCCAAGGACAAGAGCCAGGGACATGGCGGTCTCCGTGTGGATTTCCCGGGCGGCTGGGCCGGTGACAAGGAAAACTGGTTCACTGAAGAAGGACGCAAGGCAGCATTGACAGGAACCGACGGCAAGCCTGTTGCGGCTGGTCAAGTCGCTGACCTTCATGATTATACGCGCAAGCTTTTCCAGTGGAGAAAGGGCAAGGGCGTGATTCACGACGGCAAGACCCTGCATTTCCTGACCAGGGACAACACTTACGCTTATTTCCGTTACGATGCTGATGAGGCTGTGTTTGTCTTCATCAACAATTCCCGTGGCCGCAAGACTATTCCGTGGTCGCATTATGCGGAAATCGCTGACGGACTGTATGATGGCCATGATGTCATGACCGGCGAAGCAGTTGAGGTCAATGATGCTACCGTAGTGGGTCCACGTCAGGCATTGGTAGTAGAGTACAAACGTAAATGAACATTGATATGAACCTTTTCAGAAAAGTCCTTTTTGCGGGTGTCTCCCTTTGCGCGGCATCTGCATTGATTCAGTCCTGCGGCGGCTCTGGCCATGCTGCGGCTGAACTTTCCGATGTCTCTGTCCTGAAGTCTCCGGACGGAAACCTCTCCATGAAATTCGGCATTGCGCCTGACGGAAGTCCCATGTATTCACTGAATTACGGGGAAACGGCGGTAATCCGGCCGAGTCATCTCGGATATGAAATGCGCGGTGTGCTCAAGGCCCAGAAGATTGTTTTCGGGGACAAGGATCTCCAGAAAGTGGATGATAAGCCTTGCTGGTCTTTCCATGACGGCTTCAAGGTCGAGAGCATTGACACTTGCTCTTTCGATGAGACATGGCAGCCTGTATGGGGAGAGGAATCGGAGATTCGCAATCATTATAACGAATTGACTGTCAATCTGATACAGACTGCTTCCGATAAGCGGATGACCATACGCTTCCGTCTTTTCGATGATGGTCTCGGTTTCCGTTATGAGTTCCCTAAACAGAAGGGCCTGACTTATTTCGTGATCAAGGATGAACTGACGGAATTCGCTATGGGTGGCGATTACACGGCGCTCTGGATTCCAGGCGATTACGATACTCAGGAGTATCAATATACCGTATCCCGCCTTAGCGAAATCAAATCCATGATGGAGAGTGCGTTTTGCGGCAATTCTTCGCAGACGCCGTTTTCGATGACGGGCGTGCAGACTTCCCTGCAGATGAAGACCGACGAGGGGCTCTATGTGAATATCCATGAGGCGGCGTTGGTGGATTATGCCTGCATGCACCTCGACTTGGACCCTGCGACATTGACTTTCCGCTCGGAACTTACGCCTGACGCCCAGGGCTGGCGCGGCCGTCTCCAGACTCCGTGCAAGAGCCCGTGGAGGACAATTCAGGTGGTGGACAATGCTTGTAAACAGCTGGAGTCCAGGCTCGTGCTGAATCTCAATGAACCTTGCGCCTATGATGACGTTTCGTGGATTCATCCTGTGAAATATGTCGGTGTATGGTGGGAGATGATTTCCGGAAAGGGCACTTGGGCATATACCGATGACTTCTCATCCGTGCATCTCGGCGTTTCCGATTATTCCACGGCCAAACCTAACGGCAGGCATTCTGCGAACAATGACAATGTGCGCCGCTACATCGACTTTGCTGCCAAGCATGGCTTTGACGAGGTGCTGGTAGAGGGCTGGAATGTCGGCTGGGAAGACTGGGCGAACTGCAACAAGGATTATGTCTTCGATTTCGTGACCCCTTATCCTGATTTCGACATCAAGGCACTTAACGAGTATGCTCATTCCAAGGGCGTGAAACTCCTCATGCATCATGAAACTTCCTCATCTGTACGTAATTACGAACGCCACATGGATGCTGCTTACAATCTTATGGAGAAGTATGGCTACGATGCAGTGAAGAGCGGTTACGTGGGCGATATCCTGCCTTTCGGCGAGTATCATTACGGTCAGTGGATGAACAATCATTATCTTTACGCTGTAAAGGAGGCTGCCAAGCACCATATCATGGTCAATGCCCATGAGGCGGTCCGCCCTACGGGATTGTGCCGCACCTATCCTAACCTTGTCGGCAATGAGAGTGCCAGAGGAACTGAGTACCAGGCGTTTGGCGGTACTGAGCCGATGCATGTCACCGTTCTTCCGTTCACCCGTCTGAATGGCGGTCCGATGGATTTCACTCCAGGCATCTTCGAGATGGACCTTTCCAAGTTCTGCTCGAATACTTCCAAGGTCAAGGCGACCATCGCCAACCAGCTTGCGCTCTACCTGACAATGTATTCGCCGCTCCAGATGGCAGCGGATTTCCCTGAGCATTACGACCAGTTCGCTGATGCGTTCCAGTTCATCAAGGATGTTGCCGTGGATTGGCAGAAGAGCAAGTATCTTCTTGCCGAGCCTGGTGATTATATAGTAGTGGCACGTAAGGCGAAGAAGTCAGGTCAATGGTTTGCCGGCGGCGTTACTGACGAGAACAGCAGGACGTTGGATATCCCGATGAATTTCCTCGACCCAGGAAAGACATACGTGGCGAAGATTTATGCAGATGCTCCTGATGCTGACTACGAGAAGAATCCACAGGCTTACGTGATTACGGAGCAGGATGTCACATCTGAGAGTGTGGTTCCTGTGTTCATGGCCAGAGGCGGCGGTTTTGCCATAGAGTTCCGGGAGAAGTAAGTTCTCGTGCATATTTTGGCGGTTTCCACGCACGTCATGCCCTGATTTGGGTGTGACGTGCGTGGAAAACGTTTTAGTACGCACGCCGATAAAAATTTTTGTCGAAACTGTTGGAAATTGGAAAAACTGTTGTATCTTTGCAGTGTATTAATAAACTCATACACTATGATACGAATTGAAAACTTGGGTTTCAGCTATGGAAAAGTTCCGGTGCTGAAGAACATAACGATGGACCTGGAGCCTGGCAAGATTTATGGGCTTCTGGGTGAAAACGGAGTAGGCAAGACCACGCTCCTGACATTGCTTTGCGGACTTAAAAAAGCATTGGACGGAAGCATAAGTGTCGACGGCATTGACCCGTATAGCCGTAATCCTGAGCTGCTTGCGAAGCAGTTTTATCTTGCTGACGAGATGCTGGCATTGCCGATCAAGGCGGCGGATTATGCGAAGATGACAGGGGAGTTCTGGCCGAATTACAATCAGGACAGATTCCTGGAAATCATGGAACTGTTCGAGAATGACCCGCAGAAAAAGCTGATAGCGATGTCTGCCGGTCAGTTGAAGAAAGCGTATATTTCTCTGGCTCTGGCGCTAGGATGCCGTTACATCTATCTTGACGAGCCGACTAACGGACTGGATATTCCGTCCAAGGCGCAGTTCAGAAGCGCATTGATGAAATATACTTCCGAGGACAGCACGATTGTCATCTCGACTCATCAGGTGAGGGACCTGGAAAACATCATTGACCCTATTATAATATTGGACCGTCAGGAGGTTCTCCTGAATGCTGACGTTGAGACGATTTCGGAGAAACTATATTTCGACTACGGCACGGAGCTTCATCCGGAATCGCTTTACAGTGAGCAGCTTCCAGGTGGCTTCATCCAGGTTTATCCGAATGCGGACGGCAGGGAGAGCAAGGTGAACATCGAGGCATTGTTCAACGCCGTGCATAAGAACAAGGAATTAATCAAAGGTCTTTTCGCTATAAAATAACATCATGAACAATACATTTTCAATCAGCCGTTTCGGCAGATATTTCAAATATGATTTCAAGCGTTGGGTTTCCACATACGGACCGACATTGTTGCTGATGTCCGCTGCCCCGCTGATTCTTTATACTCTTACGGTCGTATATTCTCTGCTGTTTGCAGGGGAGTGGGGGACGCCGGGCGAAACTACCAGGATCCTTATCGCCTGCATGGTGACTTTCGTTATGATACTGACTTATCCTTCAAGTGTTTACGGCTATGTTACCGAGAAGCGCGCGGGCAGTACGTTCGTCCTGATGCCGGCTTCGGTCTTCGAAAAGTTCTTGTCAATGATTTTGAATACCGTGGTAGTGGTCCCTCTTGCATTCGGGCTTGTCTATCTTTCGATTGACGGAATAATTTGCCTTCTTGACGGCACCTGTGGCGGTTCATTGTTCTCATGCGCGGCCCGCAGTCTCGAGTCTTTGGTGACATTTGCTTTCACCAGCGATGCCCCTGTTCATGTGAGTCTCTTCTCAATGTACATGTCTTCGGTTTCGACGGCATTGTTCTTCCTTCTCGGCGCGATTTTCTTCAAGAAGCATAAGATATTGTATCCTATATTGATTATTGTGGGCTTCCAGATGGCGCTCAGCATGGCTTTCGGCCTCGTGGTGTCATTGGGTCTGATCAATATCGAGAGTTTGACGCTGTTTGCCCAGAATCTTGCCGACAGATATATCTTGAATCCTGACTTCCTGAATTGGGCGATTCCTACTTTCAATGTTTTGGCTACATTGTGGGATATCATTGTCTTCGCCGCTCTGGCGACTGCGGTATATTTCCGTCTGAAAACCCTTAAACATTAATCAGTTATGCAGTTTGACAGTAACAGACCGATATATCTTCAGATTCTGGACAGCATCTGCGAGCAGATTCTTGACGGCAAGTTGGAGCCCGACGGGCGGATTCTTTCCGTCCGTGAGTACGGGGCCCAGCTGGGTGTCAATCCCAATACGATAATGCGTTCCTACGAGCGTCTGACCAATGACGGTATCATCTACAATAAGCGTGGTCTGGGGTATTTCATTGCCCCGGATGCCCGTGATAAGGTGCTGGATATCAAGCGTAAGGAGTTCATGGAGAACGTCTTTCCGAAGATCCGCCGTCAGATGCAGCTTCTCGGAATCGGTCCGGAGATATTCGATAATTAAGTAATCGTTATCAAGTTTTTATTGTGTTGATTATGAAAAAGATAAGTTTTATAGCGGCTCTTGCAGTCCTGGCCATGGTGTCGCTTTCTTCATGTGCCGTCAGGTTCGACAAGAAGGCCATCATGAAGGAGATTGATGATCTCAAGGCGTTGAAAGACAGCATTACGGTGATTCACGACAGCATTTCCTTGGACGATTTTTCCGGCATTTCCTCGGATGAGGATTCTGATACATCCTCGGTGGTGGTTGACGAAACTATTTAGTTTCCATACGCCCGGGCTTGCATCATTCATGGCGGGAGGCGGCCACGTAAACGCATACCTCTCGTGCGTAAAAAGGCCGGATTTACTCACGACATGACGTTTTTTCAGTACGATGTGCGCGAAAAACGTTTTAGTGCGCACGGGAGGAGACCGCCACGGGCAAAACTCCAATTCGCCAGTCAGATATCATCTTGACATTAGAGTGGAAACGCAGCCAAAAAGGCCACGTTTCCACTCTAAAATTATCAAGGGATAGTGACAACCCTCAAATTCGCACTACCATTCAGCTAGTTTGACAACTTGCGAAACTTGAGTTAGAGCCCGCGAGGGCGAGGGCAAGTCCCTACCCCGAGGGGAGGGATTTAGGGAGAGGGTAACGTGCACATGAAAAAAGTGCGTTGGGCTAACAGCCTACGAACGAGTGACAACCCTCAAATTCGCACTACCGTTCAGCAAGTTTGACAACTTGCGAAACTTGGATTAGAATGCGAAGGAGACGCCGACGCCGGCTACTATGCTGGTGCGGTAGAAATCATCTTGACCTACCACGGCTAGAGCCTCAGGAGTAAGTTTGCCGGCAACTGACGGATCGATCGGAAGGGTGGCGAGGACTGGAGCCAGCTTGTTGTAAAGGAGGGCGCCATTTCCGCCGTAATCTTTCTGCTCCTTGGTAAAGTGAAGGAAGAATGTCTTGTAGACACCCAGGTCGATATTGATTTTCTTAGTCACATGGAACTGCGCGCCGAGACCACCTGAAATGGAACTCGTGGTATAGCTCATGTCGGAAATGTAACGGGCATCATTGCCGAAACCGAAGGTGCTGCTGTTTGCACCGATACTGAGGGTCAACAACTTGCAGACGTCATACTCCAGACCGCCGAGAATCTCGAAGGAATTGTGTTTCAGATAATTCTGCTTGTCATTGAGACCGGTTTCATTGTTGTACTGCTTCGACTGCTTGTCGAAATAGTAGTTGAAGCCGAGCGCTACGCGGAAATTCGGCTTGACGGCATATTGCGCACCGAGATTCAAGTTCGCAGGGATGTCGGCAGCGATGACCTTGTCATCATCGAACTGCGAAATTCCGGTGGAATTGGCCTTGGTGTCATTCTTGAGACGGACCTTGGTGTTGAATTCGTAACGTGCTGAGAAATTGAACTTTCCGGTCTTGTAATCCACTGAGATGATCGGCGTGTAGGCGATGTCTTTCTGATGGGCGTCAAGTTCCTTGTCACTCACGAGCGCAGACGCAATCGGTGCCACATTCTCTGCAGGGACCTTGCCGCCTGTCAGCTGTGAAATGACATTGGCAAGAACGGCGGACGCCGGCATCATCTGGCCGCCGGTAGGCTGCAGCTGGATGTTTTTCAGGCTTCCCACGTAGTAATTGGAGATGTAGTTCAGACGCACGCCGGCTGCCACGCTCCAATTCTTGCTGATTTTATATCCGAAGTTCAGCTGTCCCGCGAAATTATACTGCTCGCCGGTAAGGGCAATGTCGGCCGAATATGCTGAGACAGCCTGGGCACCGGCCAATGTGTTGATCAATGCCGGAATCATGGCAACAGGTGCTTCGAATGAGCCAAGTCCCTGATCATAAACGGCTTTGCCGCCTCCGGAAACTACGCCGAAGTGGAATGAGCCGAACCAGTTGTTATGTTTGTAGACGAGGTCCAGGTGAGGCAGAGCAGGCACGAATGACTTTCCGGTATACTTCTTATATCCTTTTCCGTCATTGTCAATGCCGTATTTCAGCGGCTCGTAGGTGGATGTCGTATAGCGTCTCTGGACTGCGGTCTGGACATCCAGTGCGAGGTGCCAGCCATTATTCATGAATGCGATACCGGCAGGGTTGAAATATGCTCCTTGTACACCTATGACTGCGTTTTGTGCAGGGTTTCTCAGAAATGCCACATTTTGATTCGTGTTGGTCACATAACCTCCGGCAAAAGCGGAGAGTGAAGCAGCGGCGAGTGCCGCCGTAAGAATAAGTTTTTTATACATTTTGTCGCTTTATATTGTAAAAACGTCGACAAAACTAGACCTATTATACCTAAATATAAAATATTTCGACCAAATGACATGCGAAAAACCATATTTGACTCCGATTTGTGTCCTGTTATTCCATCGCCGCACGATCTTTGTTGACTGGGCAAAATTGTTTTCCCGTGCAAACTAAAACGTTTTCCGCGCACGTCAAGCCGAAAAATGAACACGATGTGCGTGAAAAACGTTTTAACGCGCACGCCATCCTCCGGAATCTCCTCCACGCCGCCATAGAAAAACTTCACCGACAGGGCGCCGGAACTGACCCCCACCACTAGGCGAAACGTCGAAAGATTATTATATTTGTAATCGGAATAATACCGACACGAATATGCTGATTGTAATAGAAGGACTGGATGGGTCCGGAAAATCCACACAAGTGAAACGACTCAGGAATTATCTGGAAACCAAATCCGGAAACCTGGAATACATACACTTCCCGCGATACGACTCCCCGGTCTATGGGGAACTCATAGGCAAATTCCTGAGAGGCGGATTCGGTAGCATTGACGCCGTTCACCCTCAGCTTGTTGCGCTGCTTTACGCCGAAGACAGACATGGTGCCGCACCACAAATGTGGGACACCCTGAACAAGGGCGGAATAGTGCTTCTCGACAGATACGTCTACTCGAACATCGCCTACCAGTGCGCCAAAATCAAGGACGAAACCCAGCGTGAAGAACTCCGGGAATGGATTTTCGACACTGAATTCGGCCAGTTCGGACTTCCAAGGCCCGACTTGAACATCTTCCTCGACGTGCCGATAGGGTTCGTGGAAAAGAAACTCGAAAATCCACGTGGCGGCGACGACCGGAACTACCTCGAAGGACGCAGCGACATACACGAAGCCGACATCGAATTCCAGAAAAACGTCAGGAGAGTATACCTGAGACAATGCGAACTTGACCCTGGATTCATACGTATCGACTGCAGTGACGAAAATGGCATGATGCTACCGCCGGACGCCATCTCGGCAGCCGTGCAAGCAGTTGTAGAACAGAAACTTAAATAAATATGAAATTGCACTATATCGGAAGCAGGTTCCGCAGACTCTGCGCCGTCATCCTCGGATTCGTATTCTTCGTCGCGGGAGTCCTGAAACTGATGGACCCGGTCGGGTCAATGCTGATTGTCAGGGAATACCTGAACTTCCTTCACCTCGGATTCCTGCGTGCAATGGCCGGCCCGATAGCCGAAACATTCGCATTGGCAGAAACCACACTCGGAATCTGTCTCGTCACTGGAGTCTTCAGGAAAGTGACCGCATGGGCCACCACGATACTCCTCGGCGGCTTCACCCTGCTTACCCTGTTGCTCTGGATATTGAACCCGAACATGGACTGCGGATGCTTCGGCGAAGCGGTGCATCTCACGCATTTCCAGTCGTTTGCGAAAAATATCGTACTGTGTCTGCTGACATTGGCCGCATTCGTTCCGTACAATGACTTCGGAACGCCAAAGAAAAGCAAATACCTCACATTCGCATTGACCTTGGTCGCAGTCCTGATATTTGCGGTGTACTCGCTGATGTTCATCCCGCTCCTGGAACTCACGCCGTTCAACCTCTCGTCGAGACTGGAAAGCGCGGCAGAAATCCCGGAAGCCGTTGAAGATGAATATGTTGCGACATTTGTCTACGAAAAGAACGGCAAGACGGGAGTATTCACATTGAACAATATCCCGGACTCCACCTGGACCTTCGTGGAAGCGCGCACGGTCAAGAAACAGGACCATATCGACGAAAGCGAATACCCTCGCCTTTCCTTCCGCGACGCTGCGGGACAATACCGTGATACATTGGCAGCCAATGGATTGGTGATGGCGGTATCAGTTCCTGAACCGGAAAAGATGAAAGAATCGGCATGGAAAAACACGGCCAGGCTACTCGCCTCCGCATCGGAAGCCGGGTTCACGCCGCTCCTCCTTACCGCATCCGACCCGGCAGCATTCTCAAGCCTGATCGCATCAGGAAAATATACGCAAGCCGAATCAATGACATTGCTTACATCAGTATATTACTCTGATTACAAGACACTTATATCATTGAACCGCTCTAATGGAGGTGCAGTCTATTTCAACGACGGCAATATCATCTCCAAATGGGCGGCGCGTAGCCTTCCGAGCAACAGGAAACTCGGAAAACTGATACGCAAAGACCGCGTGGAAGTGATGCTCGATGCAGACGGCAAGGGAAAACTGCTTTTCGAAGCCTTCATGCTCTACACATTCACATTGATGCTCATCCTGTAACCCGACAATGAACAACATAACATATAAATTATGAAAGGAGTATATATTTTTCTGGCCAACGGCTTCGAAGAAATGGAAGCATTGGCACCGCTCGACATCCTTCGCAGAGGTGGTGTGGACGTGAAGACAGTCTCTATCCATAGGGACAAATACGTTACCGGATCACACAAGGCCACTGTTGTCGCAGACATGACCTACGACGAATTCAAAGCCGAAGTCCAGCTCGACGGAACAGAAGAAAATGACGTAATGATATTCCCGGGCGGAATGCCGGGCACGAGAAGAATTGCGGAAAATGCAGAAATCATCAATTTCATGAGACTGCATTATGCTGAAGGCGGGGCACTTGCAGCCATCTGTGCCGCACCTGGCCTGGTCATCTCCCAGCTTCCTAGCCTTGCCGGAAAACACTTCACATGCTTCGACGGCTTCGAAGACGCACCAGTTGCACGCGGAGGAATATACGAACAGAAACCGGCTGTCATAGACGGTAACCTCATCACAGGCCGTGGAGCGGGATGTGCCGTCGACTTCGGTCTGGCAATTCTGGAACACCTTAAAGGAGAAGAAGTTGCAGCGACAGTGAAGCAAGGCCTCATGCTTGCCTAGCGTCGCTGCTATCGGATAATTTCCCTGTCAATTCTACGTGGAATGCTCGTCATGATTTCATAAGGAATCGTGCCGAGTATTTCTGCGAGTTCAGAAACCGTCGGGTCCTCCCCGAAAATCGTCACCGTATCCCCGACCTTCGCATCCACGCCGGTAATATCCAGCATACACATATCCATGCATATGTTTCCGATGGTCGGCACCCTATGCCCGTTCAGCGAAAACGACGCGCGACCGCACCCGAGATGACGGTCAATACCGTCCGCGTACCCGACCGGAATCGTCGCGATGGTCGTCCCCTCCGGGGCAATGATTCCGTGACGGCCATAGCCGATAGTGCCGTCTCCTGGCTTCAAATGTTTGATTTGCAATATTTTGCATTTCAATGATGCCACAGGTGAAAGCTTTACGCCCGGCAATGCGCTGATGCCATAAATGCCGATACCCAGCCTGACCATATCATGCTGGAACTGAGGGAACCTCTCGATACCGGCAGAATTGAGGATATGCAGCATCGGCTTGTAGCCTATCTCATCTACAATCTTATCCGCATTGGCCTCGAACATCTGTATCTGCCCCAATGTGAAATCATCCGAATCCGGATCCTCGGCAGCAGCCAGATGAGAGAATATCGACTTCACCCTGACAAATTTGCAGTCCCTCAGGAAATCTGTCAGTGCCGGGATTTCGCTTGTCATGAAACCCAGACGATGCATGCCCGTATCCAGCTTTATGTGCACCGGATAATCCGTGATTCCACGCTTCTCCAGCGTCTCGCAGAACAGCCTCAATGAATACATGTTCGGGATGCTCGGCTCCAGGCGGCTGTCAATGATTTCATTATAATAATCCGTTCCGGCGGTCAGCACCAATATCGGCAGACTGATGCCGGCACGTCTCAGTTCAATGCCCTCTACTGGGTATGCAACTGCCAGATAATCAGCACCTTCTTTCTGCATCATGGAAGCGAATTCGACTGCTCCATGTCCGTAGGCATTGGCCTTTACCAGCACGAGAAGCTTGGTGGACGGCTCCAGCAGGCTTCTGAAATATCTATAGTTGTCGCGGCATGCGCTGAGTTTCAGCTCCAGCCTTGAAAAATCATTTTCCTTCAACATTGTCAAGAAATAATTGCCGGTCCGGCCGGCGTTCCCTTTTTGCGATGCAAAAATACCAAAATTATCTGACTGAGGGAATAATTTTTATGTTATCTTCGCGTTGGTCTGCTTTTTGCCCGACCGATGTGGTTTATTAAAAATGAATATTATGACTTATTGGTTAATTTTTACATTATTCATGGTCCTCAGCATATTCGTGCAGAATATGCTCCAGAGCCGTTTCCGCAAATATTCCAAAGTTCCGCTGCGAAACAGCATGTCCGGTGCGGACGTTGCCCGTAAAATGTTGCAGGAGAATGGAATATATGATGTCAATGTAATGTGCATCCCCGGACAGCTCACCGACCACTACAATCCTGCAACCAAGACTGTGAACCTCAGTGAGGCGGTCTATAACGGCAGGTCCGTGGCGGCAGCTGCAGTCGCAGCACATGAATGCGGCCACGTTGTCCAGCATCAGGTGGGATATGCGCCGCTCAAACTCCGCACGGCATTGGTGCCGGTAGTATCCATCGCGAACAACACCGTCCAGTGGATACTCCTCGCGGGAATATTGATGGTCAATATGTTCCCTGCATTGCTTTGGGTCGGAATCGCACTCTTCGCGATGACCACATTGTTCAGTTTCGTCACCCTTCCGGTGGAAATCAATGCGAGTGCACGTGCCGTGAATTGGCTGGAAAATGCAGGAATTACCGACTATGAAACCCGTCCGATGGCTGTCGACGCGCTCAAATGGGCTGCCTACACTTATGTGATAGCCGCGTTGAGCTCACTTGCCACACTGCTATATTATATAGGTATCGCAAGAGGTAGGGAATAAGATGGATAAAGTCGTGGATATGGCTGTGGATGAGCGGTTTATGCGTGAAGCGTTGCGCGAAGCCATGGCGGCTGGGGCGGAGGATGAAATTCCGATAGGAGCAGTGATTGTATTCGGCGGCAGAGTCATTGCCAAAGGACACAATATGACAGAACGTCTGCATGATCCGACAGCGCACGCCGAAATGATAGCGATAACTGCCGCTACGGAAGCAATGGGCGGTAAATACTTGAATGACTGTACATTGTATGTGACCGTGGAACCGTGTCCGATGTGTGCTGCGGCGTCTGCGTGGGCTCAGGTGGGCAGAATCGTCTATGGTGCTGCTGACCCGAAACGCGGCTATTCCAAGTTCACCCCTTCACTTCTGCACCCTAAGGCTGAAGTCGCGACAGGGATTCTGGCGGAAGAGTGCGGAAACATCGTCACGGAATTCTTCCGGAAGAAAAGAGATTGAATAAATTATAGATATGGAAAACGTAGGAGAAGATTACAGAATCGTGTCGGACAGTGAGAAAGATGGAGTCCGTCATATAACTGCCGTGCCTAGCGCAATGGTATGTTCCAAGCAGATTGATTTTGATCTCAAGGATGGCAATCTGCACAATGTCAAGTATTTGCGCGGATGCGACGGTAACTTGCAGGCTGTAGGCCGCCTTCTTGAAGGCATGTCCGCAGAGAAAGCCGTGGAAATTCTTGATGGCGTAAATTGTCATGGACGCGGCACATCTTGCACTGACCAGCTGACCAGAATCATCAGACAAGTGCTGAAATAGCGGCCCGGCTGCAACGAAACACGCCCTTATTGCATCAATATAAGGTGTGTTGAAATAACAAAAGATGAAAAACTTGAAACTGATTATTGCTATCCTGACGGCGACATTGCTTTCCATGGCAGCGGCGACGTCAGGATTCGGCATGTGCACCGACACGGATACATTGAACATACTCTCGTCTGGAGCAATACAGGAAAAAACCGAATCTTACGATTATGGCACGGACTCCCGTCATCAGCGTCAAGGCAAGGTCGAAGGGACATTGATTTATAGGAAGGGCTGTATATATACATCTGACAATCAGCCGTTGAGCATTTCCGATTCCAAGATGTATTTCTCACCCAAGCAGGTGCGTATCTATATGCGGAATTCCAAGGTGTTCTCCACGGGAAACAGCATTGCCACCATTGGAGCAGGCGGCGGACTTGGAGGAGCATTGGGATTCATGGCAGCGGATGCGTCGTCAGGGCGGGAAGACAGTTTCGCAGCCGTGCTCACCGCATCGGCCGTGGTGGCAGTGGCAGTGATCGTGCCCTGCACTCTGGTAGGCGTTCCGATGATGATCAAGGGGAAAGCCCGTCTGAAAAAACTTGTACGCGACTACAACTCCAAATATCTGTTTGCTGAATAAACGTTTTTTATGTAAGTTTGCATGTTAATGCAGACGGAATGTTCAGAAAAATACGTTCATATATACGTGAATTCAAGCTTACGATGAAAATGAAGCTCGTCCTGAGCCTCAGTTCGATAGCCGTAATATTGCTGGTGTCCAGCTTCATTTCCATTATGGAATACAGCAGGATGAGCAGCTATGTGTCCAACCTCATCGCCGGAAATATCGGCAGTATCAATGCCGCACAGAAACTTGCCGATGCGGCCAATGCCTATAACCTTGGTATTCTGGCAGTTATCGGTGACAACTCCACGGAACACATCCCGGAACTCAGGCAAAACGACTTCATCGCGCATTGCGACAGCCTGAAATCATCATTGACATTGGCAAGCATGCTTCCGCTTGCGGACTCGGTATTGTACTCCTATTCGGCGTATATGCTTACTACTCTGGAACTTCCGCAAGCTATCCTGTCAGATTTCATCAATACCCGCGAGTGGTATTTCGACAGGCTGCAGCCTAAATACAACAGACTGCGCTCCGATATAAATGTCTTGAATACAGCCATTTACAATGACCTCCAGAAGAACTCCGCCACATTTGAACGCGGATTCTACAGAAGTATCATCCCGGGAGCCGTGGCCGTGGCGGTCGGACTGCTTCTGGTCCTGCTCCTGATGTTCTTCCTCATGGCCTATTACGTGAACCCGATATACAAGATGCTGTCCGGACTGAAAAACTACAGGTCATTCGGCAGCAAATACTCCTATACATTCGAGGGCGACGACCAGCTTTCCGAGCTCAATGACGGCGTCACGGAAGTGGTAGGGGAGAATATCCAGCTCCGCAAGCGTATCAAGATGATGCGTGACACGTTGGAGAAACATGAACATGGCCAGGAGGCAGGAAAATGAATCTGAAAGTCATATCCAGGAATGTGGGATTCGCACTGCTGGCCAGTGCGTTCTTTATGTTTCTGTCCATACTTGTCTCCATCTCGAACGGCAACGACAGTGCGCTCGCGGCATTGATAATCAGCTTCACTATTACCTTCATCGTGGGAATATTTCCCTTTATTTTCGTACGTAAGTCCCCTAATATCAGCCTGAAAGACGGCTATATGATCATTGTCCTCTCATGGACATTGTCCTTCATATTCGGTATGCTGCCGTACGTCCTTTGGGGAGGCCCTTTTTCTGTCATCAATGCCCTGTTCGAAGCTGTTTCCGGATATACGACCACAGGCGGAACCGTCCTCGCCAATGTGGAGCAACTCCCTGACAGTCTGCTGTTCTGGAGGTCCTCCACGCATTTCATCGGCGGCTTGGGAGTCGTGGTCTTCCTGCTTCTGATCATCCCGTCCTCCAGCCCGGTAAGGCTCAGACTCACCAACATGGAAGTCTCATCATTGTCCCGTGAAGGGTACAAGACGCGCACGAACAAGACGGTTTGGGTTTTCACGGCCGTGTATTTCGGCATCGCCATCTGCGCGTTCCTGTGCTATTGGCTCGCCGGAATGTCTCCGTTCGATGCCATAAATCATGCGTTCAGCGTCACGGCGACCGGCGGATTCAGCACCAGGAACATGTCCATCGCCTCATTCGATTCGACACTCATTGATGTCATCACGATATTCTTCATGTTCATAGCTTCGATACACTTCGGTATAATATACATGGTATTCGCCTCCCGGAGCCTCAAGCCGCTGAACAATCCTGTGCTGAAATTCTATGTCGGGACCATATTGGTGGCCGCTCTGCTCGTGGCATTCTCCCTGAAGATGAGTTCAGCCGGATTTACATGGGGCGAATCGTTCATGACAGGTTTCTTCCAGGTAGTCAGTTCAATATCCACTACCGGATTCGCCATATCCGACAACAACACCTGGCCGCTTTTCGCCTGCATAATCACAGTACTGATTACAGTGCCTTGCGCCATGGCGGGATCCACTACCGGAGGAATAAAAATGGACCGTATGCTCTTGATGTTCAAGTCCGTCGGCCAGCAGGTGAAGAGTTCCATGCATCCTTCGTCCATAAATCAGGTCCATATCGGCAACCACATGCTCGGAAACAATGAAATATATCCCCATGTCATATTCATCGGCCTGTATTTCATCACGATAGCCGCCTCGATGGCATTGACCATCCTTTCCGGCATGGACGTTCAGAATTCATTGGCCTCGTCCATCAGCTGTCTGAGCAACGTCGGACCTGCGCTGGAATCCGTGGGGACATTGGGCAATTACAATGGTGTGCCGGTGCTGGCGAAGATCGTGTTTATCGTGGACATGTTTCTTGGCCGAGTCGAGATTTATCCGGTCCTGGCGGTGGTGACGATGGCTTTCAGCGGGAGGAAATAGCATGGGACGAGCCGATTTTCTATACTCCAGATTCCGTGAACACTTCGCCTATGAACCTACCGGATGTCAGGACAATTTCCTGCGCCGGATGGGCGAATTTCTCACCGGTGACGACGGCGACATATTGATACTAAACGGTTATGCCGGCACGGGAAAGACCACGGCCGTCGCATCCGTCGTCGCGGCATTGAAAGAATTCGAGGTGCCCTGCGTCCTGCTCGCGCCCACCGGAAGAGCAGCGAAAGTGTTGTCAATGTATACTGGTCAGCCTGCGTATACCATTCATAAACAGATATATAGACAGAAATCTGTCAGCTCGGAAGGCTTCGGGCAATTTTCATTGGCCCCGAACAAGGCGAAAGATACGTTGTTCGTCGTGGACGAAGTTTCGCTGATCGGCATTGACGCCGGCAGCCAGCAGTCCACGGCAATGTTCGGCACCGGCAATCTGCTGGAAGACCTTGTGAACTACGTCCGTAACGGGACCGACTGCCGCCTGGTGATGATCGGCGACGCGGCCCAGCTCCCGCCTGTCGGCCACGAATACAGCCCGGCGCTCGCCAAGGAGTATATGGACGCCTTCGGCGGAGTGTCATGGTCAATGCTCACGACCGTGGTGCGCCAGCAGAAAGAATCCGGTATCTTGCTCAATGCCACCATGTTAAGGGCAATGATTGCCGAAGATTATGAGTCCGGGGGCAATGTCTTTCCGGTGGAATCGCTCGAATTGAAGACGGACGGATTCGATGACATCCTGCGGCTTTCCGGAGGGGAACTCATTGAAACACTGACAGATGCGTACGACAAATATGGCGAGGACGAAACCATTGTCCTTTGCCGTTCGAACAAGCGGGCTAACAGGTACAATGCCGGCATACGTGCCTCCGTTCAGTATAAGGAGGAGCGGCTCGTGCGCAACGACAAGCTGATGATAGTGAAAAACTGTTATCAGTTCCTTGAAGGAGTCAAGGATATTGACTATATTGCAAATGGCGATATTGCCAAGTTGATTTCCATCAATCATTATGAAGACAGATATGGTCTGCATTTCGCTCAGGCACGGCTGTCTTTTCCTGATTATGGGGACCAGGAAATATCTGCCAAGGTCTGTCTGGACACCCTGGATTCGGAATCAGCATCATTGACATACGAACAGCAGAACGCTCTGTACCAGGGTGTATCGGAAGATTATGCACATCTTCCCACGAAGAAGAAAAGGTACGAGGCAGTGCGCGAGGACCTGTTCTACAATGCGTTGCAGCTGAAGTATGCCAATGCGATTACGTGCCACAAGTCGCAGGGCGGACAATGGAAATGCGTATTCATCGACAATCCTTTCTGGCAGGAGGGATTTACGGTCGACGATTATAAATGGCTTTACACGGCACTCACCAGAGCCGTGGAGAAAGTTTATCTGGTGAACTTTAAGGATACCTGCTTCGTATGATTCAGATCAATGCTTTTTGGCGCCGGGCCCTGATTTCGGCAGCGACGCTCGTAGTTTCAATGTCGGTTTATTCCCAGAATTTCAACAGGATTCCGCTGAGATGGAAATGGATTGACAATGAGAAAGTCATCTTCTCTTACGACGGTACCTACACCGATGCCGGCGCATTTGCGGTCAAGGCCGGGAATCATAAGATTGTCAACGGGGTCACCGCTCCTGAAAAGTACACGGACTTTCCAGCAAAACCGGCAGGAGCTGTGAATCTGACATTTTCACCGGATTCGTCAATGCTCGCATTTACGAGAGAGAATGACCTCTATGTATATGACATTGCATCCGGGAAAGAGAAACGTCTGACTTTCGACGGTTCCGACACTATCCTTAACGGCTATGCCTCATGGGTTTACTACGAGGAAATCTTCGGCCGCCCATCGATGTATAGGGCTTTCTGGTGGTCTCCGGATTCCAGGAAGATAGGTTTCTACCGTTTCGACAATGCCGATGTTCCGGTTTTCCCTATTTATTCGCCGTTTTCGGATGATTCCTCCCGCTCCGGTATGGGGCTTTCCTACTCGCAGAATGCAGGGGCTGCCGTAGAACTGCCGGGAATGTCGCCGGCCGGCGGTTCGGTCAGGATGACCAGGTACCCGAAATGCGGTGACAACAACCCGCAGGTACGCATCGGAATAGCTGATGTCAGCGACGGCGGCATCGTTTGGGCTGATTTCAATGAAAAGGAGGACCAGTATTTCGGAACACCGTTCTGGGGTGCTGACAGCAAGGATTTTTACATTCAGCGTGAGCCAAGGACGCAGAATACGCTGGACCTTTACGCCGTTTCCGTGAATGACGGGACCAAGAAGCATATTTATCATGAGACCTACGCCACATGGCTGGACTGGATCGACGGTATGCTTTTCGGCCGTGACGGTATCTATATGGTACGTTCTTTCGATACCGGCTGGCAGCAGATTTATTATCTTTCTTATGACGGCAATGTCCTGAAGCGTCTGACTGACGGCAAGAACTGGAGAGTGTCGCTCGTGGATATGAAAGAGGGCAAGGCCGCACAGGGCTTCGACGGCAGCACTTCTGAGATTCTTTTCGTGGCTGAACGTGATTCCCGTGTACGCAGCGGACTTTATTCCGTTTGCCGTGGCGAGGTGAAGAATGTTTCCGATCCGTCTCTCCATGTGAGGACTGTCAGCGTTTCTCCGGACATGAAATATGCCGCGGCTTCGGTAAGCAACTCCAGGACGCCTTCGCAGATATGGATTTATGACCTTGCGAAACCTGCCAAGTCATTCAAGGTCGCTGATATGGCAGGCGCCGGTTTCAATGCTGCCGATTACGCTCTGCCTGAAGTGATTACGATGACGACCAAGGACGGTCTGGAGCTTCCGGCAATGATTGTCTATCCGGAAAATTTCGACAAGTCGAAGAAATATCCGGTATACATGTATATTTATGGCGGTCCTGATACTCCGCAGGTGGTGGACAATTTCCGTTCTCCGCGTAATTTTGAATGGTATGCCAAGAACGGCATCATTGAGATAATTGCTGACTGCCGCGCTTCCGGCCATAATGGCCGCGAAGGATTGGACCAGATTTACAAGCGCCTGGACGAGAGGGAAGTACTCGATTTCGTGGAGTGGGCCGAATACCTGAAGATGCTTCCTTATGTCAATGGGGACAAGATCGGCGTCGAGGGCTTTTCCTTCGGCGGAACGATGACCGCTCTACTGCTCATGAACCATTCTGACGCCTTCCATTACGGCATTGCCGGAGGCGGTGTCTATGACTGGAATCTTTACGACACCCATTATACAGAGCGTTTCATGGACACCCCGGCGAACAATCCGGACGGCTATGCCGAGACCAGCGTCCTCGCGAGCGCAGCCAATTATCCCGTTACCGAAGCGAACTATGACGGCTCAGTGATGCTCAAGATTACCCACGGCACAGGTGATGACAATGTCCATTTCCAGAGCACCCTACAGCTGGCGGATGCCCTCCAGAAAGCCGGCAAGAAATTCGAGCTGATGATTTATCCGGACGGCATGCACGGCTACCGCGGCTACCAGGGCGCCCATTTCAATGAAGCCAACCGCGCCTTCTGGCTGCACTATCTTTGCGGAAGATAATATTTGTTTTTCGGCAGATAGTTCGTAAATTTGAATATGTACCGACAATTGAAAAGGAACCATTGGATTTTCGCACTATTCTGTATTGTCGTTTCAGTCTTGGACCTACAGGCTGAAACCGCGAATGGCAAATCCGAATCATTCGGACTGCGTTTCTTTTCAAATGACAGACCTGTTATAGAACGGACATCGTACGACATATTCGGCGGCGACGTCCGTCTTCGTGGTCCCAGGACTACTGTCGGTTTTCAGATTGCATTGGATCCGAACGGATCGCGTTTCGGTTATATTCTGGACATCAACGGCGAACAGGATGACTTCAATCTCGTTCTTGTCAATTACAAGGACCAGCACGAGGCCAGTATGGACCTGAATACGTCTTCTCATGATGTAAAGCTTTCATTGCCTGTTACTTATGAGGGAAAGAACGGCATTTGGCATGATGTGCAGATTACTTTCGACAGGAAAGCGGACAGCCTGACATTCGCATTGGACGGACATGAAGTCAAGGCTCATTATGACTTCAGTGCATTCCGCAGCATGAACTGCGTCTTCGGAAAGATCCAGAAAGCGAGCGACGTGGCCTCCATGACTGTGCGGAACGTCAGCATTGCCGATGGACGGAGAGAATGGTTTTTCCCATTGGACGAAAGTTCCGGAACCAAGGTGTCGGACAGCAGGGGAAGAGCCTATGGAGAAGTCCTCAATCCCGATTGGGCCCGACTTCCCCATTATCATTGGAAGAAATGCATTGACTTGAAACAGAGGAAATTATGCGGCTTGGCTTATGATGGATTGCGTCATAATGTCGTCATCTACAATGCTGATTCCTGTTTCGTGTGGAATGTTTCTTCTTCATCTAACTCCATTTTCGGAAAGCCATGTGGCGATGCCGGTTTGTATTTCGGTGAAATGGTTTTCGACAGCCTGAGCCGGAAGATGGTGATTTATAATCCCGACCCTCGCAGAAGCGGCAGCACGACGGTGGCGGAAATGGATTATTCCGACCCTGCCGGCATCCGGGCTATTTCACATGCTACGGTCAACAACCGTCTGTATCATGGAAACGGGCTCATTGACAGATCTTCCGGCGATTCCCGCCTTTGGCTTTTCGGCGGTTACGGCAAACATCAGTATTCCGGTGATTTCTACACTTTCGATGTTCAGGAAGATGTTTGGAAAAAAGTGAAATTTCATGGAGGAGAACAGATTTTTCCACGCTTCTTTTCCGGTATGGGAGAGGTATCTGCCGGACGTTATTATCTTTTCGGAGGGTTCGGCAATCATTCCGGCTTTCAGAATGACGGAGCTGATTATCTGTATGACCTGTTTGAAGTGAATTTCGCGGACAGCACCGTAAAGGCCGTGGGGCAGTTCGACATTCCGGGCATTGATTTCGTTCCGGCGCCGAATCTTGTCGTGGAGAATGGCGGCAAAGCGTTCTATACATTTTGTTACGACCATAACAATGCCCGTCCTCAGGGGGCTCTCTACCGGTTCGATGTGGAGGACATGAGCTGCACGTGCGTGTCTGATACATTGGGACTTGTATCGGAAAAAATCGAGTCGAAACTGGCTCTCTGGTATGATGAGGAGTATCGCAGGCTGATTCTTGCCGTGCATGATTACAGCATTTCCGGAGAAGTGACGGTTTCTTTGTACACTTTGGATTTTCCGCCTGCCGTGTGTGAAGAAAAAATTGAGCGTAGCGATTGTAACCTGTGGTGGATGTGGATTGCTGTATTCTTTATTGCCGGGACTCTCGGATGGCAGTATTGCCGCAGGCGTAAATCCTCTGGAAGTCAGGAAGTTGACTCCGTGCTACCGGAAATCGTTCCTGACGCATCTGTAGAAAGGAAGACATCCAATGCCATCTATCTTATCGGTGATTTCCGCCTTTATGACCGTAACGGCAATGATATTTCATATCGGTTGAGCAACAAGCTCCGCCAGCTCTTCATACTTGTTCTGCTGAATTCCGTCGGAAAACGTGCGGGTATATCTTCTGCTGAAATTTCTGCCGTCATCTGGCCTGAGAAAGAGCGCGAAAACACCGGAAACATCCGTCGGGTCTCCATAAAATCCATACGTGACATCATTGCGGATCTGGACGATATCAGCTTGAATCAGGAAAATTCCAAGTGGTCCTTCACTTTCGGACCGGCATTGTACTGCGACTATTGTTATCTGATGGCGCAGAAATCAGCCACGGCCAAGCCGGACGGCGCTGAAGTCGTGGACTGCTACATGCGCGGCCGTTTCCTGAATGCGTATAACCAGCCGTGGCTTGACAGCTACAAACTGGAGTATGAGGAAATGTCCGCAGCATTGCTTTCCGGAATCCTTTCGGATGCCATGGCGTCTGAATCCAATCAGGCTGTGCTCAAGACTACTTCCGCAATGCTGAGTCTGGACCCTCTGAACGTGGACGTGTTCAAAATTGAACTGCGCACATTGAAAAAGATGGGGAAATCCCGTCAGGCCGAACTGAAATTTCATCTTTTCGCGGATGAATACTTAAAGGCGTACGGCACTCGCCTGGAGTGGAAAGATTTTTCATAAAATACCTCTGTGAACGTCTCTATTAAGTATTTTCCTCTTTTTTAACGTTTAAATTAATGCTGCCGTTAATGCCTGGCAGCTACTTTTGTGCTACGAAAAAACACAAATGATATGCACTCGAAACTATTGACCAATCTGCTGGCCGGATTATTATTCCTGGTGTCGTTGTCGGCATCGGCGTCCGGCGGCAATGTAATTACAGGTTTTGTTGCAGACAAGGATTCCCAACCGATTATCGGAGCTGGTGTCCATGTGCATGAAACCGGTATGGGTGTCGTCACGGATCTTGACGGCAAGTTTTCCATCAAGGCGGAACCCGGACAGACATTGATAGTATCATGTCTCGGTTACGCTGATTATAGATTCAAGGTAGGGGACAAGACCCATTATGAGATTGTGCTGATGGAATCCTCTGATAATCTGGATGATGCGGTCGTGGTCGGTTACGGCGTACAGAAAAAGGCTACATTGTCCGGCTCTGTGGCGTCGGTCGGCGGCGAAAACATTGTCCGTACCAAGAACGAGAATATCCAGAACGCATTGACCGGAAGGATTGCGGGACTTAGAGTCGTTCAGCGGAGCAGTGAGCCTGGAAAATTCGATACATCTTTCAATATCCGTGGTCTCGGAACACCGCTCATCATAATCGACGGCGTTCCGCGTAACAATATGGAACGCATTGATTCAGAAGATATTGAGAGTATTTCTGTGCTTAAAGATGCTGCAGCCGCGATCTATGGAGTCAAGGCAGCCAACGGTGTCGTCCTCATAACAACCAAGTCCGGAAGCGATACCGGCGGCAAGGTCAGTCTTTCATACAACGGCAACTACACTTGGCAATATGTTGCCGGACTTCCCAAGACCGTCGGAGCAGTGGACCTCATGCTCATGGACAATGAAAAAGGTATGAACAACAGCCTTGGCGGGTCCTGGAGATATTCCCAGGAGGAAATTGACGCTTACCTGAATGGAGAGAAGAAATCCGAGGACTGGTGTTCGGCTGTTTTCCGCAAGACGGCTCCGCAATATTCGCATAATGTCAATGTCTCCGGCGGAAATTCCCGCACGAAGTATTTCGTAAGTGCCGGATACAAGTATCAGGACAGCTTCATCAGATCAGGAGATTATAACTACAACAGGTTCAATGTACGTTCGAACATCACTTCTGACATTACCCGCAATCTTACCATGAAGGTTTCTTTGAGCGGAATCATGGATACCCGCAATTCCGCTTCCACCAGTTCGAGCAGTATAATATATGGCATGTGGAGACAATATCCTACCCAGACCATTTATGAGAACAATCAGGCTCCATATTATTCGTTCCCGGACAACAAGATGAATCCGGTGCAGAATATGCAGGCTGATCAGGTGGGATATGACAAGAACAGCAAGAAATGGTTCCAGTCTTCGGCTTCTCTTACATATAGACTGCCTTGGGTGCCGGGGCTGTCAGTCAAGGGAGAGGTCAGCTATGATTACAGTCTTGTGAACAGCAAGAATTACAAGAAAGAGTTCAAATACTATGAATATGACCCTGTGAATAAGGTATATAACGGTACCTCCCTTAACAATCCGTCGGAGCTGAAACGGTCATTTTCCGATGCCGGCGCGCTTCTTTTCTCTTATTCGATCAATTATGACCATGACTTCGGCAGTCATCACGTAGGGGCAATGCTGTTGTCCGAGGGAAGGAAGAACAAGGGCGACGGATTCTATGCACTTCGGGATTTGTCACTTGACGTGGATGAACTCTTCGCCGGCAATACTGCCAATCAAGTCGGTGCCATGGACCCTAATTCCAGATATGAATATGCGAACCAGTCGTTTGTCGGGCGTGTCAATTATGACTATGACGGCAAATATATCATTGAAGGAGCCTTCAGATATGATGGATCTTCACGTTTCGCATCATCTAAGCGCTGGGGATTCTTTCCTTCAGTATCTGCTGCATATCGTATATCCCAGGAGAAATTCTGGCGCGAAAACAAGGTGCTGAGTACCATCAACAACTTCAAGATCCGTGCTTCCTATGGCGTGATGGGTGATGACAATGCGCTTGATTATCAATTCCTTGCCGGCTATACATACCCGGCAACTGTTCTGAACCATAGCGGAGATCCTATTCCGGGAGGTTATTTCTTCGACGGTATTTATGTGAACGGTCTCGCCAGTGCAGGTGTGCCTAACAAGAAGATTACATGGTATGAGGCCAGGACAATGAATATCGGTCTGGATGTGCAGGCATGGAAAGGCATGGCAGGCCTTACTGTCGATATTTTCAAACGTGACCGTTCCGGACTGCTCGCCACGAGCAATACCGTGCTTCCGGGAACTGTCGGTGCTGCATTGCCTCAGGAAAATCTCAACTCTGACAGGACTTTCGGATATGAAATCGAGTTGAGTCACGAAAACCATGTCGGAGACTTGTTCTACTCTCTGAAAGGCAATTTCTCCATCACCAGGACAATGATCCGTTACAGGCAGCATGCTGATTACCGCAGCGCATGGGAAAACTGGAAATCCAACAAGTCGGACCGCTACACCAATATTTGGTGGGGTTACGGTTATGGCGGACAATACTCTTCATGGAATGATATTGCTGAATTCCCTGTGCATACGTCACGCGGCCTTCTTCCAGGTGATTATTACTACGAGGACTGGAACGGCGACGGCTTCATAGATTCGTCGGATATCCACCCTATAGGCTATGATTCTGAGCCGCTTATAAACTTCGGACTGGATATGGACTTCTCATTCAAAGGATTTGATTTGAATGTCCTGTTCCAGGGGGCGGCGATGTCCAATGTCGCCTACACCGGTCAGCTCAATCATCCGCTTTACGCAGGAAAAGCTACGCCTTTGACAATGTTCCTGGACAGATGGCGTCCGGCAGACCCTCATGCCGATCCGTTCGATGAGTTCACTGCCTGGATTCCTGGAAAATTCGCCATGATGGGTTCCAGCGTTCCTGAAGAGAATTCTAAGGCCAACATGTACAACAGCAGCTATCTGCGACTGAAGAACATTGAACTTGGATATACTCTTCCTAAAAAGATCGTCGGAAAGGTCGGTATTCAGAATCTGCGTGTGTTCGTGAATGCTTATAACATCCTGACTTTCTCGGGATTGAAGTTTGTGGACCCGGAGCATCCGTCATCGGACTCCTATATGTATCCTCTGAACAGGACAGTGTCTCTCGGTGTTAACTGTAAATTCTAATGGCTTTATGAAAAGAATCAAATATATACTGGTTTTGGTTGCCGCGGTGGCGTTGTCATCTTGTGTCAATCTTGATATCGCTCCTGTAAATCTTCTTACTGACGAGGATACTTTCGGAAGCGAATATGGTATCAGCGCATATATGGCGAAGATGTACAGGGATATGCCGATGGAAGATTTCCAGTGCAGTCCCCGCAAGGGCTGGAATGCCACCAACATTTCTTCCGGTTTCGGTGCTTGGTCGGGCATTACTGGTGAAGCTTTGGCGAGAAGCCAGTCGAGCCAGTCTCATCTCGACTGGTTTTCAGAGGGTTACGCAATGCTTCGTGAAATCAATGTGTTTATGGAAACGCTTCCTGATTTTGCTGGCAGATATAGCAAGAACGATGTGGACAAATGGCTGGGTGAGGCGTATTTTCTGCGTGCATTCGCCTATTATACCATGGCAATCCGATATGGCGGTGTCGTTATCGTGAACAAAACTCTGGAATATCCCAACGAGAGCGGTAATCTGGAAGATTATATGATTCCACGTTCTTCAGAGGAAGAAACATGGGCACAGGTGTCTTCTGATTATGACAAGGCGATTGAACTCCTTCCGGAGAGCAACTCTTTCGGCCGCGCAAACAAATATGTAGCAGCTGCTTATAAGGCAAGGGCTATGCTTCATGCCGCTTCAATCGCCAATTTCAATGAAATCAGTCATTTCGATACTGAGCGCAAGCTCCGCCTTTGCGGATTGCCGCACGAGAAGGCTGTGGAATACTACCAGGCTGCATATGACGCTGCCAAGATGGTCGAAGGACATTATTCGCTCTATAAGGGAGACTGGATAAAGGACAATTACGAATCGAAGATTGAGAATTTCCACAATGTCCTCCAGAAATCAGACAACTGCGAGTCCATTCTGGTCCGTCAATATGGATATGATGTGTATACACACTCCTATGATTGCCTTTTCGCACCATTGCAGATGAAAATCAGCGGTACTGTAGGCGGTGCATCTCCGACTCTTGATTACGTGGAACTTTTCGATGGATTCGACCGTGATTCTGACGGGCATATCCGCTTCCTGGACGATTCCGGCAAATACCTGATGTTCGATGACCCGATGGATCCATATCGCAATGCGGAGCCTAGGCTCAGGGCGACAGTCATTTTCCCAGGAGACGTCTTCCGCAAGGAGAAGATTGAAATCTGGAGAGGAATCTACACCGGAAGCATCAAAGACGGACTCAAGAAATTCATCAAGGAGTCTTCCACATCTAAATATGACAAGGTAAAGAACGTCGTTACTGCGCCGAAAGAAGCTAGTGTAGAGGCGTTTACGCTTAAGACAGGGGAAGTGACCAAGACTGCCGGTGCAAGCGGGTCATTCAACTCTTCCGGATATGGAACATATACAGGCTTCCTCCTCCGCAAATGGATGGATTATTCATTGGGTGACGGACTTTGGGTGCCTGGACGTTCTGAATCGGACTGGATTGACATGCGATATGCAGAGGTCATGCTTATCAGAGCGGAAGCCGCATTCGAACTGGCGCAGCTCGGCAAGCCTTCGGCCTATGTGGATGAGGCATTTGAGCTGATAAACGAAATAAGGGAGCGGGCTGGTGCAAATCTTCTGACTTCTTCATCGGAACTGACCAGACAGTTCATCCGTGACGAACGTTTCAGGGAACTCGGCTTCGAGAACAAGGCATACTGGGACCTCGTGAGATGGCGTACATACGACAAGGAACAGCCTTCCAAACGCCGTTACCACGTGGCGATGCCTTTTCGGGTGTCGGAGAATGGTAAGTGGATAATTGACAGGAAGTTGCAGGAATCTTCCACCACATATACGTTCAAGCCTGTCTGGTATTACCTGAGCATTCCTGACAGCGACATTGCCAAGAACCATAATCTTGTACAGAACCCTAAATAATGGAACTGGATATGAAACATTTTTCAACTATAATTCTACTCGCCGCAGCATTGACTCTTACCTCATGCTTCGGGAAATATGATAACTATGACGGTCCTGATGCCACTTTACAGGGTGCTGTCACGGATCTTGACGGGAAACCTCTAAATGTGGAATCCGGTGGGGGCATCCGTATAAAACTCATGGAGTATGGCTACAGCGACAACCCGAAAGAGCAGTATCTTAATGTTAAGATGGATGGCACATACATCAATACCAAGATATTCTCCGGAACCTACGACATTGTCGCAGAAGGCCCGTTTGTTCCTCTTTATCAGGTAGATGATAAAGGTGATGTCCTGGTGGACAAGACTGAAAAGAATGTAAGGGTCAAAGGGACTACCACCGTGAATTTCAAGGTAGAACCATTCCTCCGTGTGGAATTGGAAGGCGAACCTCGTTTCGAAAAGGGCGTCATGACTGTGGATTTCAATATCAAGCGCGGCACCTCGGATCCTGCCTGGCAGCTGGATGTTTATGACGTTGGCCTGTTTGTCAGTACGACGAAATATGTGGGCGAGAACAACTATGATTCGAGAATTTGTGTTCGGGAGGAAGATAAGGGAAAGGCCACTGCAATGATAGGGAAAACATCGTCCCTGACTACCAGAGAGACTTATCCGATGCTTCCTGGTCACAAGTATTATGTACGTGTGGGCGCCCGTCTGGACTATGCTTTCAGTTTCGGTGCAGGACGTTTGTACAACTATAGTGATGTTATTGAAGTGGTCGTTCCACAGTATTGATTATGAAACGAATGCTTATATTGCTGACTGTCATGGCATTGTCAATGCAGTCCTGCGGGAGTGAGTCTTCCCGGACACGTCTCTCCGACTATGTGAACCCCTTGCAGGGGACCATGTCCGTGGACAGCTTTTCCACCGGCAATACATACCCTGCCGTTGCAGTTCCATGGGGAATGAATTTCTGGACTCCTCAGACGCGGAAAAACGGCAACGGATGGCAATATGTCTATTCTGATTGTCAGATAGGAGGATTCAAGCAGACGCATCAGCCGAGTCCGTGGATCAATGATTACGGATGTTTCTCTGTGATGCCTGTGACAGATTCTTCCGCTGTGTTCTGGAAGAATCGCGTGGCATCTTTCACACATGAAGATGAAGTTTCCCATCCATATTATTATGGAGTGAAACTCTCTACCGGAATATTTGCGGAAATGACGCCTACTTATAGCGGTTCAGTCATGCGTTTTACATATCCTGCTGACGAACAGGCATATATCGTAGTCGACGGCTTCGGGCCGAACTGCGAAATTGTGTGTGAAGACGGCGTAATCAGCGGCAAGTCGTCCTATTACGCCCACAATAATTCAGCTGTTCTCCCCGAGGATTTCGCAACACATTTCAGACTCAGTTTCAATGCTCCCGTGACGGGTTTCCGTCTGTTTGGCAAAGGGAAGGAACAAGTCGCTCTTGTATCTCTGGATGCTGACGGACCGGTCGAGATGAAGGCCGTGTCATCTTTCATCAGCGATGACCAGGCCCGTCTGAATTTCAACAGGGAATTGGCAGAGAAGGATTTCGACTCAGTATGCTCTGATGCGGCGGCATTGTGGGATAAAACATTGTCATCCATAAGCGTAAGCGGTGGCAGTGAAGAACATTTGAGGACGTTCTATTCGGCATTGTACCGTACGATGTTGTTCCCTCGCAAAATCCATGAGACTGATGTAAACGGACGCATTGTCCATTTTGATTTTTACAATGGAGGAGTCCGTGAGGGATATATGTTTGCCGACAACGGTTTTTGGGACACTTTCCGCGCGGTCCATCCGCTCTTTACGATAATCTGTCCGTCATTGTCCGAACAATTCATGGATGCACTTCTGAACATTTACGACGAAGGCGGCTATCTTCCGGAGTGGTTCAGTCCTGCATATAAGGATTGTATGTTGGGGCAGCATTCGGTGGCTGTCATCACGGACGCTTTTCTTAAGGGAATTGATGATTTCGACCGTGACAAGATGATGGAAGCTATGATAAAAGGGGCCAATTCTGCCGGTCCGAATGCGACGGGACGTAAAGGCTTCGAGTATTACAATGAACTCGGCTATGTCCCTTATGACTGCGGCATCAAGGGCAGCGTCTCCAGAACATTGGAATACGCATACAATGATTATTGCATCAGCCTGTTTGCGGAAGCATTGGGACGGAAGGAAGAAGCTGCGCTTTATCGTGCGAAAGCATTGAACTACAAGAATATATTTGATACGAGCATCAATTTTGTCAGACCGAAGGACAAGGACGGAAATTGGCAGCGGGAAGGCTGGCAGCCGGATACCTGGGGCGGCAGCTTTACTGAAGGCAGTTCCTGGCATTGGACCTGGTGCGTATATCATGACCCGAAGGGCCTCATTGACCTGATGGGCGGCGATGCTGTATTCGAGGCGAAACTTGACTCGGTATTCATAGCGGAACCTACATACGAATGCTCGAACTATGGCAAGGTCATCCACGAAATCGCCGAAATGGTCGCAGGTGATATGGGACAATATGCCCATGGCAATGAGCCTATCCAACATGCTGTCTACATGTATAATTATGCCGGTGTGCCGAACAAGACTCAGGCACATGTGCGCGACATCATGGAAAAGTTCTATCATTCAGGCGTGAATGACGGATGCGGTTTGTGCGGAGACGAGGATAACGGGCAGACCTCTGCATGGTATGTCTTCAGTGCATTGGGCTTCTATCCTGTGTGCCCCGGTACCGGTGAGTATGTGATAGGCAGTCCGCTGTTCGAAAATGCCGTGATAAATTTGGAAAACGGACGCACATTCGAGGTGAAGGCGCACGGAAATTCCGAGAAAAATGTCTACATTCAGTCCGCAAAACTCAACGGGCGGCCGCTCAACCGCAGTTATATCACCCATAAGGAAATTATGGAAGGCGGTGTCCTTGAATTTGTTATGGGTGCGGAACCTTCAAATGACCATGTGGCATTGGAGAGACCGCATTCGATGTCCGATTGAAATTAAATAGAATTATGAAAAAAATCATTGCGACGTTGGTGTCGGTCAGCCTTGCTGTCGGCAGCTATGCTCAGAATGTCGGGACTGATGCGGCGTGGCCGTACCAGATTTCACCGCAGACGATTTCGGTTTGTGCAGAGCCGGACAATGTGCCGGAGGCAATGCTGCTGGCTTCCATGTCGGGAGTGGCTGCCAAATCGGTCAATGCGGAAGATTATGAAGAAATGGTATGGACTTCATTTCCGGATGATTCCGCAGTCTTCAAGGCAGTGGTGAGGACGATCAAACCGTTCACTACTATCGAAACCAATGTATGGGAACTGCTTGGCAAATATGCTGATGCCGGCATCGTGAAAGGATATGTGCTTTACACTGCCGGCAATGAAAGATCTGTCAATGCCGCTACAGCCTATGCTTCTTCTTCGGACGCCATTATGGTGGATGAAAGCCTGCAGGGCAAGATGGAATCTTATGGACTTGAACTTCTGGAGGATTGCCGTGGCGTGGAAACTGCTGATGCTGAATCTTATGCGACTGAAAATATCGTGGTCGTGGCAACTGCCGACGACGCCGGGCTCAGGGATTTCGCCATTGCCTACGGCGTGAAGGTAATCGGCCCGTCGGAGTCTGTTCCGGAAGGGGCTGTCGCCATAGGTCGTGTCAATGACTCCGTATTGAATCCGTTTGTTTTCGGCTCGAAATCCGGTAATCTGCCTGTCCTGATATCCGCTGAACGGCATCTTGCTGCAAAGGAAGAGGGAGAGGATGCCGACTCGGAAGATTTGGAAATTTCAATGAACGGAATGTTCCATAGAATCAACTCTGCTATTGTACGTTAGTTATAATTTCAATGAAAAAGATTATTTTATTCGCGATGTTCGCGCTTGCTGCGCAATGCCTTTATGCACAGCATGTTACTAAGGGGGAAATCGAATTTTTCAAAAACCCGCAGGAAGTATATGTCCCGACAAAGGCCAATGAAAAGGCACGTGTGGACAATGTGATTCTTATGATTGGAGACGGCATGGGAATGGGACATGTCTCCGCGTCAATGTATGTCAATGGAGGACAGCTTACCATGACTGGTATGGGGGTCTGCGGCTGGGTAAAGACACAGTCGGCTTCGGATTTCACCACGGATTCCGCTGCTTCTGCGACTGCTTATGCTACCGGGCATAAGACGAACAATTATTCTGTAAGTGTCGATCCGGAAGGCCGCACACTTGAAACGGTCGTGGAAAAAATCGCTCCGCGCGGATATTCATGCGGTGTCGTGACGACTGATTTCATAGGCGGAGCCACACCGGCTGCCTTCTATGCCCACAGTTCAGACCGCGGTGATGATGTGAAGGTTTGGAAAGACTTGATTGCCAGTCATTTGTCTTTCTTTGCCGGCGGAAGTCAGGAAGCCTATAAGGAACTGTCTGACAGCCTCCGTTCTGCTCTTGAGGGCAACTTCAAGATTGTTTACGATATGAATAGTGAACCGGATGCTGCGAAGGTCGGTTATTTCCCGGCATTGAACCAGATTACTGATATGAAGGCTCCCGAAAGGAAGGATTGGCTGGCGAATGCTACTGATTTTGCCATTTCCCATCTGGAAAAGACGTCGAAAAAAGGCTTCTTCCTTATGGTCGAGGGGGCGCGCATTGACAAGTTTTCCCATAAGAATGATTTGAATTCGGTCGTTCTGGAGACATTGGATTTCGACAAGGCTGTGGAAAGAGCTGTCAGATTTGCGGAAAAAGATGGTCATACATTGGTAATCGTTACTTCCGACCATGAGACCGGCGGTCTGATTCTCCGCAAGGCCAAGGGGGCCAAGGATAAAGTGAGCGCGGTCTTCTCGTCTACCGGGCACACACCTTCGCTCGTTCCGCTTTTTGCCTATGGACCACGTGCCCATAGCTTCTCTAAAGTGATGGGAAACAATGAGGTAGGTCAAGCCGTCATTGATATTTTCAGCAGCAGGAAATAATCCTCTGTCATTTCTGTCTGGTGGCAGCGACCAGGTAATTGGCTGGTGCGCCGTGACAGAAATCTATATGGAGACCGAAGATATGGATATCTCCGCCGGACTGGACTTTCAGTTTCCGGCGGAGTTCTTCGCTTGTCAGCGGAAGATTGCGCGCCGAAACCTCGGCCCGTGGATATTTTGCGGAAAAATCCCTGATGCCCTGCTTGCAGAACGGGGCTAGGCCAATGATTTTGAATGTCTTTCCGAAATCGGATGCATTGTCCTGACTGTCAGTGAAATACAGGTGCGTGGAACGGCCGGCTTTCAGCAGCATTGTCCCGTTTCCGGCATTGTCCTGCATTGTGCAGATGGCATTGAACAGGCCTGCCTTGGCGAGAGCCTTTCCGGGCTCGAAGAGGAATTGCATCGAATTCAGCTGGGTCGCGTCCTGGAGGAATTGCGGGACGGCGGCGGATTCTGCGGCGATGCTGGTGCGGAGGATGTTGCCGTTCTCATTGATTATCAATGCGGTATCGTCGGTTGTCGACGGCGTGCACCATAGCAGCAGCTCCTTGCATTCTCCGCCTGCGGACACGATGTGGAGTTCCTTCGTCCCGACGCCATGTTCCTGCAGACGTTTCAGCAGCATGGAAATGTCCGCCATGGGGGAGAGCTTCAGCAGCAGGTTGTTGCATATTCCGAAAATGTCCGGTATCAATGTGAGGACGTCGGGGCTGCAATCCTCCAGCAGGAACACCTTGCTTCCGGTGGCGGAACGGCGTGCCGGGTCCATGTAGACCAGGTCGGGGGAGAATCTTTTCAATGTCTCCCAGAAATTTGCCGCCTCTTCCGATTTGCCGGCCTCTTCGACGCAGAAACTTGAAACAGAGATGTTTTCAGCGCCGAGAAGCGGGAAATTGTGGCGGGCAGCCTCGGCACGTCCGGGCTCCATCTCATTGTACATCACCTGTGAGGCGACGCGTGAGAAAGCCAGGCTGTCTGCGCCGAGTCCTCCCGTAAGGTCGGCGATTCTGCCGCCATTGACAATCCTGCTTGCGATGGAGGCCTTGTATTTGGCTGTGGCAGAAGAACTTGACTGCTCGGAGCTGAGCCTGTCAGGATAGACTATTTCTGGGATTTCATACCATTCCGGCAGCTTGGTGCGGATCTTTTTCCGGCACTCTATGATGGTCACCGCCTTGTCGATATCGATGTCCGGCCACCTGTTTCCGGACAGCATGAGCCTCGCCGTGTCATCGTTTTCGTGTTCTTGTATGAATTCTTTCAATGTCATAATTCCAGGAATTGTGTCGGTTTCCCGCCCGACTATTCACAATATTGCGCAAATTTAGTATTTTTGTATGATTTGATTAAAGGTGTAAAAATCAAAAAACAATATAATTATGGCAAAAGATTTTAGAGAAGTAGCTCAGAGCTGGCTTGATGGAGATTTCGATCCGGAGACGAAAGGCAAGATCATTGAATTGAGAAACAACGATCCGGCAGGATTCGAGGATGCGTTCTACCGTAACCTGGAATTCGGTACCGGCGGTCTTCGCGGAATCATGGGCGTAGGTACCAACAGGATGAACAAGTACACCGTGGGAATGGCTACCCAGGGACTTGCAAACTACATCAAGGCACATGCTGCCGAGTGCACTGACGCTTATGGCGACCCTATCAATCCTGAGGATGTCCGCGTCTGCATTTCTTTCGACAGCCGCAACAATAGCAAACTTTTCGCAAAAATCACGGCTGACGTGATGTCTGCCAACGGAATGCACGTGTTCCTCTTCGACAACATCCGCCCTACACCGGAACTCAGCTATTCCATCAGGGAGAAGAGAGCCATCGCCGGCGTGATGGTTACCGCTTCACATAATCCTAAGGAGTACAATGGCTACAAGGTGTTCTGGTCTGACGGCGCGCAGATCACATCCCCTGTCGACAAGGACATCGTGGCAGAAGTTGCCAAGATTACAGAGCCTTCACAGGTGCGTTTCGAACCTAAGGAGGAATGCGGTGAAATCGAACTGATGGGCAAGGACGTGGACGAGAAGTATCTTCATGATATTCTTTCACTTATGCTTACACCGGAAGCCCGCAAGAATCACCCTGAACTGAAATTCGTCTACACTCCGCTTCACGGATGCGGCGTAAGACTCGTTCCTGAGTGCCTGCACCGCCTCGGCTTCGTGCATGTATACCATGTTCCTGCACAGGACGTCAGCGACGGCGATTTCCCTACGGTCGCTTCACCTAATCCGGAGGAGCCTGCGGCAATGAAGATGGCACTGGAAGTCGCTGACCGTGAGGGCGCTGACATCGTTCTCGCGACTGACCCGGATGCTGACCGCATGGGTATCGCAGTCCGTGACAATGACGGCAAGATGGTCCAGTTCAACGGCAACCAGACCGGTGCAATGCTTACCTACTACATCCTCACACGTTGGAAGGAACTCGGCAAGCTCACACCTGAGACATACGTAGTCAAGACCATCGTGACCACCGAACTTATCACCGAGATCGCAAAAAGCTTCGGCGTGAAGATTTACAATGTCCTCACAGGTTTCAAATACATTGCGGAAGTCGTTAAACGTAACGAGAAGACCGGAGAATTCATCTGCGGCGGCGAGGAAAGCTACGGTTTCAATGTCGGCCAATATGTGCGAGACAAGGATGCCCAGATAGCTTGCTCGATGGTTGCAGAATGCGCGGCATGGGCTGCTGACCAGGGACTTACGCTTTATCAGCTGATGCAGAAGATCTATAAGGAATATGGTTACAGGAAGGAAGGCCTGACCTCTCTCGTACGCAAGGGCAAGACAGGAGCTGAAGAAATCCAGCAGATCATGGCGGATATGCGCCAGAACCCTCCTAAGGAACTCATCGGTTCTCCGGTGAACAAGGTGGTGGATTACCTGAAACCGGAAGAGACCGGACTTCCTTCATCAAATGTCCTCCAGTTCTTCGACGAGGCCGGCGACGTGGTTTCAGTGCGTCCTTCCGGAACGGAACCTAAGATCAAGTTCTATTTCGGTGCGAAAGGCGATGATGCTGATGCCAAGATCGGAAAACTTAAAGAGCAGTTCATAAAATAATCCGGTTGATGGATCAAGAGCGTTATAATTCACTGATACAGTCTATCTTTCAGCGGTTTCCGTCGGTACAGACATCCTCTTTCAATGATGCGTACAAGCCCGGACTCCAGCATATGCTGGATTTCAATGCTGCGCTAGGGGGACCTGACAAGGCATTCCGCACGATTCATGTGGCCGGTACCAACGGCAAGGGATCTGTGGCGAACATGCTGGCATCTGTACTTGCCGGAACCGGACTGAAAGTAGGACTATACACATCGCCCCACATATTGGATTTCCGGGAGCGGATGCGTATTGTCAGTGGAAAACATACGGCGGAACTCGTCCGGAAAGAATATGTTTATGACTTTCTGGAGAAATGGTCAGACACGTTCGACAAACTCGAATTGTCATTTTTCGAGATTACTACGGGACTGGCATTCAAGTGGTTCGCTGATATGGACGTAGATGTGGCAGTTATTGAGGTCGGGCTGGGAGGACGGTTGGACAGTACCAATATCATCACACCCGAGCTCAGTATCGTCACAAGTATCGGCCTGGATCATTGTGACCTCCTGGGCGATACATTGGAGAAAATCGCATTTGAAAAAGCGGGAATTTTCAAGCCCGGCGTTCCTGTCCTGATAGGGGAGACGCGGCCTGAAACCGAGCCTGTGTTCAGAGAGCATTTCGCCGAAATCAATGAAGCTGCAACGGGTGCGGCAACATTGACCTTTGCCGACGAAGTCGAACCGTCGTTGTGGTACATGCACGATGATATTCTTTCCAAAATGGATCTGCAGGGGGAATATCAGCGCAGGAACCTGCGGACGGCACTCGCGGCAGTGGATATCCTGCGTGGTCGTTTCCCGGGAATGGAAGCGCCGGAAGTTGTTGAATCATTGATACATACGGCTGCGCGCATGGATTTTCACGGACGATGGGAAAGACTGTCGACTAACCCTGACGTCATCTGTGACATCGGGCACAATGCACCGGCATTGAAATATAATTTCGGGCAACTGAATTCGTACCTGGAATCGGGGAAATATTCCTCATTGATAATGGTTTATGGCATCATGGCAGACAAAGACCTGGATGCGATAATGCCTCTGTTCCCGGAGAATGCCACATGGATTTTCACGACTCCGCAAACGCGCAGGTCTGATTCGGCTGAGGATATAAAAGAAAGATACTCAGCGTATTGCGCAAGCTGCGGGCGTCCGGCCACACGTCTCTATGTGCAGAACTCCGTAAAAGAAGCCGTGGCGATGGCATTGAAAACTGCCGCTGCCTATGGTGGTAACCCTCTGATTTACATAGGAGGATCCACATTCGTGGTCTCCGAAGCTGTTCCTTGTTTCTGACTGTCTCAAGTTTAGCACTTTCGAAACTTGAGTCATGCAATGAATCCCAAACAGTTGCATTATAGAAACGGATATTGTAAAAACTGATTATGCCATGAAACGGAAGACATTGACACTGGTCTTATCAGGACTGATAACACTGATTTTAACCACATTGACTATGAACGCATTTCTCAGAAAAGACAAATTTCAGACGACGGATGAGCAAGGCCATGTGCTGACCGGACTTTGGTCTGATTTGAACAAGGCCGTGCAGCAGGACAGGCCGAAACTCCAGGAAGAAATTCTTGCGCAGATACGTGAAAAGGCTATGGACCAGCGACTTGCGTGGGATTTCTATGATGCTTCGACACGATATGTGGATGCAGTTACCGACAGGAACTGGAAACTTGCGGACTCTCTGGCTGCTGAATTTGCCGACAATGTCCGGAAATTCGATGAACCGATAGTTACCTTTACGTGGATGGGCAGAAGTGGCGGCGATTCGCCTCTTGCCATCCTGAAATATGTCCAGGACCATGCCAAGTCATTGAAATCCAGCCGCAATGATGCTTTCTATCGCATCGGGCTCTCCCGTTACGGCGGTCTCGGCGCGACTCTAGCCCCGTTCCTGCCGGAGTTTTATGCCAATGACTATGAGTATGCGCTTTGGCAGTTGCTTCCGTTCACTTCTTATCCGAATGTCAATGAGGGTGAAATTTATGCCGCATTGAAAGACTATGAACGGGATTCATATCCGTTGGGCGTATATCTGGAATATCTCGAAGCGAGTCTCAATTCCCTGGCACGTGATGCGAAACTGGCTGAACTACAGATATTTGCAGATAAATATGAGGGCAAGGCTGTTTCAATGTATGCCAAGGCGGATATCCTGGATTTCCGCTTCGATGAAATGGAAAAATCCGGTGCGGAATCTGCTGATTATGAGGCATTCTACAAGGAATGTCAGGACTTCGAAAAGGCAAGGAAGGCTTTCAATGGTGATGAGGCCAAGATTGTCGGGGGCTTGAATTCCGTCGGCGACATTGTCCGGGATCTGACGGATAAGAACATTGGACTGAGAGTTGAGGACGGGAAGATTATCGCTGTTCTGAAAAATTTAAAGTCGGTGCACCTTAGCATGGCGCTGTCGTCGGTGAAATCTGCCGGTGCTGTCATTGACAAGACTCTGAAAAATGAGAGATGCAGCTTCTATGTTACTGATACATTGACACTTGACTTGCCGCAAATAAACGACGGCGAGTATGAAGTCAAGGCTGTTTCCGGAAAGGTGGAAGAAAGTATCACTTTCCAGTCGCGGAGAATTTCTTTTGCGGCCCGAACGGAAAACCGGGGCGTCTGCGTTTATGCCGCAGACTATGAAACCGGCGAACCGATAAAGAAAGCCGATATTGAACTCCGGAAATCCGGCAAGACGATATCTGTATATAAAGATTTGAAATTCAATGGGTTTACGCCTCTTCCTGCGGAGATTGCGAAGCAGATGGACGTCCCTTCACGTTATACGTTGGTGTGCAGATTCACCGATGAAAATGGGTATCTTCATGAAAGCTGCGATGTCTCCATCTGGGGAAATTCACGCGTGGATGACGAGGCGGCATCTGAAAAGAAGACCCAATGCTGCAATATCTATATTGACCGCGGGGCGTACAATCCGGGCGATACCGTTGATTTCAAGGCGGTTATATATAAGACAGATTACGTGAACTTTGCGGAGACCGCTCCTGCCGACGAGAAATATAAAGTTTCTTTGTTCAATGCCGAGGGCAAGAAGATTGATTCACGTACTCTTGTGACCAATGACTTCGGCTCCATTGCCGGACAATTCGCCCTTCCTTCAGACGGCAGGAACGGCTGGTATCAAATTACTGTAATCGCGGAATCGGACAAACTCGGTGGCGCCTTTACGAAATCTTTCCGCGTGGATGAGTTCGTCCTGCCTACATTCGATGTCGCCTTCGATAAGACGGATAAATTGTATTTTCCTGGTGATGAGATTGTTGCGACCGGAAAGATTACCAGTTTCACGGGGCATGCCGTTTCATCGGACAATGCTGTCTTTGAAGTGACGAGTTATGACAAGCTCTTTGCCTCCGGGGCATTGAAAATTGCTGCTGTCGGCACTTTCTCGGTGAAATTCCGTGCTGACGACAAATATAACTGGTATCACTACAATGTGGCGGTGAAAATTACCGATGCGACCGGCGAGACCCACGAGTATAACAAAACAATGTGGGTGACCGGCGGGCTTGAAGTCAATGCGGAGTTGACCAATGAGTCGAATGGAAGAGTACGTTCAGTGGATGAGCGGAAAGAGCGTTTCTATGTAGACGCTCCTTCGATTCTGATGTCCGATGTCGCTGCCGTGAAACTTTCCGTGGAGTCAAGAGAAGGTGAGCCTGTTCCGGTCAGGATTGCTTATATGCTTAGTAATGAGGCTGGTAAGGTGGTTGTGGAATCGTCGGCACAGTCCGGTACATTGGAAAACATTGACATGAAAAACCTGCGCTCCGGCCTTTATGAACTGAAGGCTTCTGCGGCTGTGACCAGTGGATCGGGGCGTGAATATTCGGATACGACGACATTGAAAATCCTTCTTTTGCGTGATACCGACAGCGTTCTGGATGCTCCGGTGAAGGATGTGATTGTTCCGGTTAAGGATGAGGTCAATGCCGGTGAACATGCGGAACTGCTTTTCGGGACTGCTGACGGCGCCCCTGTATGGGCATTGGCGGAAGTCTTCGGTACTAATGCCAAGTTGCTGGAAACCAGGCTTGTAACGCTGTCCGGCAAACGCGGTGAATCAGGTTCCCTGACACGTCTTTCTTTCGACTATAAAGACGCATATCCTGACGCGATTTCTGTTCAGATATTTTATTTCAAGAAATCCGCAATGGTTTCTGAAAATTATGAATTCCACAGAAAACGTGATTTGTTCAGCCTGCCTCTGGAGTTTGCAACATTCGAGGACAAGGCATGTCCGGCATCTGCTTATACGTTCAATATCAAGACTTTGCCTGGTGTGGAATGTCTGGCTGCCGTGTTTGACAAGAGTACGGAAATCATTGCACCGAATGTCTGGGATGTTTTCCGGAGGAACGAATTTCATGCGGCTCCGGTGGGCGTTTCTGCGGTACCTGGTTTTGTCAGGGGGGATTATTTCGTCGGGTATGGGCGCCGTTCCGACAAGCGCTTCAGCTACGCGATGGCTACCCGTTCGGTCGCGATGGATTGCCTGGAGGAATCTGAGGTGGTTTGCAACGAAAGTGCGGCAATTGCCGATGCCGGTGCCGACATTTCCGTGCCGATTCGTGAGCGGTTTGCCAATGTATTGGCATTCAAGCCTTTCCTGCGCTCCGACAAGGATGGGAACATCTCATTTTCGTTCAGTACTTCCGACAAACTTTCCACATACGTCGTTTCGCTTTATGCACATGACCGGAAGATGCACAATGCCGCTCTCCGTCGTGAGATGATGGTGACTATACCTTTGAAAGTCAATGTGGTAGAGCCGTCGTGCCTGTATTATGGCGACAAATATCGACTTGCGGCGTCGGTTTCTTCCGTGGTGGAGCACAATGTCTCGGGAACATTGACCCTGTCCGTTTATGCCGGTAGGGATTACAAGGCGTTGGAGGCTGCCGGTGCCAAGCCGCTTTCGGTGATGAAGCGTAAGGTGACCGTTCCGGGAGGGGAGACCGTCAAGTCAATGTTCGATGTCAATGTTTCTGAACTTCTCGCTGGTGCAGCATTGCCTGCCGACCTCGGCTTCAAACTTGTGTTCAAGGCTGATGAAACGGCTGGCGTGAAATACTCTGACGGAATGTTTGTCAATGTTCCTGTATATCCTGCTGCCCAGACACTTACGGAATCGCATTCCGCTGTTCTCCGTGCCGGTATGGATAAGGATTCACTGATGGCGCAGCTGCGTGGCATGTTCGTGAATGTCGCGGGGGATGATGCTGATGCTGAGGTAATCAGTATCATTGACATGATTCGCGATGCGATTCCTTCAAAAGTGGATCCTGCCGGCAAGGACGTGCTTTCGCTTTCGGAGGCAATGTATGTCCGCGGAGTTGCTGCACAGTTGCGCGCGCTTTCACGCATGCCTTCTGATGTTGAAGCGGAAATGCCTGACAGTGAACTGTTTGCCAAGGTCTTCGCTTGCCACAATGCAGATGGTGGCTTTGCCTGGTTCGAGGGAATGAAGTCATCTCCTGTCATCACGGCGACGCTTCTGGAACGGTTCTCGAAGATGATAGCAGCCGGCTATCTGGATGCTTCTGCGCCGGTTTCCGCAGATGCGGCCTCATGCGCTGATGTGGATGCGGTGCTCCGTTCAGCTGTCCGTTATCTCGACAAGAGCCATTTCAGCACTCCGGCACTCTGCCCGCTCTGGTGCGGTGCCGTCTCTGATGAACAATATATGTATGTCAGGTCAATGTTCGCTTCAGTTCCTTTCGAAGTGAAGCAGTTGACAGGAACTTTTGCGGGCAAGAGATTGGATGCTTTCCGGAAGGATGCGAAGGAATATCTCGTGCCGAAGAAGGTGCGTGGCATGAATGGTTATATCCTCGGCAAGGCGCGCAGGCTCAAGACATTGCGCAATCTTGCCGCTACTGAAGAAGGCTGCCGTCTCGCGAAATCCTGGGGACTAGGCTGCTTTAACATTGACAAGAAACTGACGAAGTCATTGGAAGCGGATGTAGTTTCGCTTATGGAATATGCAGTGGAGCACAAGGACGGCGGCATGTATTATCCTAATGCGGTGATGCCTTTCCGGGGATTGCTTGAGAGCGAGGCTTATGCGCATTCGATGCTTTGTGATTTGCTTACCGATTATGCGCCTCATATCGCTGACGGCATCCGTCTGTGGCTGATGCTCCAGAAGGAAACCCAGCATTGGGATGCCGAACCTGCATTCGTAGATGCGATGAATTCAGTTATGAACGGCAGTGCCGAGATCAAGTCTACGAGCGTGGTCGTGTTGACGAAGACTTATACCAAGCCTTTCGCGGAGATTGCCGCATCCGGCAACGGATTTACTCTCCAGAGGCGTTTCTTCCGTGAATCGGCTTCTGACTCAGGCAAGGTTGAAAAGGTGGAACTTGCTGAAGGTGAGATGCTTAATGTGGGTGACAAGGTGATTGCCGAGTATCGCATCCACAATGATGAGAATCGCAGTTTCGTAAGGCTGACGGTTCCGCGTGAAGCTGCCTTCCGTCCGGTGGACCAGCTTTCAGGCTACTATGGCTGGCGGATGGCCCCGCTTCGTGTCAATGATTGGTATTCGTTTGCTCCTCAGGGGTATAGGAACGTTAAGGCTGACCGTACCGAATATATGTTCGATTCTTATCCGGAGGAGAATACCGTGATTTCCGAGGCGTTCTTCGTGACCCAGGCCGGTGAATTTACAGCCCCTGTTCCGGTAATCGAGTCGCTCTATGCCCCTCATTATCGGGCCAATGATGTTTTCCGTGGAACTGTAAAGGTTAAGTAATCCTCTGCGCAATGTTGTTTTTTAGAAAAAACCTGGAAAAACACTTGCGTAATGAAAAAATAGTCGTATATTTGCATTCCCGATTTGGAAATCATGGTCAAGTCGGAATGAAAATATGCTTGGGAGCATAGCTCAGTTGGTTCAGAGCGTCTGCCTTACAAGCAGAGGGTCGGGGGTTCGACTCCCTCTGCTCCCACTACGAAAGCACTTCGGAATTTCCGGGGTGCTTTTTTTATGGCCAGGCCCGGCAGGAACTTCAACCCTTCATCGTCTCGTGCGCACTAAAACGGCTCAACGTAAAAACGTTTTCTGCGCACATCACTTTCAAAATTCACCATGTCGTGCGCAAATCGTGCGTTTTTGCTCACGAGAGAATCCTCCGGGGTCGTCGAATCAAAACTTCACCCCTCCCACGATGGACTTTCGACGTTCCATGGTCAGTTGGTACCAAATAAACGTTTTAAACGGTACCAAGTGCACTTTCAAAGCCACTTGGTACCGTTTAAAACGTTTTCGCGGAACGGAATCTCAAATAGCAACTTCCGCTGTTATTTCACATTGACCTGAGCCTTTATCTTGGCGACGTATTCTGCAGGAAGTTTCTCCATGGAGCTGAACTCGTCGACAAGAGCCTTGGTGTTGATGGCTTCGAGGTACTTGCCAGTATTCTGCGGATCCTCATTGATGAAACTTGAACACTGCGCCAGCGCGAGGAATGAATCAGGGAGCATCATGTATGCGTCTACGTACTTGCCGAATACCAGTTTTGTTTCCGGTGTGATGTCCATCATTCTGTGCATCAATGCTTTCTTGCCGTTCAGAAGTTCCCTGTGCGATGCAGCATATTCGTTGAACCTGCACTCTACGGTAACCTCTTCGGAAGCAGCTGACTCAGGGAGATAAACGACAGCGGAAAGGTCAGCGCCGTTGTAGCCCCACTCGGCCTTGGTTCCGTCTGCCTCTGCATTGTGGGCGGCGAAACGTGAATAAGGAACCTCCACGCCGTTGACATAAACCTTTTCCGGAGCGAAGACGCCGGCAAAAATGAACTGGAGGCGGCGGTTCGGGTCAATGCCGTTGTAAGTGCCTTTCCTGGCGGCTACTGTTACCTTGACTGACTGAGCATCAGATACTTTGCTGATGGCAGTAGTGGCGAATTCTTCCTTGTATGCCTGCGAAACGCCGTCGTCCTCGTAGTATGTAATCGCGCTGTTTCCGTCGCCCGGAGCTACGAAAAGCCTGAGTTCATTGCTCTTTTCCTGAAGTGACCGGATGTTTGCACCAGCCATAGGGATGATGGCTCCCGCCTTGATGTAATATGGATTCTCGTTGATGGTATAGGTGAGAGTGTCCTTCTGGCCGCCCTTGATCATGGTCCCGGTAGCGACATCGTACCAGTCGTTGCCCTCTGGGAACCACATTCCGCGCTTTGCAAGCCCGGTGGCCTTGTCTACAGGCGAACATACGGTGGTCGCGAGGATATTGTCACCGAACATGAATTCTTCCTTCCACTCGTAGGCCTCATTGTCCTCGGCGTAGTCGTAATACATCGGGCGGCACATTGAAATACCGGTGTCGTATGTCTGGCGGGCCGCGTTATATATATAAGGTGCGAGGTCGTATCTGAGCCTTATCGCATCGCGCATCGTATCGAAATGATCAGGGAACACCCAGAAACGCTTCTCCATGGTCAAGTCCTTGGTAGAGTGCGTCTTGTAGATAGGGGTGAAGACTCCTGACTGGAGCCATCTGGTGTAAAGTTCCGGGTCGGTTTCCCTCACGCCTTTAGGCTGCATGTGGCCTCCGATGTCATGTCCCCAATAACCGTAACCCACGTTTGAAGCTGTGGCAGTGAAATATGGAAGGTAGCTGAGCACCTGCCATGATGCCTTGCAGTCTCCGGAGAAACCGATTTGATAACGATGGCTTCCGATGCCGCCCCAACGGTGGTAAATCATTGGTCTTCTGGCATATATGCCCTCGCTTTCGGTCTGGCGCACCATGTCGTTGAAGAATGTGTGGTTCAGCCAGAATGTGTTGCTGAGGCCCTGTGTATATTTGCTTTCTTTCCACTGCTGCCAGTCAAGCCACCAGAAATCAACTCCCTGTTTCTCGAACGGATGAATCACGGAATTGAAATAGGCATCGGCCCAGTTTTCGTCGTCAATGCGGAACGGAACCGGGGCTTTGCTGCCGTCGGGATTGATGTAGCCTTCAGGTCCGTCGTAATCGGAAGTACGTGAAAGATAATCTTTTACGAATCTGTCATACGGCTCTTCGTATGGCTGGATGCCTGATGCCGGATGAAGGTTCAATGTGGTTTTTAGGCCGAGATTGTGCAGGTCCTCCAGGCAGTTTGCCGGGTTGGGGAACAGCTTTTTCTGCCATGTATAGCCTGTCCAGCCGATGCGCTCGCCGAATTCGTCTTTAGGAGAATCCTTTCTCCTGAGAGTCCAGGTCTCGTGCCAGTCCATGTCCAGCACCATCACGTCGATAGGGATGCTCAATGACCTGATTTCCTTGCCGAGTCCCACGAATTCGAAATCGGAGTACTGCCAGAATCTGCACCACCAATATCCGAATGCATATTTGGGAGGCAGGGGAATCTGACCGCCAATTTTCGTGAAATCCGATACGGCAGACTTGTAGTCATGGCCGTATGCGAAGATGTAAAGGTCCTGTCTGTCACCGGGTTTGCGGTTTGCCACCCAGTTTTTCCAGTCTGTGTCTTCCGGTACGAATACCTGTCTTTCGGACTCGTCGATGATGGCCCATCCGTCTCTCGAAACAACTCCCTTGTCGTATGGCTCTTTGGTCGTGATGCCGTCGCAGCCGTCAAGTGTCCTGACTGTTCCGAGGAGATTCGCGCTGTCGTCAAGCCCGGGATACCAGGTGACTTTCTTTACGCCGTTCTTCGTGGTGTGCTCCGGCATTGTAAATGTCACGAAAAGGTTGTTGTGGTCGAATTTCTTGTCTCCGGTATAGGTGAGCGTGAGGTCTGCCGTCTTGATAGTCAGCTTTTTGCCTGAACGTTTAACTGTAAAGGGAGGCACAGGCATGTTTCTGTTCACGATGCCGAGTGTGGCCCTGTCCTCGAATTTGCCGTCTTCTGCCCATTCCATGCGGACCAGCCTGCTGCCGAGTACCGTGAATCTGGCATTGCCGAAAACTACTTCCGCTTTCGGGTTTGCTTTCGGGCTTTCAGATGTGGCCTTCGCTATTCTGAGCTCTTTTGAGCCAAGCATATGTCTCAGGGTAAGCGGTTCGTTGGTGGTGATGCAGTCCACTCCGAGGTCGATCATTGCCTTCATGTCTTTTTCCTTGTTCACGGTCCAGACGTTCACGCTCATTCCGAGGTCGTGTGCCTCTTTCACCCATTCAGGATGCTTGTAGAACGCGCTGTAATGATAGTCAATGCCGTTGATTCCGTCTTTGTGCAGGTCGGCAGGGGCAATGTCGCCGTTCAGATACTGGTTCGTGAATTCCGGTGCTTCCGCTGCCACTTTCTGGCAGATGTTCATGCTGAACGAGATGAAGATCACCTTGTCAGGGTCATAGAGTCCATGTTCTTTCAGCTTGCGGAAGGTGATGTCCACCATCTTGTCCTCACGTTCCTTGCTGTATTGGCTCTTGAACTCAAGAACCAGCACGGTGGACGGGCATTTTGCGCCTTGCTCCAAGTATTCGTCGAGTGTCGGCATGCTCTCGCCGTTATGGAGCTTGAACTGCTTCAGGAAATCGTAGGTGTTTTTCTGAATCTCGTTTCCCTCGATGCTGGCGTCGTGATGTACCACGACCTGGTCGTCAGATGTCAGGTGAATGTCGAACTCGCTGCCCCAGAAGCCGTTGTCCTGTGCCGCTTTCAGTGACGCTATGGAATTTTCCGTGTGCAATGTTTCGTCGTAATTCCAGAATCCGCGATGCGCTCCGATTCTTATCGAGCCTGTGTCTTGTGCGCCGAGCGGCGTCGCCAGTACGGCGGACAATGCGATAGTCGTCAGTTTTAGTAATGAAGCTTTCATTGTATTGTGTTAAAAAACGTTGTTTCGAATTATACAAATATATATAATCCCGACGGATTTTGGCCGTGCAGGAGACAAAAATTTATAAAACGGTATCTAATTTCATAAAATACACTAACTTTGCGGAGATGCGGTGACGCGAAACCTGCGTGACTCGTAAAACGAACTGTAAACTGTTAAATTTTCTTGATAATGGTAAAAGTAAATGTCGGAGGATGTTCCTCCTTTGTGAAAGATGCCGAGTATAAGGCTTATGTCGAAAAGGCTCTTTCCGCTTTCGATGTCCTTGAATCAGAAAAAGGTGCCGGAAATGATTTCCTTGGCTGGAAACATCTCCCGTCAGAGACACCGGAATCATTGGTAAAAGCATGTGAAGATATTCGTGACGACTGGAAGTCAAAGAACATTGACCTGGTCATCGTCATCGGTATCGGTGGATCATATCTTGGTGCGAAATGCGCCATTGAGGCTCTTTCCCACAGTTTCGCCAAGGAACTTCACAGCAAGGATGTCCCGCAGGTCGTTTTCGCCGGCAACAACCTCTCCGAGGAGTATATCAGCGAACTCATTGACCTTATGCAGGTTAGGAACGCAGCATGCGTAGTGATCTCCAAGTCTGGTACCACTACCGAGCCTGCTGTCGCTTTCCGTATCGTAAAGCAGCATCTGGAGGAGACTTATGGCCAGAAAGAGGCTGCGTCACGTATCGTGGCCGTGACCGACGCTCACAAGGGCGCGCTCAAGACCCTCTCCACCCAGGAAGGCTACAGGACATTCGTCGTTCCTGACAATGTCGGCGGCCGTTTTTCAGTACTCACTCCGGTAGGTCTCCTGCCGATTGTGCTCGCAGGTTTCGACATCCGCGCAATGCTCGAGGGTGCCAAGGAGGAGGAGAAGGCTCTCGCCGTCAAGTCCGAGGACAATGCTGCCGTAGTTTATGCTGCAATGCGTAATCTTCTTCACTCCGAGTATGGCAAGAGCGTGGAAATCCTCGTTTCCTTCAGCCCTAAATTCCAGTACCTCGGTGAGTGGTGGAAGCAGCTTTATGGCGAGTCAGAGGGCAAGGACTGCAAGGGTATTTTCCCAGCATCTGTAACATATACCACTGATCTTCACTCACTTGGACAGTTTGTTCAGGATGGTGCGCGTATCATGTTCGAGACCGTGGTGAATATTGAGAACAGCAACCGCAGCGTGGTTATCGGCAGTGATCCTCAGAATCTGGACCAGCTCAACTACCTTGCAGGCCAGCACGTTGAGCATTGCAATGCCATGGCGCAGCTCGGTACCAAGCTCGCCCACATCGACGGCGGTGTGCCTCAGCTGGAGATTTCCATTGAGAGGATCAATGAGAAGATTCTCGGTGCATTGTTCTATTTCTTCGAGTTCGCTTGTGGCGTAAGTGCCTACACCCTCGGTGTGAATCCGTTCAACCAGCCGGGTGTCGAGGCGTACAAGAAGAACATGTTCGCCCTTCTGGAAAAGCCAGGTTTCGAGGAGCAGACCAAAGCCATCAAGGCCCGCATCGCAGAGTAATCGTCGGCGGGACGCGGCCACGGGGCGTTTCGTAACCCGCTGATTATCATATACCATTTAAACGAGAGCGTGGAAACGCAGCCTTTTTTAGGCCACGTTTCCACGCTCTGTTTTGGTTCGTCCAGCACGAACATGCTCTAATGGGTGCAAGTCCCTAAAC